>Ga0335077_10001556_pt1 | contig 27341 bp, 21 predicted proteins | sample Lox_Sample_31_FD_207151 | JGI IMG/M metagenome (GOLD analysis project Ga0335077, IMG submission 207151) | Soil microbial communities from Loxahatchee National Wildlife Refuge, Florida, United States - Lox_Sample_3.1 | ecosystem: Environmental > Terrestrial > Soil > Wetlands | place: USA... | reverse complement strand
ACACCGTGCCAAGCTTGTTTTTGTTCGCGGAGAACCTGGCTCAAACTCATGCGCCGGCGTTCATGTTCCACATCTCGGATCACGCGGCGTTCGATCAGCAACTTCACGAACCGGAGGACGTCGGCATATTTGGAGAGCAGGTTCCAGTCGAACCAACTCGTGTCATCGTCCTGGCAATAGGCGTTATTGTTGCCGCGCTGGCTACGCCGCACCTCGTCTCCCATAACAAACATGGGCACACCACCGGACAACATGACGGCTGTGAGAAAGTTCTTCACCTGCCGGTTGCGTAGTGTCTCGATTGCGGGATCATCCGTCGGTCCTTCGACGCCGCAGTTCCAGCTTCGGTTCTCCTCGGCGCCGTCGCGGTTGCTCTCGCCATTCTCTTCATTGTGCTTGTGGTTATAGGAGACGACATCGTTAAGCGTAAATCCGTCGTGGCACGCAATGAAATTGATACTTTCCTCGAGTTCGCGCCCTTTCCAACCATAAATGGTTGGGCTGCCCACAAGACGATCGGCTGCGCGTCCTACAGAATCATTCGCGCCCCGGAAAAAGTCGCGGATATCGTCGCGAAACCGATCGTTCCACTCCTTCCAACTGTCCCCGACGAAGTTGCCCACCTGATAAAGTCCTGCCGCGTCCCATGCCTCCGCGATCATCTTTGTACCTGCTAGAGACGGATCGGACTCGATGTCCCAAAGCACCGGAGGATTTGACATGACAGCACCGGACGAGTCGCGCGACAGGATGGAAGCCAAATCGAAGCGGAAGCCATCCACGTGCATTTCCTGTACCCAGCAACGGAGGCTGTCCACAATCATGCGCCGTACAACCGGATGGTTCGCATTCAGCGTGTTTCCTGTGCCGGTGAAGTTCGCGTAGCGTGAGCGCTCTTGTTCCAGCAGGTAGTATGTGGAATTGTCCAGGCCGCGGAAGCACTGTGTCGGGCCATCGTGTCCGCCCTCCGCGGTGTGATTAAAAACCACGTCTAGGATGACTTCGATGCCCGCGCGGTGCAGAGCTTTCACCATCTCCCGAAACTCATCTACCGCACCCAGGGGTTCCTGACGCGAGCTGTATGCCTGGTGCGGTGCAAAAAATGAGACCGGTGAGTAGCCCCAGTAGTTGGTCCGGCCTTGGGGCGCATCCTGAGGATCAAACTGAAACACGGGGAGCAGCTCGACCGCGGTAATGCCTAGTTGCTGAAGGTAAGGGATCTTCTGCACCAGTCCCGCGTATGTGCCACGTTTCGATTCCGCCAAACCTGAGCTGGGATGTACGGTGAAGCCGCGCACGTGCAACTCGTAGATGATCGTGCGCGACCAAGGCCGTTTCAGGGGCTGGTCACCTTCCCAGTCAAAGGCGTCGGGATCCGTAACTACGCTTTTCATCGCGGTCGCGATGTTCTCTCCTTCGAGACGTGCCGACTCACGGCTATAGTTTTTCGGGACGGCAATGGCGCGGCCATAGGGGTCGAGCAATAGCTTGGACGAATCGAACCTAAAACCGCGATCTGGCTCGAATGGCCCGTAGGCCCGGAATCCGTAAATCTGGCCTGGTTGCACCCCGGGCACGAATGTGTGCCAATAATGGTACGTTCGGTTGGTCAAAGAATCGATTGGTATAACACGCGAAGGACGAGAGTCGTCCATACGATCGAAAAACAGCAGTTCGATGCCGGCCGCACTGCGGGAGAAGATTGAGAAGTTGGCGCCGCCGGGTGCCAGGGTAGCCCCTAGTGGAAAGCTACAGCCCGTCGTCGGAGCGGCAAAGGGGGGCTTGCACAACAGCCTGCTGTTCATAGCTCATTCAACAATTCCTAGGAAAGCAATCAGCGCGCCATGTTGCGCTCACGTGCTATCAGACACTTACGAGAATGCCAGCCGAATCTGCTTCGGCTTTTCGTCAACTGCCGACAAACGTGCCGAGGCTGCCGGGGCTCGGGTTTGGCTCGACACACGTAGTGCCGCACCTCCCTAAGCGGCTGGCTCGGGATGGAGAGTCCAGCTACAGCCCCTCGGCCGCCGGTTGAAAAATGCGGTGGTCTGGATTCCTGATTCAAAAACGCCGAACGGTGTGGCGGAAGTACCGCTCCCGCCCCTGGCGGTGCATGCGTTTCAGGACCAACTGCGCGTCGCCCTCATGTGCTTGCGTAAGGATTGATTGTTCCGCGAGCATATGTCCGGCGCCGGTGGCTAGCGCACAGGTTGTCTGTGTAGCGCCGACATCGATGCCTGCAAACATTAGTTCCACTACACGGAGGCGGGCACTCGAAGCTTCGGGTGGAAAATGCTCGCGTTGGACTTGGGGGCCGCAGGCCCATTGTGCGCGAGTCACGCTATTTGGAAGTTAGAGGCTGCGGCCGCTTTCCGGCATTTCTCGTCAGTGGCCCGCGCTTCCTGACGGTCGCCTAACTGAAACCCAGCGACAGACGAGCCGTCCCCTCTCCGTGTTCCAAGTCATCTTCAGGGTTCGCATCTGTTTTCTCCTGACGCTAGCGGTTACAAAGAATCGGTTGGAACTTCATCGCCAAGCTGATCACCGACATCCAGCACCAGCCGATCTACTTGTCCTCAAGTGCATTTACGCTGCCGCAGTGAGGTTCTTTGTTATGCAGGTCATAGGTAAAAGGAAAACCGCCCCTGCCGCATCCAACGCCGATCAATTCGGCATCCGCCGAGACACGCGCAGATCACAAATCCACCGAAGACGAGAAATGCAACGATTTGGCGGATTGATCCTGTCAGATTCGGACGGCATTCTCAAGAACGAATGTCAGCCTGGTTTCCGATGGAATCTTCACGCGCTGGCCCTTAGTCAGAACCTCGGCCCCTACGCCCACAGCCGCGCCCGATCCCAGGCCAACGGCAGCCCCTTTGCCACCACCCGCGATGGCTCCGATGATCGTGCCCAGCGCGGCCGTACCTCCAGCCACCTTGGCGGTGCGCGCGCCACGCGAGGAGCTCTCTTCCTTGACCGTTTGGGTGTTTACGTCCATCATGCGGCCGTTCACTTTCACGCGCATCAGGGCAAGAGTAAGAGTCGTTCGTCCCGTGAGCTTACCCGACTCCTTGGCGTCCACCAACTTGACGATAACATCCGCACCGCGTGGAATAACCGTCTGGCCATTAATCATGACGGGTTGATCTACGCTTGCAGCGAATGACTGACCGACCGAGTTCCGTTCAGAGTCAACGCCATCAATCATGCGAATGACCAGATTTGTGCCGGCCGGCAACTCGATCGAAGCATCCGCGGCGGCCGACGTCGCATGCTCGTGTGGTTCACTGGCGTCAAACTCAATGCGCACGATATCCGCGATGTCGAGCGTCTGAATCTGATCGCCCGTCTCGATCTTCACGTCGCGGGACGAACCCCCCATGTAGGTGCCAGTGGCCACTCGGCCGTCTTTGAGCCTCACTGTATCCGCCGCTATAGCACTCACCACAATTGTCAAACTGATTCCAAGGATAAGCAGTCGCATAATACTCCTTTACGGTCCCAAAAGATTGAGTGCATTTACTCTGCCCCAGTGAGATCCCCTGTTATTAAGGTGATAAGTAACAGGACTGCTGCCGTCGCCGCGTCCCATGCCGATCAATTTGGCACCTGCCGAGACACTTGGTTTCGGAAACGCGATGGCGTCGAAAGGGAGCCGCGTCAGCCGTCCGCACTCGTGAATCCCAGGCGAGCGTGTGGGATGCCTGCGCGGTGCTGTGAGGCTCTGGCGCCAGCGCAGGCCAGGAATTCCTGCACGGAAGCGGGGGTTTCGACTCTCTAAGCGAAGGACCGGATGAGATTCTGCAGACCCTCGCGAACGGCAAATGCCGGAGGGCCAGTTACGAGTTCACACCCCTGCAGCACGGCCTTCTGCCGCGTTGGCAGTTGGCAAAGAGAAATGAAAAATGGCGCCGCGTTCGTCATTGGGCGTCGCCCAGATACGGCCGCCGTGCGATTCGACAATGGAGCGGCCGATCGCTAATCCCATACCGCTGCCTTGCGGCTTGGTGGTAAAGAAGGCATCGAAGACCTTATCTGCTCTTTCAGCCGGGAGCCCTACACCGGTGTCGCTGATCGAGATCAGCACTTGACCGTCCTCCAGCCGAGCCTTCACCGCCAGTACTCCGCCCGTGTCCTTCATTGCTTCGATGCCATTCAGCATGAGGTTCATTAGCACCTGCTGTATTTGCACGCGGTCTGCTGTGATCTTTGGCAGATCGGCGGCGAGTTCGAAACGGATCGATACCCCATTGGTCGTGGCTTGGCCCCGCAGCATAATCGCCATTTCGCTGATGATTTCAATCACATCCACCAGTTCACGCTTCGGGGGAGTCTTCTTGTACAACGCCCGCAAGCGCTCGATGATGGCGGTTGCACGAGCCCCGTCTCTCTCGATTCTCTCCATCACCCGACGCACCTCCTCCAGGTCCGGCTGTTCGCGCTTTAGCCAGCGCATGCCGGCCCTCGCGTTCGCCATGGTGCCGGTAATCGGCTGCTTTAGCTCATGGGAGATCGAGGCCAACAATTCCCCCAACATGCTGACCCGGCTCGTATGTGCCAGGTCAGCTTGCAGCTGTTCGGCACGCTTGCGGTCTTCGATATCGGTGGCTACGCCACACCACTTCACGATCCTCCGGCGCTTGTCCTCGAGTGGAACCACGCGCGTGTGGAACCAGCGATGTTCTCCTTCCACGGCGTGACGCAGGCGCACCTCATAGTCCAAAGGCTCGCCAGTAGCCACGGCCGTTCTCCATTTATCGAGAACTCTCTTGAGATCGTCAGGATGAACGGCAGCTTGCCAACCGGAGCCTCTCGCCTGCTCGACCGTCAACCCCGTATATTCGACCCAGCGCTTGTTAACAAATATGCGCTCGTTCTCGGGCGAGGCGACAAATGCCAACGCGGGCATGGATTCAACCGCTTCGCGGAACTTCTTCTCCCGTTCCTCCACTTCGCGAATACGTAAGCGATAAGCGAGCCAAATTACCGCGAGAAGAACTGCCAGACCAACTGCCCGGAACCAGCTCGTTTTCCACCATGGCGGAACAATCGTAAGGCGAAGCGCAACCCCCTGCTCATTCCAGACCCCATCATTATTGGAGGCCTTGACGCGAAACGTATAGTCGCCGTGGTCGAGATGGGTGTAGGTGGCAAAACGACGCGTGGCATCCGTGTATTGCCAATCTTCATCGAAATTTTCCAGCTTATAGGCATACCGGTTTTTCTGTGGCGCGGTGTAGTTCAGTGCCGCAAACTGGAAGCGAAAGACCGATTGGTCGTAGCGGAGAGTGATGCTGGACGCGACATCGATGGCTTGCCGGAGCGGCGAATCCTTGCCGCCGATTTTCACCGGTTTGTTGAACAGCTCAAAGTCCGTGAGCACTACCGGAGGCGGGGTTGGGTTATCGGCAAGCTTGTCGGGATAAAACGCGCTCAGCCCGTTGACGCCGCCGAAAAACAGGCGCCCGTCGGACGTTCTGGCGCTGCAACGGGGGAAAAAGTTATTGCCTTGGAGGCCGTCGAACACATCGTAGTTGCGGAAGGTCTCTGTTCTTGGATCGAATCTGGACAATCCCTTGATCGTGCTAACCCATATGTTCCCTTGCGCATCGCCCTCGACCGCCACAACGGAATTGGTCGCCAAGCCATCCTTCTCGGTGTAGTGGCGGGTGAATTTGCCGGTCTGCGGATCGAAATGGAACAGCCCCTTGGGCGAACCGACCCAAACACTTGAACCGTCGGAATAGACGTCTCCGGTCCAGTTCGCGCCCTGACTGCCTGGCTGGTTCGGGTCCATGAGATAGGCTGTGAACTTCCGCGTATGCGTATCGAACCGCACCAATCCCGAATTGTCCGAGCAATCCCACAGCATGCCGTGCCGATCGAGCAGCAAGGGACGCACGAACGCATCCGGCAGGCCGGTGGGGTCGGCCGGATTCGGCGGAAAATGGGTAAAGTGCCGCCCGTCGAAATAGTCCATCCCCTTGCCATGAACTCCAATCCACAAGCCACCCTCGGCGTCCGGGACGAGACCGCCGATATTGTCATTCGCCGGACTGTCGGAGTTCCTGGGATCATGGCGAAAATGCTTGACGCGCTGTCCATCCAGCCGGTCCAGGCCGCCACCGTAGGTTCCTGTCCAGACCGCTCCGTGAGAGTCCCGGGCAACGCATCGCTCCGGGCCGGGGCTCAGGCGGCTGGGATCATTGGGATCGGCGAGGTAGTGCGTAAAGGTTTTCCCATCGAAGCGATCCAGGCCCGCTTCCGTTCCGATCCACAGCACGCCTGCGGAACCTATCGAAAGTCCGGTAATGGCATTATTGCTCGGGCTGTTGGCATCTTGCGAATTGTGATGATAAGTCGTGAATCGTTCCGCCACGCCTGCCAACCGGTCGACCCCGGTGGACCGCATGCCGATCCACAACCCGCCCGAGGCATCCTCGTACAGAGCGCGAGGGTTGATAACGTTACTGCTCAAGCTGGAAGAATCGTTGGGATCGTGCAGATAGCGGGTAAACGTTCCGCGGGCGCGATCCATCAGATTCAAGCCATTGTTGGTCGCCACCCAAAAGCGTCCCGCCCGGTCCTCGTATGTTGTCGCCAGAGAGTCGTCGCTCAAACTGGCAGGGTTCCGAGGATCATGCAGATAACGAATAAATGTGCGAGTCCTGGGATCGAAGCGGTTCAACCCGCGCAGCGTGGAAAACCACAAATTACCTTTCCGATCCTGGAAGATATGGACTACGTCATTGTTGCTCAGGCTGGTGGGGTCGTTGGGGATGTTCTTATACCGCGTAAAATGGCCGGTCGAGCGATCGAGCGCGCTTACGCCCTCACCCCATACACTAGCCCAGAGCAAGCCGGTTGTTGCGTCCAGACAGAGGGATCTGAGATCGGTATCGCCAAAGCCAGGTGGGTTGTTTGGATTAGGTCTGTAACTGAAAAATCTGCCGCTGGTCCGATCGAAACGGCCCAGTCCGCCGAAACTGGCTGCCCAAAACGTGCCGGATTCGTCCTCATAAAACGAAGCGATTCGATAGTGGGGCCGACTGGTTGGGTCATCCGCGCGATGGCGATAGTGAATAAAAGAATCGGTATCCCGATCGTAGCGGTCGACGCCCTCGTTGACTCCGATCCACAGAACGCCGGCTCGATCCACATAGAGCGTCCGAATAGTGTCGCTCCCGAGGCTGCGGTCATCTTGATCGTCGTGCTTGTAAGCCTTAAAAGTGTACCCATCGAAACGATTCAGCCCGCCCAGCCACGTGCCAAACCACATGAATCCCTTATGGTCCTGAGCAATCGCCCGCACATCCGATTGCGAGACTCCGTCAGCAACGGAAAGATGAGTAAAGCTAAGTTTCGGGGTTTGGGCAACTACCGAGACGCAAAAAATATAAGTGAGAAAGGCCGCCTTCGACAGCCACCTGGCAGCGGATATCCGTATGCGGGTATACACCTGCGGGGTCGCGCCCATTCTGAAATCACAGGGCTTTTCGAAGATCGTGTGATACACAATGGTGCGCCGAGCCATACCGCCTCCCTAAATTGCGGATGTCGACGGCTGATTCAGTGTACTGCGGGGATGTGTGCACGGCAATGCCTCTGTATGTCTCCGGTCCAAGTTCCCTGAACGCCATTCTAGGAGGCGAGACTCGACAGCGCATCATGTCGCAGTCACTTGGATCAGATGCTTAACGGTTTCCCAGCCGAATCAGCGTGGCTGCGCTGTCTTCGATCCGCTCTGCCAGTGCCAGCAAGTCTTTCGACACGCCGGCAGGGTGAACCCGCTGAATCTGCCCGTGGTCGATCAGCGTGGCCGCCCCTGAGCGGCCAAAACAGGAAATGAAGCTATGGTCATCTCCTACCTTCCGTTTCAAGTTCGAAAAGGTCCAGCAGTTCTTCGCTGGCCGCGAAGGGACTCATGCGCCCGCGGCGCACCTGGTCGCGCACGATCGGCAGACGCGCGGCCACGGCCGGATGAGAGTGGAATAGTTCCTCCAGACCGAGCATCGTCAATTCGTTCATCCATTCCAGCGCCTGGCGGTTTCGCCGTTGCGCCAGAAATCCATTGCCCGCCAACAACTCGCGGTGTGCCAGTACCATGTCCCAGACTTCGGGAATGCCTTCGCCCGAAATCGAGGAGCAGGTCAGCACTGGCGGCATCCAGCCGTCCTCTGACGCTGGAAACAGGTGCAGCGCGCTCGCGTATTCGATGCGCGCACGCTCAGCCTTCGGTTTGTTGTCCCCGTCGGCCTTGTTGATGGCCATGCCGTCGAGCATTTCGATGATCCCGCGCTTTATGCCCTGCAACTCGTCGCCTGCGCCGGCCAGCATCAGCAGCAGGAAAAAATCCGTCATGGAACGGACAGCCGTCTCGCTCTGCCCCACCCCCACCGTTTCGACGATGATGTTGCGGTAGCCCGCTGCCTCGCACAGCAGAATGGTTTCGCGGGTGTGCCGTGCGACTCCGCCGAGGTGCCCTCGCGACGGCGAGGGACGGATGAAGGCCCGCTCGTCGGCCGCGAGTTCCTGCATACGCGTCTTGTCGCCGAGAATGCTTCCTCCGGAAATGGGACTCGACGGGTCCACGCTCAGCACCGCCACGTTCTCGCCGCACTCGCGTATCAGGTGCATCCCGAGGCCGTTGATGAAAGTGCTCTTGCCCACGCCCGGGACGCCCGTGATGCCGACGCGCAGCGATCGGCCCGTATGCGGCAGCAGTGCATCGAGCAGCCGTGCGGCCAGTTCGCCATCCGACGGCAGGCTGCTCTCGATCAACGTAATGGCTCGGGCGAGAACCGTGCGGTCTCTGCCCAGGATGCCATCCATGTAGCGGTTGAACGGCAGCCTTCGCGGCATCAGACGCGTTCCCTAACCTTAGGCCGCATGCACGCTCCCGATCAGGGCGGTCAGGATCCGTTGCGCCGCCACGGGAATCACCGTGCCCGGTCCGAACACGTCGGTGACGCCGGCGTTGCGCAGCGCGTCATAGTCCTGCGGGGGAATCACGCCGCCCACGACTACGAGGATGTCCTCGCGCCCAAGCCTCTGGAGTTCGGCGACCGCCTCCGGCACGAGCGTTGTGTGTCCGCCCGCCAGGCTGGAGACGCCGAGTACATGAACGTCGTTTTCGGCCGCCATGCGGGCCGCTTCGTGCGGCGTCTGGAACAGCGGCCCGACATCGACGTCAAAGCCGAGGTCCGCGAACGCCGTCGCGATTACCTTTGCCCCGCGGTCGTGCCCGTCCTGGCCGATCTTCGCCACCAGGATGCGCGGCCGGCGGCCTTCGATGCGCGCGAACTCGCGGGTCAGCTCCTGCGCCTTCTGGAACTCGGGATCGCGCTGGCTCTCTGCCGAGTACACGCCTGATATCGTACGGTTCACCGCCTGGTACCGCCCGAAAACGGTCTCGAGAGCCGACGAGATCTCGCCCAAGGTTGCGCGCACGCGCGCCGCATCCACCGAAAGCGCCAGCAGATTGCCCGCGCCGTCTCTTGCCGCCGCGGTTAAAGAGGCCAGAGCCGCGTCGACGGCCCGCTGATCGCGCCTGACCCTGACCTGCGCCAGGCGCGCCACTTGCGAGTCGCGCACCGCCCGGTTATCTACCACGCGCACGTCGATCCGCTCGTCCGTCGCCGGCCTGTATTTGTTCACCCCCACAATGGTTTCGCGTCCCGAATCGATCTGCGCCTGCCGGCGCGCAGCCGCTTCTTCGATCCGCATTTTCGGAATGCCGGTCTCGATCGCCTTGGCCATCCCGCCGAGAGCTTCGATCTCCTGAATGTGATGCCACGCCTTGTGCATCAGCTCGTGCGTGAGTGACTCGACGTAGTAGCTGCCCGCCCACGGGTCGACCACGTGCGTGATGCCCGTCTCTTCCTGGAGAAAGATTTGCGTGTTTCGCGCAATGCGCGCCGAGAAGTCGGTCGGCAGCGCAATCGCTTCGTCGAGCGCGTTGGTGTGCAGCGACTGGGTGTGCCCCAGTGCCGCGGCGAGTGCCTCCACACACGTGCGCGGCACATTGTTGAATACATCCTGCGCGGCCAGGCTCCAACCGGAGGTCTGGCAGTGCGTGCGCAGCGCCATCGATTTCGGGTTCTTGGGGTTAAAGGCTTTGATGATCTTCGCCCAGAGCACGCGCGCCGCCCGCATCTTGGCGATCTCCATGAAGTGATTCATGCCGATCCCCCAAAAGAAGCTGAGGCGCGGGGCGAAGGTGTCGATATCGAGGCCCGCCTGAATGCCCGTGCGGATGTACTCGAGGCCGTCGGCCAGCGTGTAGCCGAGTTCCAGATCCGCTGACGCGCCGGCCTCTTGCATGTGGTAGCCGCTGATGGAAATGCAGTTGAACTTCGGCATGTTCTCCGCGCAATAACGGAAGATGTCGCCGATGATGCGCATCGAGGGCCCCGGCGGATAGATATACGTGTTGCGCACCATGAACTCTTTCAGAATGTCGTTCTGAATGGTGCCGCTTAGGTCTTTTGTGGCCACACCCTGCTCTTCGGCCGCTACGATGTAGAACGCCATCACCGGCAGGACCGCCCCGTTCATCGTCATGGATACGGACATCTGGTCGAGTGGGATCTGGTCGAAGAGAATCCTCATGTCTTCGACGGAATCGATCGCCACACCCGCTTTGCCTACATCGCCCGAGACGCGCTCGTTGTCGGAGTCGTAGCCGCGATGCGTCGCCAGGTCGAATGCCACCGAGAGGCCCTTCTGCCCCGCGGCCAGATTGCGCCTGTAGAACGCGTTCGATTCCTCCGCGGTGGAGAAGCCGGCGTATTGCCGGATCGTCCAGGGCTGCATCGCATACATTGTGGAGTAAGGACCGCGCAGGAAGGGCGGAACGCCTGCAGCGTAGCCGAGGTGCTCCATGGCGTAGAGGTCGTCGGCCGTGTACCACCGCTTCACCGGGATGTGCTCCGCCGTGTTCCAGACCAGAGCGTCTTCGCCCGGTCCGGCGGGAGCGTGCGCGGCCCCGCGCGGGTCGTATTCGATTTTGGAAAAGTCGGGTCTCATTGGACGCTCCTCATGCCGAGCCTGTCTTGCCAGTACGTGAGGGTCTGGATCGCATCACTGAAGATGTGGACGAAACCCTGCACCCCGGATGACTGCAATGCTTCGATCTGGTCCTTTGGGTTCCCGGCCACCAGCACTGGGACCTTCACCTTGGGGCAAACCTGCTGTGCAAACGGCAGATACTCGGGATCTGAACTGCACAACACGATCAGGTCGGCATCCGTGCCTTGGTAGTCCTCCGCCTCGGCGATGTCGAAGCCGGCGCAGCCGAAGAAGTTGAGGATGAAGTTGGCGCGCGCGCCTTTCATTTTGGTGTCGCCGCGCTTCAGCAGCAGCACCTTGGGATAGCGCCCGGTAACTTGCGCGTTTGCCGTAGTGCGCCGCCGGATCTTCTCGAACGGCTCAGCGACTCGCACCTGCGGCAGGGCGCTGCCTGCTTCGGGCTGCGGCGCTTCCACCTCCGGCTCCTTCTCCATCAGGTTGGGAAAGTTGTTGACCCCAACCAGCGCACGCTTCCGCGCCGAATAGGCCTTTGCGCGCGCGGCTCGCGTCTCCGCCAGCGCACGCTCAATCGAGCCGGAAGCGAGGGCCTTGGAAAAACCGCCTTCAGCCTCCGTCTGCTGCATCAGTTTCCAACCTTGGCGCGCCAATGAATCGGTCAACGCTTCAATGTAGTAGGAGCCGCCTGCGGGGTCGGCTACGGCATCCAGGTGCGCCTCTTCCTTGAGAATTCGCTGCACATTCACCGGTAGATGCGGATCGAAGCCGAATTGCTCCACGGTCAAGCGGTCGCACCCGCCCAGCACCGCTGAGAGCGCCTCCGTGGTGACGCGCAGCAGGTTGGTATAGCGGTCGTAGGCGCTCTTGTTCCGCCGCGGCGTTCGCACGTGCAGGCGCATACGGCATGCCGCAAAATCCTTCGGATCGAATGCCGTCACCGCCTGCGCCCACATCAGCCGCGCCGCCCGCAGCTTCGCAATCTCGATGAAGTACGATGGTCCTGCCGCGAACACGAACTCGATTTGGCGAACGGCGCCATCCACCGGCTGCGCGGCCGTTAACGCCGCGAGCCGCTCCACGCCCGCCGCAATGCCATATCCCAACTCCTGGATGGCGTGGGCGCCGGCTTCATGCAACAGGTCGGCACGAATCGCGTCGGAGTTCCCCGGTAGGGAGTCCTGCGCGATTTCCCAGCTTCGAACCGAACCTACCGCAAGTTGGTGCTGGTCGTCCAACCCGGCCAGCGCCTCGTTCCGGTAATACGGCCGCAACGCGAGCCCTTCCTCGGTGCGCCATACCAGCTTCTTGTCGTAATCCGCCCCCTTCAGGTCTTTCGCGATCGCCGCTTCCCACACGTCGGTCGGCACGGGGGCAAAATCGCGGCCGATCTGCAGAATCTCCGTTCCCGGTTCCAGCTCAGGCATGGGGCCCCTCCTGAACGATTTCCAGGAGGTACCCGAAGGCGGCAGTTTCGGTCGTCTTCGGATGCACGAAGAACACCGTCGTCCCGCGAGAGCCTTTACGCGGCGCTTTATCGATGACCCTGAATCCGTTCTTCTGCAGGTGATCGAAGGCCTTCTGGATATCGGCCACGCGCAGCGCGACGTGCGCCATTCCGCCGCGGCCGCCGTTCTTTTCCATCTGCTTGGCTACGGGCGAGTCCGGGGTCAGAGGTTCGAGCAACTGCACCAGATTCGGGCCGTCGCCCACCCGCAGCAGCACCTCCCGCACCTGGTCTCCGCCCAACACATCTTCGCGGTGCACCTCTTGGAAGCCCATTGCCTGGTAGGCGCGTACGTGCGCTTCCAGCTCGCCCGGTTTTACTGAAATGGCTACGTGATCGAAAAACAAAAAACCTGGTATCTGTTCCACTTGTGAACTCCTCATTCGAACTCCACCACGACCTGCCCGGCCTGAACGCTGTCGCCCTGATTCACGCGGATGGCGGCGATCTTTCCGGCCGAATGTGCCGTGATACTGGTCTCCATCTTCATCGCTTCCAGCACCAGCAGAACGTCTCCGGGCTGGAGCGCCTGTCCCACCTGTGCCGCGATCCGCACCACAATGCCCGAAACCGGGCTGCGGCACACCTTTTCTTCGTGCACCGGCGTGCCGGTCTCCGGCGGCGCTGCGGGCGTTGACGCCGGCACGCGCAGCGCCGCCGAGGAAATGTTGACGCCGGTCAGATGCGTGGGCGCCGCGGGCGACTCGGGTTCCGAGGCCTCCACGTCTACTTCGTAAGTCTTTCCGTCTATGGTGATGGTCAGTTTCATGGCGGCTCCTACCCCTGCAATCTGTGGGACGCCTGAATCGACACACGCCCCAGTTGTGCCCACACCGAAGTACCCAGCAGTCGGACCTGCCGGATGTGCGGCCGCACGCCCAAGTATGCGGCCAGCGCCGCAGATATGGACAACAGTTCCTCTTCGGTGATGGCCGGCTCGGCTGCCGGTTCAGGCGCGGTTTTCAACGGCGGAGGCGGACCGGCCGCAATCGCCGGCCCCTGCATCGCGTCGACCCGCCTGATCAGCTCGGCTACCTGCGCCCGCAGCTGTTCCACTGCCGCCGCAAGTTCCGTTACCGTGAGTTGTGCCATGGTTGCCTCAGGTTCCTACAGCGGCATCAACCCGTGTTTCTTGGGCGGCCGCAATTCGCGCTTGGTGTGGAGATACTCGAGTACCTGCGCGACATGCCGCCGCGTCATCGAAGGTTCAATGACCGCATCCACCAGCCGGCGCCCTGCCGCCACATAGGGATTCGAGAACGCCTCGCGGTACTTCTCGATCAGCTCCGCGCGTTTGGCGGCCTTGTCCCGCGCTTCCTGGATCTCCTTGCGGAATACGATCTCCGCCGCCCCCTCCGCGCCCATCACGGCCACCTCCGCGGTCGGCCAGGCGAAGGCGCGATCCGCACCCAGGTCCTTGCCGCACATGGCGAGGTATGCACCGCCGTAACACTTCCGTAGAATCACCGTGATTTTCGGAACCGTAGCCGCCGAGTACGCGAACAGCATCTTGGCTCCGTGGCGGATGATTCCGCCGTGCTCCTGCTGCACCCCGGGGAGAAATCCGGGGACGTCCACGAACGTTAATAATGAAATGTTGAACGCGTTGCAGAAGCGGATAAACCTCGCGGCCTTGTTCGCTGCGTTGATGTCGAGCGCGCCGGCGTTCACGGCGGGCTGGTTGGCGATGATCCCCACGGTCCGCCCCGCGATGCGCGCGAAGCCTACGACGATGTTCTGCGCATATCCGGACTGCACTTCCAGGAAGTCGGCGAAGTCCACCACTTTGAGAATCACGTCTCGAACGTCGTAGCCTTTCTTGCCGTCGGCCGGGACAATGTCGTCAAGCGCCGGACAGGGATCCACATTCGCGTCGCCTTCCATTTGCGGCGGATCTTCCAGGTTGTTCGACGGCAGAAAGCTGAGCAGCTTCTGGCAGAGCAGAATCGCGTGCCGGTCGTCATCCGCAATGAAATGGATCACGCCGGAGTGAGCCATGTGCGCTTCCGGACCGCCCAGTTGTTCGGGGCTCACTTTTTCGCCTGTGACGCTCTTGATCACCTGCGGCCCGGTGATGAACATCTGCGCCTGGCGCGTCTGGATGATGAAGTCCGTAAGCGCCGGGCTGTACGCCGCGCCGCCGGCGCACGGCCCACAGATGAGCGAGATCTGCGGCACCGCGCCCGAGAGCATCACGTTGGTGTAAAACACCTTGCCGTAACCGGAGAGCGAATCGATACCCTCCTGCACACGGGCTCCTCCCGAGTCGTTCAGAAGAATGAAGGGCGACCCGGTCTTGAGCGACTGCTGCATGATTTCGGCGACCTTGATGGAGTGGACTTCGCCCGCCGAACCGCCGGACACAGTGAAGTCCTGGCTGGCCAGGTGCACCAGCCGGCCGCCAATCGAGGCGTCACCCGTCACCACTCCGTCGGCCGGAAAACTCTTTCCCGTCATGCCGAACAACGTGGCACGATGTTCGGCAAACAAACCCGTCTCCTCGAAGCTGCCGGGATCGACCAGCGCTTCCACCCTTTCCCGCGCCGTGAGTTTACCGGCCTCGCGTTGCTTCTCGAGGCGTTCCGTGCCGCCGCCCAGCAAAGCCTCCGCCGTGCGCGAGCGAAGCTCGGAAATTCTCTCCTGCATGCTATGAATGGCCATGATATGAAGTCCTCTAAACCCCGATTAAACCGGCGCCACAGTCACGTGGTGCGTCTTGCCGTTCACTTTGACGTCGTACGCCACCGGTCCCCGCACGGGGGCGTTGCCGTTGCCGTTCTCCGCAGACTGCGATTTGGGGGCAGCCGGTTCCGGTGCAGGCTGGGCCGCAGGAGACTTCCCCAGATTTTTCGGGCCCTGAGCGCGCGTCGTAAAGAATTTTGGAGCGATCTTGGGGAACATCGCGTAGGTCAGCACATCCTCGTCGGAGCCGTTGGAACCGGGGAGTTCGAGCGCTGCGTCGCGCAAGTCCTTCCACTCCGGCTTCAACAGGTCGGCGGGACGTCCGTTGATCAGACTCTTACCCGTCTGCTTGGCCGCGAGCGCAACCAGAGTGCCGTCGCGAGGCCCGATCGTCTCCCCGTAATATCCGAGCATCAGATCCGCGAATTCGCCGGTCAGCACTCTATAGCGGCCCATCATGACGTTGAGCACAGCCTGCGTGCCCACGATCTGGCTCGAGGGCGTCACCAGCGGCGGGAAGCCCGCGTCGGCGCGCACTCTCGGCACCTCACGCAACACTTCGTCCATGCGGTCGACCGCACCCTGCTGCTTCAGTTGGCTTTCCATGTTGGAAAGCATTCCGCCCGGAATCTGGCTGTCGAAGATCTCCGTTTCGACGCCCGTAATGTTGGAGAGAAATTCCTGGTAGCGCGGCCGCACGCCCGCGAAGTATTTCTTCACCTTGATCAGAAGCGATTTGTCGAGCCTGGTTTCGAAGCCTGTGCCTTCGAGCATCTCGACCAGGCTCTCTGTCGGGTTGTGCCCGGGCCCGAGACTGAGCGAACTGATGGCCGTATCCACACAGTCCGCGCCCGCTTCGATCGCCTTCATCAGGCTGACCAGCGTCACGCCCGTGGTGGCGTGTACGTGCACATGCACCCGAGTATCGCCCCCGCAGGTTTTCTTGATACCATGGACAAGGTCGTAGGCCGCTTGAGGCTTCAGCAAAGCCGCCATATCTTTGATACAGAGCGAATCGCAACCCAGGTCGACGAGCTTCTCCGCCATCTCCACGAAATCGCCGATCGTATGCAGCGGACTGACGGTGTAGCAGATCGTGCCTTGTGCATGCTTTCCCGTGCGCCGCACCGCCGCGATGGCGTGCCGCAGATTTCGGATATCGTTGAGCGCGTCGAACACCCGGAACACGTCCATGCCGTTCTCCGCGGCTTTATCCACAAACCGGTCGATCACTGTGTCTTCGTAGTGGCGGTAGCCGAGCAGGTTCTGGCCGCGCAACAGCATCTGCAACCGCGTATTGGGCAGCAGCTTGCGAAATTGCCGTAACCGCTCCCAGGGATCTTCGTTCAGAAAACGGATGCAGGCGTCGAACGTGGCGCCGCCCCAACATTCCAGCGACCAGAAGCCTGCCTGATCGAGGTCCGCACAGGCGGGAACCATGTCCTCCATCGCCATCCGCGTCGCCATCAGACTCTGGTGGGCATCGCGAAGAACAAGTTCAGTCACGTCAATGGATTTCGTCATAGTTGTTTTCCAACGGTCTTAGCCCCAGCCAACCGAGCCCGTCTTTCAAAAGGCTGATGAAGATTTCGTAATTCAACTCGCAGTGGAATGTGCACGCATTCAACCACTTGGAAGTCCTTGAGAAATGGCGTGCCCGAATCACGTACGTGCCGGCTCACCGCACTTTGCCTCGGCACATGATGGCAGTAGGCGTGTGAGTCCGCGCGGTGCCATCGGCGTCTATGTCGCGCGGCAAGTGTTACATACCGAAGCAGATGCGGAGCACGGTGAGCCTGTGCAGCCTTTGGAACGACTGGCTGACCGCTCGAAGGGCGCTGCCGGACTGTCGCCGCATTTTTCGCAACGCGCCGGACACATGCCGGAATGCGGCATTTTGCTCGGCACGTGACGACATGATCGGCGGTCCGGCCTTGAGAAGCGCGCGCCTGTGGTTGGACCTCTGCCTGCACGGAGAATAGCGCTATGAAACCCTATGCAGCATACCTCCTGGAAAGGTTCAGAGCTGGCGAGACGGCCTCTGAGTTGGCGGCAAGAGAAGGGATTCCCCTCGACCGAATCCAGATACGGCTCAACGCCGCGATGCGACTGGAGCGGATGCGCAACGCCGGAACGAATGCCTTCGCTGAGAACCGCGCTGCTTAACCCCGGCTTGAGCACCTCTCTGTTTACACGATGTGCCGCCGCCCGTCGTTCCAGCGCATGAGAAAGAGAAGCATCAGCGCCAGCACCAGCGCGACTCCCGCCAGCGTCCAAACGTTGCGCCGCAGGAATTCCGGAGCGTTCGCGCCCAGTTTAATGCCCAACCATGCCAGGCCCAAATATCGAACCGTGCGGGCCGCGAGAATCACCCTCAGGAATCTCCCGAAACGAGTGCGCAGCGCCCCCAGCGGAAATCACGAATACCTTGAGCGGCAATGGCGCCACTGGCGTCACGGCAGGTACAAAGACCGTGAGCAACCCGTAGCGATAGAACCAAGTCTCAAATCTCGTGCCGCTTTCTGGCGCCGGTGCGGGCTTGCCGAACAACCGCCGTCCATGGCGCGCGGCCTGAAACAAGCCAATGTTTCCGCCGAGCGATCCGACGGTAGCGAGCACGGCCGCGCCATAGGCGAGCACGGGAGCATTCACGTTGCTTGCCGCGGTTCCAGCCACCAGCAGATCGATGGCCGCCGGAAGCGGGACGCCCAGCGAGTCAATGGCCGCCAGAAAGAGGATCCCCCAGGGTCCATATGCCGCCAGGACGACTGCAATCTTGTGAAGAAGCAGGTGCATTGCTCACTCAACCACGCGACTCCTGTGCAATAAAGGGATCGGCTCCGATGGTCCCCTCCAGTTCTCGGAGATAGCCTGGCGCGCCCACGCGCAAGAGTTGGGCACGCGCCGCAATGAGGCGCGTCTCAATTTCGGGCCCGGGCAACGATCTCTCGGCGCAACAGCCCTCTAGCGCCGCAATATGGCGGTTCCACAGCATTATGTCGCGCCGTTGCTTCGTGCGGAGCCGCTCCCGGTACCAATCGCTGGCCAAGAGGGACTCACGAGTGAACATTGCCCGGACTTCGGGATCATCGATATTCTTCCCTCCCCAATGGCCAAACGCCATGATGTGCAGCAGGGCCCGGAGCGGCGGGCATGCCCCGTTCACGCTGCCGTCTTCAAAGTAACTGGCCGCGACTCGCCGTTGCGTTTCGACGATCGCTTCGACGCCCGCGGCGAAAGCTTCCATATTCTGCTTTTCGGGCCGCAGAATCTCTTCCGGGAACACGGTGTCCGGCGCTTCGAATATCCGTCCAAGAAAGCGGTCCGCAAACAGCGCCGTGATGCGGTACCCCAATCTGCTGGCCGCCACCCTGCGGCCATTCCAGTCGAAGTCGGATAACTTCTCCAGGAAACCGTTCTCGATCAAATATCTCGGATCGCGCTCGTAAACCTGCATGCGGCACCAGATCTCGGGCACCAGCATGCTGATATCGTGGTCCACGCAGTAATACGGCCCAATGTAGCCGGCTGCGCTCGTGAAACCTGCATACCCCGTAAGGATGGCCGCCACGAGTGCGTTGTTTAGATCCACTACCGGCCAGATCGCGTTGAAGGGTCCCTTCGTGAGAGCGCCCTCGCTGCCGAAGCCCGTAGTCGAAGGGGATTTGCCGGTGAGACTGCAGATAAAATCCATGAACAGTTCCGGCAACTCCTGGTAGTGAATCGGGTTGTACAGTGCCAGGGGGAGCAGCCCGATACTCGGATCCGCGGGATTGCCTCGGCGGCCGGCGAGCACTGCGTTCACAGGGAAATGGACCGGTTGGTCGGTGGGAATCCCGCGATCCAGGCGGGCGCAGACCTCGGCGAGGTATGTTCCGCGAGCATCCACATGATCAGGGCGCCTTTGCAGATAACGCGGGTTTTTGGACGCACTGCCATTTACCAGCCGCGGATGTGCCGAGGAGACGACGTAAGCGGTCTCCGGACGATTCACTAAATCGCTTAGCAGGCGCTTCATCGGCTCGGTGTATTCGTCGAATTCCGAAACGTGTTCCACGAGCGCCCGTGCCTGCGCCGCCGTGAGTGGTTCGAAGTTGGATAGAAATGCGCCGGGGGTTGCGATATCGGCCTCCGCCTGAGCGTCAAAGCCGCGGTAGATGGCATCGTCCGGGCGCTGGAAAAGAAAGGCCTCACAGTTGGTCACGAGCTTGGCGCTTTGATTTGGGTACTCCGGATCGAAGTCGGGCAAACTGCGCCGTGGTACTACTACCGAAGCTGTGATATCGTCCTCTACCTGTACCTTATCGCCGGGATGAAAGTCCGGCCGGAGCTTGTAAATTCGCCATGACCCCTGTGGGTCATGGCCGACGCGCAGATAATTGCCGACGAGTTTCTGGTTCTCGTACTTGAGTTCGTGCCCGAGAAATCCATTGATGCGATCCACTGAGAAGTGCTCGCGCCAATTCTCGCCCCATTCGGGCCGGTAATATCGCTTCACAGTGAAGACCAGCTGCCGGATCGTCTGGGGCAAATTCCGGAGCCATTCGTTGTGCTCTTCTGTATACTCGGGCGAAGCCGTTAATAACCTGACCACGGACCCCAGTGACCGGTGCTCGCTCAAGATTGGCCGTCGGGCGCGGGCTTCCGGCTGGGGCTGTTTGTAAATCGACGAAAAGTCCCGCTTTAGGATGTCCGCTACGCGCTCCATGTCCTGGAAATAGTCCTTAACGAAGACAGGACCCTGTACCAGGACGTCAGCAATCGACTTGGAGATTTCCGATTTCCCACCCCCCGACACCGTGCAAGGCTTATGGCACAACGTCCCCTGCGCTACCGAGCCGACCAGCCGCCACATGGATCCACCGATCCGTTTACCCATGCGGACCCTGTATCCCGACGGCAGCACGTAGATGTGGTCCGGGAGAAGCGTCAACTGGTGTGGACCGTCCTCCCCCTGCCAACACACAAAGCCGCTACGGACGTTGAATTCTGCGGTTTCCGGGACGTACACGATGCTGGGATGCGTTCGATCCACTGCATATCCTTCCGGTTTGCGTTCCACGCGCTCGCCCAGGAGACACATCGCGTCCTTGAAACGGTACTTCCGAGCTGACGACGAGTGATCGGGACGAAACTCTTGGCCCAGGATGTACGCCGGGTAGGCGATTGCGCCACCGGCGTGCTCCTCCTCAGACAGGCCGTAGAGGTTCGCCGCGTAGCTAATCTGACTCTTGACTTCCTTCTTACAGTAGCCGTAATAGTTGTCTGCGAGGACAGTAACGATGATGCCCTCCAGTCCGCGGCAGACCAACTTGAATGCGCCGCCGTCGTTATAGAGTTCGTGTTCCTCGCGCCAACACATACCGTCGCGGCGTTGCCGCTCGGAAGCCTGTTCAAAGTGCGGTAGGCCGAGATCTTTCTTCTTCATGCCAACCAGGTGGGGTGCGAGGATCACACAACCTGTGTGGCCGGTCCAGTGCAGCGCGTCGAAGGCGGCGTCGTTCTCAGGAAGATAGGGATCGCCGCCGTTGCCGAAGATAGTTTCGACGAAATCGAGATTGCTGACCAGGCCAGCTGGCGCAAAGAAGCGAATCTCCATGGTCTTCGCCGGCTCCTTCCCTACGCCAGGGCAGACGAGCGGTCGCAACAGCAGCGACACGAACAGATGTACCTGCTCGTCCTGATCCGCGGTGAAGGGCAGAGCGGAAGTAGCTTCCGGCGGCCGGAGCGCAACCGCCAGGAATTTCGCGAAAGCGTGCTTAGGAACTGCAAGCTTGTCCGCAGGGATCGGCAGGCCGCCCTCCACAATGTGGAACAGCCCTTTCGTCGTGCGCCGATCGCTTTTCGGATTATGAAGGACGCCTTGGGCAACACGGTACGAGTTCAGGTACGGCGACGAAAAGGTGTCCGCTGTGGGTGGAAGAGACATGACGCGCGCCAGTCCCGGCCGGTCCAGCACGAACGAGTTCGCAGGCAGACGCGGAACGCCGTCCGGGCAGACGGACTGCAGGGCTGCGTCCAGGTAAGTTTGGATACGGTTGTCGACTGGACAGAGGCATCCGCTCAACAACTGGTCCTTCTGATGATAGTTGCGCAGCAATGGAGCGGCGAGCTCCAGAAAATACGGATCGCCGGTTGCGCGGCTGCACGGTTGCCCGAGCGCTAGCAGCTTGAGATTGATATAGCGGATGATCTCGCGGTCCCTTTGAGCTTTCATTTCGATTGACTCCGGAGGTGCTCGCTTTTTTTAAGCGGGCCCTGAGCATAGGTACCCAGTGGCACTCCGATTTAACTGAACTCCTCCCATGCGATGTTGCGCATGTCTCCGTGACGCAGGAACTGCCGATGCATGGCTAATCCGAGTGAGAGCGACAGGGGCTCATGGCTGATCTGAGCTGTGTGCTTGAGATAGGCTCGGAGTTGATCGCGGTAGTCCGGATGCGCGCAGCGGTCGATTATGAGTTGGGCACGCTCGCGGGGATCCTTGCCGCGCAGGTCGGCCACGCCCTGTTCCGTTACGACAACCTGCACCGAATGTTCGCTATGGTCGATGTGCGACGCCAGTGGCACGATCGCGCTGATCTTGCCGCCCTTGGCGGTCGAGGGACAGGAGAAGATCGACAAATAGGCATTGCGCGTGAAGTCGCCCGAGCCGCCGATTCCGTTCATCATGGTTTTGCCCACCAGATGTGTAGAATTGACGTTACCGGCGAGATCCACCTCGATGGCCGTGTTCATCGAAACGATGCCCAACCGGCGGATGATCTCCGGATGGTTGGAAATCTCCTGCGGCCTCAGCAAAATGCGGCGTTTGAAGAAATCGATGTTGTCCGTGACCCTCGCCATGGCCTTTTGCGACAGTGTCAGGGCACAGGTAGAAGCGAATCGGCAGCGCCCGTTCTCGAGCAGCGGAATCACGGAATCCTGGAGCACCTCGGTGTACATTTCAAAAGCCGGAATATGCCTGTTGCAACCGAGCGCTCCAAGCACGGCATTGGCGATGTTGCCCACGCCGGACTGCAAAGGCAGAAATCCCGGTGGGATGCGGCTCGCCCGCATCTCCGAGACGAGAAACTCGGCCACGTTCTCGCCGATTTGCTCGGTAACCGGCGTGAGCTCGTCGAATCTGCCTCCCTCGTCGGGCTCGTTGGTCAGCACCACACCTGCGATTTTCTTGGTATCGATAACACAAAGGGGCGAGCCGATCCGGTCACCGGGAGAATAGACCGGAATTTCCTGCCGGGAAGGCGGATCCAGCGGCTCGAAAATGTCATGCATTCCCAGCAGCGAGGCCGGGTGCTTCGAGTTCAATTCGATGAGCACCCTACCGGCGAGACGCAAATAGGTATTTGCAGCGCCGACAGAGGTTGACAGCACAACGCCGCCCCCCGGAGTTACGTCGCAGGCCTCGACGACCGCCCAGTGGACAGGACCGAGGAAGCCGTACCGAACGATCTGCGGCACCATGGACAGGTGCATGTCCACGAACTTAACCTGACCGCAATTGATCTGTTTTCGCAGCGTGTCGCTGGATTGGTAGGGCGTGCGGAAGCTGATGGCTTCCGCCTCAGCCAGCGCGTCGTCGAGCGACGGTCCGGTAGACGCGCCTGTGAGCACGCCGACCTTGAACCGCCTGCCGGCCGCGTGTTCGCCCCGCGCTTTGGCAGCGATGGCTCGGGGAATGGCCTTTGGGGACCCCGCGGCCGTGAAGCCACTGAAGCCGATGGTCGATCCGTGATCGATAAACCCGGCCGCCTCCTCGGCCGTCAGAATGGGGAATGGCAATAACATAAAGACTTCTCTCCCTAAACGAATTCATCTGCCGGTAAAAACCGGCTGCCGCTTTTCAAAGAAAGCCTTGATGCCCTCCTGATAGTCGTTACTGTCGTAAACCGCGCGCCGCATGGCCTGGACCCTCTCAAAGGTTTCCGGACTCAGGTTCTGCGCCGCCGAAAGCAGCCGTAATTCCTCTTTGAGAAGGCCGGCGACAAGCGGCGAGTTTTTTGTCATCTGCTCGGCAATCGTTCGTGTCACGCTCTCGAGTTGGTCTCTCGGGACTGTGCGGCTTACAATCCCCCGATCCACCAGACGCTTCACCAAAATTGGCTGGGCAGTGAACAGCATTTCTTTGCAGAGGAGCATCCCGCCAGTATTCAAAAAGTTCTGAACTCCGGACATGTTGTACGGGACCCCCAGCTTGGCGGGAGTAAGGGCAAACCTGCTGTCCTCGGCGGCGATAATCATGTCGCAGCTCATGACTAGTTCGCAGGCCCCGCCCCACACGCTCCCTTCAATCATTGCGATTACGGGCGCCGAAAATCGCTCGATGCATCTAACTGCATTTCTGAGCGGATCATTGTAGGTCAGAGGGTCGCGTCCATTCGTCGGCAACTCGCGAACATCATGACCGGACGAGAATACTTTGGACCCAGCGAGGGCCCTAAGTATCACGACCCGCGCTAGTTGCGCTCGCATGTCCTCAAGGGCGGCACAAAGGTCATCGATGAGTTCTTTGCTGAGAGCATTGAGCGTCTTTGGGTGGTTGAGAGTGAGAACACCTATCGAATTTGAGATCTCACTCTCGACCAATGCCATTGTGCATATTCCTCTTTGTAGCGCCTGTCGTGTGGACCGGTTTGGAATTCGATGCCGCCGTCACCCGTCGCCTCATCACCTCCATGTCGTGCATTCGAATCGCCAATCGGAAAAGTAAGTGAAGAGGAATTCTTTTCTGAGGCTCTGATGTTCACGGCGTTGGAATTACGATGCGGATGCACGGCTTCGAGAAGCCCCCGGAAAGCCCTCGTCGATCTCACGTGCTGTGGAGGCGAACCTTGCGCCCCCCACCCAATCTAAGTCCAACCGCTGCAACGAAAGCGACTCTGTCATTTGCCTGTCTTTCAGGGCGAAGGAGGGAAGATTTGATCTGCACGGATCTATCAACGGTTCGGCAAATGATCGGCACTTGACCGTCGTCGGCTCACATGGGTGGGCACCTAGTACCTGGCCTATTGCCAGAATCCGATCTGCCAGAACCTTATTGTCCGTCTCGGACAACAGGACGCGCCAGGTTTCGGTCACGCGTCGGCAAAGCGTGAGGCGCAAATGCAGGTTTCATTGGCACCAAGGCGCTGAACAGCAGATCCAATGCTCCAAAGGCGAGGGTGACGGCCAAGAAGAAACCCAGAATTCCTGCAACGATCACTATTAACATCTCCATGCTGGAATCCTCATCACCTCTAAAGAAAGCAAGACGCTCGCCAATGCTCGGCCTCGTAGTCTGACTTGTGAGTCAACCGATAAGCCTTCAGGTCCGGGCCTGAGGCTGTGCAAGACCGTTCCGATCGAGAAGGGGACTGAAACTCGGAATCGTTCCGAGCGCTACGGATTAGTCGATGTGAGATGCAGAAACGTCCCCATCGAGAAGAGAACTGAAACCTTCTCTAGCCAACGAAGCTGTTTAGGGCTTAGCCCTGGTCAATACGTCCCTTGCTTACGCTTGGTGTCGGACCGCCGCGGTTGCCGCTCGTGGTCGCTGACCCAGCGATCCATCTGGGTGGCGATCTGGCTCAGTGGCGTGTCGAGCACATCGGCGATCCGCCACAGCCCGGCTCACCGTTGGATTGATGATCCCGCGTTCTATGCGGCTTATGTACGTTCGGTCGAACCCGCAATCAGCGCTTAGGCGTTCCTGGTAGTTGGTATATAGGCAAAGCACTCCGTTGAAGCTGAAGCAGGCGAGCGCTGTTTTGGGCGTCGCGCCGAAGGATCTGCAGAACCTTGTTCAATTCAAGGTTTTGCGCCCAATCAGGCGCGGCAACTTCTACTGGTTCGATAATCGTCTCCTGCTCGAAGCGAAGATAGCTTTGTATCTAAAGGAGTCCCTGGGCACGTCCACAGAGGTGCTCGCTCGCTTCACTCGTGCTCTTTCTAATCTGAAGGATGAGGAAATGAGAAGGGCACGCTACTTGTCGCTCCAATCCCGTCCCTCAAGAAATCGCAGTCCGGTGGCAATTCAGATTCCTCTTGCCGATCTCGCAAAGGAACTGCAGGAGCAACTCCCGTTGGCGTCGGTCTACCAGGATTTGCCGCGAGGAAGGAAGAGAGCCGGCTGGAAACGCGAGTTTGAGCGTAGTCTGGCGATGGCCGCACAAGACCTTCCCGGCGTTACCGAACCGCAGATCGCCGAAGTGATCCACGGAGTCCGGGCTGGGAAGAAGCGTTTACCGGAGATAACGGTTGAGCCGTCGAGGAAAACAGCCTAGAGGGGTGGTAGACACTTCGGTACTCGTCGCCAGCATCACAGCGTTCAAAAAGGGGACGTTCGGTCGGAAGCCCGAGCGCATCGTTTCTTCGCGAGTGGCTCGAGAACGACGCTTTCACGTGGCTCGTTACCGAGGAAATCCTTTCGGAATACAAAGAAGTCCTCATCAGGTTGGGCGTTCGACGGAATCTTGTGGGGCAGATCATCAACCTGCTTAGAGAGGAGGCTGAGTTCGTTGATGTTCGAGACGAAAGCGACATCTCCCCTGACCCGGACGACAACGCGTTCTGCGTTTGCGCAGAAGATGGCGCAGCTGCATTCATCGCGACTTTAAACCGAAAGGATTTCACTCAGAAGAGCTTGCTCGCGAAAGTAATCTCGCCGGGCGATCCACTTCCAACCACTCGACGACGTCCTTAGAAAAAAGCCTGAACGCGTCACGAACTGCGTTGTCAGAATCGAGCTGTCGCGATAAGGTCCACAACGAGAACGCGCCCGAAGATCTCGACATTCATGTGGGATCACTACTGTCCGGCTAAAAATTTCTCCGAAGCAATAACTTCCTCGGGGTCAGTGGCCTAGCGACAAGTTTGGATTTTTCGATTTGAACTTTTTCCGGCGAAACTCTTCCCAAAACTGCGGGCGCGGACACGGCTGCGATTGCCGACAATGAGGGGTGAACGTCGGCCAAACTGTATTCGCTCAGCTCATGGCGCACCTGTCCGCCTACGAGTTTCAGAAGTGTGTCGCCCGTTATTGCGGTGACTCTCACGGGAGAGGTTTCTCTTGCTGGGACCAATATCTGACGATGGCCTTCGCGCAGTTGACTTACCGCGAAAGCCTGCGCGACATCGAGGCATGCCTCCGCTCGATGAGCGGTAAGTTGTATCACGTTGGATTCCGCGGGCAAGTAGCGCGCTCCACGCTCGCCGACGCCAACGAGAGTCACGATTGGCGCATCTATGCCGATTTCGCCCAAGTGCTGATCGGCATCGCGCGGCCGTTGTATGCACATGATTCCATCGGCGTGGACCTCGACCAGAGCTTGTACGCATTGGACTCCACCACTATCGATCTGTGCCTGTCGCTGTTTCCCTGGGCCAGGTTCCGCAAGCACAAAGCCGCCGTCAAAATGCACACCCTGCTCGATCTGCATGGCAACATCCCCACCTTTATCCACATTACCGACGGCACGGTGCACGACGTCAACATCCTCGACGAATTTCTGCCAGAGGCCGGGGCCTTCTACGTGATGGATCGCGGCTACATCGATTTCGAACGACTCTACGTGTTCACCCTGTGCTTGGCTTTCTTCGTGGTGCGCACCAAGGAGAATATCCTGCTCCAGCGGCGTTACTCGCTTCCGGTGGACAAGAGCACCGGCGTGCGATCCGATCAAACGGTGATCCTGACCGCCATCGATTCAGCCGAGGCCTATCCGGACGCTCTGCGGCGTGTGAGTTACTACGACGCTGACACCGACAACCGGCTGAAGTTTCTCACCAACAATTTCGTACTGCCCGCACTTACCATTGCCCAAATCTACAAATCGCGGTGGCAGGTGGAATTGTTTTTCAAATGGATCAAGCAGCACCTGCGGATCAAAGCATTTTTCGGTACCAGCGAGAACGCGGTGAAGACCCAGATTTGGATTGCCGTGTCGGTTTATGTCCTGGTGGCGATCATCCGCAAGCGACTGGGGCTGGATGCGAGTCTTTACCAAATTCTACAGATTCTGAGCATCACGCTTTTTGAAAAAGTCCCCATTTTACAGGCTCTCCAAGCATCCGACTCCCAGTCCGATTTACTGAATCCCGGCAACCAGTTGAATCTATTTGACTCTTAGCCGGACAGCAGTGA
>Ga0335077_10001554_pt1 | contig 27358 bp, 25 predicted proteins | sample Lox_Sample_31_FD_207151 | JGI IMG/M metagenome (GOLD analysis project Ga0335077, IMG submission 207151) | Soil microbial communities from Loxahatchee National Wildlife Refuge, Florida, United States - Lox_Sample_3.1 | ecosystem: Environmental > Terrestrial > Soil > Wetlands | place: USA... | reverse complement strand
CCGTCAGCGGCTCCGGGCTCTCCGCCGCCGGCTCCGTCCGCTGCGATGCAGCCCCGTAGGGACAGGTCCCGGGGTCTGACCCCGGGACAGTGCCACGGCAGGACAGATCCCGGGGTCTGACCCCGGGACGTGGCTGCTACGAGCTGCGCGCCGCCCGGCTCTTCTGCCAGTCGCGCGGCTGCGCCCCGACCTGCTCGAGGATCGTCTCCAGCAGCGCGAACGACGACATCACGTGCTCCCGCGCGAGCTCCCGCGCGCCGGCCGCGCTCCCCGCCATCAGCGCCTGCTTGATCGCGCGATGCTGCTCCGCGTTCTTCAGATAGAGCCCGTCGATCGAATGGTCGCCGGGCGCCCACACCGCCGGCCCCGAGAACGTCCGCCGCGCGCTCTTCGCCAGCTGCTCCACCAGGGGCAGGGCGGCGGCCCGGTAGATCACGTCGTGGAACGCGTGGTTCGCGCGCACCCAGTCGCCCATGATCGTGCGCCGCTCGTCGCCCGGCTCGCGGGAGCGCAGCTCCTGCGAGATCCGCGAGAAGCGCTGCTCGCACTCATCGAGCTCCTCGAGCTCCTCCGGCGTGATCTTCCCCGCCGCCACCTCGGTCGCGAGCCCCTCGAGCTCGGCCCGCACGAGGAACGCCTCGTGCAGCTCGTCGCGCGAGATCGTCCGGACGCGGACGCCGCGGTTCGGCACGAACGAGACAAGCCCCAGCGCGGCCAGCCGCCGCAGCGCCTCCCGCACCGGCGTGCGCGAGACGTTGAACTGCTCGGACAGCTGCTCCTGCCGGAGGACGGTCCCCGGGGCGAGCTCCCCGGAGACGATCGCCTCCTCGATCACGAGCGCGATGTCGTCTGCCTTGGTGCTGTCGAGGCTCACTCCAGGTGAGTGTACGCGGGAAGCGTGAGGAACTCGACCAGCTCGGGCGCGAGCGCGAGCGCGGTGAACAGCTCCTTCGCCTCCCCGCCCGCGTCCACGAGCCCGATCTCGTCCCGCACCCGCCCGGCGTCGAACCGCCCCGACCGCACCCACTGCCAGACCTGGGAGCGGGAGATCTCGGCCGTGGCGGCGTCCTCCATCAGGTTGTCGATCGCCGCCGCGCCGACCCCGTGGAGCCAGGCGTCGAGGTAGCGAACGCCGACGGAGACGTTCGTGCGCAGCCCCGCGTCCGTGACCTCTCCCGGCGTGTCCGGGATCGACAGAAGCGCAGCCTCGTCCGGGACGACGTCCTCACGCAGCCGCTCGACCTGGTTCGGGCGCGCCCCGAGCACGCCGTCGAACACCTCCGTCGCGGTCGGCACGAGATCCGGGTGCGCGACCCACGTCCCGTCGAAGCCGTCGCCGGACTCGCGGAGCTTGTCCTCGCGCACCCTCGCGAGCGCGACCGCGTTCACCTCCGGATCCTTCCGCGACGGGATGAACGCCGCCATGCCGCCGATCGCGTGCGCCCCGCGCCGGTGGCACGAGCGCACGAGCAGCTCGGTGTACGCGCGCATGAACGGGACGGTCATCGTCACCTGCGCGCGGTCCGGCAGCACCCAGTCGCGCGCGTGGAACTTCTTGATCACGCTGAAGATGTAGTCCCAGCGCCCCGCGTTGAGCGCGCAGCCGTGGTCGCGCAGCTCGTAGAGGATCTCCTCCATCTCGAACGCGCCGAGGACCGTCTCGATCAGCACGGTGCAGCGGATCGATCCGGCCGGGACGCCGACCCAGTCCTCGGCGAGCGCGAACGCCTGCGCCCAGAGCCGCGCCTCGTGGTGCGACTCGAGCTTCGGCAGGTAGTAGTACGGCCCGCTCCCACGCTCGAGCAGCTCGCGCGCGTTGCGGAAGAACGTCATCCCGAAGTCGAACAGCGACCCCGAGACCGGCTCGCCGTCGACGAGCACGTGCCGCTCCGGGAGATGCCAGCCGCGGGGCCGGATCATCAGCGTCGCGGTCTCGCCGTTCAGCCGGTACGACTTTTCCGCCGTGTCGAGCGAGATCGTTCGGCGGACGGCGTCCGAGACGTTGCGCTGGCCCTCGACGACGTTCGTCCACGTCGGCGAGTTCGCGTCCTCGAAGTCGGCCATGAAGACGCGCGCGCCCGAGTTGAACGCGTTGATCATCATCTTGCGGTCGACCGGCCCGGTGATCTCGCAGCGGCGGTCCCGCAGGTCGGCCGACGCGGGCGCGACGCGCCAGTCGCCCTCGCGGATCCCGCGCGTCTCCGGCAGGAAGCCGGGCAGGGCGCCGGCGTCGAGCTCGCGCTGCCGCTCGTGCCGGCGCGCGAGCAGCTCGAGCCGGGTCGGGTTCAGCTCGCGGTGGAGGCGCCCGACGAAGTCGAGCGCCTCGCGGGTGAGGATCGTCTCGTCGGCCGGAGCGACGACCTCGACGCCGCTCGCGAGCGCGCTCACGCCGCGGCCTCGTGATGCTCGAACTGCGCCTCCTCGGTCGAGCCCTTCAGCGCCAGCGTGGAGCTGTCCGGCGCGACCGCCTGCGAGACGAGGTCGAAGTAGCCGGCGCCAACCTCGCGCTGGTGGCGGGTCGCCGTGTAGCCGTGCTCCTCGAGCTCGAACTCGTGCTCCTGGAGCTGCACGTACGCGCTCATCGCCTCGCGTGCGTACCCGCGCGCGAGCTCGAACATCCCCGCATTGAGCGAGTGGAAGCCCGCGAGCGTGATGAACTGGAAGCGGTAGCCCCACCCGGCGAGCCGCTCCTGGAAGCCGGCGATCTCGTCCTCGTCGAGCGCGGCGCGCCAGTTGAACGACGGCGAGCAGTTGTACGCGAGCAGCTTGCCCGGGAACCGCTCGTGGATCGCGTCCGCGAACGCGTGCGCCTGGCCGAGATCGGGCGTCGACGTCTCGAACCAGACGAGGTCGGCGTACGGCGCGTACGCGAGCCCGCGCGAGATCGCCGCGTCGATGCCGTCGCGGACGCGGAAGAAACCCTCGCCCGTGCGGTCGCCGGTGACGAACTCGCGGTCGTACTCGTCGATGTCGCTCGTCAGCAGCGCCGCCGAGAGCGCGTCCGTCCGTGCGACGAGAACCGTCGGGACGTCGAGCACGTCGGCGGCGAGCCGCGCGGCGTTCAGCGTCCGCACGAACTGCGACGTCGGGACGAGCACCTTGCCGCCGAGGTGGCCGCACTTCTTCTCGGACGCGAGCTGGTCCTCGTAGTGCACGCCGGCGGCGCCGGCCTCGACCATCTGTCGCATCAGCTCGTAGGCGTTCAGCGGCCCGCCGAAGCCCGCCTCCGCGTCGGCGAGGATCGGCGCGAGCCAGTGCGTGCCGTTGTGTCCCTCGGCCCAGTCGATCTGGTCGGCGCGCATGAGCGCGCCGTTCAGCCGCCGGACGAGCGCCGGCGCGCTGTTCGCCGGGTAGAGGCTCTGGTCCGGGTACGTGCTGCCGGAGAGGTTCGCGTCGGCGGCGACCTGCCAGCCCGAGAGGTAGATCGCCTCGAGCCCGGCCTTCACCATCTGCACCGCCTGGCCGCCGGTGAGCGCCCCGAGCGCCCGCACCGGCTCGTCGCGGTGGAGCAGCTCCCAGAGCCGCTCGGCCCCGAGCCGCGCGAGCGTCTGCTCCGGCACGACCGAGCCGCGCAGGCGGACGACCTCCGCCGCCCCGTACGTCCGCTCGATCCCCTGCCAGCGCGGCTCGCGCGCCCAGCGCGTCTCGAGCGATTCCACCTCGTTCTGGATCCGAAGATCACGGGTCATTGCGGGATTCACGGCAACTCCTCCGGCTAGATCGACGGTTTTCGGATCCTAGATTAGCCGATCGGACGGAGGCAAGCCGTGTTGCACGGTCAGGCCGGATCCGAGCGGGGAGCCCGCTAGCGGTAGTGGCGGAAGACGACCTCGGCGACGCAGACCGGCTTGTCGCCGCCCTCGCGCTCGAGCGTGGCCGTCATCGTCGTCTGCGAGCCGCCCTCGATCTCCTCGACCGAGTCGATCCGGAACCGGCCGCGGACCTTCGAGCCCTCGGGCACCGGCGCGGGGAAGCGGACGCGGTTCAGCCCGTAGTTGATCCCCATCCCGCCCTCCGGGTGCGGCAGCACCTCGAACGACATGACCGGGATCAATGACAGCGTCAGGTAGCCGTGCGCGATCGTCCCACCGAACGGGCCGGCCGTCGCACGCTCGCGGTCGACGTGGATCCACTGATGGTCGCCGGTCGAGTCGGCGAAGCCGTCGATCCTGTCCTGCGTCACCTCGACCCAGGAGGAGGGGCCGAACTCGTCGCCGGGGTTCACGGGCGAGACCGTATCACCGGTTCTCGCCCCAGCGCACGACGCTGGCCGCCCACGTGTAGCCGGTCCCCGCGGCGAGCAGCAGGACGAGGTCGCCGTCGTGCAGCTCGCCGGCGCGCGCGGCGCGGTCGAGCGCGAGCAGCGGGTCGACGCCGCTCATGTGGCCGGTGTCATCGAGGTAGGCGGCGCGCGACACGTCGAGGCCGAGCTCGGCGACGAGGGCGCGGTGCATCGACGGCTTCATGTGGATCCCGCACAGGTAGCCGACGTCGGCGAGCGTCGCGCCGCTGCGCTCGACCGCGCCTTCCGCCGCGGCGACGAAGTTGGCGAGGCTGATCCGGTCGAGTCCGTCCTTCATCGCGGCGGGATCCTCGACATCGAGGAAGCGGTAGCCGCCGTTCGGGGAGACGCTGCCGCCGGCGGGCACCTTCACCTGGAGCGAGAACGATCCGTCCGTGATCCCGTGGCAGCCGAGCAGCTCGTTGCGCCCCCCGTCCTTGACGAGCAGCCCGGCGACGGCGCCGTCGCCGAAGTTGAACATGAAGCGCGAGCGCTCGTTGCCGTAGTCGAGCAGATACGACTCGCGGCACGCGGCGACGACGAGCACCGTCCGCAGCTCGTCCTCGGCGAGGAGCATGTCGCGCGCGACGCGCAGCGCGACCGGCGTGCCGCACGAGACGTTGTCGTACTCGACGGCATACGCGCGCGCGGCGCCGATCCGGTGCGCGATCCACGGCGCCGCCTGCCAGACGCTCCAGTCCTTCCACATCGAGCCGTAGTACATGACGACGTCGATCTCGCCCGGATCGACGCCGCTCTCCGCGAGCAGCGCCTCCGCCGCACGGACCGACAGGTCGCTGACGTGCTCGTCCTCGGCGGCGATGTGCTTGCCGCGCAGCCCGAACTTCTCGACGATCACCTGCTCGGGGATGCCGCTGCGCTCGGCCACCTCGGCCGCCGGCATCCACCGCTCGGGAAGATAGGCCGCCGTCGCGGCCAGGGAGACGCGCGTCACTCGGGCGACTCCAGGATCCGGGAGACGATCCGCGTCAGTTCGGCCGTCACCTTGCGCGGCACCTCGCCGTCGCCCCAGACGATCCAGCGCATGCCGACGGTCTCGCTGATCGCCATCAGCACCCACGCCGTCACGTCCGGGTCGATCTCCCCCGCCTCGCCCTCGGCGACGGCCGCGCGCAGGGCCTTCACGTAGCCGGCCCAGATGCGCTCGTAGTGGTAGCGGAAGATCTCGGGCGAGACGAACCCGGCCTGGCGGATGATGCTGTACAGCTCCGGGTGCGCGCTCGTGAACTCGAAGTAGCCCTGGAAGCCGAGCAGCTCGGCCTCGAGCCGCGTCCTGCCCTTCGCCGCCGCCTGGCGCGTGGCGAGTCGGATGCGGCCGTTCAGGTCGCGCACGAGCTCGTCGAAGATCTCCTTCTTCGACGCGAAGTAGAGGTAGAACGTCCCCTGGCCGACGCCGGCCGCCTCCGTGATCTTCACGATCGACGCGTCGTAGTAGCCGAGCTCGCCGAAGACGTGCTCGGCCGCCTCGAGCAGGCGCCGCCGCGTCTCGACGCCCTTCTTCGAGAGCGCGCGCCCGCTCACGCCGGTGATGTCGGTCACGACGCGACCTCCGTCTCCCGCAGCTCCTGCTTCTGCACCTTGCCCATCCCGTTGCGGGGAATCTCGCCGACGAGCCGGAACGACTTCGGCACCTTGAAGCGCGCGAGGCGGGCGCGGCACCACTCGAGCAACTCCTCGTCGGAGACGCCGTCGGCGACGACGAACGCGACGCCGACCTCGCCCCAGCGCTCGTCCGGCACGCCGACCACGGCCGCGTCCGCGACGAGCGGGTGCTCGTGCAGCACGGCCTCGACCTCGGCCGGGTAGACGTTCTCGCCGCCGGAGATGTACATGTCCTTCAGGCGGCCCTTGATCCGGTAGAAGCCCTCGTCGTCGCGCTCGGCGACGTCGCCGGTGCGGAGCCAGCCGTCCTCCGTGAACGCGGCGCGCGTCGCCTCCGGGTTCCGCCAGTAGCCGGGGAAGACATTCGGCCCGCACACCTGCAGCTCGCTCTCGTCGGAGAGGCGGACCTCGACGAACGCATACGGCTTGCCGGCGCAGCCGGTCTTCCGGACGGCGTCCTCGGGCGGGAGGCAGAGCACGTTCGGCGCCGCCTCGGTCAGGCCGTAGCCCTGGATGACGGCGGTGCCGCGCGCAGCCCACGTCTCGAGCAGGGCCTCGGGCATCGGCGCACCGCCGACGACCGCGCGCTCGAGGCTCGACAGGTCGGCGTCCGCGAAGCGCGGATGCTGCGCGAGGAAGAGGTAGATCGGCGGGACGCCCATCATCGTCGTGACGCGCTTCTCCTCGATCAGCTCGAGCACGCGGCCGGCCTCGAACTCGCGCTCGAGCACGACGGTCGCGCCCTTCAGCCACGCGAGCAGCGACTGCACGTTCCAGCCGCCGACGTGGAACTGCGGCAGCACCTGGAGGACGACGTCGTCGCCGTGGACGCCGGTGGCGAGGTCGAACGAGAGGTTCGTCCAGAAGCAGTTCGCGTGGGTGAGGAGCGCGCCCTTCGGCTTGCCGGTGGTGCCGGACGTGTAGATGAGCAGGAGCGGGTCGTGGTCGTCGACTTCCACGGCCGGGGCCTGGCCCCGTTCGGGGCCAGGCCCCAGTCGTTGATACCGCCGGCCGCAATGGTCGGCGAGCTCGCAGTACGCCTCCTCCACGAGGATCAGAGCAGGTTGCGCGTCGTCGAGCTGGTAGCGGAGCTCGGGCGCCGTCAGCCGCCACGACAGCGGCAGGAGGACGAGCCCCGACTTCGCGCACGCGAACAGCACGGCGACGTGCTCCGGCGTGTTGCCGGTCAGCGTCGCGACGCGGTCGCCGCGGGACAGGCCCCGCGCGGCGAACTCCGCGGCGTACGCGTCCGAGGCGGCCTCGAGCTCCGCGTACGTGACGAGGCGGCCGACGTAGTCGATCGCGACGCGCTCCGGCGTGTTCCGTGCCCGGTCGCGCAGCCAGCGGTCGATCGTGTGCCGTCCGCTCACGCGAGGAACTCCGTCAGCAGCGAGACGAGCGACTCCGGGCGGTTCCAGAAGAAGATGTGCCCGCCGGGGACCATGCGGAGCTCCGCCCCGGGGATCCGCTCCGCCAGCAGCGCCGCGTTGCGCGGGTCGACGACGACGTCGCCCTCGCCCTGCACGACCAGGGTCGGCGCCTCGATGCGCGGCAGCTCCTCCCACGCGTCGAACGTCGACCAGATCCCGGCCTGCGCCGCCCAGCCCGCCGGGTCCGGCGGCTTCTCGGTGCGGATGGCGACGATGCGGTCGACGAGCGACGCCTCCGGCTCCGGCTCGAGCGCGTTCTCGACGTAGCGGCGGACCGCGACGGCTGGATCGAGCGTCGGCGCCTCCATCATCAGCTGGAGCGTCTGCGAGGGAATCGGGTGCATGTTCGAGATGCCGGACATCGTCGCGATCAGGACGAGCTTCTCGACGCGACCGCCGTGGCGCAAGGCCAGCTCCTGTGCGACCGCCCCGCCGAGGCTGCCGCCGACGACGTGCGCGCGCTCGACGCCGGCCGCGTCGAGCACGGCGAGCGCGTCGCCGGCCATCTGCGCCGCCGTGTACGGGCCGGGCGGGACGTCGCTGTCCCCGTAGCCGCGGTTGTCGAACGTGATCACGCGGTAGCGCCCCGCGAGCGGCTCGACGACGGGATCCCAGCCCCAGCGTCCGTAGCCGAGGCCCATGATCATGAGCAGCGGCTCGCCGTCGCCGTGCACGTCGTACGCGATCCGGACTCCCTGCGAGTCGGCGATCATGCGGTCTCCTGGGGCTCGGGGGCGCCTCCCTCGGAGCCGCCCGGACGGATCGCCTCTTCGAGCCGGCGCAGCCCGGTGGGCCGGCCGCGGCTGACGAGCCCCGCCAGCCCGCCCGGCAGGAAGACGACGATGAGGATGAAGGTCACCCCGAGCAGGAAGAGCGGCTGCTCGAGCGGGGTGCGCAGCGCATGGGGCAGGCCCTCGACCGTCGAGGAGCTGCCGATCGCGATCAGGCGATCGTTCAGGTACGTGTAGAGGATCCCGCCGAGCACGGCGCCCCAGCGCGAGCCTGCGCCGCCGATCACGACCATGAGCAGGAGCGTGAGCGTGAAGTTCGGCTGCGTGACCGCGAGCGTCGAGCCGTTGTAGAGGAGCATGTAGACGATGCCGCCCGCGGCCGCGAGCGTCGACGAGAGCACGAAGGACTGGAGCTTGTAGTTGCGCGGGCGCATGCCGAGCACCTCGACGCGCTGCTCGTTCTCGCGGATCGCCTGCCAGACGCGCCCCGGCGACGACTCGACCGCCCAGCGCACAGCGAAGAAGACGAAGGCGAGGAACGCGAGCGTGAGCCAGTAGAGGTTCTTCGTGTTGAGGATGCCGATGAACGCCTTCGGCAGCTTCGTGTAGTCCGCCCCGAGCCCCTCCTCGCCGTGCGTCCAGTGATACGGGTCCTTGAGCACGAGCACCGCCCCCGCCTGCGCGAACGCGAGCGTTACCATCGCGAACGCGATCCCGCTGACGCGCAGGCTGACGAAGCCGAGCACGTTCGCTACGACGACCGCGACGACCATCGTGAAGACGATCGACGGCCAGAAGCTCCAGTGCCAGTCGGTGATCGCGATGTTCGCGAGGTAGACGCCGATCGCGACGTAGAGCGCGTGGCCGAACGAGAGCAGCCCCGTGAATCCGAACTGGATGTCGTACGTGAGCGCGAGCGCGCCGAAGATGAGGCAGGAGGCGAGCAGCGCGAGCGTCCCCGGCGACGAGATCGGCTGGTCGAACAGCTTCGGGATCGAGACGTGCAGCGCGGGGACGAGCGCGAGCAGGCCGAAGACGGCGAGCGGCCAGATCCAGTCCGCGAGGAGGCGGCGGCGCGTCATGCGCGTCCTCCCACGACGGCGCCCGCGAACCCGCGTGGCCGTGCGAGCAGCACGAGCCCGAGCAGCAGCACGACGACGAGGTCGCCCATCCCGGCCGAGCCGTAGTAGTTCGTGTACTGCTGGACGAGCGCGACGACGACCGCCGCGATCGCCGAGCCGCCGATCGAGCCGAGGCCGCCGATGACGACGACGATGAACGCGAAGATGACGAGGCTCGTCCCCTGCTCGGGCCCGACGACGTTGAAGTAGACGCCGCTGAGCACCCCGGCGATCGCCGCGGCGACGCCGCCGATCGCGAACACGAGCGTGAACGCCTTCCGCACGTCGATGCCGAGCGCCTGCACCATCGCGCGGTTCTCGACGCCGGCGCGGATGATCAAGCCGTAGCGCGTGCGTCGCAGGAAGAGCTGAAGGCCCGCGAGCACGGCGGCGGCGACGAGGATCTCGACCCAGCGGTCGTTCGGGATCTGCGCCCCGCCGACGTCCGTCGTCTCGTGCAGCCACGGCGGCACCTCGAACGCCTTCGGGTCGGGCCCCCAGATGCCGGTGATCAGCGCGACGAACGCGAGCTGGAGCCCGACGGTGACGAGCACCTGCTCGATGTGACGTGAGTAGAGGGGTCGGATGAGGACGAGCTCGACGAGGGCGGCGACGATCCCGCCCATGACGAGACCGAACATCGCGCTGGCGAGGAAGCGCCAGAACGCAGAGCCGACGCCCTCGAACAGATGCCCCGACGCCCACCACGTCCCGTAGCTGCCGACGGTGATGAACGCGCCGTGCGCGAAGTTGAGGACGCCCATCAGCCCGTAGATGAGCGAGAGCCCCGACGCGATCAGGAAGTACATGGCCCCGAGACCGAGCCCCGTGATCGTCAGCAGCAGGAACGTGCTCACGTCGTCTCGAGGTTGGCGTGGCGTGGCGTAGCCACGTGGCGTGGCGTAGCCACGCCACGACATTTGTCGTGGCGTAGCCACGCTTGCAAGCGGGAAAACTCCACGTGGACACGGCTCATGCGGCCCCCACGCTCAGCAGCTTCCTGACGAGCTCGGGCTGGGCGACGAGCTCCTTCGCGTCGCCGGTGTGCACGACACGGCCCTGGTCGAGCACGACGACGTCGCGCGCGATCCGGCGCACGACGCCGAGATTCTGCTCCACGAGCAGCACGGTCGTCAGCTCGGCGAGCCGCTCGAGGACGTGGGCGACTTCGGAGACCAGCGCCGGCGCGAGACCCTTCGTCGGCTCGTCGACGAGGAGCACGCGGTTCTCGTTCAGCAGCGCGCGGGCGATCGCCACCATCTGGAGCTGGCCGCCGGAGAGCGTGCCGGCGCGCTGTGCCGCCCGCTCCTCGAGCTCGGGGAAGAGCTCGTAGACGAGGTCGTAGCGCGGCTCCGCGTCGCGCTCCGCGAGGCGGAGGTTCTCGGCGACGGTGAGACCCGTGAAGACGTCGCGGTCCTCCGGCACGTAGCCGACGCGCCGGCGGACGATCCGGTGCGTCGACATCCCCGTCAGCTCCTCGTCGCCGAGCCGGACGGAGCCACGGCCGGGGACGAGGCCGAGGATCGCCCGCAGCGTCGTCGTCTTGCCGACGCCGTTGCGACCGAGCAGCGCGGTGACGCCTCCCTCGTGCACGTCGAAGGTCACGCCCTGGAGCACGTGCGACTGCCCGAGGAAGACGTGGAGGTCGCGGAGCGAGAGGAGCGTCCGTGACGCGACGGCAGCGCTCACAGCTCCTCCCCGAGGTAGGCGGACTGCACGGTCTCGTTCGCCATCACCGCCGCGGGCGTGTCGCACGCGAGCAGCGCCCCGTTGTGCATGACGGCGATCCGCTGGGCGATCCCGGTGACGACGTCGATGTGGTGCTCGACCATCAGCACCGTCTTCCGCTCCTGCTCGTGGACGGAGCTGATCAGCTCGACGAGCTCCGGGACGTTCTCCGCCGAGACGCCGGCCATCGGCTCGTCGAGCAGGAGCACGGGCTTGTCGGCCGCAAGCAGCATCGCCAGCTCGAGCCGCCGCTTGTCGCCGTGCGAGAGCGCGCCTGCCCGGACGACCGACTTCGGCTCGAGCCCGACGCGGGCGATCGCTGCGCGGGCCTGCCCGAGCGCGGGCTTCACGCTGAGGGCGCGCTGCCAGAGCCGGAGCGTCCCGCCGATCGACGCCTGCGCCGCGAGCCGGACGTTCTCGAAGACGGTCAGGAGCGGGAAGACGCTCGAGACCTGGAAGGTGCGGCCGATCCCCTCGCGCGTGCGCAGGTAGGTCGGCTGGTGCGTGACGTCCCTGCCGGCGAGCTGGATCGATCCCGCCGTCGGCCGGTACAGGCCGGAGAGCAGGTTGAAGAGCGACGTCTTGCCGGCGCCGTTCGGGCCGATGATCCCGAGGAGCTCGCCCTCGGCGACCTCGAGGCTGACATCGACGACGATGCGCGCGCCGCCGATGTCGAGCCCGAGGTTGCGTGTCGCGAGGACCGGAGAGCTCAACGGTCCCTTACTTGAATGGCGTGACCGGAGGCTGGACGTTGCCCGGCGAGACGGTCTTGACGACCTTGACGACGAAGTGGCCGCCGTTGCCGGGGACGAGCTGCACCTGGAACATCGGCTGCAGCATGGCGTGATCCGCAGCGCGGATGTACTGCTTGCCCTTCGGCGCCATGAACTGCCAGCCCTCGAGCGCGCTGATCTGCTTCGAGGTGTCCGTGCCGCCCTTGGCGAGCGCCCGGCAGATCATCTGCGCGGAGACGAAGCCGTCCGGCGTGAACAGGTCGGGGACCGAGTGGCGGTTCTTCGCCATCCACTGGATCAGATACGTGTTCACCGGGTTCTTCGGCGCCGTGTAGACGTAGTGCGAGAGCAGCGTGACGCCCTGGACGAGCGGGCCGATCGCGTCGTAGCTCGCGCGGTTCGCGAGCCCGGTGACGATCGTCATCTGCTTCGAGACGCCCTGCTGCTGGAGCGACTGCCACATCGCGGCCGCGTTCGTCGTGTTCGCCCAGGCGACGAAGGCCGCGTCGGCGCCGGAGTTCTTCAGCTGCTGCGCGTACGGCGTCAGGTCGGCCACCCCGAACGGCGAGAGGATCTTCGAGACGGTGTGGCCCTTGCTGCCGAAGATCGCCTGGACGGCGGCGACGTTGCCCGCCCCGAACGCCGTGTCCTCGGCGAAGACGACGATCTTCTTGCCGGTCGACTTCGGCGGGAAGATGTTCGCCGCGTCGAGCACGTCCTGAAGCGTCTGCCGCCCGGCGCGGAACGTGTTCCGGTTGAGGCCGGTGATCGCGTCTGCGGCTGCCGCGCCGGAGATGTAGAGGACGTTGTTCTGCGCGGCGAGCGGGCCGAGCTGGAGCGCGATGCCGGACGAGCCGGTGCCCGCGATGATCTTCACGCCCTGGCCGACCTCGTTCTTGAAGGCGTTGATCGCCGTCGCCGGGTCGGTCGCGTCGTCGATGTAGGTCGGGTTGATCGTGTAGCCGCCGCACTTACCCTGCGTGTAGGCGAGGCCTGCCTGGAAGCCGTCGTACTCCTCCTGGCCGAAGGCCGCGAGGCCGCCCGTCTTCGGGTAGATGAAGGCGACATTGACCGCCTTCGAAGCGGCGCCGGCGTCGACCCGCGCCGCCGCGGTGCCTGCGAGCGCCGCTGCGACGAGGGCCAACCCTCCCAGCAGGAGCGCGCTGCGCGTCCAGCGATGTGTCATATGAGCCCTCCGATCACGGCGGGTGCCAACCTGACACCCGATTCAGGTGTCAATTTATGAGGCCCACGGGAGGCCGTGTCAAGGCCCCAGTCGTTGTGCGTGGAGGCGCCGCGGTTAGGCGGAGACCGCTTCGTCGGGCTCGTCGTCGACGTAGTCGCCGGCGCTCGTGACGAGCGTCGGGCGGATGCCCTGCGCGATGCACTCCTTCGTGATCACGCACTTCGTCACGTCGCGGCGCGACGGCAGCTCGAACATGACGTCGAGCAGCGCGCCCTCGATGATCGAGCGGAGCCCGCGCGCGCCGGTCTCGCGGTCGAGCGCCTTGTCGGAGATCTCCCAGAGCGCGTCCTCCGTGAAGACGAGCTCGATCCCGTCGTACCCGAAGAAGCGCTGGTACTGCTTGACGAGCGCGTTCTTCGGCTCGGTCAGGATCTGGACGAGGTCCTCGCGGCGCAGCTGGTGCACCGCCGAAACGACCGGCAGGCGCCCGATGAACTCGGGGATCAGGCCGAAGTTCAACAGGTCCTCCGGCATCACGTCGGCGAGCAGGTCGGACGACTCGACCGAGTGCTTCGAGCGCACCTCGGCGCCGAAGCCGACCGCGTTCTTGCCGATCCGGCGGGCGATGATCTTGTCGAGCCCGGCGAACGCGCCGCCGCAGATGAAGAGGATGTTCGTCGTGTCGATCGAGAGGAACTCCTGGTGCGGGTGCTTGCGGCCGCCCTGCGGCGGCACCGACGCGACCGTCCCCTCGAGGATCTTCAGCAGCGCCTGCTGGACGCCCTCGCCCGACACGTCGCGCGTGATCGACGGGTTGTCCGCCTTCCGCGCGATCTTGTCGACCTCGTCGATGTAGATGATCCCGGTCTCCGCCTTCTTGATGTCGAAGTCGGCGGCCTGGATCAGCTTCAGGAGGATGTTCTCGACGTCCTCGCCGACGTAGCCTGCCTCGGTCAGGGCCGTCGCGTCCGCGATCGCGAACGGGACGTTGAGGATCCGCGCCAGCGTCTGCGCCAGCAGCGTCTTCCCGCAGCCGGTCGGCCCGAGCAGGAGGATGTTCGACTTCTGGAGCTCGACGTCGTCCTCCTCGGTCCCCATCTGGACGCGCTTGTAGTGGTTGTACACCGCCACCGACAGCGTCCGCTTCGCCTCCTCCTGCGAGACGACGTAGTCGTTCAGTACCGAGTAGATGTCGCGCGGCTTCGGGAGGTTGTCGAGGTCGAGCTGGGTGGGAGCGGTCAGCTCCTCGTCGATGATCTCGTTGCAGAGATCGATGCATTCGTCACAAATGTAGACGCCGGGACCAGCGATCAGCTTCTTGACCTGCCGCTGGCTCTTCCCGCAGAAGCTGCAGAGCAGCTGCTCGTTTCCCTCGCTGGCCCGGGCCACGTCTCTCCTTGTACCTCGGATCGCCCTGTTCGTCTACCGGTGGGTGATGACGTTGTCGATGATCCCGTACTCGTGGGCCTCGTCGGCCGTCATGTAGTAGTCCCGCTCCATGTCCTTGGACACCTTGTCAACAGGCTGGTTCGTGTGCTGGGCGATGATCTCCTCCAGGCGGCGCTTGAGGTTGATCGTCTCCCGCGCCTGGATCTCGATGTCGGTGCCCTGGCCCTGGAACCCGCCGGAGACCTGGTGGATGAGGATCTTGGAGTTCGGCAGCGCGGTGCGCTTTCCCTCCGTGCCGGCCGCGAGGAGCAGCGCACCCATCGACATCGCGATGCCGACGCAGATGGTCGCGACGTCCGGCCGGATGAACTGCATCGTGTCGTAGATGGCGAGGCCGGCGTACACCGACCCGCCCGGCGAGTTGATGTAGACGTTGATGTCCTTGTCCGGGTCCTCGGACTCGAGGTGGATCATCTGCGCGACGATGAGGTTTGCGACCTGGTCGTCGATCGGCGTGCCGAGGAAGATGATCCGCTCGTTGAGCAGCCGCGAGTAGATGTCGAAGAAGCGCTCTCCGCGGGAGGTCTGCTCGATGACGGACGGGATGACGAGATTCGAGGGGTTCATGTCGCTCCTCCGCTGCCGGGGGTCCAGAGTTTCGTGTCCGAGGGGGCCTTTTCCTTGTCGGGAGTCCAGATCGCCTCGCGCGCGTCCGCCAGCTCCTTCGGAATGCGCTTGACCTCGGAGGCGACGCGGTCGAGCGCGTCGCGCATGCGGAGGTCGTCGCGGAGGGTCTCGAAGCGGCCGTTCTCGCGCAGGCGGAGGATGGTCGCGTCGGCATCCTCGCCGAGCGCGTCCGCCTGCTCGCGGACGACCGTCTCCACCTCGTCGTCGGGCACCGTCAGGTCCAGCTCGTCGGCGGCCGCCTCGAGCACGAGCTCGCGGGCGACCGAGCGCGCCGCCTCGGCGTGGAGGCGCACGAGCAGGTCGTCCGGCGACTGGCCGGTCATCGTCAGGTAGGTGTCGAGCGAGACCCCGCGTGCCTCGACCTGGCGCGCGAGCCCGCGCAGGAGCTCGCGCGTCCGCGCGTCGACGAGCGGGCCGGACGGATCGACCTTCGACGCGGCGACGAGCGCGTCGGCGACGTCGGCCCGGAACTGCGCCTCGGCCTCCTCGACGATCTGCTCGCGGATCCGCGACTCGATGTCCGCGCGCAGCTCCGCAAGCGTCTCGAACTCGCTCGCCGAGCGCGCGAGCTCGTCGTCGAGCGGCGGCAGGACCTTCTCCTTGATCTCCTTCACGGTGACGGAGACGGACTGCCTCGACCCGTCGGCGAGCTCGAACTCGATCTCCTTCGTCTCGCCCGCGCTCATGCCGACGATGCCCTGCTCGATCTCCTCGACGACGGCGGCGCGACCGAGCTCGACGACGTAGTCGCGGCGCGTCTCGCCCTCGGCGGAGACGAGGTCGAGGACAACGGTGTCGTCCGGCCCGACGGGGCGGCCCTCGACGGGCACGAGCTCGGCAACGGTCGCCTGGAGCGCCTCGAGCTCCCGCTCGACCAGCTCCTCCGGCACCTCCGGCTCGACGTAGCCGACCTCGAGCGTCCTCCAGTCGGGCAGCTCCGGCTTCGCCTGGACCGAGACGGTCGCGGTGAACTCCCAGTCCTGGTCCTCGGAGGCGGGCAGCTCGAAGTCGTACTCCGGCTGCTCGACCGGGCGCAGGCGCGAGCGGGCGGCGGCGTTCCAGAACCAGCCGCCGATGTGGCTCTCGACCGCCTCGGTCATCAGCCGCTCCTTGCCGACGCGCTGGAGCAGCACCTCGCGCGGGACCTTGCCCTTGCGGAAGCCGGGGATCTTGGTCGAAGCGGCGAGGTCGGAAGCGGCGTGCTCGACGGCGTGGTGCACGTCGTGCGAAGGCACCTGCACCGTCAGCCGGACCTTGTTCTCCGGCAGCTCCTCGACCTGAGTTTCCATCCCGGATCCCATTCAAGCAGGCGCGGGACGGCGAGCGTCGCCGGCTGTCATAGGCTTCGGGGCCGGATGCGCCTGTTCGTCCTCACCCGGCACGGCGAGTCGACGCTCAACGTCGAGCGGCGGGTGAACGGCGATCCGACCGTCCCGGCCCCGCTGACGGAGGCTGGACGCACCGCGGCCGCCCGGCTCGGGGGCCAGCTCGCGGAGCTGCCGATCGACCTCTGCGTGCACACGCGGTTCACTCGAACGAGGGAGACCGCGGACGGGGTCCTCGCCGGCCGCGACGTGCCGAGGCTCGAGGAGCCGCTGCTCGACGACATCGACGTCGGCTCGCTCGAGGGCGAGTCGATCGACGCGTACGAGGCGTACAAGCGGGAGCACCCGAGCCGGGACGATCCCTTCCCGGACGGCGAGAGTCTCGACGACGCGGCCCGGCGCTACGCGCGCGCGTTCCGCGGGCTGCTCGCGCGCGCCGAGGCGACGATCCTCGTCGTCTGTCACGAGATCCCGGTGCGGTACGCGCTGAACGCGGCGGGCGGCTCGGACCGGCTCGACTGGCCCGAGCACCGGATTCCGAACGCGACCCCCTATCTCTTCGACGAGGAGTCGCTCGCGCGCGCCGCCGCGAGGATCGAGCGGCTCGCCGGCTGAGGAATCACCCGTTCGGGGAGAAGGAGGGCGCTCCGGCGGCGGCGAAGCTCACGTCCCCTGCGATGACGGCCTGGACCTGGATCCTCGTGACGGCGGTGACGGCTCTCTGGGCCGGCATGCTCGGCGCGGTCGCGTACGTCGTCGTCGCGCGCCGCTAACGGGTCTTCGCGAAGCGGTGCACGGCGTCGAGGAGCTCGCGGCTCTTCTCGGCGGCGGCCTCCTCGTCGCCGGACGCGAGCGCGTCCGCGACGCAGTGCTGGACGTGCTGGTCGAGGATCCGGAACGCGAGGCTGTCGAGCGCCGTGCTCACCGCGGAGATCTGCGTGATCACGTCGATGCAGTAGCGGTCCTCCTCGACCATCTTCTCGAGCCCGCGCACCTGGCCCTCGATCCGGTGCAGCCGTTTGATCAGCGCGTCCTTGTCGGCGTGGTAGCCGGGGACGGCGTGCTCGGTCGCGCTCATTCGACTCCCTTCTCGCGCACGCTGCGGAAGCGCCGCAGGCGCAGGCTGTTGCCGACGACGAACAGGCTCGAGCCGGCCATCGCGGCGGCGGCGATCATCGGGTTCAGGAGCCCGGCGACCGCGAGCGGGACGGCGGCGACGTTGTAGGCGAAGGCCCAGAAGAGGTTGCCCTTGATCGTCCCCAGCGTGCGCCGCGACAGCCGGATCGCGTCGACCGCGGCGCGCAGGTCGCCCGAGACGAGCGTCAGGTCGGACGCCTCGATCGCGACGTCGGTGCCGGTGCCGATGGCGAGGCCGAGGTCGGCGCCGGCGAGCGCCGGCGCGTCGTTGACGCCGTCGCCGACCATGGCGACGACCTCTCCCCCGTCCTGGAGCCGCCGGATCTCGGCGACCTTCTCGCCGGGGAGCACCTCGGCGAGCACGCGCTCGATCCCGACCTCCGCGCCGACCGCCTCCGCGGCCGCGCGCAGGTCGCCGGTGAGGAGCACCGGCGTCAGGCCGAGCGCCTTCAGCCCGCGCACCGCCTCCGCGCTCGTCGGCTTGACCGCGTCGCGGACGACGAGCGTCGCGCGCGGGCGGCCGTCCCACGCGACGGTGATGGCGCCGTCCTGCCGCGACACCTCGACGTCGTGGCCCTCGACGACGCCGCGGACACCGACGCCGGGGACGTTGCGGAACTCGCTCACGGCCGGGAGCGAGCCCAGCTCGGCCCGTGCCCCGGCGGCGACCGCCTGCGCGATCGGGTGCTCGCTCGCGGACTCCAGCGCGCCGGCGAGGCGCAGGGCCTCGCTCCGGCCCGCGCCGTTCAGCGGGGTGACGGAGACGAGCTCCATCCGTCCGTCGGTGACGGTGCCGGTCTTGTCGAGGACGATCGTCCCGACCCGGCGCGTGCGCTCGAGCACCTCCGGCCCCTTGATCAGGATCCCGAGCTGCGCGCCCCGCCCGGTGCCGACGAGCAGCGCCATCGGCGTCGCCAGCCCGAGCGCGCACGGGCACGCGATGATCAGGACGGAGACGGCCGCCGTGAACGCCGCCGACGCGCCGGCGCCGGCGAGGAGCCAGCCCGCGAGCGTCAGGAGCGCGACGACGATCACGACCGGGACGAACACGGCGGCGACGCGGTCGGCGAGCCGCTGCACCGGCGCCTTGCCGGCCTGCGCCTCCTCGACGAGCCGCGCGATCTGCGCGAGCGCCGTCTCCGAGCCGACGCGCGTCGCGCGGACGACGAGCCGGCCATACGTGTTGACGGTGGCGCCGGCGACGGCGGAGCCGGGACCGGCCTCGACCGGGACGGACTCGCCCGTCAGGAGCGACTGGTCGAGCGCCGATGCGCCCTCGACGACGACGCCGTCGGTCGCGACCTTCTCGCCGGGGCGGACGACGAAGAGGTCGCCGGGGCGAAGCTCCTCGACAGCGACGAGCGTCTCCTCGCCGTCGCGGAGCAGCCGCGCCTCCTTCGCGCCGAGCTCGAGCAGCGCGCGGATCGCCGCGCTGCTCCGCCGCTTGGCCCGCTGCTCGAGGTAGCGCCCGACGAGGATCAGCGTCGTGATCACGCCGGCCGCCTCGTAGTACGTGTCAGCGTCGAGCCCGCCGACGAGGACGACCGTCGACCACGTCCACGAGGCGAGCGTGCCGAGGGAGATGAGCGTGTCCATGTTCGCGGCGCCGTGCCGGGCGCCGGCGAGCGCGGCGCGATGGAAGCCGAGCCCGCTCCAGAAGACGACCGGGGTGGCGAGCACGAGCGCGAGCCACTCCCAGCGCGAGAAGTGCAGCGCCGACACCATCGAGAGCACGACGAGCGGCGCCGTCAACGCGACGGCGACGACGAGGCGCGCGCCGAGCCTGTCGTCGGCGTGGTCGTGCTCGTGACCGGCCTCGTGCGGCCTCGCGCCGTAGCCGGCCGACTCGACCGCGCCGCAGAGGTCGTCGACGGTGACGCACTCGGGGTCGTACGCGACGCTCGCGCGCTCGGTGGCGAAGTTGACGGTCGCCTCGACGCCGTCGAGCTTGTTCAGCTTGCGCTCGATCCGCGCCGCGCACGACGCGCACGTCATCCCCTTCAGGTCGAGCTCGGTGCGCTCGCGCGTCGCGACGGTCACGCCGCCGGCTCCGCGTCGTATCCGGCTTCGTCGATCGCCGCGCGCAGCGCCGCGTCATCGAGGCCTTCGCCGTGGACGACGACGCGCTTCGTCGCGAGGTCGACGTCGACGGCCGAGACGCCGGGAACGGCCGAGACCTCCTCGCGCACGGCGGCGACGCAGTGGTCGCAGTGCATCCCGGGGACGGAGTAGACGATCGAGCGTGACATACCCCTATAGGGTATCACGATGCATGCCGCCGAACACGCTCGCCGTATCCTCCGGGTGCGCGGGTGTGGCGGAACTGGTAGACGCGGCGGGTTTAGGTCCCGCTGGAGCGGAAGCTCCCTGGAGGTTCGAATCCTCTCGCCCGCATCGCGGAGTAGAGTCCCGCGTCGTGGCAGGCATGCGGCCCGACGACGTCTACGAGCTCGCCGGGGTCGCCGACCCGCGCATCTCGCCCGACGGACGGCTCGTCGCGTACCAGGCCTGGTCGATCGACCGCGAGGCGAACGACCAGGTCGGTGCGGTCTGGGTCGTCCCGCTCGACGGCTCGGCCGAGCCCCGCCGCTTCACCTTCTCGGACAAGCGCGACGGGGCGCCGCGGTGGTCGCCGGACGGGCGCTGGCTCGCTTTCACGTCGAACCGCGGCGAGGAGAAGACGCCGCCGCAGCTCTACGTCATCCCGGCCGAGGGCGGCGAGGCGCGCGCCCTGACCGCGGCGAAGGAGGGCGTCGAGGATCTCGTCTGGTCGCCCGACTCGACCCGGATCGCCTACACGATGCGCGTGCGCGACGCGGCGTACGAGGAGGAGGACGAGAAGAGGCGCGCGCCGCGGCGGCTGACCCGGCTCGTCTACAAGCTCGACAACGTCGGCTGGACGGCGGACCGCCGCAAGCACGTGTTCGTCGTCGACGTCGACGGCGGAGAGGCGCGGCAGCTCACCGACGGCGACTGCGAGGACGCCGAGCCGGCCTGGTCGCCCGACGGCAGGCGCATCGTCTTCAGCTCGTTGCGCGGCGAGCGGTGGGACGTCGAGCTGATCAGCCGCCTCTACGTCGTCGACGCCGACGGCGGCGAGCCGCAGCAGCTGACCGGCGAGGACGGCTCGTACACGATGCCGTCGTTCTCGCCGGACGGGGCGCGGATCGCGTACCGCTACCAGCTCGAGGACGGGACGTTCCCGCACCACGGCCGGATCGGCGTGATGGCGGCGGACGGATCCGGCGCGCAGCTGCTGACGACCTCGCTCGACCGCCAGGCGAACGCGTTCACCGAGATCCGCGAGCCGCTCTGGGACGGAGACCGCCTCGTCTTCACGGTCGAGGACCGCGGCAACGTCCACCTCTACACCGTGCCTGCCAACGGCTCGGCGGAGCCGGAGCTGCTCGTCGGCGGCGAGCAGTGGATCGGCAGCTACGACGCGCGCGACGGGAAGCTCGCGTACGTCTCGACCACGACCACGACGATGCGCGAGCTCTACGCGGGCGTCGAGGGCCGCCGCCTCACCGACGTCGGTCGCGCGTTCGTCGAGGGCCGCGAGCTCGTCGAGCCGGAGCGGTTCACCGCGGTCTCGCGGGACGGCTCGGAGGTCGACGCGTGGCTCGTCCGCCCCGAAGGCTTCGAGGCGGGCGGGCGCTACCCGGTTCTGCTCTGCGTCCACGGCGGCCCGTTCTCGCAGTACGGCACGTGCTTCTTCGACGAGTTCCAGGTCTACGCCGGCGCCGGCTACGCCGTGCTCTACTCGAATCCACGCGGCAGCTCCGGCTACTCGGAAGCGTGGGGCCGCGCCATCCGCGGACCGCTCGACGGCTCCGGGCCCGGCTGGGGGAGCGTCGACTACGAGGACGTGACGGCCGTCGTCGACACGGCGCTCGCGCGCTTCGACTTCCTCGACGCCGACCGGCTCGGCGTGATCGGCGGCTCGTACGGCGGGTACATGACCTCGTGGATCGTCGCGCACACGGACCGATTCAAGGCGGCGGTCTCCGAGCGCGCCGTCAACCAGATGGTGAGCGCGTTCGGCTCGAGCGACATCTTCTGGATCTTCGAGCGCCAGTTCGGCGGGTCGATGTACGACCACGTCGACACGTGGCAGGAGTTCTCGCCGACGACGTACGCGAGGGACGTCGACACGCCGCTGCTCATCCTCCACTCCGAGAACGACCTCCGCTGCAACGTCGAGCAGGGCGAGCACCTGTTCACGTTGCTGCGCCTGCTCGGGAAGGAGGTCGAGATGCTCCGCTTTCCGGGCGAGGGGCACGAGCTCTCGCGCTCCGGCTCGCCGCTGCACCGCGTGCAGCGGTTCGAGGCGATCCTCGACTGGTTCTCGCGCTACGTGTAGCTCGCGAGGCTGCGCCTCGCTCGCTCGGAAACGTGCTGCACGCGGCCGAGAGCGCGGTCTCGGCCGCGTTCCGCGCCGTGGAGCTTGCCCGGGTCTCGTCGTGCGGCGCACAGCGCTCGTGGCGCGGCCGCGGGTGCGCCTTCGGCGCATCCGGGGCAGCGCGCCGCGGGCGGGCCTGCGCTCCACCGTCGGCCTGCCGGAGTGTGCGAACGCGGACGTAGCCCGATGCCCAAGCGAGCTCTCAGCGCGAAGCGCGCGGGAGACCGCGCTCTCCCGCGTGCGTAGCACCGCCCGGCGAGCAGGCGCAGCCTCGCGAGCTACCAGCGGTCCCAGTGCACCATCGTGTCGAGCGGCTTGCGCCGGCCCGGCTTGAACTCGGTGCCGAGCGAGTACGCGACCGGGATCAGCGCGACCTGCATCACCTCGGCGTACGGGATGCCGAGGAGCTCGGCGGCCTCGCGCTCGTGCAGCAGGTGGAACGTCGTCCAGACGGTGCCGAGCCCGCGCGAGCGCGCGGCGAGCATGAAGCTCCACGCGGCCGGGATGATCGAGCCGAAGATCGAGGCCTGCCAGGCGACCGGCTTGTCCTCGGTGCGGCCCTGGACGCACGGGATCACGTGCACCGGCACCTCGTGCAGGTGCGCGGCGAGATGACGCACCGCCTCGCCGATCCGGACGAACTGCTCGTTCGGGGCAGGCCGCCGCTCGAGGTACGGGCCGGCGACCTCGCGCCAGATGTCGGCGAGCGCCGCCCGCGTGTCCGCGTCCTCGACGACGACGAAGTGCCAGTTCTGCGAGTAGCTCGCCGTCGGCGCCTGCTGCGCGAGGCGCAGGCAGTCCTCCAGCACCTCCCGCTCGACCGGCCGCGTCAGGTCGAGGCGCTTGCGAACGGCGCGCGTCGTCGAGAGGAGCTCGTCCGTCGACAGCTCGAGAATCACGCGGCGATCATCGCACGCTGTACGGTCGGCGCGTGACGCGTGTCCGCCTGATCCTCCTGCTCGGATCGCTGTCCGCCTTCGGGCCGCTGTCGAACGACATGTACCTGCCGGCGCTGCCGCAGCTCGCCGACGATCTCGGCGTCGGCGCGTCGGCGGCGCAGCTGACGCTGACGTCGTGCCTGGCCGGGCTCGCGGTCGGGCAGCTCGTCTCCGGGCCGATGAGCGACCGGTTCGGCCGGCGGCGGCCGCTGCTCGCAGGCGTCGTCGTCTATGCAGTCGCGTCGGCGCTCTGCGCGGTCGCGCCGTCGGCCGCGTTCCTGATCGCGTTCCGGTTCGTGCAGGGCGCCGCCGGCGGCTTCGGGATCGCGGTCTCGCGCGCGGTCGCGCGCGACCTGCACAGCGGCGACGCGCTGGCGCGGTTCCTCTCGACGCTCATGCTCGTGAACGGGCTCGCGCCGATCCTCGCCCCCGTGGTCGGCGCGCAGGTGCTCCGCGTCACCTCGTGGCGGGGCGTCTTCTGGGTGCTCGCGGCGATCGGCGCCGTCCTCGCAGTCGGCACCGTGCTCTGGCTGCGCGAGACGCTGCCGCCGGAGCTGCGCACCGAGGGCGGCTTCGCCGAGACGCGGCGGACCGTCGCCGAGCTGATCGGCGACCGCGCCTTCGTCGGCTACCTGCTCGTCCTCGCGTTCTCGTTCGGCGCGATGTTCGCGTACATCGCGGGCTCGTCGTTCGTCGTCGAGACGATCCACGGCGGCTCGCCGCAGCTGTACAGCGCGATCTTCGCGTTGAACGGCGCCGGGATCGTCGCGGCGAGCCAGGTGAACCGCGTGATGCTGCGGCGGACGACGGTGCTGCGGATGCTCGCCGTCGGCGTCGTCGCCTCGGCGAGCGGCGGCTTCGCGCTCCTGGCGGTCGTCGTCGCCGGGATCGGGCTCGGCGGGATCGTTCCGTCGTTGTTCGTGCTTGTCGCGAGCCTCGGCTTCATCCTCCCGAACGCGAGCGCGCTCGCGCTCGCCGGCCACCGCAGCGTCGCCGGCAGCGCGTCGGGGCTGATCGGGATCTTCCAGTTCGCGGTCGGCGCGGCGGCGGCGCCGCTCGTCGGCGTCGCGGGAACGCACTCCGCCTATCCGATGGCGATCGTCATCGCCGTCCTCTCGGGGGCGTCGCTCGTCGCGCTCCGGCGCGTGCAAAACGTCCCCTTACGTGCCTAGTCCCCGTGAACCCGAGGGCCCACAGGGACTTGGCAGACGGCAATCTCTCACACTCGTCCGGGCGCGTCAAGCGGGAACCGCACAACGCGCTCAGCCGGCGAGCGCGAGCGTCTCGTCGAGCGTGCCGACGCCCTCGAACGCGCCGACGGCGGTCGTCGCGAGCGCGCCCGCGGCGCACGCGAGCCGCGCGGAACGCTCGAGTCCCCAGCCGGCGAGCGTGCCGTAGAGGAGCCCCGCGGCGAACGCGTCGCCGGCGCCCGTGCCGTCGACCGCGCGCACGTGCGGCGCCGCGACCACGCCTTCGAACCCGTCGCCCGCGGCGTGGCAGCCGGCCGGTCCCATCGTCAGCGCGACGCTGCCGACGCCGCGCGCGCGGAACCATGCGGCCGCGCGTCCCGGGTCGTCCTCGCCGCTGATCGCCTGCGCCTCGCCGAGGCCGGGGACGATCACGTCGAGGTGCTCGAGGCAGGGCTCGACGCGCGACCAGCGGCCGCTCGCGTCCCAGACGGTGTCGAGGCTCGTCAGCAGACCGCGCCGCTTCGCCTCGGCGAGGATCGCCGCGAGCGGCTCGCCGTCGAGCTCCTCGAGCACGAGCGCGCCGGCGACGTGGAGGCAGCGGCCGCCGTAGAGCAGCTCCGGGTCGAGCTCCTCCGCGCGCAACGCCGCGTCCGCCCCGGGAACGTGCAGGAAGGTCCGCTCGCCGTCGCCGGAGACGAGCACGACGGTGGCGGACGTCGGCGCCTCCTCGTCGCGGAGCACCCCGCGCCGGTCGACGCCGCGCTCGTCGAGGAGCGAGACGATGAAGTCGCCGAACGGGTCCGCGCCGACCTTCCCCATCGCCGCCCCCCGCAACCCGAGCCGGACGAGCGCGCTCGAGGTGTTGAGCGCGCACCCGCCTCCGCGCAGCGCCACGTCGTCGACGAAGCCGAGCGACCCGGACGCCGGCAGGGAGTCGACCGGCCGGGCGATCACGTCGGCGACGAGGATGCCGAGGCAGACGACGTCGACACCGGTCACGGCGCCAGCTTGAACGATGTCGGCGGCGCGGGGCGGCGGTTCGCGCGGTCGCGGCCGCCGCTCGTGCCTCAACTCGACGTCGGCGCGGGTGCCGGCACGGCCAGACCGGGCCGCCGCGCGCCGCGGACGGCCGCGAGTCCCAGGAGCCCGCCGAGGACGAGGATCCCGGCTGCGAGGAAGACGACGTCGGCCGACCCGACGAGGCGCCCGGCGACGGGCGCGACGGCGAATGCCACGACCATGGTCGTCGTCATGATCGAGGTGGAGAAGCCGAACACCGCTCCCAGCATGCGCGGGTCGGCCTGACGCTGGAGCACCGTGCTGTAGACGATGTCGGTCGAGCCGTCCACGCACCCGATCGCCGCGAGGCAGAGGATCGCCGTCGCCCCGTAGTCGGCGAGCGCGAGCGCTGCGAAGAGGACGGCCACGGCGATGAGTCCGCACCCGATCCACCGGTCGGCCGTCGGCTTCAGCGCGGTGAGGCCCACGAGCAGCTCGCCGGCCACGGCGCCCGCCGCGAGCGCCCCGATGCCGAACCCGTAGCCGCCCGCCCCGAGCCCGCGGCCCGCGAGCAGGCTCGGCAGCGTCGCGTTCACGAGTCCCGTCGCGATCGTCGCGGTGCTGAAGGAGGCGACGAGCAGCAGCACGAGCCGGCGCCCGCGAAGGTAGCGGAAGCCGTCGAGCGCCCTGCCGCCGTGGCGACCGGCGGGGACCGCGCGCAGCCCGCGGAGGAGCACGGCGGCGACGACGAAGCTCGCGACGTCCACGGCGAGCGCCGGCGCCGCGGAGCCGGCGAGGAGCGCCACGCCGGCGCCGGCCGCGCCGGCCGCCATCGCGAGGTCCCTCAGGAGCGCGAGCAACGCGTTCCCGGCCGGCAGCTGGTCCGACGGGAGCAGGGTGGGCACGAGAGCGGCGGTGGCCGCGTCCGCGACGGCGGTGAGCACTCCGGAGCAACCGAAGGCCGCGAGCACCCCGATCCGCGAGCCCTGCACGAGCGCAGCGAGAGTGAGCGCGACGCACGCCGCGCGCGCCAGCTCGAGACCGACGAGGAGCCCGCGACGCGGCAGCCTGTCGACGAGCACGCCGGCCAGACCGCCGCCGAGGATCGGGGGCGCGAGCCGGACGAGCATGACCACCGCCACGGCGGCGGTCGATCCGGTGCCGCGGTAGACCCACCCGACGACGGCCGCGATCGTCAACCAGTCGCCGAGATACGAGATGCTGCGCGCCGCCGCGACCTTGCGGAACTGCGTTCTCCGGAGCGGCTCCCGAAGCCGACCGAGGTCGAGCGCAGGCCGGTCCCGGCCGCCGAGCGACACGAGCGCGACGAGCGCGATCGTCGCGACGACGATGAGCACGTCGCCGGGCGAGACGACGGTCGCGAGCGGCAGGCCGCGGGGCAGCGCGAACACGTCACCGAGGAAGCCGAGCCGATGCGCCTCGAGGGAGACGTTCGCATGCGGGCCGGGATCGATGCCGGCCGAGCGGGCGGCCGCGGCGGAGAGCGGCATCTTTCCGCCGTTGGCGGTGATGACCAGACCGTTCAGCGCCATGCCCGCGCCGAGCGGGAGCAGCGCGCGGATCCGCCGGTTGCGCCACACGAACACCGCGAGGAGCCCGTACGTGGCCAGATGCAGCGCGCGGGCGAGGCCCCCGGGGATGGAGTGCCCGAGTCGCGAGAACAGGACGATCTGCACGCCGAGGGCGAGGGCGACCGCCCATCCGCTGCGGAAGCTGAGCTGGAGCAGGCGCGACGGCCGCCCACCGAGGCCGACCCCGAGCGCGAGGCCGATCGCGATCCCGGCGAGCAGGATCATCAGGACACCGCCGCCAGCGGCGCGCGGTAGACGGGCTCGGGTGCCGCCTCGGCGCCGGCGAGCATCGCGGTGAGCGCGTCGCGCTGCCGCGCCAGCGCGACGCCGACGTGCCGGCCCGGCGGCCGGCCGAAGCCGAGCACGAGCGAGCCGACGGGCGAGCCGCCGTGCCGCAGCACGAGGGCGAGGAATCGCCCGGAGCGGCCGAGCTCGACGCCGTCGGCGACGACGAGGCTCTCGCGGGACTCGAGCTCACGGATGAGCCAGCTCGTGACCGCCTCCAGGGTCGGCGGGCGGACGGCGGTCTTCCATTCCCGCTCGATCGTCGCGTCGAGGCTGCGGTCGCTCCACGAGACGTAGGCCGCCCAGGTCAGCGGCGCCGACTCCACGATCCCGTCGACGAGCAGCGCAAAGCCGTCGCCGCCGCAGGCCTCACGCTCGGCAGCGCGATCCACGGCGGCCGTGAGCCGCACGGCGCGCTCGGCGGAGATGAGGTGGAGGACGGCGCCGACGAGTGCGACGAGCGCCGCGCACACCGCGAGGATCCAGTCGACGAGACCGAGGCAGCCGAGCGCGACGATCGTGCCCGCGATGACGAGCGTCCGCGGGTGCGGCACGCTGCCGCGGAGCCGCGGCCGCGGT
>Ga0335077_10001553_pt1 | contig 27360 bp, 19 predicted proteins | sample Lox_Sample_31_FD_207151 | JGI IMG/M metagenome (GOLD analysis project Ga0335077, IMG submission 207151) | Soil microbial communities from Loxahatchee National Wildlife Refuge, Florida, United States - Lox_Sample_3.1 | ecosystem: Environmental > Terrestrial > Soil > Wetlands | place: USA... | reverse complement strand
GCTTCATCACCCGATTGCGCGCCACACCGTATAGAAATCCGCCGAGTGTTCCGCGGTTGGGGTCAAACTTCCGGGGCTCGCGAATCACGATCAGGAAAACCTCTTGAACAATCTCCTCGGCTGCCCACGACTGACCGGTCATGCGGAGCGCAAAACGATACAGGGGCGCTTGATACTTGCGATACAGCAACGCAAACGCGTCCTGGTCGCCCTTCGCCGACCGTCGCAGCAACACGTCATCCCGGTCGTCGGTCTCGATTGGCATCTCCCTTGGAATGACGTCCGCCTCCTATAGATTCCCGCACCAGGACCAAAAAGTTCCCATCTCGCGGCGCAGTGGTTAGATTCTAAAACCCGGCCCTGCCCTTAGAGTTGCCAGGAGCGGGATGGCGGGACCAGGCAGCAGCCCTGAGAACTCTAAAATCACCGTTTCTTGTTGGGACGAAACAAGTTAGCAGCGATCCTGGTCACCAGGCGGCGTGGCACCATGCGCTGTGACTGTGCTCCCAGGTAGTTCCCAAACCCTGAGATGACGTAACTTTTCCCATCAGCCAGCGCCTGGAGTCCGGTCCGGGCCACTTTTTCCGCCGTTTCCATGTTCTTCCCTGTGAATTGTTGCTGGCCTGACACAGCGTGAAACTCCGACTCCGTGGAACCCGGGCACAACGCACACACGCGAATCCCGTGAGGTTTCATCTCCTCAGCCAGCCCCTCGGCAAGAAGCAAGTCAAACGCCTTCGTCGCTGCGTAGGTGGAAATATATGGCACGGCCTGGAAAGAAGCCGTCGATGCCAGGATCAGCAGGTCTCCTCGCCGCCGCTGAACCATTCCCGGCAGAAACAGGCGTGTCAAGTGCACCACCGCGCCGCAGTTGACCTGCACCATATCCAACAGGCGCTGCGTGTCCACTTTAGGGAACTCGCCATACTGCCCGAATCCGGCGTTGTTGATTAGCAGATCGATTTCGATGCCACGCTGCGCCGTGAACTCAAAAATCTTCTGAGGAGCGTCCCCTATGGAAAGGTCTGCGGCAACAACTTCCACCTTTACGCCGTGCTTCTCCCGGATCGTCCCGGCGAGTTCTTCCAATCGCTCCAACCGCCGAGCCGTCAAGACCAGATGTACGCCGGCAGCCGCGAGCTCCTGCGCCAAGGCCACGCCAATACCCGCGCTGGCGCCCGTTATGAGCCCCCAGCGATCCCGCCACGCTTTGTCCATGCGAGAAAACCTCTAGGCCGAATCGCTCTTCCCGAACTTCAGCACCGTGTCCTTCAGGCGAGTGCTTTCCTGCTTCATGCGATCCATCAGCCGCCGCGCCCACACGAATTCCGCCGCCAGCAGGGTCAGCCCTAGAAAAATAACCAGCCAGCCAGGACCCGGCGTGACCAACATGATCACTCCTAAACCTAATAGCGTGAATCCCGCCAGGATTTTAAAAAAGCGCCGGACTTGGTCAATACTGCGAAAGAACATAAACCCTCACGGGCGGAGGGAAACAGGAGATATCATTGTGACGGTATTTCCTGCCAATTAGCAAATTCCCGCCGTTTTCAGTGCATTTTTCATAACTATTTGAGCGGCGCAGCGTCGAACCTATCGGTCGGCATCTTCGTATCTACAGCAGCGGGATTTGTGTTCTTCGAGGGAGGGGCCATGGGAACAGTCGGTCAGGATATCCGGTTCGCGCTTCGGAACCTGCGCAAATCTCCCAGTTTTGCCGCGATCGCCGTTCTGACCCTCGCTCTGGGCATAGGCGCGTCCACGGCGATTTTCAGCGTCGTGGACAACATCCTGATGGAGCCATTCCCGTATACGGACGCTGCGCGCCTCATGACCGTGGAAATTCACGATACGGAACAAAATCAGCCCGGTGGACGCGCATCCTTCAGCGGCCCGGAATTCCTCGATTATGCCGAACAGAATCACATTTTCGATCGCGTCATAGCCAACGCAAACACCGATATTCTCTATAAATCGGGCGAAGGCACGCTGCAATTTCATGGAATTTATGTCACGCCCGGAACTTTCGAGTTCCTGGGCATGCCCGCGTTGCTCGGGCGCGTGATGCAACCGGCCGATTACGAGCCCGGTGCTCCGCCGGTCTTTGTTCTGCGCTTCAAAACGTGGATGAAGGAATTCGCCGGCGATCCTAAAATCCTCAACCAGACCTTCACGTTGAATGGAGTTCCCCGCACGCTCGTCGGGATCATGCCGCCGCGTTTCGGCTGGGGCGATGGCGATATGTTTATTCCCGACAAACCCAACCGTGCGGCCAACACCAAAGAATACGCGGGAGCTTTTCCGCGCTTCTGGTTCCTCCTTGGCCACTTGAAGCCCGGCATTTCGAAAAAAGCGGCCGAGGCTGACCTCACGGTGATCGCGAATCGCCTGGCTCCGATCTACCCGAAGGATTATCCCAAGCACTACTCCGTGCAAATCGAATCGCTGACGAATCTCGTGGTCGGCCAGTTCCGCGCAACAATCCTCATCATCCTGGCCGCCGTGGGCCTGCTGTTGCTCATCGGCTGCGGGAATGTCGCCAACCTGCTCCTGGCACGCTCACTCAGCCGCGAAAAAGAGTTCGCCATCCGCGCCGCTCTCGGCGCCAACCGTTGGCGGCTGGTGCGGCAACTTCTGGTCGAAAGTGGCATCCTCGCGCTCGGGGGCGCGGCACTCGGCGCGTTATTTGCCTGGGGCGGGCTGAAATTCTTGGTAGCACTTATGCCACAACAAATCATCCCCGCCGAGGCCGTCATCCGGCTCAACGGCGCAGTCCTCCTGTTCACTCTGGTGCTGGCGGGTTTGACGGCCATCGTATTTGGTCTCGTACCTGCCCTGAAAGCCGCCAGAAAAGACGTCAACGAGCCGTTGCGAGACAGCACCAAGGGCAGCGGCGGAGGTTTTCGCCACGGCAGGCTGCGCAGCGCCGTGGTCGTGCTGGAGATCGCTCTCTCCTTGACGCTGCTGGTGACCGCAGGGCTGCTCCTGCGCAGTTTCGTTGCATTACGTGAGGTTCATTTGGGTCTGCAGCCTGACCATATCCTGGTCGCGCGACTGCCTCTTCCCGTGGAACGCTACAAGACCGCCGAGCAAATCACCGGGTTTTACCGGCCGCTGCTGGAACGCTTGAAAGCGCTCCCCGGCGTTGAAGCGGCCACCGAGACCAGTACCCTCCCCCCTTACGGCGGCATCCCCAGCGATATCGAGATTCCGGGGAAAACTCACCAGGAAAAGTGGACTGCGCTCTTTCAGCTCTGCAGCGACGGCTATTTCGGTGTTCTGAAAATCAAGCTCCTGGACGGGCGCACCTTCACGGAGGCCGAAGTTTATGGGGTTCGAAAACTGGCGGTTGTGAATCAGACCTTCGTAAAAAAGTTCCTGGGCAACGAAAATCCGATTGGCCGCGAAGTCCGGATTGCGCAACTCGCGGAATTTGCCGATCCGGTGAAAGAACCCTCCTTTGAGATCATCGGAGTTGTCTCCGACGCCAAGAATCAGGGCCTGCAGGATCCCACGATACCCGAAATGTGGATTCCTTACACCGTCACCGGCTCGGCGTTTCGCGGCATTCTGGTGCGCACCACCAACGATCCGATGAGCCTGCTCCACTCGGTGCAGCACGAAATTTGGGCGACGGACAGCAAGGCTGCCGCCACCCTGACCGGCACACTGGAAGGCTTCATCAGCCAATTTTCTTACGCTGGCCCGCGCTTTGGTTTCCTGTTGATGAGTATCTTCGCCTCGGTCGGTCTGCTCCTTGTGACCATCGGCGTTTACAGCGTGCTGGCTTATACGACGTCCTGCCGCACGCAAGAAATCGGAATACGCATGGCACTCGGCGCAAACACCTCCAACGTACTGACCATGGTTCTGCGCATGGGTCTACAGTTGATTGTCATCGGCGTTGGACTAGGACTGGTGGTAAGCGTGGCGCTTGGGCGGGTCCTGGCCACGCAACTTTGGGGCGTGTCGGCCTACGATCCAGTGACGCTGGTGGCGGTGCCCGTTTTGCTTTTGTTGACCGGACTCATTGCCTGCTGGCTGCCGGCACGACGCGCCGCCAGTGTAGATCCGCTCGTAGCCTTGCGCTACGAATGAATCATCAACACTGGTCGGGGAATCGCTCGGAAAAATCAGTGGCGGAGAGGGTGGGATTCGAACCCACGGTAGGGGTTAGCCTACACACGCTTTCCAAGCGTGCGCCTTAAACCGCTCGGCCACCTCTCCGGAGCAGTGCGGAACCTTTCGATTCTAGCAGAATCGTTGGGCGCCTGCAGAATGGTGCCCCGGCATGTGGACAACATCCGGAATTTTGCGAGGAACCGACCTTCAAGTAAACTAGGAAGGTTGTCCGCCTAATCCGGGGTGGTGCAATTGGTAGCACATGGGCCTTTGGAGCCTAGAATCCTGGTTCGAGTCCAGGCCCCGGAACCATTCCAGGCGTTTTCCAGCGGCATGCGTCCAAAGAAGTAGCGATGAAAACGATCTTCCCATCACGGCGGTCCCTGCCGCGCCTTTCTTCCCGCCAGGCCGGCCTTACCCTCCTGGAACTCATCATTGCATCCGCATTGTTACTCATCCTTGCGTCCGCCGCCGTTCCCTTAGTGCGCATCACGATCGTTCGCAGCCGTGAAGCTGAATTGCGCCGGGATTTGCGAGAAATGCGCAACGCTATTGACCGCTACAAAGACATGGCAGACGCGTTGGCGTTTCAGACGGAAGTGGGCAGCAACGGCTATCCGCCCGATCTTGACACGCTCGTCAAGGGCGTCACCATCAGCGGCAACCGGCACGTGCGCTTTCTGCGGCGCATCCCCGTGGATCCCATGACCGGCAAAGCGGAGTGGGGCATGCGTTCGGTACAGGACGATCCGGATTCCATGAGTTGGGGGGGAGACAACGTCTTCGACGTTCACTCGACGTCTCAAGCAACTGCCCTGGACGGCTCGAAATACTCAGATTGGTAAGTTGATCCCGCCCACTTAATCCGCTTTTGTTGTGATCAAGGCGCTTGTGGTTGCCACGCACTGCCATGTTCCGTTCGTCTTGATCCAGGTATCCACAAATCTTTCCCGACGCACGTAGGGCTTCCCCTTGTCGGTCCCTTTGATCCGGAAGATACCGACGACCACAGCCGCATCGTGATACACCTGCACGCTGGTCTGCTCGGTGACCGCCTGCGACGGCTGGTAGTCGGGCGCCTTGATGCTGGCAAGAAATTCGCTCTTGGACTGAATGCTGCCGTCGATATCGACCGACACCATGGTATTGGCCAGCAACATGTCCAGAGCTTTGGTGTCTTTCTGCTCGAGCGCGTGATTCCACGCCTTTTCCAGCGCCAGCACGCGGCCGCCTTCATCCGCGGCGTTGCTTGTTTGATGCGCCAGCGCAAGCGCGGCGGTGAGCAGAAGGAAACCTATCGTTACCAGGAGACCTTTCATCGGCGATCCTCACGACGGCGAAGATGGGGCGGATATGGTTAGCTTAGGCCAGAGTGCCGCGTGCGGAATAAATTCCGCGCTCCGGATTCCAGAATGAGACGTTACTGTCTAGGCAACGAAGCTCGCAGAATTGTCCGTTTATGCTGGCAGCTCATTGACGGCGCGGTACGCCTGATCGATTGCCGTATCCGTGTAAGCGCTTGCGCCGGCGTCGGAATTCGCAATCGTGATTCGCCCGAATGGCTGGCGCCCTTTTACCCAGGGCTGCTCGCCTTCTTTCCAATCCGGTGTGTCCAATCCGAACGGGGTATACGCATAGCCATGCGCCCAACGGTTTACGGTAATTCCTGCGATATCGCGGGCCGGATCGAAGCCGACTCCTCCCAACATGCGAGCAAGTTGGTCGCGGATTTCCCTTTCGAATTTCAATAGCGGTGTCTCCAGGAGCTCAACGCGCCCGGCGCGGTTTTGGTCGCGCACCGGCAATCCCGGCTGGCAAGGAGTGCGGAGCATGAACAGCACAGCGGGATCGGTTGGCTTTCGGGGAAACTCATACTTCCCCAGGCTTACGGGGAAATCGAGCGCTGTGAGCGTGTGATAACTCGCTGGCGAAACAATCTGGTGCACGCCGAGCTTCGAAAATGACGTCCAATTCGCGAGTGCCACGTGCGTATACACCAGCGGCGCTTTCACCAGGTAGGACAGCGCTTCCTTCTGCTCTTCCGGCAATTCGGGGCATACATAGGGAATCATGACGTTATAGCACGCGAGCACGCAGTACTTCCCCGCCACGCCGTACAACTTGCCGCCCTGCGAATACACGACACTCACTTCTTTCGCAGTGTCGCGCGCTCCGGCATGCTTAACGTTGATGACCGTGCTATTCAGCCGGAGCCGTACCAGGTTATCGGCTCGGTCCAGTTGACTGTAGTTCGCCTTCGCCGTAACCACATCTTCCATCGTCGTCCCCGGCACCGCCCCGGGAATCATGGAGCGCACCAGCAGCCGTGCTACCGAAGCGTTGCCGTCGGGAAAGTGAAAAATGTACGGCTCCTCTTTTTCATGCGGCGGCAAGCCCAGACCGTCGAAACCGGCGTAGGTAAATGTCCCGTAGTCGTCGCAGGACTCGTAGCAGAGATACGCGGGGACGGCTTCAATGCCCACACAAAAAAGGTCATGGCTAAAGGTCTGAAAGAAAGGCAGCGCCTGTGGCGTCACGTTGCAGTATTTCGTCAGGAAATCCGCGTAACTGATCTTCTTAAGGGTCGCGATTTTCTCCGCCTGCGACATTCCTTTCAGGTAGTCCTTATTCTCTGTGTAAACACGCGCGATATCTTTCCGAACTTCATCGGAGAGAGGCGCCTTCGCCAGAAACTCCGTCCACGGCGTGGTGTTCATGCCTGTTACCAGGCGGTCCTCGCCGAACGTCTCTCTGTTGAAGAACGCCGCCGTACCCATCTTGGAATAAAACTTCTGATCGTAGGCTTTGTAGAATTTCTGCGTATCGATCCCCAGTTCCTTCAGCAGGCCTCGCGCTTCCGCGCTGTAACTTCCCGGGCTTTCGATGGATTGCGTGCCGCCGTAACCGAGCACCATTCGGCTCCCCGCGTGGAACTCGTTGCGCTTGGCGTGGCCGCCAAAATCGTCGTGATTATCGAGGATCAGGATTTTCGAATTTCGGCCGAACTTCTGCCGAAAGCGATACGCTGCCGCGAGTCCGCTGATGCCGCCACCCACCACGACAAGGTCGTAGGATTCGCCGCTCGTGTTCGGCGCGCCGAGCGCCGCAGCGCTCTCCCCGTCCCGCATGCGGTGCGCCATGGCGAAGCTTCCGTCGTGATTTCCTCGCATGCCCATCTTCGCCGGCGGATAATACCCGGAGGAATTCTGCGCTTCCGGTTCGTCGAGGATGCCCGCGGCGAGCAACTTCCCGGCGCGGAGCGGACCCGCCACGAGTGCCGTGCCCGTACCGATTGCGACGCCGTTCAAGAAGTCGCGTCGCGTAATTTGCCGGTTCATCCCCAGTTCCCGGTCGCCTTTGCGTTTACCCATGCTTCCCCTCAACGTTGCTCAAACCAGGAAGTATACCGCGACCAGCGCATCCCGCTCGATTCACGGCGAGCCTTCGGCCCATCGGGCAAGCAGAGTCGAGCAACTCCCGCCGCAAGCTAGAAAAATCTACCTGTTCTAGTACTTGAAGAAACGGGGCTGGGCGTGCTTCGTGCGCCTAACTCATTCAGAGGTCGAGTATTAGCCGCCACGCCGAGATCTCGATTGGCTGACGACGTGCTCGATCTTTTCCGTCGAGCGCGATCCTTATTAATAACATAGCGCGATCCCGCTTCGGAACCATCCGGCCGCTCGAAGCACGGACTCGCCCTAAGTCAAGATTTTCGGATACCAATCCCTCAGGAGAAGTGCCATGGAGCCATACGAAGAGAGCAATCTCAACGAGACCGACCACCAGGAAAGTGGCGGGCGATTCGCTGTTTGGATGAAGCCGTTACTCGTGACACTGCTTGCGGTGACTGGTCTCGCCACGGTTTACGGATTGCATGAACATTCGCAAGTTCAGCGGCTGCAGGCCCAGACTGCCGTGACGAACAATTCGATGAGCCAACTGCAAGCGCAGGTCAATCAGCTGACGACGAAGCTGAATGAGATCACGGCGGCGCAAACTGCCGCGCCACCAGCTACGATCCCAGCCGATTCCTCCGCCTCCTCCGTCAATCCCGCCCATTCAAATGAGCCCACGGATGCCATCGCAGAAGCTCCTGCGCCCGTGGCGACTCCTGCCGTGAGCGCGCCGAAAACCGCGTCTCCCAAGCGCGCCACCACCAAGCATCGGACCGCTGCCGATAAGCGCTATTCCCAACTGAAATCCGAATTGGATGAGCAGCAAAAACAATTGAAGGAAACTCAGGACCAGGTTTCCAAGAACCGCGCCGATCTGGAAGGATCGATCAGTTCGACGCGAGATGAGTTAAATGGTTCCATCGCCAAGACTCACGAAGAGCTGGTAGCGCTCGAGAAGCGCGGGGAACGCAGCTATTTCGAGTTTGACCTCTCGAAATCGAAACAATTCCAACGCTTTGGGCCGTTGACGCTCTCTCTGCGCAAAGCGGACACCAAACACAAGAACTACGATCTCGCGATGATCGTGGACGACAATGAGCTGAACAAGAAAAAGGTCAATTTATACGAACCGATCTGGATTCATACCGAGAACGGCGGCCAGCCGGTCCAGATTGTCGTGAACCGAATCGAGAAGAACCTGGTGCACGGCTACGTCAGCGCTCCCAAGTATAGGCAGTCAGAACTGGCCACTCTGAGTTCGACAGCGCCGCCGCCGGCGTCCGGTGCGCCGCAAGCTTCGTCGCAACCGCAATAAGCCAGTAGGCGTCCATCGCCCAGTCGAAACCTTTCGGATTCTTCTGCGGTGCTGCTACTCTCTATGCCGTCACGGGGGAACGGCACTGCCAGATGCATTCGGAAAACAAGCGACAAACCGAAAAAGAAACAGGGAGACTGGAAGCCTTCAGCGATGGTGTGTTCGCCATTGCGGTTACTTTACTGGTACTGGAGCTGAAAGTTCCTGAGGTGGGTACGGCGGGCCTATCGCCGGCCACTCTCGCGAGAGCGCTTTGGCAACAGTGGCCCAGCTACGTTGGCTTGATCACGAGCTTCTTTACGGTGCTGATCATGTGGGTGCACCACCACGCGATCCTCCGTAACGTTTGGCGTACCGATGCCTGGCTTCATTTCGCCAACGGATGCCTGTTGCTTGGCGTGACGTTCGTGCCCTACCCCACCGCCGTCCTCGCTTCCTATCTGCAAACTCCCGCGGCGAGAATGGCCATGGCGTTTTACTCCGGAACGTTCGTGATCATCGCGATCTGCTTCTACCTGTTCATTCGCGCCGCCTTTCGCAAACCGCTGTTGTCGGCCGACGCTTCGGATGCGTTCATCGCGAAGACCTGCCACGACTATATGTTCGGTCCACCGCTCTATTCGCTGGCGACCATTGCCGCGTTTCTGGACGCACGGGTCTCTCTGCTGATCTGCACCGCGCTGTGGATTTTCTGGGCGACCACCATCACGAAGAACACGCGGGCTTAGCTGGCTGCAACTCAGTGGTAGTTGGTGACCAGTTCGCCATTCTCGATATGCATGTCCGAGACGTCGGAGGGCAATTTCAGTTTTTCGCGATTCTCCGGCGACTCCATCAACTGGCGTACCGCGCTCTCTAGAGCCGATTGCGGAATCGGCAAGGAGCCGATTTGCCCGCTGACTGGCTCGAATTTCAAGTAGCCATTGCTCGCGCCGAGCTTGCCCACCAATTGCAAGGTCATATCTTTCCCGTGCACATCGAACACCACATACGCCTTCACGAGATCGCCTTCCATCTGCACCTTGACGTCCTTCACGTTCGAGCGCATCTGCTCCACGTCGGCGGCAGACGGAAATTGCCCCGGGTTCGCGGACGATGCCGGGTCCGAATTCGAGGCAGCCGCTTGTGGAACCGTCACATCCGGGGCGGAACTCAGGTGGCTGGCCAGATAGGAATTCAGTTCGGCCTCATCCAGGCGCAAGGTGGCTTGTTGCCCCTGGGAAACAGACTGTTCGACCTCCGAGACTTTTTGCTCGGCCCGGGCCGCGGCTTGCGGCGAAACTTGCACCGGCGGCGGTGCGCTCTTGTGAAGGAGCAGAATCAAGGTGATCAGCGCAGCCAGGTAGGTCGACCAACGGAGACAGCGAAAGGCCCAGACCCACGCGTTAACAGGCTTCGGTTGCGCCTGGGAAACTGGCTGGTTCAGTATAGTCACACTTCACCCCACGTCGTTTAAAACCTACTCCCCCGAGAAAGCTGTGACAATGCACCTGAAGTTTAAAGCAGCCAATTCGGCACCTGTACCCGCCCGCGCCCTATGGGATACTGCTGAGATTGTTTTCGTGCCCGGAGTTCACTTGGAAACTCGCGTCGAAACTCCGATCTCCCCTGCCGTCAGCGCGCCGAGCCGCACGCTGCCTTTCTATCTGGCTTTGGCTGCAGGCATACTCTGTATCTCGTGGTCTGCCATTTTCGTTCGTTGGACCGACATTCCCGGTGCGGCCTCCGCCTTTTACCGCATGCTTGTGCCGGCGTTGGTGCTTCTACCTACGCACTTTTTCGATCGCAGCCGGCCTCACGTGGACGCCAAGAGGCTCGGGATCATTGCCTTCGGCGGATTGTTCTTCGCACTAGACCTGGCCCTCTACAACACTTCGATTCTCAAAACCACGGCCGCCAACGCCACGCTGCTCGGCAACAACACCCCTATCGTCGTTGGCCTGCTTACCTGGCTGGTGTTCCGCCGAAGGCCGCAGTCCTCCTTCTGGCTCGGCCTGCTGCTGGCGGTCTGCGGAACGCTGGTAATCCTGTGGGCGGACTTGAACAGGCACGCGCAGTTCGGTGTCGGTGATTTGATGTCCTTGGGAGCGGCGGCGTGCTTTGCCGTATATCTGATGGTCACCGAAAAAATACGCGCGACCACCGGGACGCTGACATTCCTGCGACTCGCCATGGTTGCAAGCACGCTGGCGTTGCTGATCATCAATTTGTTCCTCGGGATCTCGCTGCGCGTGCCGCACGGCCGGACGCTCTGGGCGGTGCTGGGCTTAGGTTTGGTTTCCCAGCTGGGCGGGTATCTTGCACTCACGTATGCGCTCGGGCATTTGCCGGCAACGATCACATCGATCAGCTTGCTTTCGCAGGGCCCCTTGACCGCATTGATGGCGGCCGTGTTGCTTGGAGAACCGCTGACCTGGCCACAGATAGCGGGTGGCACGCTGGTTCTTGCGGGTGTGGGTTTAGCGCATCGACGACGTCACCCCGAGGACGAAGCCAACGTTTAATCCAGCGCGCGCAGCGGCTGAATCGCTTGTCAGTTCCCTGCCCGTGAGGGACACTGAGGTGGATTCTTCGGACCCGCTCACCGAAGCCCTTCAAAGGAAATCAAAAATGTCTGCCCGAACCTTCGCGGTTTTCTTTTTGTGTCTCGCGCCCTATGCTTGCGTGGCCCAGGACCAGCCAGCGCCTTCCGCCACTCCCAACCCGACGCAGATGGAGCCCCAGCACAAGATTCCGGCGAAGAGTCGACCCACGGTCGGCGTGGCCCTCGAAGGCGGCGGAGCGCTCGGGGAAGCGCACATCGGCGTGCTGAAGTGGTTTGAAGACCATCACATTCCTATCGACTATCTGGCCGGAACCAGCATGGGTGGACTGGTAGGCGGCCTCTACGCCACGGGCAAGTCGGCTGACGATATTCATGAAGTGGTAAAATCCGCGGACTGGCCTCTGTTACTTGGGGGAGCAACTCCCTATCAAGACCTGACTTTCCGACGCAAAGAAGACGCACGCCAGATCCCCAACTCCATCGTAATTGGTCTGAAGCACGGTCCCACGCTGCCTCCAGGCCTCAACTCCGGGCAACAAGTCAATCTTCTGATCGACCGGGAAACGCTGCCCTATTCCGAAATCAAGACATTCGACGACCTGCCGATTCCCTTCCGCTGTGTTTCTACCGAGCTGGTTTCCGGCAAGGCCTACGTGTTTCACAACGGCTCCTTGTCGGACGCCATGCGCGCCACCATGTCGATTCCCGGCGTCTTTGCCCCTGTGCGGCGCGGCAATCAGATCTTCGTGGATGGCGGTCTGGTCGACAATCTGCCCACGGATGTGGTTCGCCATATGGGCGCCGATGTGGTGATCGGCATCCATTTGCAGATCTCGCCCACCAGCGCCAAGGAAATCCAATCCGCGTTCAGCGTGCTGGGACGCTCGGTGGAGTTGGTAATTGCGGAAACGGAACTCCGCGGCATGGAAGGCGCGGATATTGTCGTGAAGGCCGACGTGGAGAAGTTCACCACGATGGATTACGAGAAGTCCGCTGAGTTGATCAAGGTCGGCTACGCCGCAGCCGAACAGAAAGCCGCCATTCTGAAACCGTACATGCTCGATGACGCGGCTTGGGCCGCGTATGTGGCGGAAAAGCAGTCGCGCATCCGCACGCGCATCGGCACGCCGGAATTTGTGAGGGTCGTCGGCGTGGAAGGGGAAGCTACCGCCAATGTTCAGAAATTCCTGGCACCTCTGGCCGGGAAGCCCATCGACCAACCGCAACTGGAGCAACTGCTCACGCGCCTGACCGGAGTCGGCCGCTACGACAGCGTCACCTACGACATGATTACCGACGAGAATGGCAAACAAGGGCTGCTGATTCGCATTCACGAGAAGAGCTACGCTCCGCCCACGTTGCAGCCGGCGTTCGAGGTCGACGGGGCGCAAACCGACGATGTGACATTCACGTTGGGCGCGCGCATCACCTTCATGGATGTTGCCGGCTTCCGCTCCGAGTGGCGCACTGACCTGCAGTTCGGAGAAACTTACGGCATCGCCTCCGATCTTTACCGGCCTTTCCGGCCGCTCGGAAAATGGTTTATTGATCCGTTCCTCAACGCCAACCAGACATCATTCGCGATTTACAACCATCAGAATCCGAAAGCTATCTACCGCCTCGATCAGGCATTCGGCGGTAGCGATATTGGTTACGGCATCAGCCGGTTCAGCGAAATACGGTTTGGCTACGAGTACGGCTACGAAAGCGGCACGCTGCGTCTGGGGACACCGGATTTTGGTTCGTTCAGCGGAGCTGTAGGCGCGGTGCGCGCACGTTATGTGATGGATCATACGAATGATCCGGTCATTCCTACCGCCGGTTATTACGTGCAGTCCGACTTCCGGTATTACAACCAGTTCGTCAACACGGGCCAAGCATTCCCGACTCTGGACCTGACTCTGCAATATTTCCAGCCTGTGTTCCACCATCGCGACGCCGCGTTCATCATCGCGGATGGCGGTTCGACACTCGGCTATCAGGCGTATGGCGTTCCGGCTTTCTTCCTCGGCGGCGTAAATCGCTTGAGCGCTTACGGTTTGCATGAGCTGTTCGGGAATCAGTACTTCCTGGGCCGTGTCGGCTATTTGCGCCAGATCGCCACGCTTCCGCCGTTCGTGGGCAAGGACGTCTATTTCACGGCTTACGGTGAAGTCGGGAAAATGTACGGCGATCCGTTCGGCGCGCCCAAATTGTCCGGCGACGGGGCTGTTGGCGTGATCGCCAACACCGCATTTGGCCCCGTGTTCATCGGTGGAGCAGCGGGTGATACGGGACATTACAAATGGTTCTTCCAGTTGGGCCGCGTATTCTAAGCGTTCTTAATTTCTTAATCGAACGTTGACATCTCCTACAGTATCAGAACACCTCCCTGCTCTGGCAACAACCGTAACCGCCCGACCTCCAAATCCCGGTGCCACCAACAATGCTGTGCCCAACAGGGGTAGACAAGATCCGCTGCGGCCGTCTTGCGGCCACATAACTACACATGTAATTTAGTATAGGATAATACTAACATCGCAGACGTTCTAATTATTCGTAGCGCAGGGCGACGAGGGGGTCGACTCTGGTGGCGCGGCGGGCGGGAACGTAGCATGCCAAGGCGCCGACCAGCAGGACGAGAAGGGCTACCGCGGCAAAGGTGGGAGGATCGGTTGGTGAAACGCCCCAAACTTGATGGGCTAGAATGCGCGTCAAGAAATAACTGGTAACCAGCCCGATGGCGATGCCGGCGAGGATGAGCCGCGTTCCGTTTGTCAGCACCAGGGTCAGGACTTGTGCGGGCCGGGCGCCCAAAGCCATTCGAATACCAATTTCGTGAGTTTGCAGCGCGACGCTATAGGAAATTAAGCTGAAGACACCGGCGGCAACGAGGAGAAGCGCGATTCCCGCGAAACTGCAAAGCGTGACCAGGAGGAAGCGTGGCCCCGCAAAGTAATCGTGTTGGAGAAGCGTGGCGATGGTGCCCGTTTCGCCTACGGCGATATTGGGATCGAGCTGCGCGAACTGGATGCGAATTTGTTGGAGGATGGAGAGTTGACGAATGTTGGTGCGTACCAGGAGATTGCCTGGAACGGCACTGGTGATGGAGGCGGGGAGATAGATTTCGGGTCTCGCCGAATCCTGGAGGCCGGAGTTGTGGCCATCGGCAACTACACCGATGATTTCGAAATAGGGATCGCGAGGCCAGTCGACGAGAGTTTCATAATCGCTGAAACGCACCTGGCGCCCGATGGGATTTTCTTCGCCAAAATGATCGCGAACGAAGGTCTGGTTGACGACAACGACGCGCCGGGCCGAGTCGATGTCCATTGGAGTGAACAGCGCGCCGCGAAGCAGGGGTCGATTGAGAGCCTGGAAGTATCCCTCGGTGCACATGATGGATGCGGTGTTTCTGTTCAGCGGTGGTATTTGCCCTCGGACGGCAACGGTTGTCCAACCCCAAGTATGAGGCGGGTACGAGGAAGCTTCTGTAGCGGCGATGACGCCGGGCAATTGGGCGAGCCGTTCGAGCACCTTGCGGAAAAGAATAGCTTTTTGCTCTGCGGAATCGTACCGACCCTCCGGCAGTGAAATCTGAGCATAGAGAACGGTCGAAGGGTTGAAACCGAGGTTGACATTTTGGAGCGCAAAGAGGCTGCGCAGGATCAACCCAGAACAAATCGTCAAAACGATGGAGAGAGCAACCTCGGCCACAACGAGCGCGGAACGTAGCTTTCCTTGACGAGAGTTGACACTGGTGCTCTTCCCCGCGGTGGAGAGGGCGATCTGCGGGTCTGTGAAAAAGGCATGCACAGCGGGTGCCACACCACAGGCAATGGTGGTGAAGATCGTGACACCTAGCGAAAAAACCAGAGCGGCCGGGTCGAGCCTGATCGCGGCTTCGAGCGGAATGGTCCCGGATGGAATGAGGGCGATCATTGCCTTTAATCCGCAGAAGGCGAAGAGACAACCGAGGGCGCAACCTGCTGACGCCAACGCGAAGCTCTCAACGAAGAGTTGCCTTACGATGCGTCCGCGGCTAGCGCCGAGAGCCGATCGGATGCCGAATTCCCTTTCACGCGCGGTGGCGCGCGCGAGAAGTAGATTGGCGACATTGCTACAAGCGATGAGAAGCAGCATAACAACCGCAGCCATGAGCGCGAGCAGGCCGAGCTTGAAGTCGTGATCCACAGGTTCGCTGTTGAAGGTGTTGACCACAATTTTGAAGTGAGGAGGAAAGTAGATGGGATCGTCTTTCTCGAAGGGGGCGGCAATGACTTGGAGATCGGCAGCGGCGGTCTCGGGGCTGACGCCGGCCTTAAGATGGCCGACGGTCCAAATTTCGTTGGATTGGATCCCTGCTCCGGGCACGAACATGTCTCTGGTTATGTCCAGAGGAAGCCAAAGATCGCATCCTCCGATTTGAAAGCGCGCAGGCATGATGCCGACCAGAGTCATGCGAGTGCCGTTGAGAGTGTAGGTTGCGCCAAGAACATTGGGGTCGCGATCGAAGAGCGTGGTCCAAAGCCTGTATCCGATTACGAAAACAGGAGGAGCGGCGGGCCGGAAATCTTCGACGGTGAACGTGCGCCCAATGAGCGGCGCAATGCCGAGCGACTCAAAGGTACCTGGAGTGATGGAGCCGCCGGAAAACTCATCCGTACGGTTGTTGCTGGTAAGACGCACTTCGCGATAAACGAGGCCGAACATGTCGTCAAAGGTTTGGTTGCGTTCCTCAAAATCGACGAAAGCTCGAGCGGGGAAACGCCAGGCGCGAAATTGATCTGCGGCGAAGACGGTGAAAGTCGCGAGGCGCTCCGCATACTTATAGGGATACGGATGGAGGAGAGCGCCATCGACGGTGCTATAGATGGCGGTATTCGCGCCGATGCCAAGGGCGAGAGTGAGGACGGCAACGGACGTGAAGCCGGGCGATTTGCGGAGTTGGCGGAGGGCGTAGCGGACGTCGGCCAGGACGGAGCGGAGCCAGTTGCCGCGGCGCTGGTCGCGGACTTGCTCCTTCACCTGTTCTGCCCCGCCGAGTGCGAGGCGGGCGGCGCGTTCGGCTTCGGCGCGTGGCATGCCGGCGCGAAGGTTCTCGTCGATGAGGAGTTGAAGATGCGAACGAACCTCGGCGTCGAGGTCGGCTTCGACATGTAACGTCGAGAAGAGATTACGGAAGAAGCTGCGAGCTTTCGCGAAGAGCGGCATAGGAATTCCTTTGTTCAGGAGACTTCCAAGACACGGGCGATGGCCAGCGAGATACGGCTCCACCGTCTGGTCTCCGCATCGAGTTGGCGGCGGCCCGGTTTGGTGAGGCGATAGTATTTGGCGCGGCGATTGTTTTCCGAGTCTCCCCAGAAGGAAGAGATCCAGCCCTCATCTTCCATGCGATGGAGAGCGGGAAAGAGCGAGCCAGGCTTGACGATGAAAGTTCCGCCAGTGATCTGCTCGATGCGCCGGGAGATGCCGAGGCCGTGCATTTCACCGGTGGAGAGGGATTTGAGGATCAGCAGGTCCAGAGTGCCCTGCAGCAGGGTGGTAGGTTCGGCAGACAAAGTGCGCTCCTATCGGCAATCGATAGGATAGGCGCCGACCTATAGACTGTCAACAGGAAGATTCAGGCCGGTTTGCTTTTCGTTCCGGTTTCTGCTACTTTGCGGAAAGTCCGTTGAAGGACTGTGTCCATGCGGCTAACGAAACATCAAAACCCGAGGCCAGCGTCGCCAGCATCGCGAAAGCGTAGCGATGGACGGGCGCGGTCCGCGCGATTTAGCTGACTTTCTCCACGATCCAGCAACCGTTGAAAGATAAAACTGCCGATTGGCGGCATGGTGTGCCGCATTGGTCGCGCACATCGTGTGTTGCGCGAAGAAGTTGGAGGTGCGCGCAGAGCTCCCGGCACGGATGCGAAGATTTCTCGCGCGTGGCGGTCGACCCCGATGACTGATGTACGGAGCGAGTGCCCCGGAAAGGAGGGGAGATGAACCTGATTCGGCGATTGCTGTACGCGCCTGGCGCGGCTGCGGGTTTGTGCTCCACCTGCGTCTGGGGCACGGTGCGCAAGGGGTTCGACGCGTGCGAGGCGGAGGCGTTTTGCCGGTTGGTCGGACCGAATGCGCGGGTGCGGTACGCCGTGCAGAAATGCACGGGGTACAGCGACCGGCGTGTGGGACCGGCGGCGGCGGAAACGCGGCGGATCGGGTTCGTGACGGAGATCCAGCTGGCGGATGAAAACGAGGTCCGCGGAAAAGCGAAAGAGAAGCCGCGAAAATGAAAACAGAGGTCAGTTCCTCGTACTTTTGGATGAAGGGGCGGGGATCTTCTCGGCGGGAGGAGAAAAGAGCTTGACTTTCGCTTTTTGTTCGCCTATAGTGCGCCCCAGGTAGAGGAAAACGGGAACGGGTGGCTTCGGCCTTGGACGCACACGTCCTACAGCCGGTGCCACCCGTAACAATAGCGGAAAACCTACTTCCCTGCCAGGAGCAGCCATGAACGCATGTGTCGAAAGCGTTTGCCACGGTCCGATGATCCCTGAGCCACTCGCGGCGCGTGTGAGCGCGCAGCCCTGGGGTATGCCAACGCGCGGGATGGCTCGAGGCTGGCTTGGGAAGTTATGGGTGGGACTGGCGGGAGCACGGGAAGCGAAGGTGCCGCCCGTGGTTCACGTCAGAGCGGAGTCGTTTTACGCAGCCGTGGACCAAGCGGAGAATCCGCGACTGCGTGGCAAGGCGGTGCTGGTGGTAGGTGCGGGATCGGTGGCTTCGGTGAGCCCGGAGGCGCAGAGCCGCGGCGCCGCGGCCGGGATGAAGCTGCGCGATGCGCGCAAGACCTGCCCGAATGCCATCGTCATTCCCGGCGATTATGCACGCTACGCGGAATATGCGGAGCGCGTGCGGCGGATCCTTACAGCGTATTGTTCCCAGGTGGAAATGACGGCGTGCGGGAGCTTTTACCTGGATTTCCGCGGCTCGACGCTGTGCTTGATCCGGTTCGAGGCAGCTCTGCGGCGGATGCAGACGGAAATCCTGGGGCAGGCCGGACTGAGTGTCTCGGTGGGCGCAGGCAGGTCGCGGAGGGTGGCGGCGCTGGCGGCATGGGAGCATCGGCCGTGCGGGCTGCGGATTGTGGCGGTGGGAGAAGAGCGCGAATTTCTCAAACCCTTCCCAATCGAAAAGCTGCGGGGAATCGGGCAAAAGCAAGTGTCCGCGTTGAGGCAGGGCGGGCTGACCACTCTGGGGGAGCTGCAGCAGATCCCCAGGCCGACTCTGGTGGCGGCGTTCGGTGCAGCAATCGGCGAGCAAATCTGGAGGCAGGCCCGAGGCCAGGAAGTGAGCGAGATTTTGTCGTACACGCGACCGATTGGCGAGGCTGTCGGCGCGCCCGCGATCGCCTGAGAGAGGCTGATGGTAGGGCCTCTGCGGCTCGGTAAGCCCGTATCCCGCCGGACACCACGGCGGGTCTAAGTCTTGCAGGCGGCGGAGCTGCGCCGCATACTCTTCTCATGACTGTCCCCGGTCATCGCGTTTTGCTGCCCGGACTGGCTTTCTTGGCCAGCGCGGCGCTCTTTTCCCATGCTGTCCGTGCCGACGAAATCCGGCTGAAGGACGGGAAGAAACTGTACGGCGTGATCGTGGCGTACGAAGACAACATGTTCAAAGTGAAGACGGACTTTGGATATGTGCTGGTGGAGAAAGACAAGATCGCGTCCATCATTCCCGATTCACCCGCGCAAGCCGCACCCGCAAAAACCGAGCCGGCAGCGGCAAAGCCGGGCACCCCGAGCGAGCCGCAGACGTCTTCAGAAAACGGAGCGGCCACGGAGAAGAAGGAGAAAACCGGGGCGATCGCCGCGAATGCCAAGTCGCGGCCAGAAATTCCCGTGGCAACGAAGGCTGCCGGAGATACGAATGCGCCGGCCTTAAAAGCGGCGGTTGCCACTCCGAAGGCCAACCTGCTGCCGGCCTCCGCTCCGCCGCCGCCGCCAAAACCTGCAGACCGCGAAGAGGTTCAGGGAAATCTCTACACCAATCATGAATTTGGATTTCGGATGTATAAAGCGCCGAGCTGGCAACTGATCGACGGCGCAGGCCAGGCTCTACCGAACGCGATCGTGGCGATGGGCACGAGCAACGAGTCCACGTTGCTGGTGGTTGGGCATGAGACGACGAAGGCTTCCCTGGAAAGCGCGGCGCAGGCGGTGGAGACGCGGCTGCACGAGGTATATGAGAACTACCGGCTGATCTCGCAGCGCAAGACGGCGGTGGGCGGACAGGCGGCGATCGAGTATCGGTATCGCGGATTGGCTGACGGACACGACTGGTCTGGCACGTTGACAGTGGTGGCACACGGCGGGGAGATGCTGACGATTCTCGGAATGACCTTCGCGGATAGCGACTTGATTCAGATCCAGGAAAACGTGATTGTGCGGTCAATTGCCAGCGTCGATTTCAACGTGAAGTAGCGCAGCACGAACGCGCTCCCCCACAAACAGGAAACTGGTTCAGGAAGCGGATTCCTGCAACTTGCGATTTTCGCGAATCATGGCGATCAGCGCCTGCACGGCGCGCGGGAGGCTGCGATCGCGGCGATAGACCAGCGCGAGTTCGCGCGAGAGGTCAAGCCCTTCGACGCTGAGCAGTTTCACTTCCCCGCTCTTAACCTGATCGCGGGCAAAGCTCTCGCTGATGATGGAAATGCCGACGTCCGCGGCGACGAAGGTCTTGATCATGCCGATGCTGGGCAATTCCATGGCAATGCGCAGACGGGAGCGGTGCGGCCGGAAGAGCTTATCGAGCACCTGGCGGGTGTAGCCGGTCTTGGGGAAGATCAGGGGAGCGGCGGCGATTTCGTCGAGGGTGACGTGAGTGCGCTGCGCCAGAGGATTCTTGGAACTGACCATAAAACGCAATCGGTCGCGATTGACGATATGCATCTTGAGATTCGGCGACTTCACCGGCAGGGTGACGATACCCAGATCGAGCGAGCCTTCTTCGAGGCGCTGAAGAATCTTGTGGCTGAAGTTGCGGTAGATGCTGATGTGCACAAGCGGGTAGCGGCGCTGAAACTCGGCCAGAATGTCGGGCAGCAAATAGAGGCAAGTGGCCTCGTTAGCACCGAAGGTGACCGGACCCTGCACGACGTTGCCGCGGTCGGCGACCACCTGCATCGACTCATCGCGCAGGCGCAGCAGGCGCTCCGCGAATTCGAACAATACCACTCCGGCCGGGGTCAGTTCCACGGATTTCGCCGAACGATCCAGCAATTTCGCGTGATAAGCCTGTTCGAGCTGACGGATCTGGGCGCTGACGGCAGACTGCGAGCGGAACACCTTTTGGCCAGCCTTCGAGAAACTTTTCAACTTGGCAACTTGAACGAATGTAGTTAGCTGATCAAAGTCCATAGACTGAAATCGCCTCGCTCTCGTTTACGGGTATGAGTATAACCAAAATCAGATAAGGAAGAAGTTAAGTTCAGCTGGGGATCAGGCATAGCGCGGCGCGGTGTTCGCAGGCATGCCGAGCAGCGATGGAGCGGCGGCCGGAGGCGGGTCTGACAAAGTCAAACGTGCCACTCGCCATGCGGATAGCACAGTTCCCTGGAAATGGATGGGCTGAATGCGCACAAAGGGCAGCGGCGGGCGCATGGCGAGGAAGCGCATCGCGACGGGGCTATCGGTGAACGCGAAATGAAGCTCCAGGAAACGGCGGAGATCCTGTTCCTCGTACGGCTCGAGCTCATGCGCCTGCACAAATTCCGGGTTCAAGACGTGATCGGCTTCACTGCGGAGAATGTAGGCGAGGCCGCCGGTCATTCCCGAGCCAAAATTCAACCCTACGGGTCCGAGCACGGTGACGATGCCACCGGTCATATATTCGCAGCCGTGCTGGCCCAGACCTTCAATCACGGCCGCAGCGCCACTGTTGCGCACGGCGAAACGTTCTCCGGCCTGGCCAGCGACGAAGAGTTGGCCGGAGGTTGCGCCGTAGAGAACGGTGTTGCCAACCAGAACGTCGCCGCGCTTAGAGGCGTTGTGGCCGGCGCGGATGACAATCGTGCCGCCGGATAGACCTTTGCCCACGTAATCGTTGGCTTCGCCGCGCAACTTCAGCGTGAGGCCGGGAGCGAGGAAGGCGCCAAAGCTCTGGCCAGCGCTGCCGGAGAATTCACGGACGGATTCCTGCGTCGCGATGTTCTGCAACTGGTCGCGAAGGCGGTCGCCACTGAGATGCGCGCCGATGCTGCGGTGGAAATTATGGATAACCGCGGTGCCGGAACCTTGGAGCTTGGGCTGCTCAAGCAACAGATCGGATTCGGGTGCGCCGGCATCGAGGATGGAATGTTGCAGCGGAAGGATGCGCGTGGCTTTCGACACGGGAATCACCAGGAGCGCATCGAGACCGGAACGTGATTCGAGTCGGTCGTACCAGCCACGGAGTTCGGTGAGACTGCGTACACCGAGTTCGGCGAGGCCCTTGCGCACTTCTTCGGCTAGCGACTGGAAATACGCCACGACCATTCCGGGCTTGCCGTTGAAACGAGTGCGCAGCGTCTCGTCTTGTGTCGCGATTCCGACGGGGCAGGTGTTCAAGTGGCATTGGCGCGCCATGACGCAGCCGAGAGCGACCAGAGCCGCAGTGCCAAAGCCGAATTCGTCGGCGCCGAGAATTGCGCCGATGAGAACATCGCGCGAGAAGCGCATGCCGCCATCGACGCGCAGGCGCACACGGGAACGAAGCCCGGCGCGCAACAATGTTTCGTGCGTTTCACGCAAGCCAATTTCCCAGGGCAGGCCAGTGTTCTTGATGGAGGTGAGAGGCGACGAGCCTGTGCCACCGTTGTGACCGCTGACGGTGATGACGTCCGCTCCAGCTTTCGCGACGCCAGCGGCAATGACGCCGATGCCGGTGCCGGAAACAAGCTTCACGCCGATACGGGCTTGCGGATTGACGGCGCGCAAGTCGTGGATCAACTGCGCGAGATCTTCGATGCTGTAGATGTCGTGATGCGGCGGAGGAGAAATGAGAGGAGTGCCGGGCGTGGCGTGGCGAATCCGTGCGATGTATTCGGTTACCTTGCGCGCGGGAAGCTGGCCGCCTTCCCCGGGCTTGGAGCCCTGGGCCATCTTGATTTCGAGTTCTTCGGCGCGCACCAGATATTCGGCGGTGACACCGAAGCGACCGGATGCCACCTGCTTGATTTTGTTGGATGAGCCGGGAGTGAGATAGAGGTCGCTGTCTTCGCCGCCTTCGCCGGTATTGCTGCGGCCGCCGAGCTGATTCATTGCGAGGGAAAGCGTCTTGTGGGCTTCGGGGCTGAGCGAGCCGAGCGACATGGCCTGCGTGCTGAAGCGGGCAAGAATCGATTCGGCGGGCTCGACATCTTCGAGGAGCAGTGGCTGCTCCGGGACCATTTCAAGCAGGTCGCGCAAAAATGTGGGGCCGCTGGCCTTGGCCAACTCTTCGAAGGCGCTGAATTTGTCCGGCGCCGGTTGCTTGATGTGCGCGTGCATGCGGCGCACGAATTCCGGCGAAGTGGAATGCAGCTCCGCTCCCTTGCGGAAGCGGTATAGACCGTTATCGGCGAGTTTGCCGCCCGAAAGCGAGTAGGCCGCCTCGTGCATGTCGAGGTAGTCCTTCAGCAGCGAATCGAGCGTTTTGCTGCCGGGGTAGCGCGCCGCGTCTTCAAAAAAATCCTGGCAGATGTTTTCGTCGAGTCCAAGCAGTTCGAATAAATGGCTGTTGCGATAGCTGGCCAGCGTGGAGATGCCCATGCGGGCGAGGACCTTTCGCAGGCCAGCGAGCATGCCTTGGCAGACCTTCTCAAAGGCGCCCGCTTCTTCGGCCTCGGCGAAATCTTCGGCGAGATAAGGCACCACGGCGCTGGCACCGGCGGCGAGCAGCATGGCGACGTGATGGGTTTCGAAAACTTGCGCGGTTTCGACGACCAGCGGCACATCGGCGAGGCCCTGGGCGACGAGAGTCTTCCAAGCGCTCGCCGCAGCGAGGAGCACGGGCAACGATGCGCGATCGGGACCGGCGGCGCGATCGGAGAGGAGGAGGAGCTCCGGGCGCTCGCCACTACCCAGAGGGGTAGTTTTACACTGAGTCAAACAGTGGCGTGCACCCGGAACTCCCAGGTTGGAAGAGTAGGTAAAGTCGATGAACTGGGCGGGGACGCGCTTGCGGCGCAGATCCGCGAATTCGGCGGCGCTAAGAATGGGGCTCGGGAGATAGACGCCGTCGCGGAGCGGAACATCCAGGGACATGACGTGGGTTTCGCGCAGCGGATCGATCGGCGGATTGGTGACCTGAGCAAAACGCTGCTTGCAGTAATCCCAGAGTGGGCGGCGCAGGGAAGAAAGGAAGGCGGGCGGAGCGTCGTCGCCCATGCTCCAATCCGCTTCCTTGCCGGCCAGCAAGGGCCGGAAGAGAATTTTGTATTGATCGTCGGACCAGCCGGAAGCGGCAGCCAGGCGTTTGGGATCCACGACAGGAGTTCGCGGTTCGGTGGATTCCAGTTGGAGACAATGGGAGCGCGTCAGAGCTTTGCGGGGAACCTGGCCGGTAACGCGTTTCAGGAGTTCGCGCCAGCGAAGGAGCGAGCCGGTGCCCGGTGTGGCGAGCAGAATCTCGCCAGGGCCGAGGCGATGGCGCTCGGCAATGCGCGACTCTTCGAGTTCGACCAAGCCGGCTTCAGATCCCGCGATGACCAAGCCATCGTGGGTCAGGCAATAACGCATGGGCCGCAAGCCGTTGCGGTCGAGCTTCACACCGACCGAGGCGCCATCGCTGAAAACGAGGGCCGCGGGCCCGTCCCACGGCTCGCTTTCGCGCGAGAGGACATCGAGTGCGGCACGGACTTCCGCTGACAGGAACGGATCCTGAGAGAAGGCCGGAGGAACGAGCGCGAGCATGGCGGCTTCGACGCTCTTGCCTTCGAGCAGTTTCAGCTCGAGGGCATTGTCAAAGCTGGCCGAGTCGCTGACGTTGTCTTCGAGCAGACGGAACCACTTGCCTACGCCTATGCGCTTACGAATGTCGCGGTCGCGCGCGCGCAACCAGCGGCGGTTGCTGATGACGGTATTGATTTCGCCGTTGTGGGCCACATAGCGGAAAGGCTGCGCCAGTTGCCAGGAAGGTTCGGTGTTGGTGGAATAGCGCTGGTGAAAAATCGTGAATTGCGCGGTGAAATCGGGGCTGCGCAAGTCTTCATAGAAGCGAGGAAACTGCCAGGGAGTGAGCAGGCCCTTGTAGACGATGGTGCGTGAAGAGAGCGAGCAGAGATAACAGCGCTCGGGGAGCGCGGCTTCGGCGCGTTTGCGGAGCAGCGCCAGGCTGCGTTCGAATTTCGCGGCGAATTGCGCGCCACCGTTGCGCGCGCTGGCCGGTTCAATGAAGAACTGCCAGATCTCCGGCATGGTTTCGAAAGCGCGTCGGCCCAGGGCGTTGGAATTGGTCGGCACCTTGCGCCAGCCGACCAGGCGAAGCTTGCTGCGGCCGATGGAATCTTCAATGGCGGAGCGCGCGTCGGTGACACGAGTGCCCGGGGCAAAGAGCATGCCGACGCCGAAATGCTCGTCGAGGAGAATTTTGTCTTCGGCGGCACGGGCGCGGAAGAAGTCGCGAGGCAGGCTGGTCAGCAGGCCGGCGCCGTCGCCGCTGGAGCCGTCGGCGTCGACACCACCGCGGTGGGAGAGGCGTTCCAGGGCTTGCAGGGAGAGGTCGAGGATCTGGTAAGTTGGCGGGCCGTTTAGTTGCGCGATGAAGCCTGTCCCGCACGCGTCATGGTCCGGGTGTCCCCAATTCGGCTGGCGCTTCGTCCGTGTGGGACTACACATACTAAGTTAATAGCGGCCAGGCGCTGGATTGTACAATGCAGAATTCTTCTGGAATGCATCGGTTTTGTTGCGGACAGGAATCCGCTAAGTAGATTAAAACTTCGTGACTTCGCTGAATTGAAATGCGCCGACTTTCATTGAGGGAACGACCATTTCGAACGACTCTTCGCCAGCGGCGCGGCGTGTCGGACCGAGACATTCAACATTCCGTAACATTTCCAGGACCGATTGGTTGAATCGGAAATTCCGGGCCGCGCTGGCGATTTTGCCCTTCTCGACGAGGAACAAACCGTCGCGGGTCATGCCGGTCATGACCTTTTCGTAGGGGTCAACTTCGCGGATGTACCAGAAACGGGTAACCAGCAGGCCGCGCTCGGTGGAGGCAATCATCTGATCGAGAGAAGTGGTACCGCCGGCAACGACCAGATTCATGGGGGCTTCGCCGAATTCGTTCGGCAGGGCGAAACCGTGGCCGGTTGGGCGAGCTTTGGCCTGCTTGGCGGATTGCCGGGAGTAAACCAGGTTTTTGATGACACCGTCCTGCACGAGATTCACACGCTGGCGCGGTACGCCTTCGCCATCGAAGGGCATGCCGAGCTGGTCCGGATGGTAAACGTCGTCAGCGATCGTGACGTTCTTCCCGAGAAGCGGCTTGCCCACGCGGCCCGAGAAGCAGGAGCGCTTGTCAGCGACGGAGGTGGCAGCGAAGTCGTAGAAGAGGAAGCCGACGATATCGAGGACCGCGGCGGGTTCGAGGATGACGGTGTAGCGGCCCGGCTGGAGTTCTATGGGATTTTGCGCGCGCGCCGCTTTTTCGCTGGCGATGCCGGCAAGTTTGGCGGGATCGAACTGGCGATAATCTCCGGCGTTGCCTTTGGCCCAGCTTGCCGCCGAACCCTGCTGCATGGTGACGGAGAAGGTGGCGTGCGTCTGGCGGTAGGCGACCGCGAGGCCACGGGAATTCGCGAGCACGCACTGGTTCTGGCCGCTGGAGAAAATTCCGGCGGCCACCTGGCCATGCTTTTCGGCGAGTTGGCAGGCTTTCTTTACCGCGCGAGCGCGAGTTTCCGGCGACAAGGCAGCGGTGGCGGGATGAAAGCGGCGAACGGTTCGGTATTTGTGTTTGCCGAGCAGCGGAAGGAGATGAGGATCTTTGGGCTGCTGGGTTGCGAGCGATGCGGCACTTTCGACGGCGCTGCGAAGCGAGTCTTCATCGATGCGATTGGTGGTGACGCGAGCGGTGCGGCCATCGACGACGGCGCGGATGGAAACGACCAGGCCTTGTTCGGCAACGTGCTGGTGAATGGCGTTGTTGGCGAAGCGGGTAAGGGCGTCGATGGTTTCGTCGATCTGGACCTCGGTGTCGCGCAGCCCGAGCGTTTTGCCAAGGCGGAGAACCGATGCGGCGATCTTGCGCAGATCGCTTTCGCTACGCAGCGTCGGTGCCTTCTTGGGATCAAGGAGGCTCATTGCTTTGCGAAGGCCATCCCGATTTTGACGTTGCGAAAGCGCGCCGGCGAAGCGCCGTGGCCCGTGCCCATGACCTGCATAGGTTGTCCCTTGCCGCAGTTCGGCGTGCCCCAAAGCACCCACTCGTCGGCGTTGCAAATGGCGTCGCAGGAATTCCAGAATTCCGTGGTGATGCCACTGTAGCTGGGGTTTTTCAGCATGCGCGCTTTCTTGCCGCCCTTGATTTCCCAGGCAATTTCTGTCGAGAACTGAAACTGGTAGCGGCGATCATCGATGGACCAGGAGCGATTGGTGTCCATGAGGATCGCGTCGTCGGTATCGGCGACGAGGTTTTTGCTGGTCCACGTGCCGGGAAGGATGCTGACGTTGGTCATGCGAATCATGGGCAGGCGGTTCCAGCCTTCGCTGCGCATGGTGCCGCCGGAGCGAGAAAGTCCAACCAGGTGGGCAGTTTCACGGCTCGAGAGATAACCATGGAACTGGCCGTCCTTGATGACGTCGATGCGCTGCGCGGGCACGCCTTCGTCGTCGTAGGCGAAAGTGCCGAGGCCGGGGCCGTGCTCGAGGCGCGCGTCGGCGACGACGTTGACGATGGGCGAGGCGTAACGCAAGTGGTGCAACTTATCGACAGTGAGGAAACTGGTGCCGGCGAAATTGGCTTCCTGGCCGAGGACGCGATCGAGTTCGATGG
>Ga0335077_10001552_pt1 | contig 27395 bp, 13 predicted proteins | sample Lox_Sample_31_FD_207151 | JGI IMG/M metagenome (GOLD analysis project Ga0335077, IMG submission 207151) | Soil microbial communities from Loxahatchee National Wildlife Refuge, Florida, United States - Lox_Sample_3.1 | ecosystem: Environmental > Terrestrial > Soil > Wetlands | place: USA... | reverse complement strand
CACCGAGCCGCCGTTTGCCCGAGCGACCCGAGGCGCTACACTGGCGGGCATGTCCGGACCGAGCTTTGAAGCGCTGAAGCGCTTCTTCGAGAACAACGCCGCGGCACGGAAGGCGACGAACCCACTCCACCGGGACGCGCGCGTGGGGCTCGAGCTCGCCTCGGGCCCAGCCCACTTCACCATGCAGACCGGCGCGCCCCAGGTGCTGGACGGCCCGGCCGAGTCGCCGGACTTCACCCTCATCCTCCCCGACGGGGCGGTGAGCCACATCACCGCGCTCGAGAGCGACGACGTCGGCGAGTTCGGCGTCGAGTTCTTCAAGCTCGTGCTCTCCCGGGCGCCGGAGACGAAGGTCCGGATCCGCGTCCAGGCCACAACCGCGCGCCTGCTCTCGAACGGCTACCTCGGCGTCCTCGCCGTCGGCGGGGCGAAGGTGGGCTGGTGGCTCCTCAAGAACGGCGTGCGGAACCCGAAGGCGGCCATCGACCGGCTGCGCGGGAAGTAGCGCTCGCGCCCTCGCCTACCGGGGCCAGTCGGACGGGGACCGGGGCGGCGCGCCGAAGGCCCTCCGCTGCTCGGCGCAGCGCCGGGCGAGCGCGCTCGCGACCTCCCGGTCCGCCTCCCGCCCGGCCGTGGCCGCGAGCTCCGAGAAGGCGGAGGCGGCGAGCTCGTCGTCCCCCGCCGCGCAGCGGGCCTCCCCGAGGACGCGGAGCGCCTCGGTGCGGAAGGAGCTCGGGAGGGAGCCGCCGAGAGCTCGGGAGAGGAGGTCCGAGGCGAGCCGGAAGGCTCCCCGCGCGAAGGCGGCACGGCCGACGAGGTAGGCGGCGAGCGGTCGGTCCGAGCCCGCGAGGCGGCAGAGCGCCAGCCCGGGATCGCCGAGGCCGAGGAGGTAGGGCCCGGCGGCGGCGCCGAGGGCGCGGTCGGAGGTGGCGGCGAGCTTCGCCTCGAGGAGTCGGGCCCCGGGGCGGTCCGGGTGCTCCGAGAGCGCCTGGCGGTAGAAGGTCGCCGCCCGGGCCTCGTCGCCGCCGATCCAGGCGAGGTCGCCGCGGTCCCCGAGTGCCAAGGCGAGGAGAGCCGGGCGGCCCTTCCCGGCGGCGAGCGCCTCGGCGAGCGCGCGGTCCGCCCCGCCGGGGTCGGAGAGCCGCAGCGCCTCGCCCGCGGCGGCGAGGTCGGCGGGATCGGAGGAGAGGGCGGCGGCGCGCCGCCAGTGGGCCGCGGCATCGGCGGGGCGTCCCTCCCGCTCCGCCTCTCCCGCCCGCACCTCGAGGCCGGCCACCTCCCGCGCGCAGCGGAGCCCGAGAAGGCCGGGAGGCCTGAACCTCGCCTCGGCGGCCGAGGCGAGCTCGGGGGGGACGGGGATCCCGTCGAGGAAGAGGAGCCACTCCGCCTCGAGTTCGGAGAGGGGCCTTCCGAAGGCCGCCTCGAAGCTCGCGCCCCCGTAGGCCCGGCGCACCGGGGCGGAACCGTAGCGGTCGAGGAGGAAGCGGAGGAGGCTCCCCGCGGCGGCGTAGGCCCGCGCCGGCGGGGCGGAGAAGAAGCCCGCGGGCCGAACGAGCCGCCCGGCCGGCGGCAAGAGGCCGAGGTCGCGCATCGCCTTCGCCCACTCGTGGACCGTCCACTCTCCGTGCGGAAGATCGAGGGCCACGGCGAGCCCCTCGACGAGGCCGACGTTCACCCAGAACCCGAAGGTGGCCGGCACGTGGAGCGGTCCCGGCGCGGCCGCGCCGGCCACGGCGTGGACGAGCTCGTGGCGGAGCGTCGGGGGGCCCCCGAGGGCGTCCACGAGCTCCACTTCCGCGAGCCAGGGCTTCGTGAAGTCGGTGCGCCCGGCGCCGACGAGTCGCCGCTTTTCCGCCTCCGAGCGGTAGAGCCAGACCGTGACCCGCGGCGGCCGCTCGATGCCGAGCGCGTTCGCCACTTCCGCGGCGTCCACCTCGCAGCCTCGCCACACCCGCTCCGCCTCCGCGGGGGGCCACTCGGCGGGGTAGTGGAGGTCGCAGCGGGTGCCCTCACGGCGGCCGCCGAGGGCGCGGTCGATGGCGCCCCGGGAGGCGATGTCCCCGCTCGAGGCCGCGGCGAGCCGCACGAGCGCCGCGAGCGCGAGCCCGGCGAGCGCGGCGGCGGCGGGGCGAAGCGCCGGCCGGCCGGCGCGCCGGGCGACGAGGATCGCCGCCCCCCCGACGAGGGAGAGGGTGAGGGCGAGGGAGCCGAGCCGGAAGAGGAGGAGGCGCCGGTCCACGGAGAGCGCCTCGTCGTAGAGGGGCCCCGGCCAGGCCCCGAAGAGGTCGGCGAGGACGTAGGCCGCCGGGCCCCGGTAGGCCTCCCAGAGGGCGGCGCCGAGCGAGGCGAGAGCGAGGGCCGCGTAGAGGAGCCCGGCCGCGAGGCGCCGGCCCCGGGCAGCGAACCCGGTGAAGGCGCCGAGGGCGGCGGCGAGGAGCGCCGAGGGGACGGCGAGGACGGGCAGGAAGGCGAGGCCCTGCGTCGAGCTGCAGGGCGAAAGGAAGAGGGAGCGGGTCACCGCGCCCGCGGCGAAGAGGCCCTGGACGGCGAGCGTGAGGAGGGCCGCCCGGAAGAAGGCTCTCGGTGGGGAGGGAGCGGGCCGGGCGAGCTCGCGGCGCGCGGTGCCGATGCCGAGGGGCGCCCCGGCGAGGGCTGCGAGGAGGGCGGCCGAGAGCGCGAGCTCGAAGCCGGGGGCCTCGAGGAGCGGCAGACCGGCCGCGGCGAAGCCTCCGGCCAGGAGAGCGACACCGACAAAGGCCCACACCGCCAGTCTGACCCTATCCGCCACTGGATCCTTTCGCTACCATGGGCCGAGCATGATCGAGCGCCGCGGGCACCCTCGGGCCCCCATCGAGCTACAGGTGGACTACAAGAAGCTCAACAGCTTCTTTGCGGACTACACGAAGAACATCTCCAAGGGCGGCACCTTCATCAAGACGAAGAAGCCGCTCGGGGTCGGGACGCGCTTCCTGTTCCGGCTGGTGGTGCCCGGGCGAGCCGAGGCCTTCGAGCTCTCCGGGGTCGTCGTCCACGCCGGCAGCGACGGCGGCGACACCGGGATGGGGATCCGGTTCATCTGGAGCGACGACGCGCAGCGGCGCGAGTTCGAGGCCTCGGTGGAGGCGCTCATGACGACGAGTCTCGGGCCGGTGGTGGCGAAGAAGCTCTTCCGCGGCGAAGGCTAGAGCGGAGCCGCTCGCCCCGCGTCAGCCTCCTACGGGCGGGCGCGGGGCGCGAGCCCCTCGATGCGCACCCGGTCCCCCGCCCGGACGCCGTGGCGGGCCGCCCAGCCTCCGGCGACCTCGAGGACGTATCGGCTCACTCCGCCCATGCGGGGCTCGAGCGACAGGGGCTGGGCGCGGGTCACGATCCCGCTCACCCGCTGCTGCCCGTCGATGAAGATCATGTCGAGGGGGATGAGGGTGTCCTTCATCCAGAAGGCGTGGGGCGACTCGTCCTCGAAGACGAAGATCATGCCCCGGTCCTCGGCGAGCTCCTTTCGGTACATGAGCCCGCGCTGCCGTTTCGCGTCGTCGTCGGCGACCTCCACTTCGACGGCCTGGGAGTGGCCGCCGCTCTCCACGACCACGACCGCCCCGGTGGACGGGGTGGCGCGCGGGCAGCCGGAGGCGAGGAGCGCGGCCCCGGCGAGGAGGGAGAGGCGGGCCAGGCGGGTCACCCGCCCCATAAGCTCCGTCATTGGACGAGCGGCGGCGCGCAGTAGTTCGACTGCAGGGTCGCCGGGATGTAGGGCGCCCCGCCGTCGGGGAGGCTCGCGAGGAAGGCCGGCTCGGGGAGCACGGCGCGGCAGACGAGCCCGGTCTGGGAGGTGAAGCAGTCGGAGTTGGAGACGCAGGCCTTGGAGCAGTAGGAGCGCACCAGGAACGGGGTGCCGGTCTGGCCGGAGCAGGCGCCGGTGGCCGACTGCAGGCACACGAGCCCATCGCACTCCAGGGCGCCGGTGCGCAGGAAGTCCCCGCTGTCTGCCGAGCACTCGACCGCGCCGCCCACCGAGACGGCGATGGGTCCGCCGTCCGCGAACTCGAGGTTCATGGTGCAGGGCTGGCCCACGTCCACCGACTGGCAGGCGGCCGCTGCGAGGAGCGCGGCCACGGGCCAGGCGTAGGAGGATCGGCGCGAGTGCGACACCCGTTCATGGTTAGCACCGACCCGAGGGCCCTTCAAGAAGCGGTCCGGGAGCGGTGCGGCGGGGTGCGCAGGCGTACGCGACGCTCGCACCCCATGAGTTTGCTGGACTTGCAATCCGTGGATACGATGCCCCCGACCCCATGCAGCCGGCACTCCGATCGATCACCTGGTGGCTATTGGCCTTGCCACTCGCAGTTCACGCGCAGGAGATGCCCGGCCTCGACCTCTCCGCACCGCCGAAGGGGAAGCCGAATGCCGCGGCTCCCGACGCCTCGAAGAAGGCGGGCGCCGAGCCGGGGACCCCGCTCGAGAAGGCGGTGGGAGTCCCCGGGGAGGCGGACGCTGCGCTCGAGGACCGGGTGAAGGCGGTCCAGCGCAAGGGATTCATCAAGCAGGGCCGCCTCCAGCTCGAGGCCTTCGTCGCCCCGGGCGTGAACGATGCCTTCTACGAGAAGCTCGGCGTGGGCGGCATGGTCGGCTACAACCTCCGCGACAACCTCGCCCTGGCGCTGCGGGGCACCTACTACTATCCCGTCACCACCCAGTACGTCCGGCAGGGCGAAATCGCCTTCCAGAGCCAGCTCCTCTCGAGCGAGCTCTACGGCACGGCGATGCTCGACGGCATCTGGTCCCCGGTGTACGGCAAGTTCGCCTGGCTGGGACGGAGCATCGTCCACTTCGACGCCTACCTCCTCGCCGGCGGCGGGGTGGCCTGGAGCGCCACCAGCGAGGCGCCCCGGAACGAGGGGCCGCACGTGGCCGCCGACCTCGGGGCCGGGATCCGCTTCTACCCGAACTCCTTCCTCTGCCTGGACCTCGGGGCCGTAGCCACCTTCTACGCGGACCAGGCGAGCACGGTCGCCCCCTCGTCCATCCAGCGGGTGGTCTCCGTCACCCTGGGTCTCTCCTTCTTCCTCCCCACCGGCTTCGAGTACTACTACCCATGAGCGCGCGGACGAACCTCAGGGTCCTTTGGGCGGCGGCGGCCCTGGCCGCCGTCCCGGCCGCGGCGCGCGGGAGTGAGGCCGACGCCTTCGAGAACAAGATCGAGCCCATCTCGGGCCAGCTCTACGGGAAGGCGAGGCGCTTCGAGATCGAGCCCCTCCTCGCCCTCTCGCTCGACGACGCCTTCTACGTGAAGTACTTCGGCGGCGTCCGCCTCGGCTACCACCTCTCCGACTCCTGGAGCGTGGCCGTCACCGGCCAGGCCGGCGCCTCCCAGGCGAACTCCTCGACCACGCTCTGCACCCCGAGCCAGGGGTGCACGAACGCCTCCGCCCAGCAGCTCTGGGAGGTGCCGGGCAACCTGAAGTGGATCGGCGGGGTCGAGGTGCTCTTCTCGCCCGTCTACGGGAAGGTGAACGTGCTCGGGAGCTCCGTCCTGCACCTCGACTTCTCGATCATCGCCGGCGTCGACTGGATCGAGTCCCAGGCCGTCCTCACCCCGAACCAGGCGGCGGCCGACTATAGCTCGGGCGGGGGCCCGGGCAACACCGGGGCGCCCGGGGTCCACCTCGGCCTCGGCACCCACGTGTTCTTCGCGAGCTTCGCGGCGGCGGCGCTCGAGCTCAAGGATTACGTCTACTTCGCGGACGTCAACACCGGCTCGGCCACCCAGGCGAGCAAGCTCCAGAACCAGATCTTCCTGGAGCTCGGGATCTCCTTCTTCCTCGGGGGGGCGGGCCGCTAGGCCGGAAGGGACCATGCCGAAACCGCTCCTCCTCGCGCTCCTCCTCGCCGTCCCCGGGCTCGCCTTCGCCCAGGGCCTCGGCCTCGACCTCGGCGCGCCCCAGAAGCCGCCGGAGAAGAAGGCGGCGCCCCCGAAGCCGGCCGCGCCCATGACCCTCGACGTCCTGAACGTCGCCGGGCGGAGCGCCGGGGTCCAGCGGATGGACCTCGCGAAGAAGGTCTACGAGGAGAAGGCCTACGAGTCGGCGGCCCTGGCCTTCGACGAGATCCTCCGGGACAAGAGCTTCGCCGCCGAGCACGACGAGGCCCGCTACCGGCTCGCCCAGTCGCTCGAGAGGCTCGGGCTCTTCTACTCCGCCTTCTCCCGCTACGAGGAGATCCTGGCCAAGGGGCAGCAGGGATCGAAGTACTACTACAACGGGGTCGACGGCCTCTTCTCCTCGGCCCGCCACATGGCGAACGACCGGGTGGTCCTCGCCGGGACGGTGCGCTTCGCGAACGAGAAGATGCCGGCGGAGTACCAGGACCGACTGAACCTCCTGCTCGCCCGCTACCACTACGAGCGCGGCCGGGCGCTCCTCGACGCCGGCCGGCAGCCCGAGGCGAAGCGCGAGATCAGCGAGGCGCGTCGGCTGGCGGGGCTGGTGCGTCCGGGCGCAACCTCTCCGGCCATCGGCCCGGACACCGGTAACCCCACCGAGAACCTGGCGGCCCGGGCCCGCTTCGTCGACGGAAGCGCGCTCTACGCCCTCGGCCAGGAGCAGGAGGCGCTCGAGGCCTTCAAGGAAGTGGTCCGGCTCACCAACCCGCGCAAGACGAGCCAGACCGACGGCCGGGTCCGGGAGCTCGCCTTCCTCCAGCTCGCCCGCATCCACTACGAGCACAAGCAGAACCGCTACGCCATCTGGTACTTCGGGAAGATGCCCTGGGGCGAGCAGCTCTGGCTCGAGGGGCTGTGGGAGAGCTCGTACGCCCACTACCGCATCGGCGACTACGAGAAGGCGCTCGGGAACCTCCTCACCCTCCACTCCCCCTTCTTCGTGGACGAGTACTTCCCCGAGTCCTACATCCTGAAGGCCGTCATCTACTTCGAGAACTGCCGCTACCCGGAGGCGCGCTCCATTCTCGAGGACTTCACCCACCGCTACGAGCCGGTCTACCAGGAGCTCGTGCGGCTCGTCGGCCGCAAGGTGCCGAACTCCGCCTTCTACGAGGAGATCGAGCAGGGGGAGAAGGCGGCGGAGACGGACCGGGGGTCCCTGGTCCGCAAGGTGCTCAAGATCGCGCTCACCGACGACGCCATCTACCGTCTCAACGACTCCATCCTCCAGATCGAGAAGGAGATGGACGAGGGGGTGGGCGGGCGGGGCCGCTTTGCACGCACCGGCCTCGGCGAGGACCTCGTCCAGCGGCTCAAGGCCGACCGCGCCCGCCTGGTGGAGGAGGCCGGGGCCCGGGCCCGCCAGAAGCTCGAGGCGGAGCGGGACGACCTGAAGAGGCTGCTCGAGCAGGGCCTCCGCGTGAAGATCGAGGTGTCGCGCAAGGAGCGCGAGGCCCTCGAGGCCGCCCTCGCCAAGGGCGGCGCCCTGAACGTGCTCCGGCCCTACAAGTACACCACCGCGGTCTCCGACGAGCACGAGTACTGGCCCTACGAGGGGGAGTCGTGGCGAGACGAGCTCGGCACGTACTCCTACACCCTCACCAGGGGCTGCCGGGAAGGGCCGGGGAGAGCGACCTCCCCGTAGCGCCGGCATCCCCGAGGAGACCCCTTTCGTGCGGACCCTGACGAAGCTATCGGCCGGCGCCGTCGCGCTGGCCCTCGTGTGCGGTGCGGCCTCCGGCCAGGACCGGCGCCCGCCCCCGGACGCGAGCCTCGGCAAGAAGAAGTCGGTGGCCCCGGACGCCTCGCTCGCCGGCAGCCTCGAGTCGGCGAAGGGCGCAAAGGCGGAGGCCGGCGGCCCGGCATTGGGCTACGAGACCTTCCGCTACCAGGTCGAGGTCGCGGTCTCCGGGAAGCGCCGGGAGGAGATCGCCGACCTCCGCAAGCTCATCTCCCTCGGCGGCGCCCCCGCCGAGATGCCCACCTGGCTGTTCCGGCTGGCAGAGCTCTACTGGGAGGAGTCGCAGCACTACTTCTTCGAGGCGAACCGGAGGGACGACGAGCTCCTCGCGCTCCCCCGGCCGGCCCCGGCCGCCGAGGTGGCGCGCCTCACCGCCGCGAAGAAGGACCTCGAGGCTCGCTCCCGGGCCCACCAGGACGAGGCCATCGCCCAGTACAAGGAGATCGTCCAGCGCTACCCGCGTTACGCGCGCATGGACGAGGTGCTCTTCTTCCTGGGCGAGAACCTCTGGCGCCAGGGGCAGCAGAAGGAGGCGCTCGCCGCCTACAAGCTCCTCGTCACCCAGCACCAGAAGTCGCGCTACGTGCCGGACGCCTGGATGGCCTTCGGCGAGCACTACTTCAACTCCGCGGAGCACGGGGACCGCAGGCAGAGCCTCCAGAACTCGCTCAAGGCCTACCAGCGCGCCGCCTCCTACACGGAGAGCACCGTCTACGGCTACGCCCTCTACAAGCAGGCCTGGGTCTACTACAACCTGGCGCAGTGGAACGAGGCGCTCGATCTCTTCCGCGCGGTGGTCCTGTTCGGGGAGCTCCCCACCACCACCCTCGCCTCCGACAAGCGGCTCGCGCTCGTGCGGGAGGCCCGCAAGGACTACGTGCGCACCTACAGCCACGTGGGAGCGCCGGAGACCGCCATCGCCGACTTCAAGAAGCTGGGCGGAGAGTCCGGCTGGTGGGACATGGCGAAGGGCCTGGCCGAGCTCTACTACCAGGAGGGGAAGGACCGCGACGCCTCGCTCGTCTACCACCAGCTCATCCAGGAGCGCCCCCTCACCGCAGAGGCCCCGCTCTTCCAGGCCCGCATCGTCACCTGCGCCGGGCGGCTCGGCCGAAAGGACCTCGCCGTCCAGCAGGCCCGGCTCTTCCTCCGCATCCTGAAGGAGGTGGAGGACTCCGGCACCGTCGTCGACGAGAAGGGCAAGAAGCAGCTCGAGGAGGCCCGGGTGGCAGCCGAGAACACCCTGCGGACCCTCGCCGTCCTCTACCACACGGAGTGGAAGAAGACGCGGGACGACCCGGTGGCGCTGCTCGCCGCCGAGGTCTACCAGGACTACCTGCAGGTCTTCCCGTCGAGCCCGCAGGCCTACGGGATGCGCTTCTTCTTCGCCGAGCTCCTCTTCGCGCTCGAGAGGTACCAGCGGGCCGGCGAGGAGTACTCGCGGGTGGCGCTCGCCGACGCGAAGCTCGTGGACGCGGGCCAGAAGCCGGGCAAGCACATGCAGGACGCGCTCGAGTTCAGCGTCCATGCCTACGACCTCGTGGCGAAGAAGTTCGAGGAGACGGAGAAGCGGGCGGCGGCGGATCCGAAGACGCCGCTTCCCATTCCCGCCCCGAAGCAGGACCTCCTCGACGTGAGCCTCCGCTACCGAAAGTACGCTCCGAAGGGGGAGAAGTACGTCGAGGTCACCTACCGGGCGGCGAACATCTACTATCGGTACAACCACCTCGGGGAGGCCGCCAGCTTCTTCACCGAGATCGCGCTCGCCCACCCCGGCCACGAGCTCGCCGGCTACGCCGCGAACCTCGCGCTCGACACCTACAACCTGCAGGGCGACTGGAAGAGCATGAGCGGCTGGGCGAAGCGCTTCTACGCGAGCGCGGAGCTCTCGCGCGCCCACCCGGGCCTGCAGGAGGACTTGGCCCGAGTCATCGAGCAGAGCGCCTTCAAGGTGATCGAGGAGGACGAGAAGGCCCACCGATACCCGCAGGCGGCCGAGGCCTACCTCGCCTTCGCCCACGACTGGCCGAAGTCGCGGCTCGCTCCTGCCGCCCTCTACAACGCCTCCCTCGACCTCGCCCAGGCGCAGAAGCTCGACCGCGCGGCGCGCGTCCGGGAGGACCTCGTGGCCCTCTACCCGGGGGACGCCGTGGTCCCGAAGGTGCTCTGGTCGAACGGGGCCGACAGCGAGGCGGTGGCCGACTTCGAGAAGGCCGCCTCCTTCTACGAGCGCTACTACGAGGGCTTCGCGCGGGAGCGCCAGGCCGCGAGGCCGCAGCGGCCGGCGAGGAGGGGGCGGTCCGCCCCGCCGCCGCCGTCGCCTTCTGCCGGGATCTACGAGGAGGCGAAGGCCCGGGACGCCCTCTACAACGCCGGAGTCTTCCGGGAGGGGCTGCGCCAGCTCGAGCGCGCCGAGGCCGACCGCCGCGCCTGGGTGGAGAGCTGGCCGGAAGCCCCGGAGGCCGGCAAGGTCTTCCTCTCCCTCGCCGACATCTACGCGAAAGAGAACGCCCCCGCGAAGGAGCTGAAGCTCCTCGAGGAGTACCAGCGCCGCTACGCCCAGGACCCCACCGAGTGGATCGCCATCGAGGGGCGCATCGCCCGCGCGCTCGAGAAGAGCGGCAACGCCGGCGGGGCCCGCCGCGCCTGGGCCCAGGCGCTCGAGCACCAGGCGAAGCACCGCTCCCAAGTCGGGGAGCGGGCGCTCCCGGTCGTGGCCTGGGCGAGCTACCTCGAGCTCGAGGGCGACTTCGAGCGCTACGACCGCATCACCCTCGACGTGAAGCCGCGGTACTTGAAGGCCCAGCTCGAGGTGAAGGCGAAGAAGCTCGCGGAGCTCCAGCGCCTCTACACGGAGGTCGTGAACCTGAAACAGGCGGAAGCCGCGGTCTGCGCCCTCACCCGCATCGGGGAGGGGTACCGCCGCTTCGCCCGCGCCCTGCAGGGCGCGCCGGTCCCCGCCGAGCTCCGGGCCCTCAAGCGCCAGGACGTGGTCGAGGAGTACAAGGCGCAGCTCGCGCAGCTCGCCGAGGCCCCGCAGAAGAAGGCGGCCGAGGGCTTCGAATACGCGCTCGCCAAGGCGCGCGAGTACGGCATGTGGAACGACTGCTCCAGGCAGGCCGGCGAGGCGCTCGCGAGGCTCGACCCGGACCGACACGCCCCGCCCCTCGAGACCGTTCCCCCGCTCGTCGCCCCGGCCCCTCCGCCGGCGGCGGGCCACGGACTGCTCCTCTCCATCCGCCCTCCCCAGGCGTCCCCGCCGGAAGGGGTGGCGGAGGCGCTCCCGCCGCTCCGCGGAGACCCCGCCCGCGCCCCGGCCGAGCCGGCGCGCGACGCCGCCCGGCCCCCCTCCGCTCCGAAGCCCACGCGGGCTGCCCAGGCCGCCTCGGCGCGGGCCGCGCCCTCCGGCGACCCGAAGGAAGACGAGGACCTCCTCCCATGACGGCCCGCAAGAACCGGCTCCTCCTCGCCTCGCCCCTTCTCGCGCTCCTCGCGGCCTGCGCCTCCCCGGCGACCGCGGTGCGCCCGTCGGACGAGGCTCCCAAGGCCGCGGTCGCGGCCCCGGCCCCCTCCGAAGCGGCGGCCTCGCCGCGGGCGCAGCGCCTCTTCGACGAGGCGGTGACCGCGCTCGACGAGCAGAGGAAGCTCAAGATCCCCACCGACTGGGTGCTCCTCGAGCGGAAGTGGCGCGCCGCCGCCGCCGAGGGCGTGCCCGAGGCCTGGTTCAACGTGGGAGTGGCGCTCGAGGGCCAGGAGAAGCCGGCCGAGGCCCGCAAAGCCTACGAGGCCGCGCTCTCCGTCCGCCCGGCCATGCGGGAGGCGGCCGTGAACCTCGCCTTCCTCGACGAGGCGGGCGCCGAGCCGCGGGACGCGGCGCGCGCCTACGCCGAGCTCCTCTCCCGCCACCCCGAGGACGGCCTCGTCCGAGTCCGGCTCGCGGAGATCTACCGGCAGGCGGGCCAGCCCGACGAGGCCTGGCGCCTCGCCCGGGAGGCGCTCCGCCGCGACCCGTCGGCGGTGGCCGCCTATCCGGTGATGATGCGCGTGGCGCTCGAGCGCGGGAGCCTCGACCTCGCGGAGCTCATCGGCGTGCGGGCGAGGAAGCTCGGCGCCCCCGACGCCGAGGTGTCCTACCTCCTCGGCCAGGCCGCCGAGCGGCGCCGGGACGAGCCCCAGGCCCTCTCCCTCTACCGGAAGGCCGCGGCCCAGGACCCGGGCTACCTCGCGCCCCGCTACCGCCTCCTCGAGCTCGGGCTCGCGGCGCGGAGCTGGGACGGGGCCGCCGACCAGGCGCGCGCCATCCTGAAGGGGAACCCCTCCGACGCCCGCGTCCACCTGGCGCTCGGGGTGGCGCTCCGCAACGGCGGGAAGCCAGAGGAGGCGCTAGCGGAGTACGAGCGCGCGCTGTCTTTCTCCGGCGGCCGGCTCTCCGACGCCTACCTGGCTCGCGGCATCGCCTTCGCAAAGGGCCTGAACCGCTGCGAGCCCGCGCTCGCCGAGCTCGACCGCTACGAGCAGGCGGTGGGGCCGACGGCGGCGGTGGGGTCCCCGGCGCCGGCCCTCCGCCGGGAGTGCGTGCAGCTCCTGGCCTCGGCGAAGGAGGCCCAGGAGGCTGCGCGCCAGATGCAGGCGGAGGCCGAGCGGGCGGCGGCCGCGAAGGCGAAGCCGCCGGCGGCGCCCGCAAAGGAGGGAGCGGCGCCCGCGGAGAACCGGTAGGGCAGTGTGGGAGACGCCGCCGGGTCGAAGTTTCGGGGCCCGGCGACGCGGTGATAAGCTCGCTTCACGGAGCAGGAAAAACATGCGTGCCATTGCGATCGTGCTCGTCCTCGGCCTTCCTCTCTCGGTGCGTGCCGAGGACTCGAAGGGCCAGCCCCAGCAGCCCAAGGTCCAGTACGAGAAGAAGACCGTCATCGACTTCGAGGACGACACCATCCAGGGCGACCTGACCCGGCCCGACGGCGAGTACGTCGAGGCCCGCAAGCGCGTCAGCCACTCCAACCTGATCCAGGTCCGCGAGAACTGGCGGGAGCAGGTGCTCCTCGCCCCCGACGACCTCTGACCGATGCCCGTCCCGCTCACGCTCAAGGTGTACCGCGGGGAGGACCTCCTCCGGACCGAGCAGTTCGCCCGAGACATCATCAAGATCGGGCGGCTCTCCTCGGCACACCTCTGCCTCGAGGACGACCGCGTCTCCCGCATCCACGCGGTCATCGAGGTGGCGCACGGGGCCATGTCCATCATCGACATGGGGAGCGCCGAGGGGACCTTCGTGAACGGCAAGCGGGTGAGCCGCGGGCCGCTCAAGGCCGGCGACGAGATCGCCCTCGGGGGGCTGCGCATCCTGGTGGAGGAGCCCGGCAGAGCCCCTCGCCCTGCAAACGGGGCCTCGAACGGAGCGGCCGCGAAGGTGGCAGCGGTAGCCCCGGAGGCACGCGAGGAGGAGGAGTCGATCCTGCTCCCGCCGGCGGAGCCCAGGCCGGCGCCCGTGAAGAGCGTGGTCCTCACCCCGGTGGGGAGCGAGCCCGAGGCGAAGGCTCCCCCGTCCGCCGAGGCCGCGCCGGCGCCGAGGGACGAGGTGGTCCTCACCCCGGTGACGAGCGAGCCCGAGCCGGCCGCGCGGGGGGCCGAGGCCCCTCGGGCGGCGCCCGCCCCGGCTCCCGCGGCCGCGGCGCGCACCCGGTCCTCCCCCGCGCCGCGAGCCCGGTCGAGCCGCCCGCCGATCGAGGAGGCGGCCGTCGACCCGGGGGACCTAGGGGTCGAGTTCCGGGTCCTCTGGGGCGAGACGCTCCTCGACGCCGCGAGCTACCGCAGGCCCCGCAGGCCAGTCACCGTCGGCACCGGCGACCAGGCGGACTTCCTCCTCGGCGGGGCGGTCCTCCCCGCCGAGCCCTTCCCCATCCTCTCCTTCCAGGACGGCGAGTATCGCTTCCGGTTCGGGAAGGGGATGGAGGGGGGCCTTTCGGGCAGGGACGGCGAGGCGCCCTTCGCGGCGCTCGTGAAGGAGCGGAAGGCGTCTCCCGATCCCGAGGGCGGGACCTTCACGGTGGCGGTCCCCCCGGAGGGGCTCGTCTGGGCCGGGTTCGCCTCCGGACTCCGCGTCGAGGCCTTCCGGGTCCGGCCGGAGAGGATGGCGCCCGCCCCCTTCTGGGACCGCATCAACTACCAGTTCCTGAACCTCTTCCTCGTCCTCCTCTTCCTGCAGGGCGCCTTCGTGGTGGCGGCGAACAACTTCTCGCACGAGGTGGACACCGTCGCGGACGACCTCTTCAAGAACCCCCAGAGGATGGCGAAGTTCATCATCAAGCCTCCCTCCGAGCAGCCGAAGTCGAACCCCTACCTGGAGAAGCTGCAGCGCGAGCTCAAGAAGGAGCAGTCCGGGGAGATGGCTGAGCGCCACCGGGGCGAGGAGGGGCAAATGGGCAAGAAGGACGCCCCGCGCACGAACGCGCGCAGCGCCCCCAGGGCCATCGACCCGAACGCGAAGGACATCGTCAAGAATTCCGGGCTCGTGGGCCTCATCGGCCGCGGCAAGGGCGGCGGGCTCTCCACCATCTTCGGCCAGGGCGGCCTGGGCGGCGACCTGAAGGGGGCCATCGGCAACATGTTCGGCCCGGTGGTGGGGGACAGCTACGGGGTGGGCGGGCTCGGGCTCAAGGGAACCGGCACCGGCGGCGGCGGCCAGGGAGAGACCATCGGCATCGGCGGGGTGGGCACGAAGGGGCGGGGCGGGGGGCTGGGCGGCTACGGCACCGGCGTCGGTGGCCTCGGGCGCAAGGCCGAACGGGACGTCTCCATCCAGACCGGCCAGGTCGCGGTGCTCGGCGCCATCGACAAGGAGCTCATCCGCCGCGTCATCCAGGAGCACGCGAGCCAGATCCGCTACTGCTACGAGCAGGAGCTGCAGCGGGACCCGAAGCTCGAGGGCAAGGTGGTGGTGCGCTGGATCATCAACGGGGACGGCCACGTCTCGAACCCGCAGGTGGACGGCGGCGGCACCACGCTCTCGAACGACGCGGTCCACCGCTGCATGATGGACCGCATCCAGAGCTGGGAATTTCCGAAGCCGAAGGGCGGCGGGATCGCGGTCATCACCTACCCGTGGATCCTGCGCGCCTCCGGCGGAGCGGGGGGATAGCGTGCGAAAGCTCGTCGCCGCCTGCGCGCTCGCCGCGCTCTTCCCGGCGGGGGCGCTCGCCCAGGAGGCCGCCCCCCAGCTCGAGGAGAACCCCCGGGCCCCCCGCTACAGCGAGGTGGAGCGCGGCCTCTTCACCACCGCCGAGGTGGGCTTCCTGGGGATGACGAAGACGCCGGTCGCCGACCGGACGGCCCACTCCTACGCCTGCGTGGGGGTGGCGGCGAGCGCCCAGTGCAGCGGCGGCTTCGGCTCCGGGCTCGCCCTCTCCGTCGACCTCGGCTACGACTTCACCTCCCGATTCTCGGGCGCCCTCTTCCTCCTCCAGGCGTTCGAGGGCGCCTCCCAGTCCTTCGGCTCGTTCCAGCTCACCGCCGCCGGGGCCGAGCTCCGCTGGGCCTTCGCCGCCTCCCCCGACGTGAACGGGGTGGACCGATTCTTCCCTTACCTGCGCGCGCGGGGCGGCTACGTCTGGACGTACCCGAAGGGGCTCTTCGGCACCACCGACGAGCTCGCGGGCGGCGGCCTCGGCATCGACTACTACACCCGGCTGCGCCACTTTTCGGTGGGGCTGGCCGTCGACGGCCTCTACTTCCTCCAGGCGAAGGTGCCTGCCTTCGACGTGCTCGCGACCCTCCGCTACACGTTCTAGCGGTGACCAACGGACTCGACCAGCTGATCCGGCCGCAGCTCGACGCGCTCGAGGCGGCTCCCGGCGATACCGCCGTCCTGGAGGTCCTCTCGGGCCTGTACCGGGAGGGCCGGCGCCTGCCCGACCTCCTCGCGCTCCTCGAGCGTCAGGCCCGGCTCGCGACCGAGCCGGCGCCGGCGGCGGCCCTGCTCCGCCGGGCGGCCCTGCTCGCCCGCGGCGACCTCGGCGACCCGGTCCGGGCCGAGGAGCTCCTCCTGCGGGCCCTCGCGCTCGAGCCCCGCGACGCCGGGGCGCTCCGCGCCCTCGCCGAGGTGCGGGAGTCGAGGGGAGACCTCGCCGGCTTCGCCGAGGCCCTGGAGCAGGAGGCGGACCGGACCGCCGACGGGCCTCGGGCTGCGGCCCGCTACCTCTCCCTGGGCCGGATCTGCGAGGAGCGGCTCGGCCGCCGCGACCGCGCCATCCTCTTCTACGGCCGCGCGGTGAGGCTCGACCCGTCGCTCACCGAGGGCCGACGCCGCGCCCTCGCCTGCCTCACCGAGCTCGGCCGCTACAGCCACGCGAAGATGCAGCTCGACCAGTGGCGGGACGGGGGCGGCGACCGCCAGGAGCTCGCCCGCGCCTACGCCGAGCTCGGGGCGCTGCTCGCCGAGGAGCCCCTCGAGCACGGCCTCGCGGTGGAGGCGCTCGTCGACGCTCTCGTCCTCGACCGAGCCGCGCCCGGGGCCTCCGACGCCCTCGCAAAGATCAAGGCGGCCCCCAGGAACTATCGGCTCGAGGCTCAGGCGCTCGCTGCCCGGGCCACTGCCGAGCGCGACCGCCGGCTCGCCGCCCGCCTCTGGCTCCGGCTCGCCGGCCTCCACGTCGCCTACGACCCGGACGCCGCGCCCCGGGTGCGGGAGGCGTTCGACCGAGCCTGGGCGGCCGCCCCCGGCACGCTCCGGTCCCTCGACTTCCTCGACCGCACCTACGGGGAGCGCGAGGACTGGGAGGGACTCCGCCACGAGCTCGAGCGGCTCTCCCGGGAGACCCGGGACCTCGCTGCCGCGGTGGCGGTGAACCTCCGGCGAGCGCAGGTCGACCTGGTGCGCTTCGGGGACGGGGCGGCGGCCCTCTCCTCGCTCGAGCGCGCCCTGGAGCTCGACCCGTCCTCCGAGACCGCTGCGCTCCAGGCCTTCGAGATGCACGTGGACGCGGGCCGCGCCGCCGAGGCGCTCTCGGTGCTCGAGCGCCACCTCGCCGCCACCCCCCACAAAGCGCCGCACGCGGCGCTCCGGGTGCGGGCGGCCGAGATGGCGAGCGGGGCCGGCGACCGGGAGCGGGCCCGCCGCCACCTGGAGGCGGCGCTCCGCGAGGAGCCCGGCCACGCCCGGGCGGCCCGCGCGCTCGCCCCCATGCTCGAGGAGGCGCACGACTTCTCCCGGCTCGCCGAGGTGCTCCTCGTCGCCGCCGCGGCGTCCCCCGACCCCTCCGAGCGGGCGACGCTCCTGGAGCGCGCCGCACGGGTGCAGTCCGAGGAGCTCGGGGAGTCCCGCGAGGCCGTCCGCACCCTGACCCGCGCCCTTCTGGCCGAGCCGTCGCGCGCCACGACCCGCAAGGCGCTCGAGATGGCAGCGGCGCGCGCCGGTACCTTCCTCGAGCTCGCCCGAGCCTTCCGGGCCGCGGCCCGCGAGGCCGGGGGCGACCTCCGGACGAAAAAGGCGCTCCTCCGCCGCGTCGCCGAGATCCACGAGCGCGACCTCTCCCAGCCGGAGGAGGCGGTGCGGGTGTGGAAGCAGGTCGCCGAGCTCGACCCGGCGGACCGCGGGGCGGCCGCTGCGCTCGACGCCTCGCTCGCCCGGGCCGGCCAGCACGCCGACCTCGCCGCCGAGCTCTCCCGGCGCCTCACCGCGGCCCACGGCGCGGAGAGGCGCGAGCTCGCCGGGAAGCTCGCTCGCCTCCACCTCGAGGCCGGGGAGGCGGAGCGGGCCGCCGCCGCTTGGCGGGAGGTGCTCGCTGAGGCGGGGGACGATCCGGAGGCGCTCCGCGGCCTCGCCGAATCCCTCCGCCTGCAAAGCGGACGGCGCCCGGCCGAGGAGCTCGTGGAGGTGCTCGGGCGCCTCTCCGCCCAGGGCGTCCCGGACCGGGTGGAGCTCGAGTCGGAGAGGGCGAACCTCCTCCTCGACCCCCTGGAGCGCCTCGGCGACGGCGCGGAGGCCTGGCTGTCGCTCCTCGCGTCCGGCGGCCTCGCCCCGGCCCAGTCGGTGGAGGCGCTCCGCGCCCTCGAGGGGCTCCTCGAGCGCGGGGTCGACCCGATGCGCATCGCGAGCGCGCTCGCTCCCTTTCACGCCGCCTCCGGGGACGCGGCGCGCCACGCCGCCATGCTCGAGCTTCTCGCCCGGGATGGCTCGGCGGCGCCGGAGGAGCGGGCCCGCAAGTGGCTCCAGGCCTCCGCCGTCCGGCTGGAGCGACTCGGGGACCTCCGGGGAGCGCTCGACGCCGCGGCGGCGGCGCTCCGGCAGACCCCGGCCGATCCGGACGCCCGGCGCGCGGTCGAGGAACTCGCCGTCCGGGCCCGGGCCTACAGCGAGCTCTACGCGCTCCTCGTCGAGACGGCCGACCGGCTCGAGGGGACCCCCGCGGAGGAGCGCGCGGTGAGACTCAGGGCGGCCCACCTCGCCGAGGAGGAGCTCGGCTCGAACGAGCAGGCCGCCGCGCAGCTGCGCCTCGCGCGGCGCCTCGCCCCCGGCGACCCGGACACTCTCTCCTCCCTCACCCGCCTCGCGCTCGCCGCCGAGCGCTGGGAGGAGGCGACCGAGCTCCTCTCCGAGCGCGCCCAGGTGTCGCCGCCGCCGGAGAGGCTCGCGCTCCTCACCCAGCTCGGGGACCTCCTCCTCGAGCGTCTCCACGCCGCCCCTCCCGCCGCCGACGTCTACCGCCAGGCGCTCGCGCTCGCCCCGCCGGACCACCGCCCCCGCGTCCTCGCCCGGCTGGCCCGGGCCCTCGAGTCCGCGGGGGACCGCGAGGGCCAGGGGGGCATCCTCGCCGAGCTCGCCTCCCTGCCGCGCCCCTCCGCGGACGGCGCCGGAGCGCCGGCCCCCGCCCCGGTCGACCCGGTGACGGGGCTCTTGCGGGCCCGGGCGGCACTGGAGCGGAGCCCGGGCGACGCGCAGGCGCAGGCCGAGGTGGAGCGGCTCGCCACCGCCCTCGACCGCCCGGCCGACCTCGCCTGGGCGCTCGAGCGGCGCCGGGGCGCGAACGGGTCCCTCGACCCGAGCGTCGCGCTGCGCCTCGCCGAGCTCAAGCGCACCCGGCTCGGGGATCCGGCGGGCGCGCTCCGGCTCCACGGGGCCATCCTGCGGTCGGACCCGGCGCACGCCGCCTCCCGGGCCGCGCTCCTCGACCTGGCCCGGGTCCCGGGCCCCATCGGCCGGGAGGCGCTCGCCATGGCCGACGCGCTCCTCCAGGCGCTCGGGGACGGGCCGGCCCGGGTGACGGTGCGGGAGGCGCGCCTGGGGAACGTGGACGAGCCGGGAGAGCGCGCCCGGCTCCACGGCGAGATCCGCGCCATCCTGGAGGTGGACCTCGCAGAGCCCGGGAAGGCGCTCGACGCGGCGCGGAGCGCCTTCTCCGAGGGCGGCAAGGCGCGGGAGGAAGCGCTTGCCGACGTGCCCCGGCTCGCGGAGAAGACGAAGCGCTACGAGGTGCTCGCCGAGCTTTGCGAGCTCGCCGCGGCCGAGACCGGCGGGGGGAAGACCGTGGAGCTGTTGCGCCGGGCGGCGCGCGTCCGGGACGAGTGGCTCGACGACGCTTCGGCAGCGGTGGGCGGCTGGCGGCGGCTCCTCGCCGTGGCTCCTTCCGACCCGGAGGCGCTCGAGGCCCTCGACCGCATCCTCTCCCGGGAGCGGAGGGTGGAGGAGCTTCTCCCCGTCCTGGAGTCGCTCGCCGCTGCCCGCCGACCCGAGCCGGCCCGCCGACTCGAGGTGCTGCTGCGGCGCGCCGTGCTCCTCGAGGGGGCGGAGGACCCGCGCGCCGCAGTGGAGTCCTACTCCGAGATCCTGGAGGAGTACCCGCGGGACGCGGCCGCGCTCGCCGGCCTCGCCCGGGTGCTCAACCGGCCCGGCGCACGCGACGCGGCGGCCCAGCTCCTCGAGCGCATCCACCGCGCCTCCGGGGACGCGGCTGCGCTCCTCGAGGTCCTGGAGATGCGCCTCGAGCACGGGAAGGCGCAGGAGCGGGCGGGGCTCCTCTCCGAGATCGCATCCCTCCGAGAGCGGCTCCACCAGCCGGAGGGAGCCTTCGAGGCGAAGGCCACCCAGTACCGGGAGCTCCCGTCGGGGGCGGGCGAGGAGCCCGCCGTGCGGGTGGAGCTCGACCGGCTCGCCACACCGGCCGGGGCCTTCGCCGGGCTCGCCGCCGCGCTCGAGCAGGCGCTCGGCACCGGGCTCCCGGCCGGGCCCGCCACCGAGGTGCGCCGCAGGCTCGCCGCGCTCTACGCCGAGAAGCTCTCCGACCCCGGCCGGGCTGCGCTGCACCTCGAGGAGCTCGCGCGCGAGAACCCCCGGGCCGAGGTGCTCTCGGCGCTCGCCCGGCTCTACCGCCGCACCGAGTCCTGGCGCGAGCTCGCCCGGGTACTCTTCCGGCAGGCGGCGCGGGCCGAGGACCCGCAAGAGCGCCGAGACCTCCTCACCGAGGCCGCCTCGGTCTTCGAGGAGCGGCTTTCCGATCGCGAGGGCGCCATGGAAGCCTACCGGCAGATCCTGGCCGTGGACGCAGAGGACCCCACCGCGCTGCACCGCCTGGGGAGCCTGCTCGGCATCGCCGAGCGCTGGGACGCCGTGGCCGAGGTGCTCGTGCGCGAGGCGGACGCGGTGGCCGCCGAGGGGGCGGAGATCCGCTACCGCCTGGGGCGGGTCCGCCAGCAGCGGCTCGGGGACGCCGCCGGCGCCATCGAGGCCTACCGCTCGGTCCTGGAGCGCGTCCCCCGCCACCCGGCGACGCTCGCGGCGCTCGACGAGATGGCACGCGGATCGGGCGCCCCGGCTGCCGAGGCCGGCCGGATCCTCGAGCCCATCTACGAGCACGAGGGAGAGCACCGGAGGCTCGTGGAGGCGCTCGAGGCGCGCCTCCCCGATCTCAAGGACCCGCCCGCGCGAGCGGCGCTCCTCCGCCGCGTCGCCGAGATCTACGCCGGGCCGCTCCGGAGCCCGGAGATGGCCTTCGTCTCCTCGAGCCGCGCGCTCCGGGAGGACCCGGGCTCGAGGGAGGCGATGGACCACGCCGAGAAGCTCGCCCGGGCTGCGGACTCCGAGGAGGAGCTCGCGGCCCTCTTCGCGGAGAACGCGGAGCGGGCGCTCGAGCCCGAGGCCCGCGCCGAGTACCACCGCCGGCTGGGAAGGCTCACCTCCGGGGATCCGGCGCGGTCGGCGGAGGCCTGGCAGAAGCTTCTCGAGATCCTGCCTGACGACGCGGAGGCGCTCGAGGGGCTCACCGCCCTGCAGCGGGAGGGCGGCGACGCCGGATCGCTCGTGCGCGTCCTGCGGAAGCGGCTCGCCATCGAGGAGGACGAGGAGCGGCGCGCGACGCTCCTCTCCGAGCTCGCCGAGGCGCTCGATCGCGCCGGAGACGCGAGCGGCGCGGCCTCGAGCCTCCGGCGCCTGCTCGAGACGAAGCCCAAGGACCGGGCGGTCCTGGCGCGGCTCGACGCCCTCTGCGTCCGCGGCGAGCGCTTCGCCGAGCTCGCCGAGGTGCTCGGGCGCGAGGTCGCCGCCGCCGACCAGGCGAAGGACGACTCCGCCTCGGTGGAGTTCCGCGAGAGGCTCGCCACCCTCCGGGAGACGAAGCTCCTCGACCGGGACGGGGCCCTCGGCCTCTACGAGGAGATCCTGGCGCGCCGCCCGGACCACGAGGGCGCGCTCGCCAGGCTCGAGGCCCTGCTCGCCCGGGACCCCGGGAACGCCCGGGCCGCCCAGGCGCTCGAGCGTGCCCACGCCGCCACCGGGCGGTGGGACCGGCACGCCTCCGCGCTCGAGGTCCGGGCCGGGGAGCGGCCGGACCCGCTCGAGCGGAAGGCCCTCTTCATCGAGCTCGCCGGGGTCCGGGAGAAGCGGCTCGGGAACCCCGAGCAGGCTCTCCTCGCGCTCTCCCGAGCCTTCCGGGAGGACCCCTCCGACGCCTCGCTGCGGGCCGAGCTCGACCGGCTCGCCGATGCCACCGGCCACCAAGAGGAGCTCGCCGCCCTCTACCAGGGGGAGCTCGAGCGCCTCGGCCCGGGGGGCGGGCCGCTCTCCCTCCGGCTCGGAGCCCTGCACGAGGGGCCGCTCGGACGCCCGGCGGAGGCCCCTCCCTTCTACGAGCGGGCCCGCCGGCTCGACCCGGGGGTCGCCCCCCAGGCGCTCGTCGCCCTGGAGCGGCTCTACCGGAAGCTCGAGAAGTGGCCGGAGCTCGCCGAGGTGCTCACCGCGCTCGCGGCGCGCGAGACCCGGACCGAGGAGCGGGTGGGGCTCCTCTTCCGGCTCGGCCAGGTCTGGGAGGAGAAGCTCGACACCCCGGAGCGGGCCGTCGCCGCCTACGAGGCCGTCCTGCAGGCGAGCCCGGGTCACCTTCCCTCCCTGCGAGCGCTCTCCCGGCTGCACGAACAGGCGGGCCGCACCGACGCCCTCTACCGCTCGCTCGGGGCGGAGCGGGGAGCCGTCGAGGCGGGGCAGCGGGAGCGCGTCACCGCGCGGATGGCGGAGGCCGCTGCGGCGCTCGGGCGCGACGAGGAGGCCGTGGAGCTCTGGCGCGAGGTGGTGCGGGAGAAGCCCCGGGACGACCGCGCGCTCGCCGCCCTGGAGGGGCTGCTCGAGAAGCTCGAGCGCTGGCCGGACCTCGCCGAGGTCCTCCGGGCCCGGGTGCCGCTCGCCCAGGACCGGCGCGAGGTGGTGCGGCTCCAGGAGAAGCTGGGCCTTTTGCTGGGGACGCGGCTCGCGGATCCGGGCCAGGCGGTCCGCTCCTTCCAGGCAGTCCTGGAGAGCGACCCCCGGAACCGGAAGGCCCTGGAGTCGCTCCGCGACCTCTACACCTCGACCGGCGACCGGGAAGCGCTCCTGCAGGTGAACCGGAGGCTCATCCCTCTCCAGGAGGACGCGGCCGGGGTGAAGGGGGTGCGCCTCGAGCTCGCCCAGCTGCTCCTCGCCGGCGGGCAGCGGCAGGAGGCGGTGGAGCAGGGGAAGCGGGCCTTCGACCTCGAGCCGCACACCGCCGAGGACCTCTCGCGGCTCGAGGCCTTCTTCCAGGCGGCGGGCGCCGTCCCGGAGGGGACTCGGGCGGCCGAGGCGCGGGCCGCGCTCCTCGCCGGGCAGGGGAAGACCGCCGAGGCCGCGGAGGCCTGGCAGTCCGCGGCCGGGCTCTGGCAGTCGGCCGGGCGCGGGGATGCGGCGGCGGCGGCGCTCGAGAAGGCGCTCGCCCTCGACCGCGGGAATCGGGCCACCTTCGACCGGCTCCGCGCGCTGCACGCCGAGCTCGGCGACTGGCGCTCCCACGCCCGAGTGACCGACCTCTTCCTGCAGGAGGTGCAGGACAAGGGCATCCGCGCCCGGCTCCTCGAGGAGCTCGGGGAGGTCCACGAGGCCCGACTCGGGCAGAAGGAGATGGGCTTCCTCGCCTGGTGCCGAGCCTTCCAGGAGGACCCCTCGAGCGAGCGGGCCCGGGCCGCGGTGGAGCGGCTCGCCGCCGAGACCGAGGCCTTCGAGGAGCTCGCCGAGATCTACGAGCAGGTGGGGGAGGGGCTCCCCGGCCCGCAGCGGGCGAGGCACCTGCTCCGGCTCGGGCAGCTCCGAGACGAGAAGCTCGACGACCCGGAGGGGGCCGAGTCGGCGTTCCGGCGGGCCCTGGAGAGCGACCCGGCGAGCCTGGAGGCGCTCGACGCCCTCGCCGGACTCTTCACCCGGCGCGGCCGGGCCCCGGACCTCGTCATCTCCCTCGAGCAGAGGCTCGAGGCGGTGGCCGGGCTCGACGACCAGAAGGCGACCCTCCTCGAGATCGCGCGCATCCAGGACGAACAGCTCCACGACGTGGAGGAGGCGGTGGGGGCGCTTCGGCGGGTCCTCGAACTCGACGGCGGCGACCCGCAAGCGCTCTCCGCGCTCGCCGCCCTCTACCGGCGCGAGGGACGCTTCGCGGACCTGGCCCATGTCCTCGCCCGGGCGCGCGACCTCGCCGCCGACGCGGAGACGCGGGTGGGCTGGCAATTGCAGCTCGCCGCCGTCCACGAGTCGGACCTCGGCGACGACGAGGCGGCGGTGGAGGCCTACCGTTCCGTCCTCGGCATGAACGACCGGGAGCCCCAGGCCCTCGCGGGCCTGGAACGGCTCTACACCAAGCTCGACCGCTTCGCGGAGCTGAACCGCGTCTACGAGAAGCAGGCGGAGAACGCCGCGGAGCCCGCCGAGAAGGTCCGCATCCTCGGCAAGAGCGCCGGGATCTGGGAGGAGAAGCTCGGGAACCCCCAGAAGGCCATCGAGCGCTACGAGCAGATCCTCCGCATCGACGGGCGCCACCTACCGTCCGTGAAGAGCCTGGAGAGGCTCTACCGCCAGGAGGGGCTCTGGGAGAAGCTCATCAGCGTCATCTCCCACCACCTCACCTTCGCGGCCGACCGCCGGGAGCAGATCCTCCTCCTCGTCTCGGTCGGCGAGGTCTTCTGGAAGGAGCTGCAGCGGGTGGACCGCGCCGAGGAGACCTTCCGCCAGGCGCTGGAGGTGGACCCGGAGTCGCGGGAGGCTCTGGCGGCGCTCGCCAGCCTCTACGAGCGCAGCGGCAACTGGAACCTGGCCCTGGAGATGCTCCGGAAGGGGGCGAGGCTCGCCGCGGCGAGCCCGGACGCGGTGGACCTCCACTTCCGCATGGGTCGGATCCACGAGGAGATGCTCCTCGACCTCGCGGCCGCGAAGCTCGAGTACGAGCGGGCCCTCGACCTCGAGCCGGGCCACCTCGCCTCCATCCGGGCGCTGAAGGGCATCCGGGAGCAGGAGGGGAACCGGGAGGACTACCTCGCGCTCCTGCTCGCCGAGGCGCGCTACGCCGAGGACCCGGCCAGCCAGGCCGCGCTCCTCACCGAGGCGGGCCGCATCCACCAGGAGGAGAAGAACGACCCGGCCGGGGCCGCCCGCCAGTACGACGAGGCCCTGCGGCGAGTCCCGGACCACCTCCAGGCGGCCCGGCCGCTCTCCGAGATCTACCAGGCGCGGGGCGCCTGGGCCGACGCGGCCCGGGTCCTCGAGGTGGTGGTGGCGCGGCTGGCGAACGACGGAGACGGCCGCGAGCTCTGCCGGCAGTCCTACCGGCTCGGCTACGTGTCCGAGAAGCTCGGCGACGGGGAGCGGGCGCTCTCCGCCTACCGGCGGGCCTACGAGCTCGACTCCACCTACCTCCCGGCCCTGGAGGGGCTCGGGACCCTCCTCGTCTCACGGCAGGCGTGGGAGGAGGCTCTCCGCATCTTCCAGTCGATCCTGATCCACCACCGGGACGGCCTCACCGACCTCGAGGTGGTGGAGACCTACTGGCAGATCGGGGAGATCCAGGAGAAGCAGGGGCAACCGGACCGGGCCGCGAAGAGCTTCGAGAAGGCGCTCGAGATGGACCAGAATCACGAGCCCTCGCGCCGCAGCCTCACCCGGGTGCTCGAGGCCGAGGGGAACTTCGAGGCGGCGGTGGAGCAGAGGCAGAGGCTCGCGCTCCTCCTGGAGGGGCGGGCCCGCTTCGACCAGTACCTGGCCATCGGGGAGATCTGCCGCGACCGGCTCAAGGACCCGTACCAGGCCATCGATGCCTTCCTCTCCGCGTCGCGGGTCGACCCCGGCGACCTGAAGGTCACCGAGTCGCTCCTCGCCCTCTACCGCGAGACCCGGCAGGCCCAGAAGGCGGGCGACGCCATGGCGTGGATGCTGGAGGCGCCGGAGGTGAAGGCGGACCCGGTGCGGGCCGCGAGGCTCCACCTGGCCCTCGGCGAGATCTGCCGGGACGAGCTGCAGGACCGGGGGAGGGCGCTCGCCCAACTGGAGCAGGCGCTCGATGCGAACCCGCGCCTCGTGCAGGCCTTCGCGGCCATCGAGGCCATGCTCGCCGAGGAGAAGCGCTGGCCGGAGCTCGAGCAGGCCTACGTCCGGATGATCCAGCGGATGCCCAAGGCGCCCGAGTTCGCGGCGGCGCGGCTCGCGATGTGGAAGGAGCTCGGCGAGCTCTACCGCCGGGCGCTCGGGAACCCGGAGGGCGCCCGCACCGCCTACGAGGTGGTGGTGAAGGCCGACCCGGACGACGCCGCCGCGGCCGAGGTCTACGCCGAGCTCTCCGCCTCCCAGCCCGGCCACGAGGCCGAGGCGGTGGAGGCCTACCGGAGGCTCCTCGCGCTCGGGCGGAAGCCGGGGCAGGCGGTGGCGAAGCTCGTCGCCCTCTTCGCCGCCCGGAAGGACTACGACCGGGCCTACAGCGCCGCGCAGGTGCTCGCCCACCTCATCGGCGAGGCGGGGCCGGACGAGCTCGAGGTGGTGGCGAAGCTCCGCCGCTTCTCCCGGGAGACCGCCACCCGCTCCCTCGACTCGGCGCTCTGGGAGAAGCTCTTCCACGAGCGGCTCCGCTCCGGTCCGCTCGCCGCCATCCTCACCCTGGTCGCGAAGGACGCGGCGCCGCTCTTCGCGCAGGCGCCGAAGGACCTGGGCTTGAACCCGAAGAAGGACGAGATCGACCTCGGCTCGTCCATGCTGTTCCTCGCGAGCACGCTCAAGTACGTCTCGCGGACGCTCGGGGTGGAGCCCGTCCGCCTCTTCCGGGGAGCGGAGAGCCCGGGGAGGCTCGGCTTCGCGAACACCGAGCCGCCGGGAATCATCGCCGGCGAGGAGATGTTCCGCGAGAGACCGAAGAAGGAGCTCTGGTTCTCGGTGGGCAAGGTGGTGTCGTTCGTGCGGCCCGAGCTCCGCCTCGGCCGCCTCATGCCGCACGACCAGCTCGAGGCGGTGTTCCAGGCGGCCTGCAGCCTCGGGACCTCCCGCTTTGTGGTCACCGCGCCCCCCCATCTGGTGCAGAAGCTCAAGCACCAGCTCGAGAAGCTCTTGCCCGAGCGGACTCGCACGCAGACACTGAAGAAACTCGCCCGGGACTACTGCGGCGTGCAGCAGCCCGGCGACGTGCGCGCGTACATGGACGCGGTGGAGCTGACCTCGAACCGGGCCGGAGCGCTGCTCGCCGGCGAGCTGGAGATCGCGAAGCGGATGGCCCTGCAGGAGAAGGCACAGGTGTCGAAGCTGAAGGACGATGCGAAGGTGCGCGACCTCGTGCTCTTCTGCGCGTCGGAGGACTGGGTGGCGCTCCGGGAGGCCCTCGGCCTCTCGGTGGCGGTTCGCTGAGGAGGGAGTCGATGCGGTTCACCTGCGAGAGCTGCAGCGCCCAGTACATGATCTCCGACGAGAAGGTCGGGCCGAACGGCGTCAAGGTGCGCTGCAAGAAGTGCAGCCACGTCATCGTGCTTCGCCGCCCCGCACCCGAGCCGCAGCCGGAGGCGTCGCCCCCTCCGTCCCCGGCCACGGACGGCGCCCCGCGGAGCGACGGGCTCGACGAGGAGCTCGGGCAGGCCTTCGACAAGGTGATGTCGAGCGCACCCGCCGCCGCGGCGTCCGAGGCGGCCGCGCCCCCGGCCCCGGAGCCTGCCCCGCCGGTCGCCCCCGTCGCCTCGGCGGCGCCGCTCGCCGCGGAGTGGTACCTCGCCATCGACGACCAGCAGGTGGGGCCCGTGCCTCCCGAGGCGGTCCGCGCCCGGTGGGAGTCCGGGGAGATCGGGCCGGACACGCTCGTCTGGTGCGCCGGCCAGGCCGACTGGTCGCACCTGTCCTCGGTGCCGGCGCTGGCGCGATACCTCGCTCCCGTGCCGCGGGCGGAGCGGCCGGTCCGGGCTCCCGAGCCCGCTGAGGCCTCCTCCTCCGCT
>Ga0335077_10001551_pt1 | contig 27397 bp, 21 predicted proteins | sample Lox_Sample_31_FD_207151 | JGI IMG/M metagenome (GOLD analysis project Ga0335077, IMG submission 207151) | Soil microbial communities from Loxahatchee National Wildlife Refuge, Florida, United States - Lox_Sample_3.1 | ecosystem: Environmental > Terrestrial > Soil > Wetlands | place: USA... | reverse complement strand
ACTTTCTTCGACCAGAGGCACATCGGCCTCACCGTGCTGGGAAACCTGAACGGGTTCAAGATCGGGCGGGAAGACCTGGTCTGTTAGGTGCCAGGTGTCAGGTTTCAGCTTACTGATCGGCGCGTGCTGACACCCGGAACCTGACGCCTAACACCTTTTTCTCCGATACACTGAAACTACAGAACATGTGCAGGCTGCTCCGAATTTGCGCCATCGTGGTCTGCCTGAGCGCGCTCGGACTCGCCGTCGACTGGAAAGCGCTCAAGCCTGAAGGTTACGTCAGTGATTTCGGGCACGTGATCGACGCGCAGAGCAAAGCGGCGCTCGAACAGTACTGCGCGCGCGTCGAGCAGTTGACGGGCGCGCAGATGGCGCTGGTCACCATTCCCACCCTCGAAGGCGAGCCCATCGAAGATGTCGCCAACACCATCTTCCGGGCCTGGGGAGTCGGGCAGAAAGGCAAGAACGAGGGCATCATGCTGCTGCTGGTGATCAACGACCGGCGCAGCCGGCTGGAGGTGGGATACGGCCTCGAGCCGATCCTGCCCGATGGTTTCGTGGGCAGCATTCTGCGCGAAATGCGTCCGGCGCTGCGCAACCGGCAGTATGGCGACGCTATGATGGCCGCGGCGCAGACCATCGGAACGACGATCGCCAAGTCGAAAAATGTTTCCCTTGATGCCCAATTGCCGCGGCGCGCGCACCGTTCGTCCGGCGATTCCATTCCGTGGCCGGTGCTGCTCGGTGGCATTTTCCTGGTGTTCTGGCTGCTCAGCGCGGTGGGCCGCGGAGGCCGAGGAGGAGGCGGCGGGTTCTGGACCGGACTCATCATCGGCAACCTGATGCGCGGAGGCGGTGGATGGGGCGGAGGCTCGGGCGGCGGGTTCGGCGGCTTTGACTCAGGTGGCGGGGGCGGGGGTTTCGGCGGGTTCGGCGGCGGCGACTCGGGCGGCGGGGGCGCCTCGAGCGACTGGTAGTAAGATCGTGTCAGCATGGAAAGCGCGCTCAACCAGCTACTGGAGAAACTGACCAAAGCGTTAGGCGATCACGTCGTGTCGGTCGTGCTCTACGGTTCGGCCGCGGCTGGCGATCATCACGAGGGCTTCTCCGATCTCAACGTGCTGTGTGTGCTCGATCAGGTGACCCCCAGCGAACTGGCGCAATCCGAGCCGATATTCCGCTGGTGGCGCGAAAAGCGGAATCCATCACCGCTTCTGCTGAGCGAGCACGAACTCGCGACCTCCACCGACTGTTTTGCCATTGAGTTCCACGACATCAAGGCCCACTACCGAGTTCTGCAGGGCAAGGACGTCATCGCGAACCTTATGGTGGACGATTCGTTTTACCGGGCACAGGTGGAACATGATTTGCGCGCCAAGCTGCTGCGGCTGCGGCAGAAGGCATCGGCCACGTTGTCGGACAAGGAAACGCTGCGAAGGCTGCTGGCTGACTCGGTAGCGACCTTTTGCATCCTGTTCCGCCATGCGCTCATTCTCCACGGAGTAGCGGCGAAGGGAAGGAAGCGCGACGTCGTTGAGCAGTCGCGCGAAACCTTCGGGATCGATCCGATGCCGTTCGCTAAGCTGCTGGATTTGCGCGAAGAGCGCGTTAAGCCCCGCGACGTGGAACCCCAAGGGCTGCTGGATTCGTATCTTAAACAGATATCCGTTGTGATCGACGCCGTGGACCGGCTTGAAAAATAAGGAGCGAACCACTCATGAAAGTTGCGCTGATCGTCTTGCTTGTGTTGCTGCTCGCGGTGATGGTGATGGGTGGAAAATACGTCAGCATTCGCAACGACCTGGTCACCAAGAAGGAGACTGTGAGCGCCGCCTGGTCGCAGGTAGATGTGGCGTTGCAACGCCGCGCGGACCTCATCCCGAATCTGGTCGAAACCGTGAAAGGCTACGCCAAGCACGAGCAGGGTGTGATGGACGCCGTGGCCAACGCACGCGCCGCGCTGATCGGCGCCAAAACGCCGGCCCAAAAGATCGCCGCCAACTCGCAACTTGATGGGGCCCTTGGCCGCCTGCTCGTCGTGGTGGAGAATTATCCCAACCTGAAGGCCAACGAAAATTTTCTGCGCTTACAGGATGAGCTGGCAGGCACGGAGAACCGCATCGCCGTCGAGCGGCGCAAGTACAATGAGACGGTGCAGTCGTACAACACGCAGATCCAGTTGTTCCCGAACAACCTCGTAGCGTCGCTCTCCGGCTTTGAGCGCGAGGACGCGTACTTCAAGACGGAGCCCGGCGCGCGCACGGCGCCCAAGGTGGCGTTCTAGAGTTGAACGCGCGAGATGGCCAAGAATTTCTCTTACGATCGGTGAAAATACAAGACCTGTAGCGCAGGCCCACGCCTGATCTTGGCGGGGACCTGCGGTCTTTTGCCCGTTCATGAGCCAAAAAGCCGCAGGTCTCCGGCAAACCCCGCCGTAGGCCTGCGCTACATTATGTGGATGATGACCACCCCCACATTCGCAAACTACATCAACGGAGAATGGACCGAGAGCGGCCAGACGTTTGAAAACCGCAACCCGGCGAACACGGATGACCTCGTCGCGCTCTTCTCGCGCGGCACGGCGCAGGATGTAGCGCGCGCGGCCGATGCGGCGGCAGCAGCCCTTCCCGGCTGGTCCGCCATGAACGCGCCGGCGCGCGGGAACATTCTATTCAAAACCGCGGACTTGCTCGACCGCCGGTTCGATTCCATCGCAGCGGAGATGACCCGCGAGGAAGGCAAGACGCTCCCTGAAGCTAAGGGCGAAGTGCGCCGCTCGATCAACATCTTCCGCTATTTCGCCGGCGAGGGCGCGCGCATGCCGGGGATGGTCGTGCCTTCCGAACGCGACCGCGTCCACATGTTCGCCTTTCGCAAACCCATCGGCGTGGTGGGCCTGATCACTCCCTGGAATTTTCCCAGCGCGATTCCCGCATGGAAGCTTGCGCCGGCGCTGATCTGCGGCAATACCGCGGTCTTGAAACCCGCATCCGCGGCGCCGCTCAGCTCGTGGAGAATCGTGGAAGCGCTGCACGAGGCCGGTATCCCGCGCGGCGTGGTGAACTATGTTGCGGGGCCCGGCGGAGAGCTGGGCACGGAGCTGATCGGAGCCAAGCCGCTGAAGGCGGTCTCCTTCACCGGTTCCTGCCAGATCGGCAACTGGCTGCACGGCGAAGCTTCGAAGCGCCGGCTGCGCATCCAGCTAGAAATGGGCGGAAAGAATCCCACCATGGTCCTGGCGGACGCCGATTTCAATCTGGCGGTGGAAAACGTCGTAAACGGCGCGTTCTTTTCCACCGGCCAGAAATGCACCGCCACCAGCCGCGCCATCGTAGAAGACGCGATCTACGACAAATTTGTGAGTGCGCTGATCGAGCGCACGCGGAAGCTGAAAGTGGGCGACGGCATGCAGCCCGGCATCGAGATCGGCCCTCTGGTCGACCAGGCGCAGATGGACACGGTGCTCAAATATATCGAGATCGGAAAGAAGGAAGCCGGCGCGCCAAAGACCGGCGGGAATCGCATGACCGGCGACGGGTTCGCCAAGGGCTACTTCGTCGAGCCGACCATCTTCGCCGACGTCGAAGAGCGGATGACCATCGCGCAGGAAGAAATCTTCGGGCCCGTGCTGGCCGTGATGCGCGCCAAGAACTTCGACGATGCCATGCGCATCGCCAACAACATTCCGTTCGGCCTTTCGTCATCGATCCAGACCACCAATCTCTCGCGGGTTTTCGATTACATCTACCGGATGGAAGCGGGCCTGCTCACGGTGAACCTCCCGAGCGCGGGAGTCGAGTATCAGTTGCCGTTCGGCGGCACGAAGGATTCCAGCTTCGGCCCCAAAGAACAGGGCCCAGCCGCGCTGGAGTTCTACAGCGACTACAAGACGGTGTATTTGAAATACTAGGTGTCAGGTGTTAGGTGCCAGGTGTCAGCAAACCTGAACCTGAACCTGGAACTTGAATCCATGAAACTTGGACAGATCCGGTTCGGCGGCCGTACCGCGGCCGCTATCTTTGAGAACGGAGGGCAGGCGCGCCCGATTCCCGCGCACACGCTCGTCGACCTGATTCGCCGTGCGGAAGCCGAATCGACTCCGCTCTCCGCACTCGCCGCTTCGCTAGCCAGCCGCCATGCCGAGCGGGCAGATCCGATCATTCCTCTACAGCCCGTCGAGGTCTGGGCGTGCGGCTGCACCTACGAAACCAGCGCCAGCTTTCGCGATGCCGAGCACGGCACGCGCGAGGGCATGTACGCCTACGTCTATCGCAGCGACCGTCCCGAGATCTTTTTCAAAGGTACGGCGCGGGTGTGTGTTGGGCCAGGCCAGCCGATTGGGTTGCGCGCCGACGCGAAATTCACCGCGCCCGAGCCGGAGCTGGCCGTGATTCTCGGCAGTCGCGGCGCCATTCTGGGCTACACACTGGCGAACGATGTTTCCGCCTGGGACATCGAGCGCGAGAACCCGCTGTACTTGCCGCAATCAAAGGTCTACGCGGCTTGCTGCGCGTTGGGACCGGTGATGGTCACCGCCGACGGACTGGCTGATCCCTACAAACTCGAGATGACCTGTTCGATTACGCGCAACGGCGCGGCCACGTTTGAAGGGAGCGTCTCCACCTCGCGGCTGCATCGCAAACTCGAAACGCTGGTGGGGTACCTGCTGCGCGCCAACCCGGTGCCGGCGGGATCGGTGCTGCTCACCGGAACGGGGATCATAGTGACTGAAGAGGCCGCGCTCGCTCCCGGCGACACGGTTTCTATCCGCATCCCGGAAATCGGGGAGCTTTCGAATCCGGCAGCAGTGGTTGGGTAAAAATCAGGCGTGGGCACGGCGCGACTGTTCCAGGCAGTTCTCGATCTCGCTGATCAGCTCGATAGGATCGATCGGACGCCTCAGAAACTTGGTGGCGCCCGCAGCCACCACCAGGTCGTCTCTGGTGTCGTGCGGTAGCGTTGCCGAGATGAGAACCACAGGAATGTCACTGAGCTGTGGGTCCGACTTGATGCGCAGCACCAGCTCCAGTCCGGAACCCTCCGGCATATTCACATCCGACAACACGATATCGGGACGAGTCTCTCGGGCGAGTGTCATGGCCCCTTCGACATCGTCCGCCAGCAGAACCCGGTAACCCGACGGTTCGAAAATGGAGCGCGCCAGCTCCAGGTTGGATCTGACGTTGTCGACCGCCAGGATGGTGGCGCGCGGCGGCGCGTCTTTCACCGGCGGCTGTGGCTCCACTGGCGCGTTCGGAACGGCGGCCGGCGGCTGCGCTTTCGGCGCCAGGCTCGCTCCGCCGAGAAAACTCCCGATCTCCGCAACAAAGGTTTCCGGCGTAATGGGCTTCGAGATGTAAGCGTCAAAGCCGGCATTGAGCATGCGTTCCCGGTCGCCCACCATGGCCAGCGCCGTGATGGCGACCAGCGGCGTTTGCCGCATTCGCTCGTCCTGCTTGAGCCGCGCGGCGATTTCATAGCCGTTGATGTCGGGAAGCTGAACATCGCAGATGATGAGTTCCGGCTTCTCGCGCAGGGCAACCTCCATTCCGCTGTGACCGTCCGACGCTTGCAGAACGGTGTATCCATATGCAGTCAACAGGTACGTCACCAGGTCCAGGTTGGCCGCATGATCTTCAATGACAAGAATTCGAGACGCCATGTTTTACGCTTTCGGAATCAGAACGGTGAACCGGCTGCCTTTTCCCAACTCGCTCGCAAACTCGATGCGCGCGCCGATCAACGCCGCGAGCCTGCCGCTGACGAAGAGACCCAAGCCGGTCCCCTCCCGGGGTCTCGCCGTGCCCAGTTGTTCAAACGCGCGGAAAAGGCGCGGTTGATCCTCGGGCCGGATGCCCGGTCCGGTATCGACGACATCAATCGCCGCCATGGCACGCCCGCCATTGGCCTTTTCGCTAAGCTCTAAGCTCACTGAACCGTTGTCCGTATATTTGATTCCGTTATTCGTGAGGTTGATCAGGATTTGACTGATGGCCCGCCGGTCGGTTTTCGCCATTACGGTTCCAGTGGGCAACTTCGCTTCGAGACTCAGGCTCTTGGCTTGCGCGATGGGACGCAAGGTCGAAATGATCTGCTCGATGATCTCGCGGCAGGAGACCAATTCGAGCTGGATGTTCACTTTCCCGGACTCGATCTTGGCCAGGTCGAGGAGGTCATTGATCAACGAGAGCAAATGGCGCGCGCTGGTTTGAACGGTTTTGAGCTGCTTCTCCTGATCGGCAGTCAGCGGACCGGGGAGTCTCATCAATAGCGTGCCCGTATATCCGATCACGGCATTCAGAGGCGTGCGCAGCTCGTGGCTCATATTGGCGAGAAACTCGCTCTTGAGCCGGTTGGCTTCTTCCAGCTCTGCGTTCTTTCGCAGCAGCTCCTGTTCGAGCGATTGCCGGTGTGCAGCGTCCCGGCTGAACAGGAAGTAGTTGACCAGCAGGAGCGCCACCACCAGGAAGCGCGAAGCGCGCGAAGCCAGTGTCGTCATCCGATCGGTCGCCTGCAACTGGTCCTCGCGCTCGGTGAGCAGCCGCCGTTCCTGGTCGCCCATCTCTTGAATCAGGGCGTGGATTTTTTCCGTCTCCTGAAATGAGTCGGCTCGCTGGAACGCGCGGGTCCCGGCAACCGCCTCCATCTTTTTGCGGGCCTGCAGGACTTCCTCGTCCGAGTGAACGTTGCCTCGTACCGCCTGCCGCACCATTGAGAGCCGTCGAAGCTGGCCGGGACTGTCCGCCATCAGCCGGCTCAGTGATTGGAGCGCCGGTTCGATGTCTCGCACCGCGGACTGGCGAAGTTCCAGGTAGGCGGGGTCTCCGCTGAGGAGGTATCCTCGCTCGGCCGCGTTCGCCTCGGCTGTCCGTGTCATGAGCAACGACAGTTTTCCGAGAACGTCTTCGGTGTGCAACACCCAGTTCCGGCTCTCAACCTGTTTTTGACGGCCCTGATCGATCAGCAAGAAGACGGCGGCCAGCAGGATGGCTGCCGCGCCAAATGCCATTCCGATCCTATGCTGTATGTCCCACCTCATGACGTTGCTCAGGAACCTTTCGGCACCAGGACAGTAAACCGGCTCCCCTTGCCGTGCTCGCTCTCTACCTCGATCTTGGCTTCAATCAGTCCCGCGAGCTTGTGGCAAAGATGCAAGCCCAGGCCCGTTCCTTCCTCGCGCAGGGCTTCGTGCAGCCGGTCGAACGGCTTGAACAGGCGCGGCAGATCCTCGGGCTTGATTCCGACCCCGGTGTCCGTCACCTCAATCGCGGCCATCATGTCGCCATTCAAGGGCCGCTCCTTCACTTCAAGACGTACCTCGCCCCGCGGTGTGAACTTGATCGCATTGCCGACCAGGTTCGTTAGAATCTGCGTGAGCGCGCGCCGGTCCGTTCTCACCATCACCGAAGCGTCCGGACCTGTGCGTTCCAGTCGGAGTGCTTTGGCCTGCGCCAGCGGCGCCAGAACAGACACCACCTCCGCCACGATGGATGAGCATTCCGTTTTCTCCAGATGGACGTGCACTTTGCCGGATTCGATTTTTGCGAGGTCCAACAGATCGTTAATCAGCGCCAGCAGGTTGCGGCCTCCGGTCTGAATGCTTTTGAGCTGGCGCTCCTGCTCCGCGGTCAGCGGCCCCGGAAGCCGCATCAGCAGCGTTCCCGTATATCCGATGATGGCGTTGAGGGGCGTGCGCAGTTCGTGACTCAAAGTGGAGAGGAAAACATCTTTGGCGGAACTGGCCTTCTCCAATTCGATGTTCTTTTCCCGCAGCGTGCGCTCGAACTGTTTGCGCTCGGTGGCATCACGCACGGAACTGATAACGAACAGGCCCTCTTCCATCTGAATGGGGCTGAGGCTGATTTCGACCGGGAATTCGGCGCCGTCCCGCCGCAAGCCGTACAGCTCCAGTCCGGCGCCCATGGGCCGGGCCCGCGGCGTTTCGACATACTCGGCGCGGTGCCGGGGATGCGCTCCTCGAAAACGTTCCGGCAGCAATACTTCGACGGGCCGGCCCAGCAGTTCCTCGCGCGCATATCCGAACAGGGACTCGGTCTGAGAGTTGATGAGAACGATCTCGCCTTTCGCGTTTCCAATGATGATGCCGTCGGGGGCGGATTCGAGCAGGGCTTGAAAACGGCGGCTAGCCTGCTCGAGTTCCGCCTTTTTCTTCTCGAAAGAGAGCTCAATAGTCTTGCGTTCCGTAATGTCGGTGTTGAGCTCAAGCAGTTCCGTACCGCCCTCTTCGCTCCGGCGCGCCGCCCACCGGCTGAAGACAGTTACCAAGCTGCCGTCGCGGCGGGTATGGATCAGCTCACCGGTCCAACGGCCGGATCGCTCGACCTGGTTGACAGCCGATTCAAGGGTGTCGGGAAAGCGCGTGCGCAGCAAATCGTGAAGCGTCCGCCCCGCGGCTTCATCGCGAGACCATCCATAAAGGACCTCCGCGCCGTGGTTCCAGAAGCGAATGGTGCCATCCAGGTCTCGCACGATGATGGCGTCCTGAGCAAGATCGAGCAGCTCAGCCTGGCGCCGTAACTCTTCGGCTTGCGCGGTAAGCTCCCGGTTCATTGCCGCCAACTCCATGGGATGCGGCAAATGGACCAAGGCCGGAAGCATCGGCGCCAGCAGAGCCGCCGTGGCGACCGATGCCAGCGCCGTAACCGCCTTAACCGCTCCATCCAGCCGGTAGGTGGCATGCCACACGGTCCACACGGCCATCAAATGCGTGGTGCCGCACGCCAGGATGAATGCCGCAAAAGCCAGTAGAATCCAACTGAATTGCAAATCGTTGCGTTTTCGGAGGAACCAGACTAGCAGGACCGGAATGGCGTAGTAGGCCAGGCTGATGGTCAGGTCGGAGATGACATTCAGCCACAGGACGCCGGGCTGCCAGAGATAGCACGTCCCGTGCGGCAAGAAATCAGCCTGGAAGATTTTTTGGAGGAACTCGAGCATGCTGCCCTCGTGAAGTGGCGGTGCTCAAGCCGGATGGCTGGAGTGGGAGCCGCCTTCTTTAGCCGTTTCGCTTCGGAGTTTTTTCGATGACCTGCTGCCACCCGCGCCATCCAGCACTTCGCGGACCTTGAGCGTCAGGGTGCGTACGGTGAACGGCTTCTGCAGGAACGGAATCGAAGCGTCCATCACGCCCTGCTGCATCACAGTGTCGCCGGTGTAGCCCGACGAGAGCAACACCCGCAGGCCCGGCCGGTCGCGTCGCAACTGGTCCGCCAGATCCTTGCCGCTCAGTCTCGGCATCACGATGTCCGTTAACAACAGGTGGATTTCGCCCCGGTATTCCCTCGCCAAGGCCAGGGCTTCCTCGCCGTCGCAGGCCTCGATGACGGTGTAACCCTGTTGCGTCAAGACAGCAACGGTTAGCGAACGCACGCGATCCTCGTCTTCTGCGAGCAGGATGGTTTCCGTCCCCACCGGAAGCGGGGCCGTGTCTTCGTCCAGTGCCCCAGTGTCGGCGGTCTCGCCGGCGCGCGGCAAATACACTTTTACCGTTGTGCCGTGGCCGGGTTCGCTATACACCGCGATGTGGCCCCCACTCTGGCGAATGATTCCGTAGACGGTCGAGAGGCCCAGCCCCGTGCCCTTCCCTTCCGTTTTGGTGGTAAAAAACGGCTCGAAAAGGTGCGATCGCGTTTCCGCATCCATCCCGCATCCGGTGTCGCTGACTGCGAGCATCACGTACTGTCCCGGCGGGATTTGCACCTGCCCCGAGATCTGCTCGCCTTCGAAGCGGCGATTGGCCGTCTCGATGATCAGCTTGCCGCCAAGCGGCATGGCGTCGCGAGCGTTCAGAGACAAATTGAGAATTACCTGGTCGAGCTGTCCCGGGTCTACTTTCGCGCTCCACAGTTCGGCCTCACACCGCGACACGATCTCAATATTGGAGGTGATCAGCCGGCCCAACATCTTCGTCAGGTTCGTAATGGCGGCGTTCAGGCTCAGGACCTTGGGCTGAAGCACTTGCTTGCGGCTGAACGCCAGCAATTGATGGGTGAGGACCGCAGCGCGCGTGCCCGCTTCCCGGATGTCCTCGAGATCGCGGCGCAGGCGGTCATTGAGGTCCAGCGTGGTGATCGCCAAATCGCTATGGCCGAGGATGACGGTCAGCAGGTTATTGAAATCGTGGGCCACGCCGCCAGCCAGGCGGCCGACGGCTTCGAGCTTCTGCGATTGACGTAACTGGGTCTCGAGACGATTGCGCTCGGAGACGTCGCGCACGATCGCCTGAATCCCGTCTTCCAACGCGGTGATGCCGAGTTCCACGTCAATCAGGCTGCCGTCGCGGCGAATGAAGCGGCGTTCCTTGCGCACCACTTTGCCTGACCGGAGCAAGTCCAGCCGCATGGGGTCGCGGCTCTGATCGTCTTTGGGAATCAGGTCGCGCATATTCAACCCGAGGAACTGGGCGCGCGTGTAACCGAGCATCTCCAGCATTCGGGGATTGACTTCGACGAAGTTGCCGTCCGGGTCAGCGATGATGATGCCGTCGGAAGCCTGCTCCACCACCATCCGGTATTTCTCCTCGCTACGCCGGCGCTCGGCCACTTCGCGTTCCAGGTCCTCAGCGCGCTCTCTAAGCTCCTCAAAGAGCCGCGAGTTCTCGTAACCCATCGCAAGCTGAGCGGCCAGCGTGGTGAGCAACCGTTCGTCCTCCGCGCTGAATCCGGCATCGCCGAGTTTGTTTCCCAGGCCGATCCACCCGTAGGTCCGCGTCCTGGTCAACACCGGCGCCACCAGATACGAGTCGAGAGAGCCGAGATCAGGCGTGCAACCGAGTGTCTCCGCGCCTCCTGGCCAAAACCGGCCGCGCCGGCACTCTCCATTCGCCAGAACGTCAACCACCGGGCCGCGCAACTCGCAGGTCGGGCAGGGATCTTCCGGGTGCGGGGGCTTCACTCCGCCGGAGCAAAAACGCCGGACGGCGCGGCCTCTCTCGTCGGTGATGCAGGCTGACGCGCACATCGCGCCGATCACTTCACGCGCCGCACGGCAGTATCGTTCCACCAACTCCGAGGGATCCTGCGCCACGTTGAGTTCATGCCCGATCTCGATCAGCGCCTCGAGGCGGGCATTCAGATTCTGGACCTCTTCGGCTTGGGTCGAGACCTTGTCGGTCAGCACGCGAATGTGCTCGCGATCGAAATCCTCTGTTGGGGACGCCACGGCCACCGGCTTGAGTCCCAGGGCGGCGTCCACGGTCTTCACCAGTTCCTGGGGCTCGACCGGTTTGGAAACCACGTACTCCACGCCGCACCGCTCCGCCAGGGCTCGCGCTTCGTGCATCAGGTAATGCGCCGAGTAGAAGATCACCGGGATCGACGCCAAGGCGGGGTCCGCACGCAACCTGTGCGTGAATTCGTAGCCGTCCATGGCGGGCATCAGGATGTCGGTAATGATCAGATCGGGCTGCACCTCTCGAGCACGCTCCAGGCCTTCGGCTCCATCCCGAGCTTCGACCGTCTGGTGATTTTGGTAACCCAGCAGCGTGGTGAGTAGCTCGCGATTCGCTTCGTGATCATCGACGATCAAGATGGTCGCCATTCCCGGCTCCAATTTTTTGTTGATTGATCTCTTGCGCCCGGACCTCAAGCCAGGAACGGGCTTTCGAGGATCTGCCCCCCATTGGGCCACGAATTGAGCGCAGGAAACAAGAAAGAGTCATGGCAATGCGGCGGTTTTCTCACTCGAATATCAACCGTTGACCACCACCGATGTGAGGTGTTTCCCTGGAGATTCTGAAGCACATGCTGGCCCTAGCTGCGAATATAAGCCCGGCGTGTGCGCAGTTCTTCCCGGCACGTGGTAGATAGTCCCACGATGCCGGCATGAGAACAATCCAGGGAACCACTGATTTGCTGGGACTAAAGGACTGTAGAAGGTCCGGGAATTGGGCCCGGCCCAGTGACTCGCAAAGCCGTGACTCACGATTCCTCGGCCGGGGCCGGCGGCTCGAACTGGTCGAGCAGATCGGGGTTGGCGGCAAAGCGCTTCAGAACCCGGATGACGTTTCCGGAACCGAAACCGGCGCGCATGAGGCGTCGGTACGCCGAGGCCAGTTGCTTGTCATCGCCAAACAGCGGTTCCCGCGGCGCGTTCCGGTATTTTCGCCGGAGAAACTCCTCGATCAGGGTGGTTTCGTCCACATCCCGATACGTCTTCTCAACCGCCGTCTGGGCCAGTGCCGGGGCCACGCGCCGCCGCCGCAACTCTTGCGACACCCGGTTCTTGCCAATCCGCTGATTTTCAAGCCGTGCAGCGGCAAAACTCTCGGCGAAACGGCGGTCGTCAAGATAGCGATATTCTTTCAATCGCGCCAGCGTGGTGTCCACATCCTGCAGCCGTGCGGCGCGCTGCGTGAGCTTTTGCCGCAACTCACCCGAGGAGCAGGCGCGTGATCCCAGAGTCTTGAGTGCGAGATCCCAAAGCTCATCCGCATCCATCCGGCGCGGGATACGCCTGCCTGACGCACGCATAGTCTTCGACTGTACATGAGTTTAATTGCGTCACGCGGAAGAGTAAACCTCGCAATCGTTTCACGGAGTATACTGAAACAGAACGAGCGGGACGGGTTTCCGTCAGAAGTCCAGGAAGCCGGGCCTGAAACGAAGGAGCGAATATGGACGCAGAAGACCTGGCGAGTTTTCTTTTGGGTGTCGGCGTGGGCGTCGGGCTCGGGCTGCTCTTTGCCCCCAAGTCCGGTTACGAGACCAGAGAGCTGCTGAAGGGGAAGGCAGACGAGGGTAAGGAATATCTCAAGAAGCGCGGTTCGGAGTTGCGGGACAGCGCCAGCGATATCATCGAGCGTGGAAAAGACGCCATTGGCCGCCAGAAAGACACTCTGGCTGAAGCCGTGGAGGCGGGCAAGCAAGCCTACCGAGAGGTCGTAGGACAGCCCGCGCCGCCCGAAGGCCAGGTAGCTCACTAACAGAATGTCAGAAGATGTTTTTCGGTGGGTGATTACCATCGGAGTGTTTCTGGCCGTGGTGGCTTTTGCGCTGCAAGCTTTCGTGGTCTTCGCCATGTACAGGGTGACGAAAGCCACGCAGGACAAGCTGTTGCCGGTGGTGGAGGCGCTGACCCCGATCCTCGGTACGGTCCGGCGTCTGATGGATGAGAACGCGATCAAGTTCTCGCAGATGACCACTGAGGCCACGCAGATGGTGAAAACCCTGCACGAGCATGTCGACCGGTTAGGCGAAGTGGTGAGAGAGGCGAGCGATCGCGCGCGCGCTCAGGTGGCGCGCATCGATGGCGCGGTGGACGTGACGATTGAACAGGTGCAACAGGCGAGCGAGAACGTGAAAGCCGCGATTCTCAAGCCGGTGAAGCAGGTGGACGGCATCATGCACGGCATTCGCGCGGCGCTATCGGTGGTGGCGCACAGCCGGCGCGAGTCGGTGGATCACGCCACGCAAGACGAAGAAATGTTTATCTGATGGCGAAGCTGGCGCTGGTTTACGGCGTACGTCTGCTGCCGAGCGAAGAACTCGAATCGGTAGGCGAAGCTTCCATCGTCCTTAAGAACGGCCGCAAGGCTTCGGTGACCATGCATCTCATCGAGGGATCGAGCGAAAAAGAGATTCGCAAGCAACTGCTTGAGTCGCTCGACGCGTTCTTCGAATTCTATCCCGAAATTTGAGCTGCTTTTTTTTACGCGGCCTTTTGGACCTTGCCGCTGCGGATACAGGACGTGCACACGCGAATGCGCTTGGTGGCGCCATTCACGATGGCGCGAACCGTCTGCAGGTTGAGGTTCCAGCGGCGCTTCGTCACGTTGTGAGCGTGGCTGATGCGGTGGCCGAATTGCGGCCCGCGGCCGCAGACATCACATACTCTCGCCATGGTGGCAGGAATCTCCTTTGAAATACTGAACTTGTATTGTAACAGCGCCGTCGGCGGGAGCGCAAACCAGTTCATTCAATTAGAATTAGGAATTAGCTGTGTCTTGCACGTCGTCTGCCGGCAAGCTGGTTCTCGCGTTCGCATGCATCGGTATACTCCTCGGCCAGCAGGCCACGCTCGATGAGGCTGCCGCCGCTTTCGAACAGGGGCGTATTGCCGAAGCCGGCCAAAAGCTGGACTCCTTCCTGAAGGACCATCCGGCCGATTTGCGGGCGCTCATCCTCAAAGGCGCCGTCCTCGATACGCTGCAACGCTACAGCGAAGCGGAAAGCTACTATCAGCGCGCTCTGAAGCTGGCGCCCGGATCGGCCCAGGTGCTCAATAACGCTGCCAACCACTACCTGGCGAGTGAAGATCACCGGCAGGCTCGCGAGTTGTATCTGAAGGTGATTGCCGTCGAGCCGCGTCACGTCAACGCCAATCTGCAACTGGCGCAGATGAGCGTCGAAGAGAAACGCGGTGCGGAGGCGCTGGCTGACTTGGATCGGCTGGGGGAGGCCGCAAATTCCGACCCGGCCGTCCTGCTGGTGCGTGCTCGGGCACTGGCATTGACCGGACGATGCGCCGACGCCGGTACGCTGTTGGAAAATCTCGAAGGCCAGGCCGCCGGCGCTCCGGGCTTGTTCTTCTCTACGGGTTTGGCTTACGCCGAGTGCAAGCGATACGACGAGGCCGAGCGATCTTTTTCGCGCGCCTTGGACGCCGATTCGAAGAATCCCGAGATCCTCTACAACCTGGGCCTCGCCGCACTGGGAGCCGGCCACGCAGAGCGCGCTGCGTCCGTGCTGGAAACCGCGCGTTCGGAACGCCCGGAGGACATCGACTGCCTGTATGCGCTGTCGCGCGCCTATCTCAAGCAAGAGCGGCCGGCGGACGCGGCGCCTTTGCTGACCAAAGCACAAAAGCTCGCACCCGAGCGCGCGGACGTCCTGCTGCTGCTAGCCCAGGTTTCCTACCATCTCGAGTTTTACGAGGACGCCGCCGCGACGTATACGCGCTACCTGAAGTTAAAGCCGGATGACGACATCGCCCGGAGAGAACGCGGCATGGCTTTGGCCTGCGCCAATCAGCCTGCGAGCGCGCTCTCCGATCTCGAATGGTACGCGCGCAAGCACCCCCGCGATGCCATGGGATTTTACGAGCTGGCTGTGGCGGAGCACTTCGCCGATCGCGGCAAGGCATTTGAGGCGCTCGACCGGGCGTTGACGCTCGACCCGGCGATGGTTCAGGCGCACTATACCCGCGCCGTTTTGAACATCGAAGATCAGAAACCCGGGGCGGCCATCGACGACCTGCTACTGGTGGCTGAGCGGGATCCGTCGAATTATCGCGTGCTGGTTCACCTGGGGCAGGCCTACCTGGGGGCCGATCGCGCGGTGGAGGCCGCCGAAGTGCTGAAACGCGCGACCGAACTGGCGCCGGGCCAGCCGTCGGCTCTCATCCAATACCGCAAGGCACTCGAAAAGCTGGGCCGCAAGGACGAAGCTGCGGCTCTGCTCTCGCGATTGAAGCAAGCCGATTCGGAGGCGGAATTCCGCAAACCGCAGGCTGGCCTGATCGACTACCTCAGCCTTTCACCGGCCGAACAGCGCGCGCGATACCTCGCGAATCTTCGCAAGTATGGCGAGTCCGCCGCGTCTGATCCGCGTTGGAAAATGCGCCTGGGCCGGGAATTGCTGGCGGACGGAAAAATCGGCGAGGCCCAGGATGTGTTTCGATCTTTGTTGCCGGCCGTGTCCGATCCCGAGATTCTTGCGCGGTGCGGAAGGACCCTGCTGGAGTCCGAGCAGTATGATCTGGCGCGCCAATTCCTGGAGCCGGCGCTCGCTCGCGAACCGTCCTTCAGCCCGGCCCGCCTCGACCTGGCCATCGCCGTGTTTCATCTGCGAGGCGCCGCGGCCGCATTGGACGCGCTCGACAAGACTCCCGCCGCCGATCAGAAAGGAGACTATTACCTGCTGCGAGCGCAACTCCTCGACGCGCAGGGCAAGGTGCCGGAAGCCGCCGAGGCGCTCAACCAGGGCATGCGCGCGGCGCCCACACGATCGGCCCTTTACCTCCAGGCGGCCGGTTTCCTCCTCAAGCACCGGCTGTACGAAAAGGCTCTGGCATTGCTCCAACAGGCATCACGCATCTTGCCGGATGACCGGGAGCTACTTCTGGCGCGGGCGGTAACCTTTGCGGTGACCACTCGCGACGACGACGCTCAAAAAATCCTGGCGGCGATACAGACGCGCTGGCCGGAGTGGGACCGTCCCTATTTGCTGAATGGGATGATCCTTGAGATCCAGCTCAAATCGGCCGAAGCACTACCGTTGTTGGATACGGCGATCGCTCTCGGCGCGAACACCCCGGAAGGATACTACTACCAGGCTCTCGCCCTCACACATGCCCGGCCCAACGATGTGGAGGCCGCCCACGAGGCGATCTCCCGCGCCCTGGCGCTGACTCCGAACGATCCCTACATCTTCCTGCTGGCGGGAAAAATTTCGCTTGCGCGGAAAGACTACCAGGCGGCTATCGGACAGCTCGCTGCCGCCACGCACCTTCTGCCCACCCTCATTCCGGCGCACTACGCGCTCCACGACGCTTACAAGGCCGTGGGTGACGAGCAGAAGTCTGCGGCCGAGCTTGATACCATTCAACATATCGCCGACGAAAACGCCGCCTCCGACAAGAGCCCTTTTCCCGTGGAGGACTTCGTATTCCAGGTTCGGCCCCCAAGCTAGGGATGCGGCTGGCTGCTATCTGCGGCGTTCTCTTCACGGTCTGGCTATACTGGCCGCCGGTGAGCGGCGCTCCCGCCGGGCAAATCGTCTTTGAGAACGTTGTTGAGCGCTCGGGAGTGCGCTTCGTCACCGACAGCAGCACCAGTGCGCGCAAGCACCAGGTGGAAACCATGCTTTCGGGGGTGGCCATTTTCGATTACAACAACGATGGGTTGATGGATCTGTATTTCGTGAATGGCGCGCGTTTGCCGGACATGGATAAGTCCGATCCGCGCTACTGGAACCGGCTCTACCGCAACAACGGCGACGGCACCTTCACGGACGTGACCGAAAAGGCGCGCGTGCGCGGCGCCGGTTTCGGCATGGGCGCGGCCGCGGCGGACTACGACAACGATGGCTGGACGGATCTATACGTCACCGGCGTCAATCGCAACCAGCTCTTCCGTAACAATGGCGACGGGACTTTCACGGATGTGACGGAAAGGGCTGGTGTCGCGGGCGTACACCCCAAACTGGGCAAGACATGGTCGATCAGCGCGGGCTGGTTCGATTACGACAATGACGGCCGGCTGGATCTTTTCGTCACCAATTACGTGAACTGGTCGCTCGAAACCGAGCCGGTTTGTAAGACCAACGGCATTGTCGCTTATTGCTCGCCTAACAGCTATACCGGCCAGCCCAACATGCTGTTTCACAACAACGGCGATGGCACTTTCACCGATGTTTCCGAGTCCTCGGGCATTGGCAAGCACACCGGCAAGGGCATGGGCGTCGTCTTCGCCGACTACGATAGCGACGGCTTCACCGACGTGTTCGTCGCCAACGATACTTATCGTAATTTCCTCTTTCACAACAATGGCGACGGCACATTCCGAGAGGCCGGCACTGTGACCGGTGTGGCCTACAACGAAAACGGCAAATCCATCGCGGGGATGGGCGCGGATTTTCGCGACGTTGATAACGACGGTCTGCCGGACATTTTTGTTGTAGGTATGATCGGCGATACCTTCCCGCTGTTTCGCAACCGCGGCAGCGATTTCGCCGACGTCACCAGCGCATGGGGGATCAGTAGCCCGACAGGCCGATTAACTGCCTGGGGCGCCGGCGTCGCCGATTTCGATAATGACGGCTGGAAAGACCTGTTCGCCGCCTGCTCCTCCATTCTGGACAACTCCGAGGAGATCCAGCACCTTCCCTCGAAACTTCCCAATCAGGTGCTGCGCAATATCGGTGGAACTCATTTCGCGGACGTGAGCGCGTCGGCCGGCGCGAGCTTTGGCGTGGCACGGGCGCACCGGGGCATGGCATACGGAGACTTGAACAACGACGGCCGCATCGATGCTGTGGTGACCGTCAAAGACGGTCCGCCGGAGATTTTGCTGAATCGTTCGCCGGAGAAAAACCACTGGCTGCTGGTCAAACTGATCGGCACGCGCAGCAATCGGGATGGGATCGGCGCGCGCCTCAAAGCAAAGGTCGCTGGCGGCCGCGTGCTGTATAACCATGTGACCACGAGTACCGGCTTGAGCGCCTCCAGCGACCCTCGCGTTCATTTTGGGATGGGGGCTGCTGAGCGGGTCGACAAACTCGAGATCCTGTGGCCCAGCGGGATCCGGCAGGTTCTTGCTAGTGTCGCTGCGGACCGCATCCTGGAAGTGCACGAGCCCGCAAAATGAAAAGGGCCGGACAGGCATCCGGCCCCACTGAAGTTAGACGGGCGACGCGCGCGCCGCCCAGACGTCACCAGTACAACTTCAACGCCACCTGCACTTCGCGCGGGCCGTTGGCCGTACTCGTGATTACGCCAAAGCTTCCGCCATTTACCGTTGTGTTCGGCCCGTTGAATTGCGGGTGGTTGAAAGCGTTAAAAGTCTCCAGCCGCAACTGGAGTCTGGTGCCTTCCCGCAATTTCGGTATGAGAAATTCCTTGAAGAGCGCCAGGTTCACATTCGCGGTCCCGGGCTGCCGGCAGCTTCCAATGCTCCGCGGAGAGTCCCCCACGGTAAACGGAGGCGGCACGACCAATGCGTCGGGATTGGCGAAGAACTGGTTCAACTTGTCCGAGCTGGCACATTTCAGCTCAGCCGTGATGTTTGGCTGCTGCCCTCCGTAAGTCGGCAGGCTTTGGCCGCCGGAGAGCCCCGGGAACAAGGGTCTACCGTCGGTAAACCGCCAGATTCCGTTGGTCTGCCAGCCGCCGAGGATTGCGTTGACCACGGCGTTGGCGTTGCCCAGCAGCGGTTTGCCTTTTCCGATGGGCAGTTCATAGGTATAACTGAACTGCAACACAGACGGAATATCGAAGGTCGAGAGGCCACGTTCCAACCTCCGGTTGTTGGGATCCTGCAAGTGTGGTTGCAGGGCGTTCCCGCCAAGCCACGAGACAGCGCCGCCCGTGGTGGAAGAGTCATCCAGAGATTTGGACCAGACGTACGTCACCAGAAACTGCAGGCCATGAGAGAAACGCTTTTCGGCCTTCAGTTGCAGAGCGTTGTAGATGGAATTGGCCCACGGCGGATCTTCCATGTAGACGCCGGTGAATTGCGGGAACGGCAACAGGAACTGAGACGCCGGATAGGTCTGAGCCGACAACCCGCTCAGCGGGTCTTTGATAATCCCGTAGAACGGATTGTTTACGTAGGTATTGAGCGCTGAAATCTGACTTGGGCTATAGTGCTCAATCTCGGAACCCAGGTAATTCAACGCTGTGGCTCCGCCGAAATACAGGTGCGTGCCCTTTTTGCCTATGTAGCTGGCATCCAGCAGGATGCTGGAGGGGAATTCATGCTGGATGCCGAAGCTCCAGGACTGTTCGTTGGGGTTCGGAGAGTCGATCTTGGCGATCGGCCCCTGCCCACTATAACCCACGTCGTTAAGCAAACCCAAAGAACTTCCCGGCGGGAGTTTCACTCCGTTGGGGAACGGGTTGCTCAATCTTCCATACGGTGTGGCGCCGTCGCTTGGGTTCAGCGGGTACCAGTTCGTGATTTCGTCGTAGCCCTGCCATCCGAGAGCGCCCGTACCGGAGGCGCCGCCCTTTACGGTCGAGTAGAAGATCCCATAGCCACCGCGTAGCACCGTTCCCTTGGCCAGTTCGTATGCAAAGCCGAAGCGTGGCCCTAGGTCCCCGTAGTCCGTTTCGAAGTTGTTCCGGTGACTGGGGGTCATGAAGATCTCGCCGCCGTGAAGCGTTCCGAGGCCGGGGGCGGTAATCGGGGAAACGACGCTCGGGTCGAATCCGTTCATGCGGTTGTAACGTTCGCTGCGCGGAGTGTTCACGTCGTAGCGGACTCCAATGTTGAGCGTCAGCTTCCGATTCACCTTCCAGTTATCCTGGACGAAGCCGCCGTACTGGAAGCTCTGCGTGCTGACGTAATTCGGAATTTCGTACTGGCCCCAAGCAGCCGGGCCGCCGACGCCCGTCATGAAACTGGCCATGGCGTCGCCGCCGCCCGAATACGGAAACTCAGACGTGCCCTCGAAATCGAAATCGAAGTAACCTCCAGGCGTTCCCGGCTGGGTGTAGTTAGTGCGATGCATGCGGCCGTCGAAACCGAATTTCAGATCGTGCGAGCCCTTCACCCAATTCAGCGTGGACAGGAGTTCGTGTGTCTCTGTGCCGAGCCGCTCATAACTCCAAGCCTGCGTGCCCAGGTTGCTGTTGCCGGGTGCGGTGTAGTTATCCATTACGATCGACGGAATGAACGGGATTGCCGAAGTGTCCATGTATGCCGGCATCCCCAGGGTTTTCACCGGGGACAGCCCTTTGTATTGAGGCTCCGCGGCAATCGTCTTCGAGAAAACGTAGTTTCGTGCCAATCCGTAGGACGCTGTCAACAGCAACGTGGGGGTGAAGGTATGGGTGTGGTTGATGGCTACCAGGTTGGAGTCACTGGGGGCAGGACCGCCCGTGCACGGGTCTGCAACGTTTCCATAACAGTTGGGACCAGGAGTGCCGGGAGACGAGGCCCGAGAGTACCGGACCGCCAAGAGGTCTTTGTCGCTGAAACGCTGGTCGACTTTGATGTCGAACTGGTTCCCACTCCCGTGCGATGCTGCAGCCCCCTGCCAGTTCGTGTACTGGTTATAGTTCGCTGTCCCGGGCGTGCCAAGATTCGGCATCGGGAAATACTGCGCCATCTTTAGCGCGATCGGGTCGATCAGGTTGCCGGGGCGAGCCGGAAGCTGAAGATTTGTGCCGTTCAGTTTTGGACTGCCCGGACTCATGTAGGTGATCATGTTATTGAACGGAATGTAGCCGGAGCGCACCGGGCCGCCTTCATCGTTGTTGTAAACGCCCGTGTACGGATCCCAGAGCTGGCCGTCCGGCGAGGAGCAGCGGCCGGCGGAATCAAAGCTCCCTCCCGCGTAGCCGCAGAGTTCGCCGAAATTGCCGGTGCGTTCCGCCGCGCTGGGCACGCCCGCGGTGAAGGTGCTTAGCGTCGCCTGGCGGGTGCCGTCATAGTCAAAAAAGAAAAAGGTCTTGTCGCGTCTGATCGGCCCGCCGACTGTGCCTCCGAAGTTGTTCTTCTTCAATGGGGGAATCGGAAGGCCGGCGGCGTTGTTGAAGAAACTGTTGGCATCCATTATCTGGTTGCGCAGAAAGTCGTAGGCGCTTCCATGGAACTGGTTCGTCCCAGAGCGGATCACCATGTTGATGATGGTTGATCCCGTGAACCCGTACTCCGCGCTGAAATTGGACTCCTGGACGACAAACTCTTCCACGGCGTCCACCGATGGCGTGTACAGCGGGTACAGGATGCCGCTGTTCTGCTCGAAGTTGGTCGTGGTCACGCCATCCATCAGGATGTCGGAGGTCGCGTTGCGGCTGCCGTTAGAAATGAAGTTATTGGCCGTGCAAAGGTTGCAGGAGCTGTCGGCCTCCGTCACGCCTGGAGTGAGCACCACCAGGTCGGTTACCGAACGGCTCACCAGCGGCAGGTCATTGATGAATTTCCGATCCACCACTTGGCCCGTCACCGCATCCTGCGTGGAAAGCACCGGCGCCGCCGCAGTAATCTCTACGGCTGTCGACGTCGCACCCACCTGGAGCGAGAAGTTGACGGCGACATTCTGATTGACGTCCAGTTTGATGTCCGATTGTTCCTGCACCTGGAAACCCTGGGCCTCAACCGAGAGTTTGTAGGTGCCCGGCGGGACGCTGCGGAACAGATAACGTCCCGTCGAATCGGTGTTGGTGTCAAACGCGTAGCCTTTCTGTTGATCCACGAGTTTCACATGCGCGTTCGGGACCACGGCGCCTGTTGGGTCGGCAACGACTCCGGTGACCGTCCCCGTGTAAAGTTGCGCCCAAGCGACCATGGACAGCAGCACTGCCAAACAGACAAGAGTTCTAACCATCCGTGTTTGCATCACGATACCCCCAAGTTTCTCGTGTGTATTGAAAGACAATTGAAGGCGGGCGATTCCCAGGCCTTGGAACCCCCATGCCCGTTGACAAGTTCGTTGATCCCACCCGCGCAACGCTTCGACTCGGAAGCGATAATCCACAACTAATACAATTGTGTTAGCGGGGATTATGACGCCAAGCCTAGACCCCTGTCAAGGCAGAGGCGTGTAAAAGGTGTTGCTGATATACTTCCTCCTGGAATGGCCAACCCGAAATACAAGGTTTCCGATAAACCGATCCCGGTCTCGGAGCTGGTGGACACACTGAGCGACGGAACCAAGGTAAAACGCAGAATTCCGCGCATGCGCGCTTGCAACGAGAAAGACGCGAAAGGGAAGCTGTGCGCTGGACATTTGAAGCGATGGTATTTCTTTGGTGACGAGGTCAAGCGCAAGTTCGGCCCGGAAGCCGAGATCTACCGCTGCGAGCACTGCAAAACGCTCTACCTGCCAAGCCTGGAAGAAGAACCGCGGACGGGGACACTGGCCTGGTAAAAGAAAAACCGCATCGGCCAGCCCCCTGACGTTCTGGAGCTAATCCGATGCGGTCCGCCCGTTTCGAGCTGGGATCCGGCGGCGGGCCATCCGGGCACGTGCTATTTCCTGCCATTCCTGGCGAGGTTCCGCGTCCGACTTTCCTTCACCAAGAACGCCAGATAACTACCGCAACCCAGATCCCTGGAGAGAAGTTAGAATCCGTGTCTAAAAAAAACCCCTCTGATGCAACCAGCAAAACGATTCAGCCGCGAGCATCAAACAACCACTAAAACATCGGCTCCCGCAAGCACGCTGTTTCTTCTTGCCCGCTTCCATCTCGTCCTGCCTGTTGCAGCAGAGGGCAGGTTACAGGTTACTTCGCCAATTCATTCACTCAAATAGCAACAGGGCGGCCAACTGAAGCTGCCGCTAATCCATTGATTCTTCGAATAAAGATGACCCACGCCCAGCCTGTGCCTGAGGCGTCGTGGTGTCCCGGTGTGGCGCTATGACACAATCGGAATTCATGTCTCACCGGGTCCGGGTCAGTTCAATGTTGGCGTTTTTGGCCTTGGCAGTGCCGGCCGGCGCGCAGAGCGACGAAGAGAGCTTGCACGTCTACACGGAGCACCCGCGCCTGTTCTTGGGTAAGCACCGTTTACAGATGTTACAGAAGGAGAGGCAGCGCCGGTCACTGCGCTGGCAGCAGTTTGAGTTGTTAATGGCGGGCCATGCGCCCATGCCGGAGCCAGGATTCGCCGACGCGCTGTACTACCGGGTCGCCGGAGATCAAAAGAGCGGCCACAGCGCCGTAACCTGGGCGCTGGGACCCGGTACGGATCTCCGGCAACTAGCGCTGGTGTTCGACTGGTGCCAGGATCTATTGTCACCGGTGCAATCGAAAGCGCTGGCGGCCAAGCTCGCCAAGGGCATCCAGCAGACCGGCAAAGATCGATCGGTTTCCGCCGCGCGCTCGCGCGCATTGGCGGCGATCGCTCTCGCCGATCACATGCAGGAAGTCTCGGAGCGTGAGCTGGCGCACGTGATCCGCACCTGGTGGCGGGGCGAATTGGCTCCCGCCCTGGCCGCGGGCCGCAGCGCTATCGCGCGCGAGGATTTCTACGCGCTTTACGAAATGCTGCACGCCATCCGCGACAATCTCATCATCGACCTGCGCGAGTCTGCCCCGGCTTTCTTCAAGGACCTGCCGGTCTACGACCTGGTCAGCTTTTACCCCGCGACCTATCCTGCGCCTGAAGGCGAGTATCGCATCCCCGCGTCCAAGGGAGGCGGCGAACCCGACGTGCAGCGCGCTGCCATGGCGCGCGCGGCCGAACTGGCGATGGTTCCGTACGATGTCAACGCGCCCGAGAGCCAGATCCTGCAGGGGTGGCTGATGCACGACAATTTCCTGCTGCGGAGCACGCTGGGCGCGCCCTACGAATTTCTGTGGGCCAATCCGTATCATCCCGGCTTGAGTTATTACCTGACGCCCCTGATCTTCCACGACGAGGTGTTCGGACGGCTGTTCATCCGGTCGAGCTGGGACGAATCGGCCCGCTGGCTGGGCTATTTCGATGGCGAACTGCAACTGTTTGAGAACGGCAGCGTGACCGTGCTAAATCCGCAATTGGCCTCCGAGCCGATGTCGCTGGACACCGCCGTGGTGTTCTTCGGCAAGAACGCGCAGAAGTTCCAAACCATCCTCAGTGAGGACGAAGAGGTATTCGTACTCGGGCTGAAGCCGCACTGCACCTACGCCATCGAAGTGGACGATGAGGAAATGACCGAGGGAAAGACGGATGCCGGCGGGATTCTGGAGCTCAAACTGCCGCACAAAGCGCAGGTCGGCGTGCGGCTGCACGAAGCGGTCTCGATCAGCCCTCCAAAATCTGCTCGAGATGATGGCGCAGGTGCTTCAGGTAGTCCCCGATAAGGAATTCGAGATCCGTATCGCCGCCCGGGCCTTTCCAGACATGCCGGGCAGCGCTTGCGTCTGCGTTGCGAATGACGTGGACGAGATGCCGGTTGTACGCCAGCCACAACTCGACCAGATCGCGCCACCGGCGGCCGGCGTAATTTTGCGACTGCACCCAGCCGTTCTGCTGGTACGAGGGCAGCACGAGGGTCTCTTCGAGCTGGAGCCGGACGAACCTTTGGTGATTGTTCGACGCCGAATCGATGAGATGCCCGAGAATTTCCTTTTTGCACCATGATTCCGGCGCGGGACGCTTTCCCGCGGACTCTTCGCCGATGGACAGCAAGCGTGCCGATGAACTCTCGAGGACCTGATCGAGTTCAGAAGCGGCCTCAGATGCGATCATGGCGACGATCATAGCATCGTGGGACGGGACGAATCGGCGATTTTACGGTAAGGGGTGAGACGTGTGTTAGCTCAAACCATTTGCGCCTTGCGCCGTCAGAAGGAAAATGAGATAACTTGGCGCTGGGAGGAGGGGAATATGTCTTGTCCGGATTGTGATGGCGTTGCGAGACGGGAGTTTCTTAGGACCGCGGCGCTTGGCAGTGTTGGTCTGGCGGCGGCGCATGCGGCCAGCCGGTTCTCGGGGTCGTCAGAAACGGTGGTGACTTCGCTCTATCAGAGCCTGAACCCGGCTCAGAAAGCGAAAGTCGTGTTTCCGTTCGATCATCCGCTGCGCTCGAAAGTGGACGCCAACTGGATGATCACGCCGGCAAAGATCGCCGAGTTCTTTACGACGGACCAGCAGGCCATGATCGATGAGATTTTCCGCGGGCTGCATAATCCCGAGTTCATCGACAAGGTGATGTACCACATCCAGGAGGACGGCGGCGGGCTGGGCCACTATTCGGCCGCGCTGTTCGGAACGCCGGGCACGGGCGCCTTTGAGTTTGTGCTCACGGGCCGGCACTGCACCGTCCGCTGCGACGGCGATTCGGTGCACGGCGCGGCATTCGGCGGGCCGATTTTTTACGGCCACGCGTCGCAGAACTTCAACGAAGCGCCGGATCATCCGAAAAACGTTTACTGGTACCAGGCCAAGCGTGCCAACGAGGTTTTTCAGGCGCTCGACGGCAAGCAGCGCGCGGCGGCGTTGCTGGGCGATCCGCGAGAGGAGAAGGCCAGCGCAACGGTGGAACTCAAGAAGCGCGGCGATGCGATTCCCGGACTTCCGGTCTCCGAGATGACGCGCGATCAGCGCGAACTGGTGGATCAGGTGCTGGCCGACCTTTTATTGCCCTTCCGCAAGAAAGACGCCGACGAAGCGATGAAGGACATTCGCGCCAACGGCGGCGTGGAAGGGCTGACGATGTCGTTCTACAAAAATCTCGATATCGGCAACGACGGCGTCTGGGATGTGTGGCAGCTCGAAAGCCCGGCGATGATCTGGTACTTCCGCGGCGCGCCGCACGTGCACACGTGGGTGAACATCAAAGAGCGTGCGTGAGGGTCGGAGTGGGGGACAGTTGAGCGTTATGTCGCCCAAGGCGCGATACCCGCGAGGATGAAAATTCGGCAGAGGCAGGAATATTCTGCAAGGGGCGAAGCCGGGACAGGCAACTGCGTCCACGGAGGGCGGGTCGGCAAGGTTGGGGTTCGATGCGTCGGGGACGCAGAAGCCAGTCCCGGTTTCGCGACGTACGGGCTTTGCGAATCGGGCAGTTACAGCTATTTTCAAGAGAGGCACCACCGTCCACGGCGACGGGGCTGGTAGTTTGTGGGCGGCTCGATTAGGGACGGTGGAGTCAGTCCCCGATGCGCTCGCGTTTCGCACAAAGGTGCAGGGCTGCGTGGATTCGCAGAATCGTTCGGCTCGGGACGGTGAAGCCAGTCCCCGTTTTTCAGCGTGTTTCTATTTCGGCGTGAAGCTGAAGTTCGAGATGTAGAGTTCGTCGGTGCCGGGCAGATAGAATCCGAATTTGCCTTGCGCCGGATTGAGTCCGGAAGCCTGCCAGGTATCAGCTACAATCCAGTCGTTGCCCTGTTGAACGCTGGTCACCACGCTTCCCGGCGAGACCTCGACTTTGATGGTGTACTGCAGTTCCTTGCCGGCGGGAGACTTTAACGGAGCGGACTTGTCGGAATCCTTCACCTTCTTGCCGCCGCTCAACTCGGCGCGATGGATATTCTTCTTGTCGATGCCGAACAGGATGTAGTCGCTCTTATTTTCGACGCAGCCCACTACCCATTGAATCCGACCTTTGCCCAGGAATCCGCCCTGGCGGAGCACTGTGAAAATGAAGGTGCCGGAGCTCGGTTCGGCGGGATAAAGCACCAGTCCGCCGCCGCGATGCACGTACCAGTTGCCGTCAGCCTGCCAGCCGGAAGCTTTGGCCCACTGTTCCGTCGTCACGGGACCGGTGGCGGGGTGGCCGGATTTCGGAGCAAGAGTCAGGGAAACGTTGTTCGGCTTACCGGAGGCGACGGTAATGGTTTGCGTGGCGTCGTTGTGTCCAGGCGCGGTGGCGCTGAAAGTGTACTGTCCCTCGTCCAACTCAACGGCTCCGTTACGGACCTCATGCAGCTTTCCGTCTCCATTCTTGTAGCTGACCGTCGCGTTGGCGGGAGAGACGGTGATCTTAACGGACGCTCTGGCGGCTTGGAGCGTCACGTCCGGAGGACCGAGCGCCAGGGTCTCGCCGGCCTTGAACTCTTTCACGATTTGTTTGTGCCGGCGTCCATCGGTCAGCTCGATGGTGTGGCTGCCAGGAGCAATATTGGGGAGCGACAGACTGCCGTCGTTTCCCACGTTCCCAGCGTGCTTCTGATCCAGGTTGACCTGCAAGCCGGGCGCCGCTCCATGAATGGCAAGCTCCGCAACGGTGGGAACCGGGCGCAGATGAAATTCCAGCTTGGCTTCCTCGCCCTTTTTGACCTCGAC
>Ga0335077_10001550_pt1 | contig 27400 bp, 30 predicted proteins | sample Lox_Sample_31_FD_207151 | JGI IMG/M metagenome (GOLD analysis project Ga0335077, IMG submission 207151) | Soil microbial communities from Loxahatchee National Wildlife Refuge, Florida, United States - Lox_Sample_3.1 | ecosystem: Environmental > Terrestrial > Soil > Wetlands | place: USA... | reverse complement strand
GTCAACCGCACGCCCTCACGAAGGGATTCCTGCCGGAGGTGCTTCGCCCGACGGCCAGATGGCTTCGCGTTCGCCTGGCAGACTTAGAAACTCAGCAGTGGCACTCTCAGATGCGCGGCCAGGCCGCGTGCGCCGGCTCGCATGACTTGAGCGTGGTTCCAGCGGAAAGCAGGTGCGAGCAGCGGCGACAGCCACGCCATCCAGGCCCGCGTCACATCGACCTGCCACTCGTAACGTACGCTCGTCACGCTGTCGATATGATCGAGGGTCCACATCCCGCGCCCGCTTAGCTCGCCGCTCGCCTCGCCTCCAAGCCGGCGGGCACGCTCCACCAGTGTGGTTCGCATGTCGAACGTCAGGCGGTAGGGCAATCGGCTCGACCACGTATACCGACGCACGGCACCCACACCGATGGCATCGCCTGAGTCGAGCAGTTCGACTCGTCGCACGTACTTCCACCAGTTCGGCCAGCCCTCCGAATGATAGATCGCTTCCCATATCGGATCGATGGGTCCCTTGAGCTGCCACCGAGTGACTAAGACAAAGCGTGGCGGCATCACTCAACCTTGCGGCAGTCTGCCTCGCCGAGCCAGAAAAGCAGTCCAGGTGCCATGATTGGTTTCGGGGAAGGCCTGAGTGCCGAGCCGCAGACTGTCATTGTATCGCTTCAACGAACGCGCCAGTCCGAGCCGTGATCAGCAAGCAGAGGGCCCTGATCACGTATCGACCAAGTCCCAGGACAGCACATGATGGTGGAGCCCTCGAGACGTGAGCGGTCCTCGATCGAATGACCATCGGTCAGTACGCCTGGACGGGTGTTATTTGAGCGCCGGTGAGACTGATTGTGTAGCAAGTCCGGCCGCCCGCCATCCCTCGATTCCGTCCGGAAACCAGTACACCCGGCGAAAGCCGTAGCCGATCGCGCGCCTTGCGGCGTTCCAGCTGAGCCAGCAGCGTTGGTGGCAGTAGATCACCAGGGGGCGATCGAGTCGGTTGCCGGTTAGCTCGAACAACTTGCGTTGGAACAAGTGATCGAGCGATGGGGGAATCGCGCCCAGTCCGACACCGGGGAACCAATGGGCGCCCGGGATCGCTGCATGCGGCGGCGGACTCCACAAGACTTCCGTGCCGAGACCTTCCGGTCGCTTCTGCTCATTCGATACGTCGATGGCGACGGCCTGGCCGCGTTTGAGCAGGCTCGAGACTGCCTTGGCGTGAATGACGCTGCCGCCATGCAAGGTCGAGGGCACCGGACCGCTGGGTGGGCCGGTCCAGAACGTGGGCGGCTCCGGGACTGGGTCGGGCGCAGCGCTGCCGATAGTTCCTACGACTGCGAGCAGCGCCAGCGTTACCAACGCCCGCGTGCCAAGTTCCTCTGAGCGCTGGCGCGCGGGCATTCGATGTGCGCCAGCTCAGCGCGGTGGAATCGAAAACTGATGCTCGAAACTAGTGCCCTTCGAGTCCCGGGCAGCCACATGCAGTTCTCCGCCCGAGGCCGGCACGAAGCCGAACGTGATCACCGGATCGGCGCTCAGCGAGATGTCCGAGTCGAGGTGAAACACCTTCCCCCCGCGGTACGTCACATCGATTGCTCTGAGATAGCGTGCTGGAGTGTAGAGGTGCGTGAGCTGGTTCATCTGCATACCGTTGAAGTTCGGGTGCCGGATCATGAGCTGCGCGCGGGCCGGTATACCGGCCGCCACCGGAGTCAGCAATTTCAGCTTCATTTGCCCTAGATCCTGCAGCGCCTCGGCTTCGCTGGCTCCGGCCGGAGCCGAACAGCCGCCCGAGGCCTTTATGAATCGTTCGGTCACGTACAGCACACCCGTTGTGGTCTCTGCGATCGCATGGATGCTCGTATACTGATCCACGCGAATGCGCAGCTTGAGCAGGCTCGGATCGGACTGGGGACCGAATACGAAATGGCCCGCAAGCGGGGCGGGATTCATGTCCACGATTAGATAGAGGCCCTTTGCGGGCTCGCTGCCGTTGAGCTTGATGGTGATCGGCACGAGTGCCGCATCCAGCGCGCGGGAAGGCGCCTCGAGCTCGATGCGCCCGCTGCCGTCAATGAGAGTGCGTTGGCCGAAGATCGTGGTCCTGAGACTCTGCCAGCGCAGAACGCGGGCCTTGTCAGTGTCGCTGTCTTGCGCGCTTGAAGTGCTCGCGACGCCGAGGAACGCGGCGAGGAGGGTCAGCGCGACGGATCGCCGGGCGAGGGTTCCCATTCGAGCTCCTTGTACGCCTGCGTGATGTTGTGCCCATTGTAGTCGTCGAACAACAGCCACTCGCCGCGCTCCGACAGCGCGATCGTGCTGACCGCTGCTTCGAGCTCGAGACCCCTGCGAATTGCCTCGCGTGTCTCTGAGAGAAGCTTGCCCAGATAGCGTTCGAGCGGCTCAGCGGCCCGAGGCCACGCCACGCGTGTCGGGCCATGACCCGGAACGGCGGCCTTGATGCGCTGCGCTTGAAGGAGCTGCAGCTCCCGGATCCAACCTCGCAAGCTGCCGTCGAGGGACGGAACACGGCGGACGAAGAGCAGGTCTCCGAGCATCAGCGTATTGGTGGCTGAGTCCCTCACGCTCAAGTCACAGTCGGTGTGCGCCGGCGGATGCGCCGTCAGACCCAGCGTTCTGCTACCGAGATCTAAGTCCATTCGACCCTGCACCAGCATTGTCGGCATGACGATTGGGCCCGCTTCCCGCTCGCCGAGGGTCGCCTCCAGGCGCCGCTGGTAGAACTCCCCACGCGCCGCGAGCATGGACGGCAGGCGGTGATGGCCCACGAAACTTGGGGCATCCTGCCGGAATGCGCCCGCCCCGAAGACGTGATCGGGGTGGCCGTGCGTCATCACCACGTAACGTATCGGCAGCCCGGTCACCCGGCGGATCGCCGCTCGAAGCCGACAACCGTCTTCGAGACTGCCGCCCGGATCGATCACAGCGACAGCATCTCTGCCGATCACGAATCCGGTATTCGCGATGGCACCTCGATTTGTTGTGCTCGTCTCCTCATGCACCCCGAAGCGGAAGAACACGCCGGGGGCGATCTCATCGACAGCGATTTGCTCTCTGATGGCGCCTTCGGAGAGCGCGTCCAGACAGCTCGCGCCGAGCCCGGCAACGGCCTGCCTGCGCGAGATGCTGAACGCGCCTTGCATGACGCTGCCGACTCTGACCGAGCGGTCGCGGCAAGTCAAAGCGCGAGGCAAGTGGTCGCGCACTCGCGAGTGGAGGGTTCCGCTCTCAGCAAACCAGGCGACGGGCTCAGGGCGTATCAGCGAGACGCACGTCGTATCACGCCGTAATCCGCCCTTCGAGACTACGTTTGCGGGTACGGCCAACGCCTCGCACAGAAAGACCATTAGACTCAGCGGGTTGGCACGAGAGTTCAACTCCGGCCGGGGGCGCCGGGCCGCACAGGCCATCGTCCTCAACGCCCGCTGCGCGGAACCCGGCCTGCGGGTACAAATGCAGGTACGGCACTCGCGACGCAAACGCGGCTGTCCCTATAGCGGTCATTCGAGCAGGTCTGTTGGGAGCGTCAGTCTATGCGAAGTGCTGAATCGCCAGCTTGTTTCACATTGCGTGCCATTAGCGACTGCGCGCGGGTAAGGAGCGCCAGATTCATCGTCGTTCTCCTCGTTTGTTTTATGAGGAGTCCGCCTGTCTCCAGCGCAACGGTCCCGATGAGCGGGTCAAAAGACTCGCCCGTAGTCGTGGCGCTGAAGCAGTCCGGGCGCTATGAAAGTCTGCGCCGTGCCTTTCGCGAGGCACAACATCAAGTCGAGTCCCAGGGCACAGGCTTTCGGCTAGAAAATCCGGAGAACCAGCTGCGGACCGAGTTCCATAACGACGGCCTGAGGGTCCAGCATCCGAAGGGTCGCTTCGGATTGCGCCTGGCGGCGTACGGCTACGGTGAACGTCTGCAGACTCCCGCACCCGCGTCCATTCGCGCCGCGGGAACGCGCATCGAATACCGCCGCGGACCCTTGACCGAATGGTATGTGAACGCACGGCAGGGACTGGAACAGGGGTTCACCGTTCGCGAGCGGCCGGAGCACGCGCAACGAGGGCCGCTCAGGATTGAACTGGCGGTCAGCGGCGGCCTGCAGCCGGCACTGGTCGGCGAGCACATCGAGCTGAGGCGCGCTGGCCGCGCTCTGCTGCGGTATACCGACCTGCGAGCCTGGGATGCGGCCGGGCGCGTGCTCGCTGCGCGCATGGTCGTGCACTCCGGGCGCATTCGTCTCGAGGTGACCGACCGCGGGGCCCTTTACCCAGTCACAGTCGATCCCTGGATTCAGGAGCAAGAGCTGACCGCCGCCGATGGCGCGCGTGGCGACGTGTTCGGATATTCGGTCGCCGTGAGCGGGAATACGGCCATCATCGGCGCTGCCGGCAGGACGATCGGGAATAATCCCGGTCAGGGCGCCGCCTACGTGTTCACGTGCTCCGGAAATCCTTGCACCTGGACGCAGCAGCAAGAGCTGACCGCCGCCAATGGCGCGCGCGATGACGAGTTCGGAAACTCGGTCGCCGTGAGCGGAACTACGGCCATTATCGGAGCTTGGGGCAAGAATTCCTTATTCTTACCTGAAGCGGTAGCCCCGCAGGGTGCCGCCTACGTATTCACGTGCTCCGGAACTCCCTGCACCTGGACGCAGCGGCAAGAGCTGACCGCGGCCGATGGCGCGAGCGGCGATGAGTTCGGGAATACGGTCGCGGTGAGCGGAAATACGGCCATTATCGGCGCTCCATACAAGAACTCCTACGAGGGCGCCGCCTACGTATTCACGTGCTCCGGAACTCCCTGCACCTGGACGCAACAGCAAAAGCTGACCGCCTCCGATGGTGCGCGCGGCCATGTGTTCGGATATTCGGTCGCCGTGAGCGGAGGGACAGCCATCATCGGCGCTATTGGCAACACTTCCTCGCGGGGCGCCGCCTACGTATTCACGTGCTCGGGGACCCCGTGCGCCTGGAAGCAGCGGCAAGAGCTGACCGCCGCCGATGGCGCGAACGGCGACGTGTTTGGAACCCGAATCGCCGTGAGCGGGGCTACGGCCGTCATCGGCGCTCCAGGCAAGACTATCGGCAGCAATTCCCTCCAGGGCGCCGCCTACGTGTTCACGTGCTCAGGAACCCTCTGCACTTGGACGCAGCAACAAGAGCTGACCGCCACCGATGGCGCGAGCCGCGATCAGTTCGGAACCCGCGTCGCCGTGAGTGGGAATACGGTCATCATCGGCAACAATTCCCTCCAGGGTGCCGCCTACGTGTTCACGTGCTCCGGAACCCCCTGCACCTGGAAAGTGAGACGCTGGTGGCCCTTCGGCACCGGCAAGCAGCAAAAGCAAGAGCTGACCGCCGCCGATGGCGCGCGCGGCGACGAGTTCGGATATTCGGTCGCAGTGAGTGGTGATACGGCCATCATCGGCGCTGCATACAAGAATTCCTACCAGGGCGCCGCCTACGTATTTAACTCGCCTGCCGTTGCGATTACCGGGCCACCGACGCCTCCGCCGAAGCCACCACCGCCACGGTCACCGGGGGGACCTTAATTACTGACTGCACGCACTCTCGCCGGGATCCATCGGCCGGTCCGCACAATGAGCGCAATGAGCATGAGGGCTGCGGTGAAGCAGACCGCGACCGCGATCAGCGAAGCCTCCGGTCCGAATTTACCGCCCGTGAGTAAGCTCGGTCCGGCGAGTGTCACTGCGAAGACACCCTTGCCGGCGGCGCCGCCCGACACTGAACTGCCGAATATGCCTCCCTCCGCGAAATTCCAACCGAAGTGCAGTCCGATCGGCAGCCACAGGTTGCGGGTAAGCGCGTAAGCGGCCCCTAGGAGCACTCCCGCCTCGATGGCGATGGCCGCCGTGGACACCAAACTAGCGCCGGGATTCGATGCGTGCAGGAGACCGAAGAGCGCCGCCGAAAGAACAAGCGCCACAAAGGTCCCGCAGCTCTCCTCGAGAAGGCGGAACACTCCGCCTCGCACGGCGAGCTCTTCGCCGACTGCCGCGAGGATCGCACCCGCGAGCGCGGGTATCGCGTCGAAACCCGCAGAGGGTCCCAGCACCTGGGCCGATCCGGCGGCATGAATCAATCCCAGTACGGCAACGAACAGCCCAAACCCGAAAACGATGCCCGCCAGTGCTGGACCCGCCGCGGGCGAAACCTCGGTCGCCTTGCGGTGCTCCGTCGCGTGAACGAGCGCGGTATAGATTCCGATCAATGCCGCGGCGAGCGCAATCGCTCCTCCAAGCGCTACCCAGTCAGCAGCGCTCACCGGGGCGCGGTGCAAAGCCCATCCTAGAGCGAGCTGGGCGCCAACATACCCCACAACCAAAACGACGAAAAACACCAACAGCCGCACGGGCGCCAGGCGGTGAAGCGATCGCCACCCGGGTTTGGGCGTCGTCGAGTCGACAGACACGTTCATTCTTGTTGCCCCTCGCGGAATTCCATACCGATCGAGTAGCGTCCATGGTACACACAATACGGGCCCGCTTTGGTGAACCGGGAGAACGCCGGCCGGAAGTCCGGCACTCTCTAGCGAGTCTGTGACACAAGATCACTCGGCAGCGACGACCTGTTGTTCGCGTTGAACACCGCGGATAACGCGGGCTGATTGATCTTGGTCACTGCATCGGCGGTTGCATCGCGCACGCAACGCGCCTTATCCGTATCCGTCGCAAAGAAATAGTGAGAGCACACGACTTGAGCCGCCGCTCGGATGCGCCGGTAGAGCACATGCGCGCTGGACGGCTCGGCTGTATTGAAATCCGCAAATTTCACGATACGACTTTCAACGCTGAGGTCTGCAGCGGCAACGACGCAGGAGCCCAGGCTAAGAACGCCGACGATCGCGGTCGCAATAAGGCGGCGCAGGCCGCCGGACGTGGTTGAAGGATTCATGCTGATCTCCTTGTGTTTCACCCGCACTCCACGTCGAATCATGCAGCGCCCGAAACATGCGACTGCGGATTTGTGGTGAACGGTCGCGAAGCCCGCACGAAGGGCCGCCAGCGCACCCCGACCGTGATATTGCGCCGCTCACAACAGACGTTGCGGCCGGGATGCGTGCCTCACAGCTCCGCCCGACTCGCTGATCTACCAGGACGGCGCTACGACCGTTCGCTGCGGTTTTCGGACCGCTGGCCACCGAGTTTTGCCCGGCAAACTTACGGGCGATACATTGCAGTCCCATGGACGCCTTACGGCATGCCGTGACACGGCCGCACGCATCACAGAGCTACTGGTTTTGCCAGCTCGGCGGGTGGGGTCTGTACGCAATAGTGGAGGCCAGCGTCGCGACGAAAATCCTGCGCCTGCCACTCGGCAGAAGCGTGCTGGAGCTAGCCGTGTTCGCCGCCTTGGGAGTGGCACTCACGCACATCCTGCGAGGCCTCCTGCGACGGCGCGCCTGGGCGCGGCTGCCACTGCGCGCACTCGCACCCCGGATACTCGGGATCGCGCTGTTGCTATCCCTCCCCCTGGCCGCGATCGCGGACTCCATGTCGATCGCGGCGCTGTGGGCTCCGGAACAAGTGGATATACAGAACCTGCATATTCGACCTGGAATGATTGGTCAGGCGCGCGGGCTGATTCTGGTGCTCGATGTGACGGCGCTCTTCACAGTGTGGGCCGTGCTGTATCTCACGATCACTGCCTTGCGGGATCAGCGCTCCGCCGCGCTGCGCCAATCCGAACTGACGCGGGCACTACAGCTCGCGCAGCTCCGTCTGCTCAAATCCCAGCTCAACCCGCATTTTCTCTTCAATTCGCTCAACAGCGTCCGGGCGCTGATAGCGGACGATCCAGTGGGCGCCCAGAAGGCTGTCACGCAGCTCGCGCGCACCCTGCGATATACGCTGACCGCCGAGCGCGAAGAGCTCGTGACGCTCGCGCGGGAGCTCGAGATCGTAGAAGACTATCTGGCGCTCGAGTCTCTGCGCTTTGGGGAACGCCTGCGCATCGAGCGCGACCTCGCACCCGAGGCGATGGGTGTGCGTGTCCCGGTCATGCTGCTGCAGACAGTGGTCGAGAACGCCATTAAACATGGGATCGCGGAACTGCCGGCGGGAGGAAACCTTCGCATTGTTGCCTCGCTGCGCGGCGGCACACTGCATATCGATGTCGAGAACACGCGCCCGGAGAGAACCGAGAGGGTGTACCGGAGCGAGGGCGAAGGTGTCGGGTTGGATAACGCCGCCGAGCGGCTACGGCTGTTATTTGGCGCGCAAGCTAACTTGGATCTCGACTTGTCGCGCGCCGAGGTCGCCGTCGCGCGGATCCGGATTCCCGAGACGGCATGAGAGCGATCATCGTCGATGATGAACCACTGGCACGGCGCGAATTGGGTCGTCTGCTCGCCGAGTTCGCATGGATTGACATCGTGGGTGAGGCGGCAAACGTGGGCGAGGCGGTGCCACTGATCGAGAAGCTGTTGCCGGAACTACTATTCCTCGATATCCAGATGCCCGGTGGTACGGGCTTCGATCTACTCGAGCGCCTCGAGCACTTGCCGCGCGTTGTGTTCACGACAGCCTACGATCAGCACGCGGTACGAGCGTTCGAGGTCAACGCACTGGACTACCTGCTCAAGCCCATTGAGCCCGAGCGCCTTGCTGCAGCGCTCGCTCGTGCCCAGACCGCTGCGGCGAGCGCCCCCACAGCCGCCGTAACCAGCGGCACTATCCTCGAACGGCTGTTCCTGCGTGACGGTGATCGGTGCTGGTTCGTGCCGCTGCGCGAGGTGACGCTCTTCGCCGCCGAGGGCAATTACGTACGACTCTCTTGGGACAAGATTCACCCGCTGCTGGGACGCTCGCTCTCAAGCCTCGAACCGCGGCTGGATCCCAAGCGGTTCTTTCGTGCCAACCGCCAGCAGATCATCAATCTCGAATACATCGAAAGCGTAGACCTTGGAGTGAATGGGCGACTGTACGTGCAGCTGCGTGGCGGCCCCGAGGTGCAGATCTCCCGACGGCAGGCACGACTCTTTCGCCTGTTGGCGAGCATATGACACGCCACCCGGCGGGGAGCACTCCGCGCACACGTCTAGGCACGAAATTGACGCCCACCCCGTGGGTGGGGAGGTATATGGGGACGGGCCTTGGAAAAGTGGAAAATCTATATTCCCTAAGAGGCCTTACGGGAACATCCAGTTACCACTTCGACGCATGCCCGAAATCCGATGCTCTCCCCCCGGCCGAGGCACCAGGCGAGCGACCTCGCCGGACGGTCAATGGCGAGTCGGCGCCGGTCGCTTCGCCAGTAATTTGTCTCGCAATTCGGTGAGTTCCGCATCCACGGTGACGCGCTGTCCGTGCTTGAGGTGCAGCCGGTCAGCGATGCGGGTTACGGCCCGGAAACCGCTGAGCGCCTTCAGGTAGAGCGCCGCAGCGTCATTGGGATCTGCCGAAAGTGCCGAGTGACTTAACAGTTCGTGGAGCAACGCGATGTCGGCAAGTAGGTATCGGACACTCGCACGGCGCGTCTCAGTAATCGTGTCTACGAGTGAGATGTGCATGGCTCGGGAGCCAGCAAGGCACGTGCCGGGACGGTGCGCGCGGCGCGCTCCTCGCGCCACTCAGTCGATAAATCCTTTCGGAGGGGAAACTCACGTCACCGGATTAGCTCGAATTCTTGTTCCCCGGAGCACACCGTACAGCCCGATCGTTATCCAAATCACATTGAGGAAGACGGAAGGATACGCACCGTTCCAGCCGCTGTTGATGATCAAGCCGGCGCCAGCAAACACATTCAGCCACTGATAAGAGCCGGAACTCGAGCTTAGTCGACCCGACGTCAGCAACAGGTATGCCGACAACATCATCACTGCCGCAGTCCAGCCGATGATCTCGATGATGACTTTCAAGGCACTCTCCTCGGCCTCCTGTTCGTGGTCATGGTACTGCACTACGCACCGGCGCAGATCAATTAGGGAAGTGCGCCTCGAAGTTGCGTCGGCGGGCACCCGATGCCTGACAGGGACCGCGGGTGGGAGCGCACGCTAACTGCACGAGCGCTTGCTCCCACCCGCAGCCACGCCGCCTACAACGCCGCGTTGTCGGTCTCGCCAGTGCGGATGCGAATGACGCGCTCGAGCTCGGTGACGAAGATCTTGCCGTCACCGACCTTGCCCGTCTTTGCCGCGCGGATGATGGCCTCGACCACCTGGTCGACCATCTCCGAGCGCACCGCCACCTCGATGTGGGTCTTGGGCACGAAGTCCACCACGTACTCGGCGCCGCGGTAGATCTCAGTGTGGCCGCGCTGGCGGCCGAAGCCCTTGACCTCGGTCACCGTCATGCCGGAGACACCGAGCTCCGTCAATGCCGAGCGGACCTCATCGAGCTTGAAGGGTTTGATGATGCTCGTGATCAGTTTCATGGCGGATTCCCCTTATGCCTATGCGATGCTTTCGCCATGTTGCGAGATGTCGAGGCCTTCGCGCTCCTCATCGGAGGTGACTCGCAGACCGATCGTCAGGTCGATCAGCTTGAGAATCACGATGCTCATCACGAAGCTCCACACCAGCGTTGCGATGACGCCGCGCAGCTGCAGGAGCACGCTGCCATCGGCTCCACTGATCTCCTTGCTCACGAGTGCCCCGGTCAGCAGCGCTCCGATGATGCCACCGATGCAGTGCACCCCGAAGGCATCCAGGGAGTCGTCGTAGCCGAAGGCTTTCTTCACCGACGTCGAGGCGATATAGCAAAACACGCCTGCGGCGATGCCGATGATGACCGAAGAGTTCGGGCTCACGAAGCCGGAAGCAGGCGTGATCGCAACCAGACCCGCCACGGCACCGGAGGCGATACCGAGCACGCTCGGCTTACCCTTGACCGCCCATTCGGTGAACATCCAGGCAAGAGCCGCCGTCGCGGTGGCGATGTGCGTCACGGCGAACGCCATTCCGGCGCGACCATCGGAAGCCACGGCGGAGCCGGCGTTGAAACCGAACCAGCCGACCCAGAGCAATGAGGCACCGATGACTGTGAGGGTGAGGTTGTGGGGCGCCATGACCTCCCTACCCAGCCCCTGGCGCTTGCCCAGCATCAGCGCGGTGGCAAGTCCTGCAATACCCGCGTTGATGTGCACGACCGTGCCGCCGGCGAAATCGAGCTGCGTCGCTGCGAACCAGCCCGAGGGTTCCCACATCCAGTGCGCCACCGGACAGTACACCACGATCAACCAGATGCCCATGAACCACATCATCGCCGAGAACTTCATGCGCTCGGCGAACGAGCCGCAGATGAGTGCCGGCGTGATGATGGCGAAGGTTGCCTGGAACATTGCGTATACGCTCTCGGGAATTGTCACGCCGAGATGGGAGACGCTGAGCTTCATGGCATCGTGCATGTAGACGACGCCGTTCAGGAACAACCGGTTGAAGCCTCCCAAGAAACGCGTGCTGCCCGGAGTGAACGCGAGCGAATAGCCAGCCACCCACCACAGCAACGTCACCAGACAGGTGATTGCGAAGCTTTGCATGAGAGTGGCTAGCACGTTCTTCTTGCGCACCATGCCACCGTAGAAGAGTGCCAGACCGGGCACGGTCATCATGAGAACCAGTGCCGTGGAGGTCAGCATCCATGCGGTATCCCCGGAGTTCACCTTGTCGAACCCGACGACGACCGGCGTGGTCGGTGCCGGCGGGGCGGCGGGTGCGGCGGCCGCAGGTGCCGTCGCCGGTGCTGCCTGCGCGGCCGCGGCTGGAGCGTTCGCCGGCGCCGGCGCCGCTTGAGTCGGCGCAGCCGTCTGGCTGCTGCCCGGCGTCTCATCAGCGAGCACCACCGGTGCGCTCACGGTTATCACCAGCACCGCTGCGGCGAGTGCCCCTCCTCTGCGTGCCCTTACCCTATTCACTCGGTACTTCTCCCATATCGATTGAATGCACCTCACGGGTAACCCCCATTTGTTCTTGAACATGTCATAGGACCTCACGTCTTGGGACCTCACGTTGAGCCAAACGCTGTAGTACATCTCCGCTTCGACCGCGCGGGTGGCCAGCCACCGCCGCCCGCTAATCAGAATTTGTAAATCGCCTCGACCCATCCCTGATAAGTCTTGGGCACTAGCTGCACGCCGGCGACAGTGCTCGGCTCGTCATAGCGCCCCTCCAGGCGTATCTCAACGCTCTTGATAGGGTCGTAGCCGAGGGTCAACGTCAGTTCCTTCAGGTTCTGCGCGCTGCCCTGATAGGTGGCATCGAAATTCCTGGTCAGATAGCCGTCCTGATCATCCAGATATTCCGCACGTAAGGAGACGCGCCACAGAGCGTTGATTGCGTAGTTCGCGTACGCCGCGACCCCGTACCAGGAAGCAGACGGTGTCTGAGGCGTGCTCTGCACCGTGCCATAGTCGATACTGCCGACGATTGTGAGCGCGGATGTTGCGTTCCAAGTCAACACCGTATCGAGCAGCCCGATATCGGCCTTGATCGGCCCGCTGGCACTGAAGTAGAAACTGTTGGTGCGCCCGTAATAGCCCTGCAGCGTCCAGCTCCAAACTTTCGACGGCGTCAAACTGAGGCCCGCCTCGAGTGTCTTGTCGGATCCCTCCGCCGTATCCTGGCTGTTGGTCCAGCCGTTATTGACTCCAATGATGAGAGACAGCTTGTCGCTCGCTGCGTAGGTGGCGCGCAAGCCGGTGTTGGTGACGGGCTCGGCCGCGAACAGGAGGGACCGTGTTGTGTTCGTGTTGCCTACGGGAGCGGCGACCTCCGCGCCCGCGAGTGTGTTGAATTTCCCGAGCTGCAGCGTCCACGGACCACCCGCATACTGCGCAAAGCCCTGCAGCAAATAGACTCCGGTCGTGCTCGAGCCTTGGCCAGGCGGAATGCTGTTGAAGCCGGTGGCGCTATAGGGATTCTGTCCGGCGACGACATTGACCAGCGCACCAAAGCCGCTCGTAGGCTGCTTCGCGAGCGTGAATGCGGCCTGTTGAAGCGCAAAGGTGTTGTAGCTCTGGCTCGCGGTCTCGTCATGCTGATAGCTGTAGGTGCCATCCACATAACCGGTGAGCGTCAGGCCCCACGCAGTCAGCACGTCGGACAGCGCGGGTATGGCCGGCTTGGCGGGAGCGTCGTCAGCGAAAGCGATCCTGCCGAGGGCGATGATGGCGAGTAACGCAATTGTCGCAGGTGGGCGAACACGCATTCGATATCTCCATTCTTTGAATTGAGGTCATGCGGCGTTCGGTGCAGCTACGAACAGGCCGGCGTGCGGAATGCATTCTCCGTGCCACCACGCTATCAAGTAGGGTGCAAATGCCGTGTGAGGAATCGCGATCGGTGCCTGGGAATCAGATATTTCTGGCGCTTCGCGACAACATGTGCGCGCCGCGATTTCCTCGCTTCCTGTTTGAATGTGGCGTCGCTGAGACGCCTCTCAGCTTCTGTGGCGCACCGGATTGGAGCACTGCTTTGGCCTTGCTCTCCAAAGTGGTGCAGGTGTGCCATGCTTGGCGACGCCGGCGCCCGCCTTCGCTGGCGTCGGAGATCTGCAGTGCTGTAAGCACATGATCTTTCAGCCGCAAGTTCCTGAAAGAGAAAGCTATTTTAATTGAGAGACGCGAGCAAGAGGACACCCATGAGTCTGTGGTACGACTTCCTGACCAACGATGGCAAAAGAATGCACAAGTGGGTTCACTACTTTCCGATCTATGAGCGCCACTTCTCCTGGTACTGCAACAAGTCCCTCACGTTTCTCGAAATCGGTGTGGCGCGCGGCGGCTCGCTGCCGATGTGGCAACGCTACTTCGGACCTCTGGCGAAGATCGTCGGCATCGACATCGATGAGAAGTGCAAGGAGCACGAGGCCCCAGGCGTCTTCGTGCGGATCGGCGACCAGGCGGATAGCGGATTTTTGCAGAGGCTCATCGATGAGTTCGGCGTGCCGGACGTCGTTTTGGATGATGGCAGTCATCGCATGGACCTTACAGCCGCGACGTTCCGCTTCCTGTATCCGTTGATGCCGAAGAACGCTGTGTACATGGTCGAGGACATGCACACCGCCTACTGGGAGGAGTTCGGCGGCGGGCTCTCGAAAGCGGACACGTTCATCAACATGGCGAAGGGATTTATCGACCAGTTGAACGCCGACCACAGCCGCGGACAAGTCACTCCGGACTTCATCACCCGTCAGACGTTCGGCATCAGTTTCTACGACAGCATCGTCGTTCTAGAAAAGGGTGATGTATGGCGCAAGGAGGCCATACGCGTGGGGCGCAAGTCACTCTTCGGCGGATGACCGCGGCGCGTAGCTCACCGCGGTCCAGATGCGACGCTGCGATGAGAGCCATGATCCGGGTGCCACGGGACGTGGCGCCGCGCATGCAGCCGCGCGCGCGGCCGCGATCAACGTCTTCCAGTAGCGTGTCGAGCTGTTCTGCGAGTGCTCAGGTCGCCGGAGGTCGGGCGTTGGCATCGTCGAGTCCTTTCCTTAGGATCTCAGCCCACTTGTGAAACGCCTCGCGCGCGTCACCCAGGTTGTGCACGCTGCTTGAGATCATGAAGTTCCCGGTATCACGGGCCTGAACCGAGTCGAACGCACGCACCAGGAACTGGCCGGTCACAGAGTCACGCAGCGCAATCGCAAGAGTCATATGGCCGGTGCTCGTCACATAGGTGCGGGAGCGCCCCGCGGTCATCTTGTCAGGGGCGGTGATGTAGAGATTGATGATCGCGGCCGTCACACGCAGCACGTCCTCACCATCCTCGTTGACGAGCTTGTAGCGGGCCTCCCCGAGGTCCTCCTCGAAGACCTTGCGGAACTCGGTCGCAACCGTCGATTTGATCTTCTTTATGTCGTCATCGTTTATCTTCCGCGATGGACTGCGCTCGTACTGATTGGGTTTCCAGTTCTTATCGAACGCCACGTCGACCGGATCGAGCCGAATGCGCTTGTAGCCGGAGAGATTCGCCTCCGGTAGCACGTAGAAGTGATCGAGCTTCTTATGCTCGACGCGCTTGAGACCCTCGAACTCTTCGGGGGGATCAGCAGCGAGCGGTACTCTTCCGAGGGCCAAAAGGCTTAGCGCAAGGCCGATCGCGATCGAGCGGCGTGCTAACGAAGAGGTGTTCATGGGGTGCTGCTCCAGCATTCTCCGTGATTCTATGGCTGAGGCTCGCAGGCACCATAAGACTTTGGTCCAACGGATGGTCAGCGGCCGGCGCCGTACGAACGGCAATCGAAGCCCTTGCGACCCTACCTGGGGCCTTTCTCGGGGCTCGGCCGACTCAGCGCGCTTGCAATGTCGGCCCGTTCCTCGGTCGAGGCGGACCAGTACTCATCGCAATTGCTGCAATAGGCCTCGATCTCCGCGCCGGCGCGCAGCAGCTCCTGCAATTCCGCACGGGTGTAGCCGAGCTGTATGCGCTCGTGCCCGCAGGCGGGACACTCGGAAGAGAACGGTGCGACCGTTGTTTCGTTCATGAAAGCTCCGTCAGACCCTTTCCGAAGGACCACACCAGCCCGGCAAGTAATTCGCCTCCGCCGACTTCGCGAGCTTCAATGCCGTAGCGAGGGCCTCCGTGAAATTCTCGCTCACCAGCTTGCGCTTGACGCGGCGGCGCAGGTAGTCGGCCCAGAGGAACTCGCTGAAAGGAGTCGTATCCTTGGCAAAGCCACCGTAAAGCCGCAGCTCGCCGGCAAGGCTGCGAAAGGGATCATCCACCAGATCGGCGATCCTCCTCGGCAACTCGCGGTAGGTGCGTCGGCGACCCCGCTCATCGAACGGGTGCATCCAGCCGCGATTGTCCAGATAAATCCAGAAGGCATCGCGCGGCAGGTTGCGCAGGTCCGCAACGACCGTCGTGGCGATCTCCTTGACCTTCTCACGATGCAACGCCAGCGCCAGATGGTGGTGATCAATGACGTAGAAGCGCTCTTTCGGACCCAAGATAACCGGAATCAAGTGGTTGCCGAGGAAATCGCCCTTCTTACTGTCCGGATGCTCTCTCCAATGCTTGCGCTTCGCCTCGACTTCCCTCATCCCCACCGTGATCTGCGTCGGTCTCAGACTCATGATGGAGACGGGATGGATGCGCGGCTCTCGTGAGAGAGTTGTCATGGGTTTATATCCGGCAGCTTCCCGAGGAGCTTAGCGCTCAGGGTCAATGCTGTCGAATGCGGCGCGAGCGTCCCGCGCCGCGCGAGTGCCTAACCTCTCTGCTCTCCGACGCAGAACGCAGCGCTGGATACTAGATCGCGAAGCCCTCATCTCCCGTCAAGCGAATGCAACCGACGACCGGTTCATAATGCAACCCTCGCTCAGTGGGGCCGCACAGACCGAAGAACGGTGCTCCGGGCTCGTCATGTAGGAGCTCTTCGGGCTGTGTCGCCCCACAGTGGGCACAATGGTTGACGAAGCTCGCCGTGGGCTCGGGCTCGAAGCTAAACAACGGCCAGCGCAGCAACTGTGTCTTCAGGGCGACATCGATTGCCGTGATATTTGAAACGCTGAACGCCCGCTGCGGTTCGCGGTTCACCTCGCCCTCCTGACAATAGATGCAGACCACTTCAGTGCTCGCCTCGCAGCGGCAACAAGGGATCATGGCGGACGCGACGTACGCCCGGGCGGAACGGATGGAATAGCACCTCGACCGAGCATCTCCGAGCCGAGCATCTCCGAGCCGAGCATCCCCGAGCCGAGCATCCCCGAGCCAGCGGCGAAATGACGACTGCTTGTAAGCGGTTTCGATGTACCAACACTTCGCCGCAGCGTCCCAGGTCGCGCCGAGCGCCCGAACCTTTGGATAGTCTTCGTAAGCTACATACAAATACCTTCGACTCATCGCGTGGCGGCCTGCATCAGATTTCAAGCTCATGGTCGACGCCTTTCTGTTTGAGGTTAGCCTCCCCCTCGATGCTCTGCGACTCCTCGTGCTCGAGCGATCCAAGGTCGCGCATCCGCTTGGCTTCCCGATGCAGACGCCAACGCTCGATCGCCTGCGCCTGTAGCTGCTCGATCTTGCTCCACGCGCGCGAAGCGCTCGCAGATCCGGCGCCACGCTCGATATTCCCGTCCTTGCGAGGCTCTAGCTGGAGTCGCTGGAGTTGCGCCGCACGCAGGCGAGCAGCAATGAAACTATGCCCACCGCGGCGCTCGATGTGAAACGCTATGGTTGGCAACCACACGCTCGGCGGCCGTTGATGGTCCCGCGCTTCCTGGCGCTGCGACGAAACGCGTGTGGCTAGGTTCGCTCGCAGTAGAGCCTCGTTGGCAAGGGTCGCCCAGCGCTCGCGAATCATCTGCAGCTCATCGCTGAACCGCGGTAGCCCCCGGCGATACCGCTCGGTCCCGGAGAGTTCGAGCGGGGCCTTGGGACCCAACCCCTCCGGCGTGATCTCCCGCGTGGTCATTAACAAGTGCGCATGAAAGTTGCGTGGATCGCCGCGAGGTGCATGCAGTGCGAGATCGACCGCAGTGCTATAGCGCTCGACGAGTTCACGCGCGAAGGACTGCGCAAGGCTCACGCGTTGCGCGTGCCGCAGCTCATGGGGCAACGCGACCGTGAACTCGCGCGCGACGCGTGCGTTGGCACGAGGCTCCGCGTGTTCAGCAGCGTTCCACAAGCTCGCGCGCTGGCGCGCCCAAATAGTGTGCGCTGCCGCCTGGCCAAACCGAGACGGCAATATGATCTCCTTATGCATCACATCGGTGCGCCGGCTGTGATCGTAAACGGCACCCGTGCGCTCGTCCTTGATCCGCTCGCCGGCACGGTACGCGGCGCCGCTCGTTGCGCGGCTGCCGCGCGTGCCAGCGCCGCGGCTGAAGCTCTTCACATGCAGATAATAGATCGCCACAGGGCGGTGCGCCCATCCAGCCGGATACGACGCCACTCGGGAGAGGACGCCGTTTTTAGGTAGCCCGTCAGGTCCGGCAGCTGCTCGAGCTCGGAAGCGAGCACAGCCATCTCGGTCGCATGCTGCTCGTTCAGCTGTGTGGAGCGCCGGGGTGCGCGAACGGAGAGCCAGCCCTCCCGATCCCGACCCTGCGAACGCTGGCGTCGCACGATCTCGCGTTCGCCGATCAGCCGCGAAGCAAACTGGGACGTGCCGCCATGCTCACTTCCCGAGCAGCGCAGAATGAGCGTGTTCCCGCAGTTCTCGACGATGGTGTGTGCATCACCATCACCGTAGGTGCTCGACACCTGCGCAATCGACTGAAAGCCTAACGCGCAGCGCCCTCCGAACTTGCGCAGACGCGCTAGGGCGTCCTTCAAGCCGTCGATCGCCCCGAGGGCATCGAGCTCGTCAATCACGAACCAGATGCGTTGATCCTCGTTCTCTGCGGCGCTCATGACTTGGAAGATGGCGAGACGCATCCAGGTCGCGATGATGGAGCGCAGTGCCGCGATCTGGCCGGCACGATAAGGCATGAATAGCACGCCTCTGCCGCGCTCCACCCAGGAACGCACGGAGAAGCTGACGGCGCGCTGCGCGTGAACATGCTCGAGTGCTGCGATCGCGGAGACGGCGACCGAGCGGATCGAGCAGAACATGCGGGAGTTGTCCGGCTCCAGGAATGGCTGGGCCGGTGTACCGGCCACGATGCGTCGCAGCTCATCGCCCGTGGCCACGGCCAGCAGGCGCCACAACTCCCCCGGATCGCGCGTTCCCTGCTCGTGACAACGGCGCAGCACCGCGCACAGAAAGGTGCGCGCGTAGGCACGCCACTCGCGCGCCGTCGCATCCTCGAGCGCTGGAATGAGACCGCGGGCCAACTCGTCAACGTCGTATGCGCTGCGGATCTCAGCGAATACATCCCAGCTGGCGGCACGCCGCTCGAATGGGTTGAGAATCACATCTCCGCGATACGCGTCGTAGAACCGCGACAGATAGGCGGTATCTGGATCGGCGATCACGGCTCGGTCGCCGCGCTGCAAAGCGCTCCTCAGGAGCTGATACAGCGCACTGGACTTGCCCGTTCCAGTGGTCCCGATGAGTTTGAAGTGCTTGGTCTCGTCTTCGGCGCGTACCGGAACGTCGCCGATAAACAGTCGGTAATCTCCGGCTCTACGCCTCCTGTGTCGTCCGGGAGCCCATGGACGCGCTCGCAGCACCAGCGCACCGCGCTTATGAGAGGTGCGCGCGGGCATGCGTGGGCGGACGATGCCTACAGCCAGAACGATGATGAGGGCTGCTGCAATGACGAGCCACCCCGGCGCACCCAGTCCACCCGCGAGCAATCAATAGCCCTTCACGATCAGATAATCCGACTGCGCTCCGAAGGCCGGAGCATCTCGCTCGATGCGGACACAGAGCCGGTTGGCAGCGCCACAGCGACGTAGATCGACCTTGCCACCCGCGCGCTCAAGACGAGCGACGGCTGAGGCCAGCTCGTCGCGTTGCGCCCGCATGCCGGCAAGCTCGGTGCGCGAGGGCAATACGGTCAAAGTCACTATCACCGGCACGGCTGAGCAGCCGGCGGCGAGGACGATGCTCCAGGCTGCCATGCGCAGGCTGGCAATGCGTCGCACCGCGTGCAGGGCCTCCGCCGCACGCTGACTCGCGACACCCAGCGCTTGGAACTCCTCGGCGAATGCCATGCGGACCGCTTCGCGTACGACGGCATCAAGGCCCTGCGCAAGGCTCATAAGCCGCTCCACAGCAGCATCGACGTGCTGCTGCTGTGCTTGCACGCTTTCCATGAGCAGGCCAGCCGTCATCGTCGTGTCATCCATCGCGCATCGCCGTGCGGTCGTGCCTGTGAGTGAGCTGTTCCGCGGAGTGAGCCGCCGCGCAGGGCTTCGCAGCTGCTGCCTGGACCCCCGGCGGGCGCATCAGCTGCCACTCGCGCGCGACGTTCACGCGCAACCACTGGGGTCGGGATGCCACTTTGAGGTAGCCCGAAAGATCGGGCAGCTGCTCGATCTCAGAGGGCAAGGCGGCGAGCTCTGTAGTGTAATGCTCACTCTGCGTGCGCGAGGCGAACCAATCGGTCGCTCGGCGAGTCCTGGACTCGGAAGTGCGCAGCACCTCACGCTCGCCAATCAGGCCAGCGGCAAAGCGCGAGGTCCCCCCGCCTTCGCTGGCGGAGCAGCGCAGAATCAAGGTATTGCCGCAATTCTCGACGATGGTGTGTGCGTCACCATCACCGTAGGTGCTCGACACCTGCGCAATCGACTGAAACCCAAGCACACAGCGCCCGCCGAATTTTCGCAGCCGCGCCAGAGCGTCTTTCAAGCCGTCGATCTGCCCGATTGCATCGAGCTCGTCCACGACGAACCACAGCCGCTGATCGCTCTCCGGCCCATTCATGGCCTCGAAGATTGCAACCCGCATCCAAGCCGAGATCTGCGAGCGCAGAGCGGCGATCTGCCCCGCGCGGTAGGGAACGAAGAGCACGCCGCCCCGGCGAGTCGCCGGATTCACACCGCCCTGTCGGACCCACTCGCGAACGGAGAACTCCGGCGCCTGTTGGCGCGCGATGTGCTCGAGCGCGGCGCAAGCTGAGCTCGTAACCGAGCGGATGGAATCGAACATCCGGCCGTTTTGCTCCTCCAGAAACGGCTGCGCCGGTGTGCCGGCGACTAGCTGGCGCAACTCTGCGGGACTCTCGATCACGAGCAGTCGGTACAGCTCTGCCACATCGTTGATGCCGGCCGCGTGTGCCTGGCGGGTCACTGACGTAAAGAACGTCCGCGCGTACGCGCGCCAACTGCGATCTGCGCCCTCGTGGTCGGGAATGAGCGAGCGCGCCAGCTGCTCAACGTCGTATGCGTTGGTGATCTCGGCGAAGAGATCCCATTTGACCGCTCGCGGCTCGAACGGATTGAGGATCACGTCGCCGCGTTTGGAGTCGTAGAGTCGCCGGAGGTAGCCGGAGTCTGGATCGGCGATCACGGCCCGATCACCGCGTTGCAACGCCCGGCTCACGAGCTCCAGGATTGCGGTGCTCTTGCCGGTCCCGGTGCTCCCGACCAGCTTGAAATGCTTGGTCTCATCGCTAGCGGCGAGCTTGACGCCGGCCAAGGTAAGAACGCCTCGCGCAGTGCGCTCGGCTCGTTCAGTCGTGAACGCGAGCGCGGACTTGTGCTCTCGCTTGGCATCGCCAACCAGCCCCCGCGGGCGCCTGTCGCGCGTGCCATCGGCATCCTCGATGACCGCGCCGCGTTGATGCAGCGGGTAGGTGCGAGAGACGGTGGCAGCGCGGCCAGCGAGGTAGGCACAACCGGCGCAAAGGGACGCGCCGATTCCGAGCTGCAGCACACTTGACGCCCCGATCCCCAGTTCCTGCAGGAAGGGCCGCGCTAGGGCCATGCCCGTGCCCACCGCCGCAGTCACCGGGACTGCCAGCAACGGCACCGCGAGTAGTCTGGCGATCGAGGCGCGTCCACGACTGAGACCTGCGTAAAAGGCACCCGTCACGGTGGCGTACGCCAGCCCCAGCCCCGACCAGCCGTGAGTGAGCGAGCTCATCTCCAGGGTGTTCAACATGAGGAGGACTGTGAATCAGACGACGTGGGAGCGCAGCTCGCAAAAGCACGCTGTTCTCGCAGTAACTGCTCAGTTGATTCTGTGCGTGCGGCGTGCGCGGTCAGCCGGCACGGCTGCGGCAATGGCGGCGTGAGGGCTCGAACCAGATTTCCCGGATGAAGCGCTCATGCTTCTCGACACCGAACTGCACGACGATATCGACGAGCAGGTAGAGCAGACTCTTGATATCGCGGCGCGCAAGCTCCTGGCCACCGCGACTCTGTTTGACGAGCAGCACCAGTTGCTCGAAGGCGAGCTCCGCCGACGAAGCATGCACGCTGGTGATGGACCCCGGATGTCCGGAGTTGACGTTGCGCAGATAATCGAAAGCTTCCTCGGAGCGCAGCTCAGCGAGCAGGATGCGGTCGGGCTTCATGCGCAGACAGCACTCCAGCAGCTGCTTCGGCGATACGCGGGCGAGTCCCTGATCATCCTTGCTGTAGAACAGGCGTACATGATTCGGATGGCGATCGAGGACCAGCTCCCGTGCGTCCTCGATGGTGATCAGTCGCTCATGGGACGGAATCTCCTGGATCAGGGCTTTGGTCCAGGTCGTCTTCCCCGATCCTGTCGGCCCTGAGACGAGGATGTTCTTGCGCCGCTGCACGGCAAGGCGCATGAACTGCTCGTGAGCGCCGCTCTCTAGCAGTCGCAGGAGCTCGGTCTCCGTTTCGTCGAGCAGAGCGTGCGCGCGACGTGTCATACGAAAGATGCCGCGGTCGGCGAGCTCCGCTAGCGACCAAACATCCGCGGACGGCCGTCGAATCGTGATGGCGACGGTGCCGGCCGTCGTCGCGGGCGGCATAGCGATCTGGATGCGCTCACCGCCCGGCAATGCCGCAGATAGCAGCGGAGACTGGGCATCGATGCGCTGCTGGGTGGAATTGGCAACCAGCTTGGCCAGGCGCCGGCACCAGTCGAAGTCGGCAAACTCTAGCGGCTCGCGCCGCCATCCGGAGCGCGTTTCCGCAAACGCCTCGCCGGGTCGATTGATACATAGCTCGGTCACTTCTGGATCGCCGAGGATTGGTCGCAGGGCGCGCAGCGTGAGATCCAGTGCGGAGCAATCGCTCGCGCTGCGCTCAACGACGTGTGGCACGGGATCGAAGCTCGTACACGGGGCGAAAATCCAGATCTCGAGCCACGAGCACCTGAATGCGATCGCCCTGATTCTTGACGATGGTCGGTGCGATGCGAATCGTCTCCTTCAAGACCTCCGTCATGACATCCTGTGAGGGCGACGGCCCATAGACAACCGTACCGCCAGAGGACGAGTGCACCGCAGCCTGGGTGCCGGCATCGATGATCGATATAAGGATGGCGGCGCCGAAGCGGTCCCAGAAATGGCGATTCACCTCCCCTGAGAGTCCGGCGCGGCCGAGCTCGTCGGTGCCCGGTGAAGCAAGGGGGACTATCACGCCCGCTGGCGTGCGTGCCTCTGTCCAGAGCACGAACACCCGCGAGCCGCCCTGCTGCACCTCGCCGCGCGTCTCTCCGACCAGCTTCGAGCCGCGCTCCAGCAGCACGACCCGACCATCGGAGCTGAAGGTATCGGTTGCAGTGATGCAAGTCGTCATTCCCGGCAGACTGGAATCGATCGCCGTCTCGAGAGTGCAGTCGATAAATGCGCCTTTGGCGAGCAGCAGTTGCTGTGTGGGCAACACACTCGCCGCCGTCGCCGGGATCGTCGCGGCCTTGAGGAGGCTCCCAAGCTCACCGGAACTGGAGCCACTCGGTGGCTGGGTGGGCGCGCTCGCGCCCGAATCAACGAGCATCGCCCGTTCGGTGGCGCCCGCGCTCAGACTTGCTTCATTAGACGCCGAACCAACCCCGGCGCTCGGACTCTCCGACTGTCGTGCAAAGACCGGACCCGACAGCCGCCGCTGCAGAGCCCGCTGCGCGGGCGTTTGCGCCGTGTCGGTACCGAACGCTGGGCTCGTCGATTGCCCTGCTCTGCGGATTGGGTCGACTGTACGCGCGACTTCCGTCACCTCGGGGAGCGCCAGAATGGCCGCGCTCGCGGGCGGCCCCCCATTGTCCAGCCTGCGCGTGGGCGCAGCCGCCGGTGCTACTGGCAGGTCGATGCGGCCGATGGATGGGAGCGGCATCTCAGACTGCGCGCGACTCGCCGTGAGCGCACGCGCATGCTCGGCCGCGCGGTCCGGCCGCCGCATCGCAGAACCGTAGTACCACGCGAGCAAGGCGAAGCCGAGGCCACACATGAGCGCGACTGCCATGACGCTGCTCACGCGCGCCTCGATCGAGCGTGCCCTGTGCACCTCGGCTATCGTGCGCTCACCCACGACCTCGTGTTCCACCGGCGCGGAGCGTGAGCCGCGCTGGTCCGAGAACGGCTCCTCGTCGCTCATTCGACTCACGGTACGAGTGCCCGGCGTACTCGCTCGACATCCGGCGCCACGGTTCCGGAATCGAGTCGGTCGCCTGAGCCACTGAAGCTGCGGTTGACGATGCAGCCCGTGAGAGCACCGCGGCGCAGAATGAACCGGCGCGCGATTCGGTGCACGATGACGTCACCCTCCTCCACGTTGAAGTTGAGCAGCGATTCGCTGCCGTCATCGTTACGCACGAATATCGCGGGCAGCTCGGTGTGCGCACCGAAGCGCAAGCGGGTGTGGATTCCATCGTCCGAGGCGGCACTCGGACGCAAGGTTGAGGCCCCGCAGTACCAGTAGTCATAGTTCTGAGCGCGCCCAGCCGCGGCGCTTTGCAACCGTGCCTCTACCGCGCTCTGTGAGCTCGCCGTGTTCAATGGGCTCGGCGGATACTCGAATCGTAAGGCATAGAGGAGTTCGGGATCGTGCGCGTCCGGACGTTGCGCCGTAACCGTGTAGAAGAGTTGATAGTCGCGACGCGTGGTCATGATCGTGAGATTCGTGCCCAACGAGGCCACTCGCGGCTTCAGAAACAGATGATTGTCTTGCGCAACGAATGACAGCCCTTCGATATCGCCGGCGGCGAGCCCGACGAAGGTCTCTCCAGGCGCAAACTCAAAATCGATCTGAAAGCCCACGAATCCGTGAACGCGATAGACCTCATCGGGGCTGTAGAGAGCAGAGCGGATGCGGGCATCACCGCCCCCCCGCACTGGGTAGACCTCAGCACGCCCGATGAGCGACACACCCGCTAGCACGGCGATCAGCAGGGCGCGCATGGCGCCGCGACAGGTCGCGGGTTGTGAGAAGGCCTTCACGGCCGCGTACCCGGTGTGCCGGAGAGCGGAGCCGCCGCGGCGGCGGCCGCAGGCGCAACGCCCGCCGACGTGCCAACCCCGGAAGCCTCGGCGCCCACCGCGCCTGAAGCGGATTCCGCGATCACTTCAGGCTCGGGCCTGAAATCGAGGATCTTGAATCCTAGGGGGTTCCAGCTGCGCACACGCACGTCCGCTGAAGGCTGGGCATAGGCATATTGAATCGTGGCGATCCAATGCGTGATCTCGTCCTGAGTGCTTCCGCTGCGCCTCAGCCTCTTCAGGTAACGAACCTGCGCCAGGTCACTCACGCCGTTCGCGCGCCTCAGGAAACTCACCGCCGAGACACTGGCGCGCACCGTCGAACCGTCCTTGTAGACGTTCAGCGGCGAACTTGGGTTCACCGGGTTCCACAGCGCATACCATGCTTGGTTGCGTTGTGCAGCGTGGAATGCACCGCACTCCTCATAGTCGCTCTCGGCGGTTGGAAAACTGAATCGCTCGCACACGGTGATGTAGTGGGTGAGAAAGTAGCGCGTCACCACCTCGGCCGGCTCGGCTTGCAGATTGAGTTGTGGAACGACATCGACAATGCCGGTCGTGTTGTCCACGCGCACGACGAAGGGCATCAACTGCTTGAGAGGCAGGAGCATTAGGAGTGCCGCGCCGCCGAGCAGCGCACAGGCCCAACCGCCTCCTGCGCTCCACCAGGCCACGCGCTCACTGCGGCGCAACTGTGCCACTCGATCGGTCTCCCAGGAGGCGGCCTCCTGCCAGTATCGCTCGAGCTCGCCCTCGGTCACGGCTGGGCTCCATGAGCGAAACCGCCCGCCGTGCCGGAGCCGCCGCCCGTGGCACTTTGTTGCTGTCCGTTGATAGGCACCAGATGGTCATCGCAGCGCACCTTGATGGCATGCGGAGTGCTGCAGCCAAACAGCCATACCATTACGGACAGTGGCAGCAACATCCTTGTATGCGCCCCCTTCACGACCGCTGCTCGCTGGCGGAGCGACCGGAGGGCTCGGAACGCAACGCATTCAAGGATCCCAACACCGCCGCACGCGCAAGCGGGGCACCGGTGCGCAGACCCCATGACAATGGCCTCCCAATTAGGCTTAACGTGCTCAATGACAATCCACCCCCGAGCGCGGCGGCCAGCGGCATCACCTGTCGCATCAACAGAAACACGAGCGCCGCCATCAACACCATGTTCAACGCGTCCACGGTGACGATGGCGGAGCCGCGCGCGGCCGTCTGCGCCGCGTACGAGTTGACGATCTGCAGTAGCAGTGCGCCCAGCATCACGGTGAGAATGGTGATGAAGGCGTACGTGGCCAGTTGTGCAATCCACGCCTCGAAGAACCGCCGTGTTGTGTTAAAGAGCAACATCACGATGAAGAGCGGGCCGAGCGCGAGCAGCACCGCAGAGGCGATGCTGGAGAGTGCGATCAGGAACATCGTGTACACGCACAGCAAGCCCATCAGCAGCCACACAGCGACGCCTGCAAGGTAGAACCCGAAGTCGCCACCGAATACACCGCCCTTGTTCCACAGGAAATCGGCTACCGTGCCGCCGCTTTCCCAGATCGCGTCGATCGTGCCGACCGGATTGGCTACCCCGACGAGCGACGCGGCAAGAGCCGCTGGAGCTGTGTAGAAGGTATCGACGATCACGGTGTTATAGAGCCACAGGCGCAGCGCGACGCCGAGAACGACTGCCAGTAGGACGATACGTTTGAGGCCGGCGATCAAGGGCTCGTCGAGCTGGCCCGTCAACTGTAGGTAACCCCACACCATAACGTAGATGGTCGCGAGGGTGACTACCGTAGGCTCGAGAATCATTGCAAGGCGAGCCGTGTTGTCTCCAATGTAGGTCGACAGCTGACCGTTCAGCCATGCCCAGAAGGTCTCGAAGAAGCCCATCGCAAGACTCGTCGTGCGTCACGGAGCCGGGCGAAAGCGGCCGTCGAACGTGCCGTGACCCAGAACGACCTCCTCGCGAGCCCGCTGTCGATCCGCCCAGTCGAGCGACTGCAAGCCCTGATAGAGGACTCCGAGTTTGGTCTGCTCGTTCAACACCATGCCCTGTTCAGCGCCGATGCGCGCATGCAGATCCAGCGCTGCCTTCTCGTCCGTGGCAGAGGCAATGGCGCTGATCAGCGACTGTAGCGCTGCAAAGCGACTGCTTGCCGCGCCGAGCGCCTGGCCAACGATGGCCTGCAGAAGCGCTGCCGTATTACGCTCGGCTCGCAGCTGCGCGGCAGCGTCAGGCGGCAACGCCGCGAGCTGCTGCGGGCTCAGCACTGCGTTGGCCGCTAGCGCGCTGCGCATTTGGCTCGCGAGTGCACCGTAGGACGTTCCCTGCGGGCCAAGAACGCCCTGCAATTGGTTCCAGCCGGTCGGTAGGTAGTTGCGCACCGTTCCGGAGAGCAGTTGCGCCATACCACGATCGCCGGTAATGGCCTGATATTCGCTTTGTGCGGTGGTCAGTTCCTGTTCCATCATCTGTACTTCCTGCACGAGTTGCGCGATAGCGCCGACATCGATGACAGCCCACTGAGCATGTGCCGCTGGTGCCAGCACAAACAACCCGAGAAGGGATAACAGACGTATTGACAGGCGCAGCGCGCACATGGCGGGACTCCTTTGGACTGTCTGGTCAATTGACGACGTATGAAGCGCAAAAGTGG
>Ga0335077_10001548_pt1 | contig 27439 bp, 22 predicted proteins | sample Lox_Sample_31_FD_207151 | JGI IMG/M metagenome (GOLD analysis project Ga0335077, IMG submission 207151) | Soil microbial communities from Loxahatchee National Wildlife Refuge, Florida, United States - Lox_Sample_3.1 | ecosystem: Environmental > Terrestrial > Soil > Wetlands | place: USA... | reverse complement strand
ACCTGCGGATCCGCCAGCGCGGCACCGAAGGTCGCGGTGATCTCCTCCCGCGCGGTCGGCGTCGGCTGCTCGGCGCCCGCCAGCGCCAGTGCCTGGCTGGTCAGGTCATCGACGAGCCGCCGCCTGGCCCTGGACAGCTCGCGGATGCTCGCGCCGTCCAGTGCGGCCTCGCCGGCCCTGAGCTGATCGCCGAGCGCGGCGAGCCGCTCGGCGACGGTCGGGTCGGCTCTGACCAGGGCATTGACCATCCAGGCTGCCCTGGTCGGCCGGCGCAGCGCGGTGATCGCGCGGGCGGCGGCCGCGTCGCCTGAGGCCCTGGCCCGCGCGGACAGCGCCTTTCTGCGCTCGGTGAACTCATCGGGATCGCACGCGTAAAGCTCCGCGGACGCGGCAGTGGTCAGGTCGGATTCGCTCACCGGACCATCGTCCCCCGCGCATGTCACGCCGCGTCACCCCGTCCGCGGTCGAGCTCGAGCGCGAGCAGTGCGGCGTGCAAGGCCAGCCGCGCGCCCGGGTCGTCCAGGCGGATGCCGAGCACCTGCTCGATCTGGCGCAGTCGCTCGTAGAGCGTCGGCCTGGCGATGCCAGCGTGCGCGGCGGCCCTCGCCTTGCTGCCGCCGGCGTTCAGGTAGCAGGCCAGCAGGCCGACGAGGCCGGCTCCGGTCTGCGCGTCATGCGCCAGGAGCGGGCCGATCTGACCCTCGGCGAACGCAGCCACCCGCGGGTCGTCGCGCAGCTGGTAGAGGAGGCCGGCCAGCCGGAGGTCGGCGAGCCTGGCGAACGGCAGATCCGGGCAGTAACGCGCGGCCGCGCCGGCGACCTCGTCGGCCTCGCGCAAGGCCGCGCCGAACTGGTCAAGGCCGGTCACGAGCGGGCCCGCTCCGAGTGCCTCGATCCAGCGCGGGGATCCCGGCCGCAGCCGGGCGGCCAGGTCGGCGAGGATCAGATCGGGGTCGGCCTCGGGCGGCAGCGCAATCAGCGCCGCCGCGCGGCGGTCACCAAGCGGGCCGCAGATCGCTGGCAGGGCCAGGTCCTGGCAGACCGCGGCGAGCGCATCGGCCGCCGCGGCGGCGGTGACGTCGGCCCCGGGCCCGGCTACCACGGGTCCGTGCCCGCCCCCCGGGGTGCCGGGCGACCTCGGCCGCAGGCCAGCGACGACCGGGAGCAGCGCCCGGCCGGCCAGCGGCACGCCAAGCGCCACGACCCTGGCGTGCAGGTCGGCTGGGTCGGCGTACCCGGAGCCGACCATCGCGGCGAGCACCGAGCGGTGCGCGGCGCGCTCCGGGCTGTGTCCGGCGCCCCGGTCGGCAACCAGCCGGGCCAGCGCCAGCGTGGTTGCGGCTCGCTCGGCGAGCACCGGGGTGGCGGCGTCGGGCGGGCCGGGCAGCACGAAGACCAAGCGGCCCCAGTCCTGGCCCCTGGCGCCTACCGCGGCGACCAGCCAGCCCGTCGCCTGGTCGAGTCCCACCCGGCCGGGAGCACGAAGCGCACGCGAGCGGGCCGCGAACCCGTCGAGCAGCGAGCCTGCCTCCCGCCCGGCCGCGGCGCAGGCCAGAACCCGGTGGGCCAGGTCCGCGAGAATCACCGGCGCCCCCGCCAGCGCGCTGGCCTGGCCCACGATCTCGTCCTGGCTGGCGCCTGCCGCCGCGAGCTCGCTGAACACCCGGTCAAGTCGTTGCGCGGCCCGCAGCTCGGCGACTTGGGCGTCGAGTATCTGCGCATGTACGGCCTCGGTGATCGCGATGAACTGGGTCTCACGCTCCAGCACGATCAGCGGCAGCCGCCGCGCGGCGGCGGCGCTCACCAGCGCGCGCGGCAGCTCCCTGACGTAGCGCGAGCCGAGTTCGACGGTCAGCGCGCTGGCGCCGGCCGCGGCAAGCCCGGCCACGTACCTGGCCAGGCCGTCGGCGTCGGGCGGCAGCGCGATCCCGGTAGAGAGCACGAGCTCGCCGCCGCGCAGCAGGTGCCCGGCCTCGGCAAGCTCGATCACGTGCACCCAGCGGACCGGCTGATCCAGCCGATCCGCCGCCGCCAGCACGCGCGGCGCGCCGCGGCGCACCGGCTCGAGCCGCAGCACGTCGGCGACGGTCGGCAGCATCAGGGATCCCTTCCCCAGGATCCGACAGTAAGTCAGCCCACGGTGGTCTGAGCTTACATCCCGTAAGTTGGCTTGGCCGGACCGCAGGTGGAGACTGAATCTCAGGGCACTGGATCTCAGGGGCACTGGGCGAGCGGACGTAAGCACGGAGGCGACCGATGGCGCAGCAGCAGGCCGACAGGCACAAGCACTGCACGCACTGGATCGGCGGCAAGCCATGGACCGGGCCGGACTCGACCGGCGGGTCTGGCAGGCGCGGCGACATCTACAATCCGGCAACCGGGCAGGTCACCGGTACGGTCGACTTCGCCGGCGCCGCCGAGGTGGACGCTGCCGTCGCGGCCGCGGCCGCCGCCTTCCCCGCCTGGCGGCAGACCTCGCTGGTCAAGCGCGCCTCGGTGATGTTCGCGTTCCGCGAGCTGATCAAAGAGCACTCGGCGGAACTCGCCGCGCTGATCAGCTCGGAGCATGGCAAGGTCGCCTCCGACGCGGCCGGCGAGGTGGCCCGCGGCCTCGAGGTCGTCGAGTTCGCCTGCGGCATGCCGCACCTGCTGAAGGGCGCCTTCTCCGAGAACGTGTCAACGGGCATCGACGCGTACTCGATCCGCCAGCCGCTCGGCGTGGTGGCCGGGATCACGCCGTTCAACTTCCCTGCCATGGTGCCGATGTGGATGTTCCCTGTCGCGATCGCGGCCGGCAACACGTTCGTGCTCAAGCCCTCGGAGAAAGACCCGTCGGCGTCGCTCAGGCTGGCCGAGCTGCTGGCCGAGGCCGGGCTGCCGGACGGCGTGTTCAACGTCGTGCACGGCGCCAAGGATGCCGTGGACGCCCTGCTGATCCACCACGACGTCAAAGCAGTCAGCTTCGTCGGATCGACGCCGATTGCCCGTTATGTATCGGAAGTGGGAACAGCCGCCGGAAAACGAGTCCAGGCGCTCGGCGGCGCGAAGAACCACATGGTCGTGCTGCCCGATGCCGACCTTGACCTGGCCGCCGACGCCGCCGTGTCGGCCGGGTTCGGCTCGGCGGGCGAGCGGTGCATGGCGATCTCGGTGCTCGTGGCCGTGGACCCGATCGGCGACGACCTGGTCGCGAAGATCTCCGAGCGGGTCGCCAGGCTGCGGGTCGGCCCCGGCGACCAGCCGGAGTCGGAGATGGGCCCACTGGTCACGCGGGCGCACCGGGACAAGGTCGCCTCCTACCTCGACGCCGGCGTGGCCGACGGGGCCGTGCTTGCCGTGGACGGCAGGCAGCACCCGGTGAGCGGTGGCGCGGCCGAAGGGTTCTGGCTGGGGCCCAGCGTCCTTGACCAGGTCAGGCCGGCGATGAGCTGCTACACCGACGAGATATTCGGGCCGGTGCTCTCGGTCGTGCGGGCCGCCTCCTACTCCGAGGCGCTCGGCGTGGTCAACGCCAATGCGTACGGCAACGGCACCGCCATCTTCACCAACGACGGGGGAGCGGCCCGCAGGTTCACCAGCGAGGTCGAGGTCGGGATGGTGGGCATCAACGTGCCGATCCCGGTGCCGATGGCCTTCTACAGCTTCGGCGGGTGGAAGGCGTCGCTGTTCGGCGACACGCACGTGCACGGCACCGAGGGCGTTCACTTCTACACCAGGGGCAAGGCCGTCACCTCGCGCTGGCTGGATCCCAGCCACGGCGGCGTGAACCTCGGCTTCCCGGTGAACCAGTAGGCCGCAGCAGCGAGCCGGCGACAGGAGAGACGATCATGACCGAGTTCACCCCAGACCCCCAGCGCGGCGCCGCGGTCTACGCCGCCGACCGTGCCCACGTGTTCCACTCCTGGTCGGCGCAGAAGGCTCTCAGGCCGCTGGTCATCGCCGGCGGCCAGGGCAGCTACGTCTGGGACTACGACGGCAACAGGTACCTGGACTTCTCCAGCCAGCTGGTGAACACCAACATCGGGCACCAGCACCCGAAGGTGACCAAGGCGATCGCGGAGCAGGCCGCCAGTCTCACCACGATCGCGCCGCAGCACGCCAACGAGGCACGCGGCGAGGCGGCGCGGCGGCTCACCGACCTCGCGCCCGCCGGGTTCAGCAAGGTGTTCTTCACCAACGGCGGCGCGGACGCGAACGAGAACGCGATCCGGATGGCCAGGCTGCACACCGGCAGGGACAAGGTGCTCAGCTTCTACCGGTCCTACCACGGCAACACCGGCGCCGCGATCACCTCGACCGGCGACCCGCGGCGCTGGCCGAACGAGTACGCGACCGGCCACGTCCACTTCTTCGGCCCTTACCTGTACCGGTCATCGTTCTGGGCCGCCGACGAGGAGCAGGAGAGCCAGCGCGCGCTGCAGCACCTGGAGCAGGTGATCCAGTTCGAGGGGCCGGACACGATCGCGGCGATCCTGATCGAGACGATCGTGGGCACGGCGGGAGTGCTGGTGCCGCCGCCCGGCTACCTCGCCGGGGTGCGCGCGCTCGCCGACAGGTACGGCATCATCTGGATCGCCGACGAGGTGATGTGTGGCTTCGGCCGGGCCGGGTCCTGGTTCGCCTTCGAGCCGCACGGCGTGGCTCCGGACCTGATCACGTTCGCCAAGGGCGCGAACTCCGGGTACGTCCCGGCCGGGGGCGTCATCATCTCCGAACCGATCGCGGCAACCTTCGACGAGCGGGTCTTCCCCGGCGGCCTCACCTACTCAGGGCACCCGCTGGCGTGCGCCTCGATCGTCGCCACCATCGATGCCATGCGCGACGAGGGCATCGTGGAGCACGCCGCGGCGATCGGCGCGCAGACGCTCGGGCCCGGCCTCGCCGAGCTCGCGGACCGGCATCCGGTGATCGGCGAGGTGCGCGGGCTCGGCGTGTTCTGGGCGCTCGACCTGGTCTCTGACCGCCGCACCAGGGCGATGCTGGCACCCTATGGCGGTGCCTCCGAGGCCATGAACACGCTCGCCGCGCAGGCCAAGTCGCACGGCCTGCTGGTGTTCACCAACTTCAACCGGCTGCACGTGGTGCCGCCGTGCACGATCAGCGACGCCGAGGCGAAGGAGGGCCTGGCGATCCTCGACGAGGTGCTCACCGCCGTGGACGGCTACTACCAGGGCTGACCGGGCTCACAGGACTGGGTTCACAGGGCCGGCTCACAGGCCGGGCTCACAGGGCCGCGAACGCGTCCTGCAGGATCGACAGTCCCTCGATCAGCAGTTCCTCGCCGATCACCAGCGGCGGCAGGAACCTGAGCACGTTGCCGTAGGTGCCGCAGGTCAGCACGATCAGGCCGGCGGCGTGGCAGGCCTTGGCTATCTTCGCCGCGGCCGCGGCGTCCGGCTCGGTGGTGCCCGGCCTGACCAGCTCGATGGCGAGCATCGCGCCGCGGCCGCGCACGTCGCCGATCACCGGATGCTGCCGTGCAAGCTCGCGCAGCCGCGGCAGCATGATCTCGCCGACCCGGCGGGCGGTGGCGGGGAGGTCCTCCTTCGCCATGGTCTCGATGGCGCCGAGCGCCGCCGCGCACGCGACCGGGTTCCCGCCGAAGGTGCCGCCGAGCCCGCCCGCGTGCACGGCGTCCATGATCTCGGCCCGGCCGGTGACGGCGGCCAGCGGCAGCCCGCCGGCGATGCCCTTCGCCGTGGTCACCAGGTCGGGCACGACGCCCTCGTGGTCGCAGGCGAACCAGTCGCCGGTGCGGCAGAAGCCCGACTGGATCTCATCGGCGATGAATACGATGCCGTGCTCACGGCAGAACTCGGCGAGGCCGGGCAGGAAGCCGTCGGGCGGCACGATGAAGCCGCCTTCGCCCTGGATCGGCTCGATCACGACGGCAGCGACCCGGCTCTCGCCGATCTGGGCGTGGATCAGGCCGGTCACCACGTCGAGCGCCTCGGCCGCGCACCGGGCCGGGCCGCCCGGCCAGCGGAACGGGTAGGCCATCGGCGCCCGGTAGACCTCTCCGGCGAACGGGCCGAAGCCGTCCTTGTACGGCATGTTCTTCGCCGTCATCGCCATGGTCAGGTTGGTGCGGCCGTGATAGGCGTGATCGAACACCACCACGGCCTGCCTGCCGGTCGCGTGCCTGGCGATCTTGACGGCGTTCTCCACCGCCTCGGCCCCGGAGTTGAACAGGGCGGAGCGCTTGTCGTGGCTGCCGGGCGTGACCCGGTTCAGCTCCTCGCACACCTGCACGTAGCCCTCGTAGGGGACCACCATGAAGCAGGTATGGGTGAAGTGCGCGACCTGCTCGGTGACCCGGGTGACGACAAGCTCGGCGCTGTTGCCGACCGAGGTCACCGCGATGCCCGAGCCGAAGTCGATCAGCGAGTTCCCGTCGGCGTCGATCAGCACGCCGCCGCCGGCCGCCGTGACGAAGACCGGCAGCACGTGGCTGAGCCCGCGCGCTACGCTCCGCTGCCGGCGCTCGAGCAGTTCGCGGGAGACAGGACCAGGTATCTCGGTAACCAGGTGACGCCGCTGGACCAGCCCTGGTCCGCCAACAGTGGAGTGCAGGCTCATAGCGGAAGAATAGATGGGGCAGGCGCACCGACGTCGGCCGGGCGGCGATCCGCCCGCCGGGGCCACCCCCGGCGTGCCCGCCTCCCGCGCCGCTGCGTGCCCGCCCCCGCGCGTCGGCCTTCCTTCAGGGAGAACTGAGAGGTTGCTGCAGGAGTTCTCATAATCGCCACGACCACCGGCCCAGTATGTAGTATCTGCATGACCGAAACGATCCGGCACTTCGGATTATCCTTACATCGGAGGCATAACAGTCGAGTCACCGGCTAAACGGTATAGACGGTAAGCCCAAAACGTACGGACCGATAACCGTTCGGCCCAGTACGCGAAACTCGCGCACTGTGTTTAAGGTTGCGGTCATACGGTATCTGGTGGCAGGAACGGCCCGCCCCGCTGTCGAGGAGAGCCTTATGCGAACACACGAGTGGTTTCGCTCGAACAGTTTCCACTATCGGCAGTTCGGCAGCGTCCGTGAGCTAGGGCGGGCGAAGCGGGAGCGCGGGATCACCGTCTCCCTGATCCTGCCGACCAGGAACGTCGCGGAGACGATCGGCTCGGTCCTTGACGAGGTCAGCAACCTGCGCCGCCCGGACGTCGCGCTGATCGACCAGGTCATCGTGGTGGACGCGGACTCGACGGACGGGACGGCCGGGCTCGCCAGGCGCTACGACGTCGAGGTCTACTCCGAGAACGCGCTGATGCCGGAGTACGGCCCGGCGCAGGGCAAGGGCGACGCGATGTGGCGCGGCCTGTCCGTCGCGACCGGCGACGTGATCGCGTTCGCGGACACCGACACCGGCAACTTCTGCCGTCAGCTGGTTACGGGCGTCGTCGGCTGCCTGGTGTCGAGGTCCGATATTCAGTTCGTCAAGGCCGCTTATCGGCGGCCGTTTACCCAGCAGGACATGTCCGTGCCAGATGGCGGCGGGCGAGTTACCGAGCTGACCGCGAAGCCCGCTCTTAACCTCCTGTTTCCTGAGCTGGCTGGATTTGTTCAGCCGCTGGCAGGAGAATTCGGCGGCACCAGGGATCTGATGTTCTCTGTGCCGTTCATGAGCGGTTACGCAGTCGAGGTAGGAATGCTGATCGACGTGCTGAATGCGTGCGGCCTGTCGGCAATGGCGCAGGTAGACGCCGGCATGCGGAAGAACCGGCATCAGGACCTCGGCAGCCTCAGCCGGATGGGCTACGCGGTGCTGCGGGCGGTGCTGACCAGGGCCATGCAGCACCAGGGGCAGCCCGTGGCGGCCGAGCCAGGTCCAGAGTCGCCGGACGGCGAGATGGGCTCTTACCTGCACGCGGTGGCGGCGGCCCGCGGAGTCGAGCTCGAGGAGTTCACCGAGCTGCTGATCGAGCGGCCGCCGATGCTCCTGGCGCTGGCGACGAGGACGCCCCTCACCGATGCCGCGGCCGCCGGCGCCGGCGCGCTGAGCGGGGCAGCTGGCGCCTGACCTGCCGGTGCCGGCCGGGCGGGTCGGCGACGCCAGGTCCTCATGTGGGGCTAGCTCACGAGGTCCCTGGCGGCTGCCTCGATCGTGCGCTGCGACATCAGCACGGCAGCGGCGGCGCTGCCGAGCGGCACGAAGCTGTCCTCGCTGGCCACCCGGCCGATCCGGCCGGCGAATCCGCCGTCGACCAGCGCGGTGATCACGCCCTCTGAGACGCCGCCGGTACGCCTGGTCTCGTCGGCCACCAGTACCGCGCCGGTCGCCGCGGCCTCGCGGAGCAGGTCGTCGGCGGGCAGCGGTGCCAGCCAGCGCAGATCGACCACCCGGCAGCCGATGCCGTCACGCTCCAGCCGGGCGGCGGCACGCAGGCTCATGCGCAGGCCGTTGCCGAACGTGACGATCGTCAGGTCGGCGCCGTGCCCGTGCACCCGCGCCCGGCCGACCGGCACGTGGCCGAGTCCCCACATCGGCGGCGGGTCGTACGGTGCCAGCCAGCCGCCGTCGCCCGGGGCATACAGATCACGCTCGTGGTACAGGGCGATGGGCTCGAGGAAGACGCACACGCTGCCGTCGGTGCGGGCGCTGGCGAGGCAGGTGCGCAGCATCGCCGCCGCATCCTCGGGCCTCGCCGGGCAGGCGACGATCAGGCCGGGAATGTCGCGCAGCGCGGCCACGGCATTGTCGTTGTGGAAGTGCCCGCCGAAACCCTGCTGGTAGGCAAGCCCGGCGACGCGCACCACCATCGGGTTGCGGTACCTGCCCTGGGAGAAGAACGACAAGGTGGCGGCCTCGCCCCTGATCTGGTCGGCGGCGTTGTGCAGGTAGGCGAGGTACTGGATTTCCGGCACCGGCAGCAGGCCGGCCAGTCCGGCACCGAGAGCGACCCCGAGTATGGACTGCTCGTCGAGCAGCGAGTCGAAGACCCGGCCCGCCCCGAACGCCGCGCGCAGGCCCCTGGTGACCCCGTACACGCCGCCCTTGCGCGCCACGTCCTCGCCGAACACGATCACCTGCGGCCAGGCCGCCATCTCGTCGGCCAGCGTCCGGTTGATGGCCTGGGCAAGGGTCAGCGGTCCGGCATCCTCTGGCGGGCGCCCGCCGAATGCGCGCTGCCTGGCCTGCGGGCCGGCCGCCCTGATCGCCTCGGCCACGGCCCTCGGCCGACGCGGCGCGAGCGGCGCGATGACCTCGGCCGCGGTCCTGAGCTGCGGCGCCCCCTCGACCTGCGCCGCGAGCGCGAACACGGCCTGCCGCGACCGCTCGTACCTGGCGATCAGCTCGGCCGGCGTGATCGCGCCGGCCCCGACTAGCAGGCGTGCCGTGCCGAGCAGCGGATCGGCTTCCAGGTCGGCGGCGATCTCGGCGGCGGTGCGGTAGGCCGACTCCACGTCCGAGCCGGCGTGGCCGCCGAGCCGGACGGTGGTCAGGTGCAGGACGGCCGGCGAGCGGGTCGCCCTCACGTGGCCGGCCAGGTCGGCCGCGGTGTCGTACACCGCCGCGGCGTCGGCACCGTCGGCGTGGGCGTAGCGGATGCCAGGCCGGCCGTCCAGAGCGGCCCGGACCCAGCCAGGCGGGGTGCGGACGCTGATCCCGAGCCCGTTGTCCTCGCAGATCAGCAGTAGGGGCAGTGGCAGGGCCTGGTAGGCGCACCAGGCGGCGGTGTTGATCGCCCCGGCGGCGGTGGAATGGTTCACCGAGGCGTCGCCGAGGCTGGCGGTCACCACGCAGTCGGCCGGCCACGGCGCCGGCAGCCCTGCCCTGGCCATGCGGCCGAGGGCGAAGGCGAGCCCGACGGCGCGCGGCAGGTGCGAGGCGATCGTCGAGGTCTGCGGGATGACGTGCAGGTCCGGGTGGCCGAATACCTTGTGCCGTCCGCCGGCCATCGGCTCGGCCGCGGCGGCCGCCACCCCGAGCAGGACGTCGCGCTGGCCGTCGGCGCCGCGCCCGGCCTGGCAGGACCGCAGCAGGTAGAAGGCGCCCGACCGGTAGTGCGGCAGTGCCGGGTCGGTCGGCCGGAGCGCGGCAGCGACGGCCGCATTGCTCTCGTGGCCGGACGAGCCGATCGTGTAGTAGCCGGTGCCCCTGGCGCGCAGCCACCGAGCCGCCTCGTCCAGGTGGCGGCTCGACATCTGGGCATCGAGCACCGTAGCGCAGAGCCCGGCGGTGAGCGCGCTGCCCGGCCGTACCGGATCGGTCGGCGCCGGCGCCGGGCCGGCCGTGGCGGGTGCGAGCGCGCCGATCGTCTCGATCAGGTGGCGGTCCGCGCGCTCCATCGCGGGGTCGGTCACGGTCACCGCCGCAACGCTACCCGCCCAGCCCCGGCACATGTCGCGCGGCGTGCGCCGGGTGACGTGTGGTGTGATAGGCGAGAGCTGTCGTCAGGAGCTGCCCATGCTGCCGTGGTCGGAGGAGCTGTCCGGACGCATCGACGAGCAGGTGATCAGCAGCGACCTGTTGCGTGGCAATACGCTCGGCGATCCCTTCGAGCGGCCCGTGCTCGTCTACCTGCCGCCCGGCTACGACGACGAGCCCAGGCGCCGGTACCCGGCCGTGTACGTGATCCAGGGCTACACCGGGCATGTCGCGATGTGGCGCAACCGCTCGCCGTTCCGCCAGCCCTTCACCGAGACCGCCGACCGCGTGTTCGCGGCCGGCCAGGCGCCCCCGGCGATCGTGGTCTACGTGGACGCCTGGACCGCATACGGCGGCAGCCAGTTCGTCGACTCGCCGGGCACCGGCAGGTACCACTCCTACCTGTGCGAGGAGGTGGTGCCGTGGGTGGACGGCCGGTACCGGACGCTGGCCGACCGCGACCACAGGGCCATCGCCGGCAAGTCGAGCGGCGGATTCGGCGCGATGATCACCCCGATGCTGCGGCCTGACCTGTTCGGCGCCCTGGCCACCCACGCCGGCGACACGCTGTACGAGCTGTGCTACGGCCCGCAGTTCGGGCCGTGCGTGCGGCTGCTCAGGGAGTACGACGGCGACATCATGCGCTGGTGGGACGACTTTCGCAGCCGGACCGCGTTTACCAGGAAGGCCGACCAGACGCTGCTCGGCATTCTCGGGGTGGCCGCCTGCTTCTCGGCCGCGCCGGACGGAACGCCCGAGCTGCCCTTCGACCCGAGGACCGGCGTGGTCAGGCAGGACGTCTGGCAGCGCTGGCTGGCCTGGGATCCGGTCCGGATGGTGCCGGCGCACGCGGCTGCGCTGCGGTCGATGCGCGCGATCTGGATCGACGCGGGCACCGCCGACGACTACTTCCTTGACCTCGGCGCCGAGGCGTTCAGGGCCGCTCTGGCCAAGGCCGGAGTCGCCGACGAGGTGATCAGGTTCGAGCTGTTCGACGCCACCCACGCCGCGATCGATTACCGTTACCCGCTCTCGCTGGCGTGGCTGTGCCAGCGGATGGCCGCCTAGCGGGCCGCGGCCCACCGGTCTGCCGGCTAGCGTTTTGCCCCACTATGCTTGGGCCCGGCGGGTATAGTGGCCCGCATGCTCAATGGTCGCAGAATCGGGGTCGTGCTTCCCGCCTATAACGCAGAGACCACGTTGTCGAGGACAGCGGCCGAGCTCGACCGCGGGCTGATTGACGAGATTGTGCTCGTCGATGACGCCAGCACCGACCAGACTGTCGCGCTGGCTCACAGTCTCGGCCTTGATCCTATCCGGCACGAGTCAAACCTTGGCTACGGCGGAAACCAGAAGACCTGTTACCGGCGGGCGCTCGAGCTCGGACTCGATATCATCGTGATGGTGCACCCGGACTATCAGTACTCGCCGCGGCTCGTTCCGGCGATGGCATCGATGATCGCCTACGGGGAATATGACCTCGTTCTCGGCTCGCGTATTCTCGCGCAGAATCCGGTGGACCGTGGCATGCCTCGGTACAAGTATGTCGCCAACCGGTTCCTCACCCTAGTCGAGAACCTCATGCTCGGTCAGAAGCTGTCGGAGTACCACACCGGACTGCGCGCGTTCAGCAGCACGCTGCTGGCGGGCCTGCCCTTCGAGCGCAACTCCGACGATTTCGTCTTCGACAACCAGATCATCGCCCAGGCCATCGCGGCCGGCGCGAGGATCGGAGAGGTGTCCTGCCCGACCCGCTACGAGGCCGACTCCTCCTCGATCAACCTGCGCCGGAGCACCAAGTACGGCTTCGGGGTGCTGCGCACGTGCGGGCAGTACTGGCTGCACAAGCGGGGAATGCGCCGGTACGGCTACCTCGACTTCGATCACGACGGGGTGCTTCTGCGGTTGCCTGCGGCCAGCGATGCGGCCGGCCGGAGCACGTCGGCGTAGCGGTCCCGCGATGGACGCGCTCGGGATAGATGGCGCCTGGGTCTACACGCCTCGCATTCACCGCGACAACCGCGGGAGCTTTCATGAGTGGTTTGTCGGCACCGAGCTTGCCGGGGAGCTTGGCTACCAGTTCGGGCTTAGCCAGGCGAATTGCTCGGTGTCCAGCCGCGGAGTGGTCCGTGGCATACATTTTACCGAGACCCCTCCTGGACAGGCAAAGTACGTGATCTGCGCCGCCGGCGCGATCCTGGACGTCGTCGTGGATGTCAGAATCGGCTCTCCGACATTCGGCCGCTGGGAGGCCGTGCGGCTGGATGATCAGACGCGGTGCGCGGTCTTCCTCGCCGAGGGCCTCGGGCACGCCTTCATGGCGCTGACCGACAAGGCCACGGTCGTGTACCTGTGCTCGACGCCGTACGCTCCCGGCATCGAGCACGGTGTCAACCCGCTCGACCCGGCCATCGGCATCGACTGGCCGGATCAGGGTCCGGTCATCGTGTCGGAAAAGGACGCCGGCGCCCCTTCGCTGGCCGAGGCCAAGCAGGCCGGGCTGCTGCCTGGCTATGCGTCCTGCCTGGCACACGCCGCGGAACTTCGGGCAGCCGCCGCGCATTGACTGAGGCTGTTGCGTTGACTGACGCTGCCGGGTTGACTGACGCTGCTCAGCGGTCGTGCTTGGGAAGCGGCAATGCGGGCCGGACCTGCCTGAGCAGGTTCCTCCGGTAGATCAAGATGACCCGCCCGGCCACCCGGTGCATCGAGACCGGTCGACCGAAGTACTTCTCGAACAGGCCCCAGGGGACGTTGTCATCGGCGTAGGTGTGGCTCAGGTCGGCAACGACGAAGTTCGCGTAGTGTAGCGACGGGTTATACCAGGAGGCATCTGTCTCCCAGTCCTGGGCGCCGAGTCGCGTCGGCCCCATGAAGCTCGTCACAGAGACAGCGCGAACTCGGACCTGGTCACCCGACTGCACGGTGATGGCCGAGGCATCCCAGTACCCCGCAACGCCGTACCTGAGCCCGTGAGCCTCAAGCCACGAGGCGAGCGGAGCCGCGGCCAGCGTCGCAGGCGGCAGCACGGCTTCGGCCGCCAGGGGGAGCAACACGGCGACCCCGACCGCCGCCGTTGCCAGGCGGCGACGTGAAACGTCGGCGATACGGCCAGGCACGCAGGCCCGGGCCGCCAGGATCGCGCCGAAGGGCAGAACGGCGACGATCTCCCTCTCGTTGGTGGGATTCGGAAGCGTGGAGACCAGGTAAGCGCCGATGTTGCAGACGATTGCCGCGCACAGCATCTGCTCGGCTCGGCTGGCAGTACGCCACCTCCAGATCACCTTGACGAAGCCGACCGCGGCTGCCAGCAGCCAGCATGCCGCGATCACTGCTCCTGCCACGCCCAGCGCTGAACCCTGCGGGGCCGCGGCCCCGTACAGGACGCCGATGGCGCGCAGCGTCAGCCACGCGTGTTGCGGCCACGTGCTGATAGGGGCGATCCCGGTCCTCGGCGCGACCATCAGATAGCCGCCGTGATGCTCCACCACCGAGCGGATCAGCATGGCCAGGGGCACCGACGCTGCCGCCGCCACCAGCTGCGCCGCTGCAGCCGCGCGCATCCCGCGCTCGGCCGCGATCCGATAGCAGCACACCAGCATGACGGCCGGCACGCCGACGTATAGCACCGTGGCGTCGCCTAGCTGGCCGGCTGTCAAGATCGCGCAAAGCACGGGTGGCGTGAAGCGCCGGTTCGGCAGCCTGTCAATCAGCAGGAAGGAGACCAGCATGATCGCCGAGGTTCCGGTGTGATCGGGCTTCTCCAGCAGGATCGCCACGCCCCGCGGGGTGAGCAGCGCCGCGGCCAGCACGGCGACGACGACTCCGCCGCGAGCGGCGCGGGCCGCGCCGCGACTGCCGGTCATCGCGATGGCCGCCGCGCATGCCGCGACGATCACAAACGTGATCGCAGAACCGGCGTGGATGGTGAGGCTGTGCAGTCCAACGATGCTCTCGATCACCGCGTACAGCGGCAGCTCGAAGGTGTAGAACGTGGCGTCACCGATGATCCAGCCGTGCAGCAGAAGGTCTCCGTGCAGGATGCTCCACGCCTGCAGTGCGTTGTTAGCCCCGTCGGAGTTAATCGGGGAGCTGAGCGAAATCCGCAGCAGAAAAGCGAAGAGTGCTACGAACCCTGCAATCCACGCCGCGGTGGACAATCTTCGGTTCCATGTCGGCGGCACCTGTTCCGGTGCTTCGCCGTGCGCCTCGAGCCTGCGTGGCGACGATGGAGGCCGATGTTCCGCGGCTGTCACATGGGCACCGCTCGTGTACCGCTCGCCAGCGCGCATAGGTGGGCCTAGGAACCCTGGGACAACACCACGATGATCAGCCCCGACACGACCAGGAGGGAGCCGACCCACGTCAGCACGCCCGCACGCTCATGGAGCACGAGGACGCTGGCGGTCAGGATGACCAGGTATCCGAGGGCGTTGAACGGGTAGGCGACATTCAGCGGGACCCGGGACAATGCGGCCAGCCAGGCTATCGCGGAGATGGCGAAGACCAGGAGCCCCAGCCACACCCAAGGCGAGGTGGCCGCGCTTGCAATCAGCGAGCCGCGGGTGTCCGAGGCGCGGACTGACGCGAGCCGCATCCCGTGCTTGAGCATGACCTGCGCGGACGCCGCCGTGATGACGGCGGAGAGAACCAGCGCGAGGCTTGCGACGGACAAGCGTTGCCTCCTTGATCTTGCTTCCTGCCCGGCACGGCCCGCCGCCGGTTCCCCGGGCGATGCCGACGCGGACGACGGATACGGCCGCGGGGTCGGGCGCTGCTGCGATTGGGGCGAGCCGTCCACCTCAGTTGACTTCGACATTCCCTGTTCCTCGGCAGGCTGACAGTGACCTTCCTGGCAGGACCGCCGGGAAACGTGGTCAAGTAACCATAAGCCCTGTCGCGCCGGTCTTGCTCACATTCGGAAGCCTACGCTCGGCGCGACCCGGCCGGGTTCCGCCTGGCCTCGACGTAGATCGTGCCGCCGGCCGTGGCGGCGACCTCGATGGCGGTCGCGGCCAGGGCGAGCGGAAGGGCTACGACGGCGGCGGCGAGGGCGAAGAGCCGCCGCAGCGGGCCCTGGGCGGTCCTGCGCGCCTGCTTTCTGCGGATCACGTCGTAGAGGTCGGGATGGCCGGGCAGCTGACCGACAAGGCCGTGGACCCAGCCGAAGACCACCTGGCCTCCGCGCAGGTAGCTCACCCGCTCGACGTGCAGCCCAAGGTCCCCGATCGTGGACAGCAGCGCCTGCGGGCTGAGATGGACCAGGTGGCGGGGCACGTCCAGGGCGTGCCACCGGTCCCCGAAGATGCGAGCCTGCCAGCTCACTGCGTTAGGCACGGAAATGACCACGAGGCCGCCGGGGACGACGAGTTCCGCCGCATGGCGCAGAGCCGCCGCCGGCTGGCGCAGGTGCTCAAGGGAATGCCAGAAGATTACCGCCGAGTACTCTCCCTCCACGTCCTGCACCTCGGCGTTGAGTATGCGCGGCCCGGACGCATGCGGCTCCAGTCCGACCGCCTCGCGCCCGCGCCGCACGAAGGCCGTCACGAGAGTCCCGTCGCCGGCTCCGACATCGAGGATCGGGCCCGGCGGAACTCTGGTGTCCACGCGGCGGGCGAGCGAGGAACGGGTACGGCGGAGTACGGCGTCACCCAGGCCGGCGAAGCGCCCGCCCGCAGGCCGGTACCAGCCGTCGTAAGCCTCCTTCAGCTGCGCGTCGCTCGGCCACGGCGATGTCGTCGCGACCCCGCACCGGCTGCACCGGACTCGGCCGGCCATGCGCTCGTCAGAGGCGTCGAACACATCACCGCACCACGCGCAGCAGGCCGCCGGCTCGGACTCGGCCATCGGACAGGGCAGCCAGCCATCGGCCCTCTCGCGCGGATCGCCTTTGGGCGATGTGCCCCTAACCCCGAACGCCGCATTTCGCAACGGTCGGCCTCCTCGCATCGAGTCATCCAGCCCGGCGCGTCCTGCCGAGCCATCCCGCCCGACACTACTGAACCGAACTGCCCGATCGCGCACCATATGCGCTATCTCCCAGGTCAAGCCCGGTCAGCGGGCCTGGCCCTGGCTACCAGGTCGTGGCGGCGGGGTCGGTCGCGTTGAGATGGTCAGAGACCCTGGCCAGGTGCGCGCGCATGGCCCTGACCGCCCCGGCCGGGTCGCGCGCCTTGAGCATGGCCACGATCTCGTGATGGTCGGCCTGGTACAGCTGCCTGCGCTCGGCCGAGGCACTGCGGCGCTTGAGGTCGCCCCAGATGTGGCCGTGCCTGGCGGCCTCGATCGAGGCGTACAGGGTGCTGAGCAGCGGGCTGTGCGCCGAGGCGATGATCGCGCGGTGCAGCGCCATGTCCCAGGTCTCGAATTCCTCGTAGCTGGCTGACCGGTCGCCGCCGGCCAGGCAGCGATCCATCTCGGCGAAGTCGGCCGCCGTCGCCCATGCCACCGCAAGCGGCATGGCGGGTGGCTCGAGCAGCCGCCGTACCATCATCACGTCAGCGGGCGCGAACGCGGACCGGCCGCCGTCGGCGCCGGCCGGCGGCTGGTCGGCAGTGGCCCGGTCGGCCGCGAAGCGCAGGAACGTGCCCCGGCCCACCTCGCGGGAGATCTGGCCCTGCGCTTCCAGGATGCCGAGCGCGTATCTGACCGATGACCGGGTAACGCCGAGGTCGGCGGCGAGCCGCCGCTCGGTGGGCAGCCGCCCGTCCGGGCCGAGGCCGGCCTGCAGTGAGCGCGCGATGATCAGCTCGGCAAGCTCAAGCCCGCGCGCCGCGGCGTCCCGGCCGTCGGCCTTCCGGCTCCCGCCGTCGGCCGTCTGCTGCCCGGTCATGCGCTGTCCCGCATGCCCTGTCCCACCTCCCAGAAGCCCATTGGACCTTTCTTAACCAATCCTACCAATGCTGTCGGCTCGAGAGTCAATCTTTCGACGGCAATCGATCGCCGAATGGGTCTTGACCCGGTTTGCACGCCGACCTATGCTCAACCAATCAACCGCTGGCGACCAAATTGGCCACTGGTCACCGGCGAGGTCCGGCCCGTCATCTGGAGGCTGCGTGCGGCTCGCGACCATGATCACCTCAGGCGGGCTCCGGCTGCACGTGGCTGGCGCCGAAGGCTATGTGGACGTGGCCGAGGCCGCCGGGGACCCGCGGCTCGCCGACCTGGGGTACGTGCTGGCGGCGGGCGCTCCGGCACTGGCGGCGATCAGCGCGGTGGCCGGACGGGACGGCGCGAGCTTCGGGCCCGCCGACTTCGCGCCCGCGGTGCCCTCACCCGGCCGGATCCTGTGCCTGGGCGTGAACTACAGCGAGCACGCGATCGAGGGCGGCCGCGAGGTGCCGACCTGGCCCGAGGCGTTCGTGCGCGGGCCGGGCAGCGTGCTCGGACCGTACGCCGACCTGGTGAGGCCGGCCCTGACGAGCCGGTTCGACTACGAAGGCGAGCTCGGCGTGGTGATCGGCGCTGGCGGGCGCTACCTGCGGGCCAGCGAGGCCATGGCGGCGGTCGCCGGGTTCGTGGTGCTGAACGACGCGACCGCACGGGAGTGGCAGCGAGCCGCCACCCAGTGGACGGCCGGCAAGAACTTCGAGGCCAGTATGCCGATCGGCCCCGAACTGGTGACCGCCGACGAGGTGGACATCAGCGACGTGTCCCTGACCACGACGCTCAACGGGGCCGTGATGCAGTCCGCGCGCACCTCCCAGATGATCGTCGACGTCCCGAGCGCGATCGAGTTCTTCTCCTCATTCACAAGGCTCCGGCCCGGTGACGTCATCGCCACGGGCACTCCGGGCGGAGTCGGCTTCGCGAGGAAGCCACCGGTCTGGCTGGAGCCGGGCGACCTGATCGAGGTGACCGTCGAGGGCGTCGGGACGATCCGCAACCGCGTCGTTGCTGAGGATGCGGACCTCAGCGAGTGGCGGTGGCGGCCGGCCGCGAAGACGCCCGCCGGGTTCTGACCGAATCCGGCACGCGCACAACTAGGGCCCGCCCGAGACCGGGCCGGATCACAGTCCGAACACGAAGGTGACAGCGATGTTCGAATCCCCTGACGCAGTGGCATCCGCCGGCCAGCACGGACGGCGTCGCGGCTGGCTGGCACGAGCGGTGAGCCTGGCGGGCGCGGTGGTGCTTGGCGCCGCGCTCGCGGCGTGCTCGAGCAGCAGTGGCTCGGCGGCCGGCTCGCACTCCACGCTCATCTTCGCCGACGTCGCGCCGTTCAGCGGGCCGGACGCCGCGCTCGGCCCGATCTACCTGGTGTCCTGCGACGGCGCCACGAACGCGATCAACCAGGCCGGCGGGATACTCGGCCACAAGGTCGCCTGCACCTCGGCCGATACCAGGGGCGAGCCTGCCGATGCGGTCCCCGCGGTCGGCAGCCTGCTCGCCACCACCAAGAACCTCCAGCTGGTGATCGGCTGCACCTCGGACGAGGCTGCCTCGGTCGTTCCGATCCTGAACAAGGCCAAGGTCGTCATGTTCTGCATGACCGGCCAGTCCGAGTTCGACCACGTCAAGTACCCGTACTTCTACCGGCTGGTCCCGCCGGACCTGGCCGAGTCCTACGCGATGACCGTGATCGCGAAGAATCTCGGTTACAAGCGGATCGCGCTGGCGTTCGGCAACGACATCGGCTCGCAGACGTTCGTGCAGCCCGCGATGGCCGCGATCGCCAAGGCCGGGCTCACCGTCGTCGCGAACGAGACGCTTGACCTGACCGCCACCACCTTCCGGACCGAGGCCGAGAAGATCGTGGCGGCGCACCCCGACGCGATCATGACCGAGGCGCTCGGCAACGCCGACCCCACCCTGTTCGCCGAGATCAAGCAGCTCAACCACGGCAAGATGATTCCGATCGTGGGCACGTCCGCCTCGATCTCGCCCGCCTTCTACTCCGCCTGTGTCAAGGGCGTGGGCGCGGCCGACTTCTCGGCCAACTTCCACGCGGACAACCTGGTCACGGCGACAAGCGGTCCAGCCTACGATGCCTTCACCAAGGCGCTGCTCGCGGTCAAGGGCAAGGTCAGCGGAGCCCAGACCGGCAACTTCAGCACCTACTTCACCGCCCCCGGTGCGGTGCACCTGTACGACGGCATGAACCTCGCCGCCCTCGCGATGGTGGCTGCCGGGAGCACCGAGGTGGCCAAGTGGAAGCCCTGGATCACCACCATCGGGGACGGCGTCCCCGGCGCTGTGGTGGTGCACTCGTTCGCGCAGGGGGTCGCCGAGCTGAAGGCGGGCAAGAAGATCCGCTACGTCGGGCCGGGCGGGCCCACCAGCTTTGACGCCTACCACGACTCGCCGGGCATCTTCCAGATCGACACCTACAGCCCCACCGGCGCTGTGGTGGTCTCGGGCGGCATCAGCGCGGCGCAGCTTCGGTCGGTCGAGCCGTGAGCGTGACCTCGTGGTGAGCTCAGCGAGCCGGTCGGGTTCCCCGGAGGCGAGCGGGCAAGCACCGTGAGCCTGCTGCTCGCCTCGGTCGGATTCGGGCTGATCACCGCGGCGGTGCTGGCCATCGCCGCGGTGGGCTTCACGCTCCAGTTCGCCGTGACCGACGTGCTCAACCTGGCCTTTGCCGCGGTGATGACCGCCGGGGCGTTCACCGCCTACCTGGTCAACCAGGCGGGCTACTCGGTGTGGGTCGGGCTGGCCGCGGCCATGGTCGCGTGCGCTGCGCTGTCCGCCGGGTTGAACTACCTCGTGTACGCGCCGTTCCAGCGGCGCGGCTCCGCGCCGATCACGCTGGTGATCGTCTCGCTCGGGATGGCGCTGATCGTGGAGTTCGGCATCGCCTCGGTGGCGGGCGGCATCGACGTGTCCTACCAGATGAGCCAGGGCAGGACGGTCACGATCGGCGGCATGCTCCTGAGCACCGTTCAGCTGATCATCATCGCGATCAGCGTGGTGGTGATGGCCGCCGTGCACGCACTGCTGCGCTACACCAAGCTCGGCAAGGCGATGCGGGCGACGGCGGCCAACCGGATGCTCGCCAGGGGCTGCGGCATCAGGGCCAGCCAGGTCATCGCGCTGACCTGGGCGCTGACCGGCGCGCTCGGCGGCCTCGCGGGAACGGTATTCGCGATCGACGTGGGCAGCTTCAACGCGTCGAGCACCGACATCTTCCTGATCCTGATCCTGGCCGCGGTCTTCCTCGGCGGCCCAGGCAATGCCTACGGCGCGATGCTCGGCGCCCTGGTCATCGGCCTGGCCACCGAGGTCAGCGCCGCCTACATCGAGCCCGACTACAAGTACGTGGTGGCCTTCGTGGCACTGCTCGCCATGCTCGCGGTCCGGCCGACCGGCCTGCTCGGGGCGAGGGCCTGAGGGACCGGGGGAGCGGCGATGTATTACCTGATCATCCTGCTGGTCTACGCGGCGGTGGACGCGATCGCCTGCCTCGGCCTCAGCCAGCAGTTCGGCGTCGCGGGAGTGACGAACTTCGGCTTCATCATCTTCCAGGCGGCGGGCGCGTACGTGGCGGCCGTGCTCGCGCTGCCGCCCGACACCGCGGACGGCGGCTTCCAGACCTACATCGGCGGCCTCTCGCTGCCGTTCCCGCTGCCCTGGATCGGCGCCGCCGTCGCGGGAGGCGTGCTCGCGCTGCCGTTCACGTTCCTGGTCGGCCGCCGGCTGCGCGGCGACTTCGCCGCCGTCGGCCTGCTGGTGACCGCGGTGCTGCTGAACCTGCTCGTGATGAACTACCGGCCGCTGTTCAACGGCGACGCCGGGTTGGCGCTCGTGCCCACGCCGCTGCGGCAGACGATGTTCGTGACCACGTCGAACGCATACCAATACGGTTACGCGGCCGCCGGGCTCGTGCTGGCCGCAGCGGTCTACGTGTTCGTGCGCCGGATCACCGAGTCGCCGTACGGCAGGACGCTGCGCGCGATGCGCGACAACGACAAGGTGGCCGACTCGCTCGGCAAGAACCTGGTCGCGCTGCGGACCGGCGCACTGGTGACCGGCGGCGCGATCGCAGGCCTGTCCGGCGCGGTGCTGGTGAGCTTCATCGGCGTCTGGTCGCCGGCGGAGTGGAGCTACGCAGAAACGATCGTGCTGTTCACGGCCGTGATCATCGGCGGGGCTGGCAACCACGCGGGCGCGGTCCTCGGTGCCGTGCTTGTGCCTGTCGGTTTCGAGGAGGTCACCAGGTTCATCTCGAACAACAACCCGAACCTGCCGCCGAACCTGCTGCCGTCACTGCAGTGGGTGGCGATCGGGCTGCTGATCACGGTCTTCCTCTGGCTGCGCCCGCAGGGACTGCTGCCGGAGCGGCGCCGGATGATCCGGGCCCCGGCGCGCAGTCCGGCCGCGCAGGCGCCGCCGGAGCCGCCAGCAGAGCCAGCCGTGGAGTCCGCGCCTGCGCCGGCCGCGAGGGCGCCAGTGCCCGCCCCGGTCACCGAGCCGATCCTGCGGACGTCCGGGGTCAGCAAGGCGTTCGGCGGAGTGCACGCGGTGGCCGGCGTGACCATCGCGGTCGGCCGGGGCACACTCACCGGCCTGATCGGGCCCAATGGCGCGGGCAAGTCCACGCTGCTCTCGCTGCTGGCCGGCACCGCCAAGGCGTCCGCCGGCCAGGTGATCTACCAGGGCCAGGACGTGACCGCCGTGCCCGCCTACCGCAGGGCCAGAGCCGGCCTGGTCAGGACGTTCCAGCTGGCGAGCGAGTTCAAGCGGCTTACCGTGCTCGAGAATCTGCTGTCCGCGGTGCCCAGCCACCGCGGCGACACGTTCGCAGGCGCCGTGGCCGGCCGGCGGTACTGGCGCGGTGCCGAGGACCTGGCCATCGGCCGGGCCACCGAGCTGATCGAGCGCTTCGGCCTCGCCAGGCACGCCAACGACTACGCCGGTGACCTGTCAGGCGGCCAGCGCCGGCTGGTGGAGATCATGCGGGCGCTGATGACGGAGCCCAGCATGCTGCTGCTCGACGAGCCGATGGCCGGCGTGCATCCCGAGCTCGCCCGCCGGATCGGCGCCGCCCTTGTCGGGCTCTGCCAGGACGGGATGACGATCCTGATGGTGGAGCATGAGCTGTCGATCATGGATGAGTTCTGCGAGCCGGTCATCGTGATGGCCGACGGGGCGGTGCTGGCCGAGGGCACCATGGCCGAGCTGCGCGACCGCACCGAGGTCGTGGAGGCCTACCTTGTCGGATGACCAGCGGGCCTTGTCGGATGACCAGCGGGCCTTGTCGGATGACCTGCGGGCCGACGGCGTCACGGCGGGCTATGGCGGCGACCCGGTGATCAGGGAAGTGACCGTGCGGGCCGAGCCCGGCACCGTGGTCTCGGTGGTCGGGCCGAACGGGTCGGGCAAGAGCACGCTGCTCAAGGCCATGACCGGGGTGCTGCGGGTTACCGCGGGCCGGGTGTTCGTCGGCGACCGCGAGGTCACCAACCTACCGCCGGAGGAGATGGCCAGGGCCGGCGTCGGCTACGTGCCGCAGACTGACGACGTGTTCGCACCGCTCACCGTGCGGGAGAACCTCGAGATGGGCGGTTACCTGCTGCACCACCGCGAGATTCCGCACCGGGTCGAGTACGTGCTGACCGTGTTCCCCAGACTGGCCGGGATGCTGCGCCGGCCGGCCGGCCGGCTCAGCGGCGGTGAGCGCAAGATGCTCGCGATGGGCAGGGTGCTGATGCTGCGGCCCGCCGTGTTCCTGCTCGACGAGCCGACCGCCAACCTGGCCCCGGCCGTGGCCAGCGTCCTGCTCGGAGAGCACGTCAGGCACCTGGCGGAGGCCGGAGCGGCGGTGCTGATCGTGGAGCAGCGGGCCAGGGCGGTGCTCGCGATCTCCGACCGCACCTATGTCATGGGCGGCGGCGAGCTGCGGATGGAGGGGACTCCGGCCGAGCTGTCTGCGAGCCTGGACTTCGTCGCCTCATTCCTCGGAGGCCGCCCCGGCTGAGCCATGCCCACCCGCCGGCACGAGCACGCTGAGCGCGGCAGGCAGGGCGCGGATCCGCAGCGGCGTGCCGGCCCGCAGCGGTGCCGCGCAGGCCAGCGGCTCGCCGTCGGCGGCGGCAGGCACGTCGCGGCTCATCGTGATCGTCACGTCGGCACCGCGGAGCAGAGATATCTGCGGCAGCGCGACATGCGACCCGTCCTTGATCTTGGTCAGCGCCCGGACGAAGACCAGCTTGGGGGCGTGGCGCATCAGCACCACGTCAAGCACGCCGTCGTCGAGCACGGCCGGCGGCGCGACCTGCATGCCGGCGCCGAAGTTCGGTGAGTTGGCCACCACGACGGCGTAGCCCAGGTACTCAAGCGACAGGTCGGTGCCGTCGATGCCGACCGTGAACGTCACCGGCCGCCAGCGGGCAAGCGCGCGCAGCGCGGCCACCGGGTACACCAGCGAGCCGCCGAGCAGGTGGGTCGCGTTGGCGATTTCCCCGGCCACGGCCGGGATCCCCGCGTAGACGCTGCCGACCACCACCGTCTCGGGCTGGCTCGGCGTGCCGACGCCGATCAGGTCGACCTGCCGCAGCACGCCACCGGCCAGCACGCGCGCCGCGCCCTCGGGGTCCGTGGGGATGCCGAGCACCCCGGCCAGGTCGTTGCCGCGGCCCGCGGGGATCAGGCCGTAGCTGGCGCCGGCCGCGGCGGCGACGCCGGCCAGCGCGCCGACCATCCCGTCACCGCCGACGGCCACCACCACGTCGCCGCGCTCCGCGGCGGCGGCGGCCAGGTCCCTGGCGTGGCCGAGGCTGGCCGACTCGGTGACCTGGTGCTCGGCGCCGATGGCGGCCAGCGCCGAGGTGGCCCGGGGCAGCAGCGCACGGGCACGCCCGTTGCCCGCCGCCGGGTTGACGATGAGACAGAGCGGACGGTCCACCCGATTCCTCCTCGTTACCAGGAATGCAAAGGCTACCGCCGCATCGGCGTACGATCAGGTGCTATGGCAGGCGACGGTGCGGCAGCCGGCGGGCAAGCACGATTCCTGCACGTCCAGACCACGACCGACTCGCGGGCTGAGGCCATGGAACTGGCGCACGACGCCGTCCGGGCCCGCCTGGCCGCGTGCGCTCAGGTGGCCGGGCCGGTCGCGAGCACGTTCTGGTGGGAGGACGGAATCGAGCGCGCCGAGGAATGGATGGTCATGCTCAAGCTGCCCGCGGAGCGCTACCGCGAGCTCGCCGACTTCCTCTATGAGCGGCACAGCTACGACGAGCCAGAGATCATCGCGATGCCCATCGTGGCAGGCTCGCCGGGCTACCTAGACTGGATCGCTGAGGAGACCAGGCCGCGCTAGCCGCCGCGCGCGGGGCCGGCGCCGCGCTCGGCCTGGGACAGGAGGCCGGCATGGCGGCGACACCGGCACCGGACCGCGGGCTGTTCGGCCCTGGCTCGGTCACCTGGCGGATCATGGGCGAGCCCATCATGTGGGTGGGCGGCCTGCGCGCGATGTACCTGCAGGCCCTGCATCCGAGGACGATGCGGGCCACCTGGCAGAACACGGCCTTCGCGCGCCACGGCGAGGCCTGGGGCCGGTTCGGCCGGACGCTGGAGTACGTCAGGTGCCGCACCTACGGCAGCACCGAGGAGGCCGAGCGGGCCGGGCGGCGGGTGCGCCGGATCCACGCGTCGCTGACCGGCACCGACGCCGACGGCTCGGTGATCAGGCTGGACGAGCCTGAGCTGCTTACGTGGGTGCACTGCGGCGAGATCGCCTCCTACGCCAATATCGCGGCCAGGTCGGGCATGGGCCTGTCCGCCGCCGAGCTCGACGAGTTCGTGGCCGAGCAGCGGCGCAGCGCGGCCCTGGTCGGCCTTGACCCAGCCAGCGTGCCTGGCTGCATGGCCGAGCTCGCCGTCTACTACGAGGCAATGCGGCCGGCCGTGTATGCCTGCGCCGAGGCGAGGCAGGCGTTCCTCCGCTCCTACGTCCCCGAGGTGCCCTGGCCGTTCACCGGGCTGCGGCTGGTGATACCGCCGCTGAACACGCTGGCATTCGCCAGCCTGCCCCGCTGGGCGCGGCGCATGTACGGCGCGCCGGGCAGCCCGGTCACCGACCTGAGCACGACCGTCGCGCTGCGCGCCCTGCACCAGGCCACCACCCGCATCCCGCGCCAGTTGCTCGGCATGCCCATGGCGGCATAGTCGGCCGGCCCGGGCCGCCGCGCCAGGAACCGGCGGCACCATTGCCGCGTCCAATCGCCATGAGCACCACGCGCCCTCTCACTCCGCGCCCTCGCACCCCGCGACCGAATACCTCGGGCGCGATCTCCCGCCTGACCGCGGCCACCTCCCTGGCCGTCGCGCTCGCGGTCGGCGCCGTGTCCGGATGCGCCACGGCTCCGGCGAGCAGGCCCGCGAAGCCGGTCGTGCTGACCGCGAGCCAGGTCGCTGCGCTGCGGGCGTACGGGAGGGGGGACAGCGCGTTCGGCCTCGAGGTGCTGTCCGCGCTCTGCCGCGAGCGGCCCGGCAGCAACGAGGTGATCTCGCCGGTCAGCCTGGCGACCGGCCTCGGCATGGCCTACCTCGGCGCCCGCGGGTCGACGGCGGCGGCGATGGCGCGGGTGCTGCACCTGCCCGCCGCCGGCCAGGACCTGACCGCCGGCCTGCACGCCAGGTGGGCGCTGCTGCGCTCGCTTGACCGTCCCGGCGTGGTGTTCGCGGCGAGTAACCGGATCTGGGCCGACCCCTCGCTGCCCACCAGGCCATCGTTCGCCGCAGCGCTGCGGGCCGGCTACCAGGCCGGCCTGACCAGGGTCCCGCTGCTTAGCCAGCCCGACCAGGCGCGCCGCACGATTAACGCGGCCGTGGCGGCGCAGACCCGCGGGCACATCGACGACCTGCTGCCGCCAGGATCGCTCGGCCAGGTCGGCTGGGTGCTGACCGACGCGCTGTACCTGGACGCCAGGTGGGCGCAGCCGTTCAACCGCGCGATGTCCGGCCCCGGGTCGTTCGCCACGACATCAGGCCAGGTGACGGCGCACTACATGAACGGCGGCAGCTTCCCGGTCGCGAAGGCCGACGGCTGGACTGCGGCCGCGCTGCCCTACCGCGGCGGTCGGCTCCGGATGCTGGCGCTGCTGCCGCCGACCGCTGCCCCGACGAGCACAGCCGGGCACGGCTGCCCGCTGCCCGGTCTTGCCACGCTCGGCGCGCTGACCGCCGGGCTATCGGCGCGGGCCTCGCACATGGCAATCTCACTGCCCAGGGTCAAGCTCGCGACCAGTGCCTCGCTGCGGCCGGTGCTGAGTGCGCTCGGCATGGGCATCGCGTTCAGCCAGCAGGCGGACTTCAGCGGCCTGTCGCCGAAGGCATGCTGCATCGGGTTCGTGCGGCACGCGGCCACCCTGGACGTGGCCGAGAAGGGCACCGTGGCCAGCGCGGCTACGGCGGTCGGGATCGCGCCGTCGGCCGAGGAGATCAGGCTGGCTTTCGACCGGCCCTACCTGCTCGTGCTGACCGACTCGCTCACCGGCGAGCCGCTAATGCTGGCCTGGGTAGCCGACCCGGCCGTCAGCTAGGAAACGGGCGCCAGCCGCCCAGCTAGCCGGCCGCCGCCGGCACATTCCACCGGCAGATCACCGGCTCCCCGTGCTCGGTGCCGAGCGCGCACACGGTTCCGGTGTCCAGCCGGAACAACCGCCCGTCCGACGGCCCCAGGCCCAGCCAGCGCGCGGTCAGGATCCGCAGCAGGTGGCCGTGGGCGATCAGCGCGACGTCGCCGGCCGACAGCAGCGGACGCACCCTGCCGAGCACCGCATCGGCCCGGCGCCCCACGTCGAGTACCGACTCGCCAGGATGCTGGGCGTCGCCGGGGATCACTCCGTCCCGCCACAGGTACCAGCCGGGGCGGTCGGCCCTGATCTCGGCGGTCGTCCGGCCCTCGTAGCCGCCGTAGTCCCACTCGGCGAGGTCAGGATCGGTCACGGTGCCCTCCAGCCCGGCAAGCTCGGCGGTGCGCTCGGCCCGCTGTGCCGGGCTGACGAACGACGCCACCAGGTGGTGCGCGGCGAGCGCGGGGGCGAGGCTGGCCGCCGACTTCTCGCCGGCGGCGGTGAGCGGCACGTCGGTGCGGCCGGTGTGGCGCCGCTCGCGGCTCC
>Ga0335077_10001546_pt1 | contig 27456 bp, 27 predicted proteins | sample Lox_Sample_31_FD_207151 | JGI IMG/M metagenome (GOLD analysis project Ga0335077, IMG submission 207151) | Soil microbial communities from Loxahatchee National Wildlife Refuge, Florida, United States - Lox_Sample_3.1 | ecosystem: Environmental > Terrestrial > Soil > Wetlands | place: USA... | reverse complement strand
ATTGCGGCCGGCAGTGCCACCGACACGACGAAGAACAGCACCACGAACGCGAAGGCCGCCCACCGGAGCTTGCCGAGGGGCATCGGGCGGGCCGAGTACCCTCGACCGGTGACCGTCGTGTAGTCGCGCGCGCCGAGCACCTTGCGGTTCACGAGCACCAGCGCGAACGTGATGACCAGCAGGAGCACGGCCATCGTCATGCCGGCGCGGTAGTCCGGAGGGAAGATCTGCACCATCCGCTCGTAGATCTTGTTCGTGAGCACGTAGATTCCCGCGCTGGTGCCGAGGAACACCTCGGTCTCGAACGACGAGAGCAGCCGCGTCAGCGAGAGGATGAACGCGGCGAGGATGGCGGGCCGCAGCAAGGGGACGAGGATGCGGACGATGGTCCGCCGGGGAGACGCGCCGCACATGCGGGCCGACTCCTCCAGCGCCGCGTCCATGTTCCGGAAGGCCGGCACGAGAAAGATGGCCAGCAGGGTCGCCCATCCGGTCACGCTGACGAACACGAGACCGCCGTAGGAGAACACGTCGAGCGGACCCGTGTCGCCCCGGAAGAAGGGCAGGTAGCGCAGGAGCTGGTTCAGGTAGCCCTTCTGCGGGCTCAGCAGGAGCGCCCAGCCGAGCACCTTGCCGAGGAGCGGGAAGAAGAAGGACAGCACGAGCAGGAACTCGAGCTGATCGCGGTACGGACAGTCGGTGCGCGCGATGATCCACGCGAGCACGATGGCGAGGCCGAGCGCGAGGACGGCGCGGACGGTCGAGAGCCACACCGTGGTCCAGACGATGCGCCACAGGTCCGGCTGCATCATGACCTCGAGCGACGCGCGGACAGAGTCCCACGAGATCGTCCCGGGCCGTCCCGGTGGCGCATCCCGGAAGCCCGCGAACAGCGCCGTGACGACCGGGGTGATGGTCAGCACCGCGACGACGATGAGCAGCAGCGTCGGCAGCACGACCGCCGCTCTCGGGCGCGCGAGACCGAGCCGCGCGACGGTCCCTACGTTCGAGGCCACGGGGCTCCTAGTAGTCGAAGAGCTTGGAGGCGATGACCCACTTCAAGACCTCGGTGATCTGACGCTCGGCCTTGTCGTCGGCGACGTACTGGAGCTTGTGCGTGGCCAGATCGTCGCGCGGGTCGGGAGCCACATCCGCCCGGGCCGGAGTGTTCCCGAGCGACTTCACCCGCCACTCCGCGTATTCCTTCGAAAGGAAGAAGTCGGTGAAGACCCTGGCGGCATTGGCGTGCGGCGCGCCCTTGATGACGGCGGGCAGGGGGAACTGCGTGCTCACGCACCCCGGCTCCAGGCAGAGCTTCGTGATCGGCACGGTGCCGAGGTTGTACTCGACACGCCACGGCCCGCCGAGCATCGCGTGCAGCTCGCCGCGCGCCACCTCTCCTGACTCGTTGAAGCCGAACAGCTTCGGCTTGAGCCCCGCGAATTCTCGAACCCAGGCCTCGCCGTAGTCCTTCGCGTTCACGACCTTCAATCCGTAGGTGTGATAGATGCCGATGTTGGCGATGCGCGGATCGGTGAACGCCACGCGCTTCCTCTTGATCAGGTCGACCCAGTACGGGTCCCGCACGAGGTCCCAGTAGGTTCGGGGGAACTTGTCGGCCGGGACCAGCTTCGTGTTGATGTGAAACCCGCTGACGCTCGCGAAAACGCCGGCCAGATGCGTCTCCGGGTTCATCACCGGCCATCGCCACTTCACGTTCGGGTCCAGCGCCGTCGGTGGGATGAACTCCTCGGAGAGCCCGCGCCACGCGATGGTCCGTCCACTCTGCCCGCCGCACTGGTAGACGTCGGCCTGGAGCCGCCCCGCCGCCACCTCGGTGCTGATCTTCTCGACGAGCTGGTAGCCGGGCCCGAGCACCTGGCTCACCTGGATGTCGGGGTAGTGCTTGTTGAAGAGCGTGATGGTTCCCTCGGCCTCCGTCGCCTGGGCGCAGCTGTACCAGATGACCTCGCCCTCCTTCTTGGCGGCGGGCACGATCTTGCTCTTCCACTCGGCCATCGCCGCCTGGAACTTCGCGGGCGACGCGAGGGGATCCGGCGCGGCCGGCGCAGCCGCCCGCCCCTCCGCGATGAGCCGGCCTGGCGCGGCCACGCCGGCCAAGACCAGTCCCAGCATTCCGACGCAGGCGAGGACACGGCGCGCGATCATCGAGGCACTCCTTCCGAGGCCGGCCAGAGGCGGACGGCTCGCGGTGAGATGGTGAGCTGTGCGCGCGACTCGCGGGGCAGCCGCGGATCCACCGGACCCTTCGTCCGGACCGTCACACCACCGAGGTCGATGACGTACTCGACGTGCCCGCCGACGTAGACCGATGATCGCACGACGCCGATCCAGGCGCCGTCACCGTCCGCCGTGGCCGCGCGCGCCTCGGCGGACTCCGGCCGGAACGCCAGCACGACTTCCTGGCCCTCCGTCCACGGCGCCGGATCGTCGACCGGCACGCCGAGCCCGTTGCCGTTCACCATCGCCACCCAGCCCGCGCCGTTGCGTGCCATGCGGGCCGGCAGATGGTTGGCGCGGCCGAGGAAGTCCATGACGAAGCATGTCCGGGGGCGCTGGTAGACGTCCTCGGGGCGACCTTCCTGCTCGATGCGCCCGGCGTTCATGACCACGATGCGATCGGACAAGGTCATCGCCTCGGCCTGGTCGTGGGTGACGAAGATGCTGGTGAGGCCCAGCCGCGCCTGCATGTCGCGGAGCTCGAACCGCATCTCCTCCCGGAGCCGCGCGTCGAGGTTGGAGAGGGGCTCGTCGAGCAGCAGCACCTCGGGCTTCGACACGAGCGCGCGGGCGAGCGCGACACGCTGCTGCTGGCCCCCGGACAGCATGGGCGCCGGGCGGTCACCGAGCGCGCCCAGCCCGACCGTGTCGAGAATGGCCATCACCCGGTCACGGATCTCGCGCCGGGGCACCCGGAGCTCCTGGAGCGGGAAAGCGACGTTTTCGAAGACGGTCATGTGCGGCCAGATCGCGTAGCTCTGGAAGACCATGCCCATGCCGCGCCGCTCGGGGGGAACGAAGACGCCCGTTGCCGAGGAGGAGACCACCCGATCGCCGACGTGGATGTCCCCGGCGTCGGGCTGCTCGAGCCCCGCGATGAGCCTGAGCGTGGTGGTCTTTCCGCAGCCGCTCGGTCCCAGGAGGGTCAGGAACTCTCCGGCCTTGGCGACAAAGGTGAGCCCGTCGACCGCCACCACGCGGCCGAAAGCCTTGGCGAGCCCGGCGACCCGAACGTCGTGCATGCCGTCCCGTGATCAGTCGTCTCGTGAGGGTACCGGTGACAGAGTACTAGACAACTTGGGCCACGTCACCGCAAGCGGCAAGGGACGTTACTGGAGCGGGAGGACTCCATTGCCGCGCTGCGCTGGCAGGGCGACCTTGCGCTCGGCGGCTCCGATCGCACCGAGGCGCTCGTCGATCGTTCGACCGAGCGTGATCCCTCGGCGAGCGGCGCGTTCTCGCACGAGGGTCGGCATCCTGCCGACGACGTACCGGCTGATCCAGCAACTCGACGACAGGAGATTCGCGACCGCGCGCCAAGATCCTCCAGACGCCGGGGCCTCGGGAATGGTAGACTCGCGGCGCCGCGGGGAGCGACCACCCGGGAGGAACGCTGACGGACACCGGCGAGCGGCGACTGACACCACCGATCGTCCCACCGCGCGCTGAAGGAGGCCTGCCATGCCCTATCGAATCTCACGGCTCGGGCTCGTCGAGGTTCGCAGTCTCGACCTCGATCGCGATCTGGACTACTACCTCAACGTGCTGGGGCTCCAGCTGACGGCGCGGGAGGGCAAGACCGCCTACATGAAGGGATGGGACGAGCGGCATGCCTACTCCTTCGCCCTCACCGAGGCGGACCGCGCGGGAATGGTCCGGATGGCATTCCGCACGGTGGACCCGGAGGACCTCGACTACTACGAGCGCCGCTTGAAGGAGTTCGGGGTGAGGTACGACGTCATCGCGGAGGACTACCGGCGCGGGCGGGCCCTCCGGTTCATGGCGCCCTCCGGGCATACGGTGGAGCTCTACAACGAGATGGACTACACGGGCAACGTCCTCCCGACCGTCAATCCTCCGCCTTGGCCGGAGGGCCTGCGGGGCATCGCACCGCCTCGGCTCGATCACACCCTGGTGACCGCTCCCGAGCCAGGGAAGACGATCGAGTTCTTCCAGACCGTGCTCGAGTTCCGCGTGAGCGAGATGCTGGTCGCCCCCGATGGCACGACCATCGCGGCCTGGCTGTGGCAGCGGCCATCACCGCACGACCTGGCCATCGTGCCGGGCAAGCCCGGAGGGTTTCATCACGCGGCCTTCGTGGTGGACTCACCGGATGCGCTGTTCAGGGCGGCCGACATCCTGGCCATGCACAAGGCCCGCATCGACTATGGGCCGGGGCGCCACGGGATCACGCGCGGGACCACGATCTATTTCTTCGATCCGTCCGGGAATCGCCTGGAAACGTTCGGGGGCTACAGTGCGTACCAGATGGATCCGGACTGTCGGGCGATCCGATGGACGCAGGACCAGATCGGGCCCGCCGTCTTCTACTACTCCCAGGAGTTGAACGAGACGTTCTTGAGCGTCTACACATAAACGGTGCCGGGGCGAGCTGACGGGGCTGCCCAGCCGAGCCGCCAGTGAGCGAGGCGCGGTGCACACGATCACGCTGAGCCCCGTGGGCAGGACCGTCACGTGCGGCCTCGAGGAGACCGTGCTGGGCGCGATTCTCCGATCCGGGGCGCGCGTCATGTACGGTTGCCGCGGCGGCGGCTGCGGCACGTGCAAGATGCGTCTGATCGCCGGACGGGTCGATCACGGACGCTGCTCCGCGGCCGTTCTCCCCGGGGACGACCGGGACTGCGGATGGTTCCTGTCGTGTCAGGCCCGAGCCTTGAGCGATCTCGTCGTGGAGCTCACGGCGGCGAACCGATACCGCGTGCTGACCGCGTGGCCCTGGAGCCGAGCGCGCGTGGCCGATCACGTCTGGTTACTGGAGGAAATCGCCTCGCTCGCGTAACCTGCTCTCGTGGACGAGTGCTGCGAGATCCGCGAGATCCCCGACCGACAACGCCGCGTGCTTTACGCCGTTCTATGGATCAACGCGACAATGTTCCTCGCCGAGTCTGTCGCCGGGCTGGAGGCGCGCTCAACCGCGCTCCTCGCTGATTCGGTCGATATGCTCGGCGACGCGATGGTGTACGGGTTCAGCCTCTACGTCATCGGTCGCGGTTCCCATTGGCAGGCACGGGCCGCGCTGCTCAAAGGCATCATCATGGCCGCGTTCGGCGTCGGTGTGGTCATCCAGGTGACCGTGAAGCTCGCGCACGGACTGGCGCCGATCGTCGAAGTCATGGGGGTGGTCGGAGTGTTGGCGCTCGCGGCGAATGTCTCGTGCCTGGTCCTGCTCTGGCGGCGCCGCGGCGACGACATCAACATGCGCTCAGCCTGGGTGTGCTCCCGCAACGACGTGATCGGCAACGTGGGCGTGCTGGTCGCCGCCGCCGCCGTGGCCGGCACGGGCTCACCGTGGCCGGACATCGTCATCGGGCTCGCCGTCGGGGTGGTATTCGGACGCTCGGCGGTTCAAGTGATCCGAGAGGCAACGCGGCAGGGCGCTCTTTCAAAGTGAGATCACTATCACCCCGGGGTCGCTGGCGAGACTGAGACGATTCCGTTATTCTCGTTTTTCCGGCGATGGACGCGCGCGTCGAGCTCGAGCAGCTTCGGAAGACATTCGTTCAGACGAAGCGGCGCGGGTTTCGGCGCGAGCGTACCGAGATCGTTGCCGTCGACGGGGTGAGTCTCACGATCCCGGCCGGGCAGTCCGTCGCCTTCATCGGGCCGAACGGCGCCGGCAAGTCGACCACGATCAAGATGCTCACGGGCATCCTGCTCCCGACGTCGGGTCACGCGCGCGTGCTCGGCCTCGTGCCATGGCAGGAGCGCCGAACGCTGGCGCGTCACATCGGCGCCGTCTTCGGGCAGCGGTCCCAGCTCTGGTATCACCTGCCTCCACGCGATACCTTCGAGGTCCTGGCCCACGTGTACGATCTCGACCGTGCCCGGTACGTCCAAGCCCGCGACACGCTCATCGAGCGCTTCGGCCTCGGCCCTTTCCTCGACGTGCCCGTGCGCAAGCTCTCGCTCGGCCAGCGGATGCGCGCGGAGATCGCCGCGAGCCTCCTGCACGCTCCGAAGGTCCTCTTTCTCGATGAGCCGACCATCGGGCTCGACGTCGTCGCGCGCCAGGAGCTGCGCGACCTGATCCGCGAGTGGAACCGCGAGGAGGGCGTCACCGTGTTCCTCACGAGCCACGACGCGGGCGACATCGAGGGCGTCGCTCGCCGGGTCATCGTCATCAATCATGGCCGCATCGTCCTGGATGACAAGGTGTCGGCGATGCGCCGGACGTATTTCGGCTCGAAGGTGCTGAGCGTGAGGTTCCACGCGCCGCCCACCGCGATCGATCTCCCCGGGACGGTCACGCTCAAGGCCACCGAGTACGCGCTGAAGCTCGAAGTCGACACGCGCGTGACGCCCGTCGAGCGCGTCATGACGGCGGTGCTGAGGGCCGGCCCCGTCGCGGACATCGCGATCGAGGACCCGCCGCTCGAGGAGGTGATCGCGCACATCTATAGCCAGAAGGGCGTGCCCGAGGCCCCGGGCGAGGAGATCCCGCCCTGAGCCGGGTGGGCAAGTACGCGTGGATCGGCCTGACCGCCGCGCGTTCCAACGTCGCCTACGCCGGCGAGGTCGCGGCCCGGACCGTCTTCCTCGCCGTGATCCTCTTCGTCTTCCTCCAGCTGTGGCGGGTCACCTATGCCGAGACGGGCGCGGAGCGCCTCGGCGGCCTCACCCTCGTCGAGATGCTCTGGTACCTGGCGATGACGGAGTGCATGACGCTCTCGACTCCGCGGGTCGCGTGGGAGATCGATCAGGACGTCCGCACGGGCGCGCTTGCCGTGCAGCTCATCCGGCCCCTGTCGTACCCGCTCTATCGACTGTCCGTCTTCCTCGGCGAGCGGGTGGTGCGGTACGCCATGAACGCCGTGGTCGCGTCCGCCGTGGCGCTCATTCTGGTCGGGCCCCTCAGGGTGTCGGCCGCGGGCCTCGCTCTGTTCCTGGCGGCGCTGCCGCTGGCCTTCGCGCTCGACTTCCTCGCGTACGTCCTGATCGGTCTCGGCGCGTTCTGGCTCGAAGACACGACCGGCCTCACGCTCATCTATTCGCGGGTGACGATGATCATGGGCGGGATGCTGCTGCCGCTCGAGCTGTTCCCCGACGCCTTGCAGTCCATCGCGCGCATGCTGCCGTTCGCGCTCGTGATGTACGGTCCCGCGCGCCTGTTCGTCCGGCCCGATGCCTGGTTCACGGCCGGGCTGATCGCGAAGCAGGCGGTGGCCATGGCCGTCTTCGCCGGCGCCGTCTTCCTCGTCCATCGTGCCGCCATGCGGCGACTGTTCGCGAACGGAGGGTGACGTGCTCGGCACGCTCCGCAACTATGCGAGCCTCGCTGCGGTCTACACGCGGCTCAACCTGAACGCGCAGCTCGAGTACCGTGGAGGGTTCGCGACACAGGTGGCGGCGATGTTCGTCAACAACTGTGTCTGGGTGATCTTCTGGATCCTGTTCTTCACGCGCTTCCCCGTCCTGCGCGGGTGGGACGTGCGTGACGTCATCACCATCTGGGCCCTCGCGGCCTCGGGGTACGGCCTGGCGCATGCCGTCTACGGCAACGCGCTGCACCTCGCGAACCTGATCGCCCAGGGCCAGCTCGACGTGTGGATGCTCTATCCGCGCGCCCTGCTCTCGCACCTTCTGCTGGGGCGGATGAGCGCGACGGCATGGGGGGACGCCCTGTTCGGGTACGCGGTCTACATCGCACTCGTGCGGCCCAGCCCGGGGCGCCTCTGCCTGTTCGTGGCGCTGTCGCTCTCGGCGGCGGCTCTATTCGTCGGGTTCAGCGTCCTGTCCGGCAGCTTGAGCTTCTTCCTCGGCAATTCGGCGACCTTGACCGAGCAGTGGCGCATGGCCATGGTCACGCTCAGCACGTATCCCGCGACGCTCTTTGGCGGGACCGTCAAGCTCGTGCTGTACACCCTCGTGCCGGCGGCATTCGTCACGTACCTCCCGATCATCGCGCTGCGCGACCTGTCCCTCGCGGCCGCGGCGCTCACGGTGGCCGGATCACTCGGCTTCCTCCTCCTGAGCGCGGGCGTCTTCTACCAGGGGCTGCGGCGCTACGAGTCCGGCAATCTCCTGGCCATGCGGGAATAGGGCGGCGGCGGTGGTCAACCGGTATCGGGTATCATGGGGCATCCGGTGACGCGACCGCCCTGGATCACGTCCAGGGATCGACCCACCACCCGAACGCGCGAGGAGGAAGGCGATGAAAAAAGCCCGCGTCGTCACGAAGGCAGCAGGCTCCGTAGCGCAGAGGAAAATCGTGCGGTACGGCTGGATCCCCGACCTTCCCGACCATCGGGACTTCATCTACGCGGCGCCCCGCGCCGCCCTGTTGCCGCCTTCGGTGAACCTCCGCCCGCAGTGCCCGCCCGTCTACAATCAGGGCCAGCTCGGGAGCTGTACGGCCAACGCCATCGCCGCCGCCATCGAGTTCGACCAGATGAGGCAGAAGCAACGCGCGCCCTTCGTGCCGAGCCGGCTGTTCGTCTATTACAACGAGCGTGTCATCGAAGGCACGGTGAAGCAAGACGCAGGCGCGATGATCCGGGACGGCGTGAAGTCGGTCAACCGGCTCGGGGCTCCCCCGGAGTCTCTGTGGCCCTACGTGGTCGCAAAGTTCGCGCAGAAACCGCGGGCCGGGGTCTACACGGAGGCCCTCCAGCATCAAGTCGTGTCCTACCAGCGCGTCGCTCGCGACCTGGCCCAGATGCGCGGCTGTCTCGCCTCGGGCTATCCCTTCGTGTTCGGCTTCACGGTGTACGACAGCTTCGAGTCGGCCGCGGTCGCCAAGAGCGGCGTGCTGAACATGCCCGCCGCCGGCGAGCAGACGGTCGGCGGCCACGCGGTCCTGGCCGTCGGCTATGACGACAAGGCTCAGCGGTTCACGGTGCGGAACTCCTGGGGAGCGACCTGGGGCCAGAAGGGCTACTTCACGATGCCCTACGCATACCTCATGAGCCAGAGCCTCGCGTCGGACTTCTGGATGCTGACGACGGTGGAATGAGCGGGACGAAGAGCGAGGTCCGGCGAACGGGCCGCGGGTGACCACCCCTCCCTCCATCGCGCGCTTCGCCCTCCTTTTCGGACTGAGCTTCTTCCTCGGCCTGGCTTTCGAGGATTTCTTCGGTCGCACCGGCACGCGACGGCCGGGCGGCATCCGCACGTTCCCCCTCCTCGCGCTCGCCGGCGGCATGCTCTACCTCTTCGACCCCACGCGGCTCATCCCGTTCACTGGCGGACTCCTGGTGCTGGGATCCTGGCTCTTCATCTTCTACCGGGAACACATCCGCCAGCCCGATGAGCGAGGCGCGCCGAATGTGGGCATGATGGTGCCCCTGCTCAATGTTCACGCCTATCTCCTCGGCGCGGTCGCACTGGCGCTGCCCTACTGGGTCGCCGTGGGCACGACCGTGGCGGCCGTGCTCCTGCTGACCAGTCGCGCGGAGCTGCACGAGCTGGCCCGTCGCGTCGAGATGAAGGAGATCGTGACTGCTGGCCAGTTTCTCATCCTCACCGGTCTGGTCCTTCCCGTGCTGCCGGCCGATCCCGTCACCACGCTCACGCGCATCACGCCTCGTCAGGCGTGGCTCGCGCTGGTCACCGTCAGCACGCTGTCCTACGCGAGCTATCTCGCCCAGCGGTATCTTCCGCAGCTCGGCGGCCCGCTGTGGATGGCGGCGCTCGGCGGTCTGTACTCGTCGACGGTCACGACCGTGGTGCTCGCACGCCAGGCGAGGCAGGACGCATCGGAACGGATGCGTGTCCAGGCCGGAATCACGCTGGCCACGGGCGTCATGTACCTCCGTGTCCTGGCCATCGTCGCCGTCTTCAACCTCGCCCTGGCCCGTCGCCTCGCGTTGCCCCTCTCGGGCTTCTTCCTGGCCGCGCTGCTGATCTGCGTGCTGCAGTCCGTGGTCGCGCATCCGGCCCCCGGGGCGCCCGAGCAAAGTCCCATGAGCAGGAACCCGCTGGAGCTCGGGGCCGCCGCGACGTTCGCGGTGCTGTTCGTCGTGACCTCGCTGGTCTCGACCTGGGTGGCGGGGCGATTCGGCGCCGGTGGAGTGTACTTTCTCGCCGCCGTCATCGGCGTCACGGACATCGATCCCTTCGTGCTCAACCTGGCGCAGGGAGGGACGTCCGAGATGCCTGTCGGGGCGCTCGCGGCCGCGATTTTCGTCGCGACCTCCTCCAACAACTTGCTCAAGGCCGTCTACGCGCTGACCTTCGCCGGGCGGCGGGCCGCGCTGGCCAGCGTGACCGCGCTCGTGGTCCTGGCGCTCGCGGGTATCGCGATGGCATTCTGGCTGGCCGGTTCGATCAGTCCGTGACGCCCGCGCGGCGGCCGGACCGCGCCGGGGACGATCGTCTTCGATTCAGCCCGCCGTCGGTGAGCCCGTCACGAGCGCGGCACGGAACATCGCAGCAGCGCCCCGTAGCCTCCCACTAGATGGCCCGCGTAGTAGGCGACGTAGACGGGCGAGAAGGGAATCCAGTCCCGCCACGTCAGCCCGAGGTGTTCGCTGTTGCGGACGATCTGATCGACGTCGTGAATCATCTTGGCCGCCACCAGAATCGGTGGGCCCACCGGACCCAGCCAGCGAATCCAGCCCGCCCGCAGCCCTGACACCAGAAAGCGAACCTGCGTCATGCAGTAGCCATTGCTGTAGGCGCGCTGCCAGAAGAACCGGAACACCTTTCCGAGACCGCGCAGGCCACTCGTGGTCGGATAGTCATGGGTGCTCCGCATCGCCTCGTTCACGATCATCGAAAGATCCCGGCCCGCCGTCCGCGTCCAGAGGACCGTCTCCGGCGTCGAGGGAAGCTGATCTGGTTCGAACCGCTGCTCGCGCAGGAAGTCGCGTCGGAACGCGCAATTGTCTGAGACGATGCGGTGGCTGACACGTCCCGATGCGTCGGTACGCCATCCGTACAGCAGGACGGACAGCTGGCGGCTGAAGAGGCCCGGGCGCAAGACGGTCCGACCCTGAACGCCGACGACGTCGGGCGACGCTTCTCCAAGGCTCGTCGCGACGGCGGCGATCCATCCACGCGCTGGCGCACAATCGCCATCGCAATAGGCGACGATGTCGGCGGTGGCGAGGCTCGCGGCGAGATTCTTCATCTGGTACTCGGTGAGCCCGGTTCCGTTCACGATGCGCGCGGCCGGGAGACGTTCTGCGATCATTGTGGCCAGCGCCGGGATCTCTCCCGAGTCGACGACGATGAACTCGGTGAGGGCGGCCGGGTACGTCTGCGTGCTGAGGGCCTGGAGCACGTCGCCCAGCCGGATCTCCTGCGCCTCGCGCTCGTTCTCCGTTTCGACCACCACCGTCACGCGGACCGCGTGTTCCATGTGCAGAGAGCCAGTTCGTCCGCAGCGCCGCGCAAGCGCCCGGCGATCAGGGGTTCGCCTGAAGGAAGGCGAGGATGCGGGCGGCCAGTTCCTCGCCCTTGTCCTCCTGGAGGAAGTGCCCGGCGTCCTGAATGACGACGAGCGGTTCCGCGCTCGGAATCAGCTTCTCGAACGCGCGCCCCACGGTGGGGCCGAGCACGGGATCCTTGTCGGAAAACATGAGGAGGCAGGGCTTCGTCCAGCCGGCGAGCACGTCGCGAGCGCGGCGAGACTCGAGGGCGCCGGGATCGTCGGGTGAGATCGGCACCAGCATCGGGAAGGTGTGAACGCCCTCCTTGTACCGCCGGTCGGGGAACGGGGCCGCGTAGGCGGCGAGGATCTCCGGCGCGCGCGCGTGCTCCTGCACGAGGGTCCGGCGGAAGAGCAGGGCGACGTCGAGGTCCGGCGTCCGCGCCATGTACTCGCGCCATGCCATGAAGCCGGGACCGGGCGGCTCGCCCGTCCCGAGCGCGGTGTTCATGATCACGAGGCGCGCGAAGCGCGCGGGCATCTCGCCGGCCACCCGCAGGCCGATCAGCCCGCCCCAGTCCTGACACACCAGCGTGATGCGCTCGAGCCCGAGCCGGTCCATGAAGCTCACCAGACTGTCACGGTGCATCTGAAAGGAGTACTCGGCGCGGTCGGTAAACTTGTCCGACTTGCCGAAGCCGAAGAAGTCCGGAGCGACGACCCGCCAGTGGGCGGCCAACGGTGAAATCATGCGGCGGTAGAGGAACGACCAGCTCGGCTCGCCGTGCAAGCAGAGGATCGGGTCGCCGCTGCCCTCGTCGACGTAGTGCATCCGGGCGCCGTCGATCGTGACGTAGTGGGGGGCGAACGGGTAGCCGGGCAGGTCCAGGAACCGTTCCTCCGGGGTGCGGATGATGGGCATCTCAGAGCCGATCATAGCCGAGGCGAGGTTCGGTGGTGTTTCAGTTTGCCTCGAGCGACGCGCGGGAAACCGAGCGGGTGACAGATACTATGCAGGGCCGCTTGGTCAGTTCAAAGTCTCCGTGTGGCGCAACCAACGCACAGGAGGCCAAGAGATGACGCAAGCGACCCTGCCCGCAGAGCATAGTGCGATTCCGCGGCAACTGCATGTGGCGCTAGAACTGGGAGGGACGCGGTGGAAGCTGGCCGCGAGTAGCGGGGGGATGAAGGTGACGGAGACGAGAGTGGGCGCCGGCGATGTCGATGGGTTGTGGGACAAGATCCTCGCCGCCAAGGCTCGGCACGGCGTGCCGCCGGACGCGCCCGGGGGGAGTTGCTACGAGGCGGGCCGCGACGGGTTCTGGCTGCATCGCGAGCTGGCGCGCCGCGGGATGCGGAATATCGTCGTCGATTCGGCCAGCATCGAGGTCAATCGGCGGGCCCGGCGGGCGAAGACGGATCGCCTCGACGCCCGTAAGTTGCTCACGATGCTCGGGCGGTATGAGGGCGGAGAACAGACCGTGTGGCGAGTGGTTCGCATCCCCACGGTCGAGGAGGAAGATGCGCGGCGGCTGCATCGGGAGTTGGACCGTTTGACGAAGGAGCGCACGGCGCATGTCAATCGCATCCGCGCCCTACTGGGGTTGCACGGGGGTGGGCCACCGCATCGGCCCGCGTACGGTCACGGCGCGGACGCTGATGGCGCAGTGGCCCAGGTACACCCAGCGCGATGGCCCGCCCTTGCCGCCGCACCTGCGCGCGGAGATCACGGGATGGTGGCCGACCGGTTCGGCGTGTCCTGGATGGTCTACGTGGCTCCGTAATCCGGGCACGCCGGCGTGGTCAGCGTCTCCTCGGGGCCTTGGCGTCCTTGTGCGCCAGGGCCACCGCGGCCTCGGGCGTCAACACGCGGAACGCCATCGTCTCGATCAGATAGAGACGCACCACCTTGTCCGTGTGGCTCTGGTACCCGATCGCGAGGTCGCTGCCGACCGTCAGTTCGAAGTCGCCCCCACGCAGGCTCAGCACCATCGCACCGTTCACGGCGGGCGCCCACACGAGCGGACCGTCCACCAGCTTCCGGACGACGTTCAGCACCGGGTAGCCGCCATCGCCTACCGCCTGGGTCAGCCCGGTGTAGTAGCGTGGCCCGAGGGCGATGGCATAGGGGCCATCGACGCCGGCCAGGCGCAGGAGTCGCGTCGCTTCGGCGATGCTCTGCGGGTAGGCCTGGTAGTCGTCGGGAATCGGCAGAATGGGATGAGCGGAGGACTGGTCGATGCCCTTGATCCCGGCTGCGGCGTAACCGTGGAAGATGGCGGTGTCCTCGGCGTGCGCGATCCGGGTGGCGGCGTCGATCACGGGATGCAGGTCGGGGTCCTGCGCTCCTCGCTCGATCGCATCCATCTCCTCGCGCGACAGCTCGAAGGACGAGCGCAGCTCGACGAGCGGTAGCACCTGCCGACGAGTGGCCTCGACGTCGGCGGATGGAGCGCTGGAGAGCGGCTCCCGTCGTCCGGTGTTCACCGCGGCGGCGGTGGGTCCGAGCGGGCCCTCGAAGTCCACCAGCTTCCGTCCGGCCAGCTTCAGCTTGAGAACGCGTGTGGCCTCGGCATCGATCTCCTCCCACGCCGCGGCCGAGATCGGCGCTAGCTCTCGCTTCAGGTTGTTCATAGGCCCGGTCCGCCTTTCAGGCTGCCGATGCCGAGCGAGCCAGCGTCTCCGCTGGGCGCGTCAGCCGTTGCCTCCGCGCCGCCGGTCATGGCCTGCTCGCGCGCGATGAGCGAGCCGCTCGTGAAGAGATACTCCTTGAGGTGCGTGCTCATCTTGGCGTCCCGTCGCCGGTACCACTCGAGCAGCATGGCGAAGTGCTCTTTCTCCTCGTCTCGGTTGTGGGCGAGGATCTGCTTCAGCTCGGTGTCGGTGGCGGCATCGACACGCTGATCGTACCAATCGGCCGCCTCCAGCTCTTCCTGCATGGAAGTGAGCGCGCGATGGTTGTCCAGGGTCTCCGGCCTCAGTTTGCTTTCTGACTCGTGATATCCCGCCGAGTTCGCCATCGCTGCTCCTTTGAGAGAGTTAAGGGCGCCGTTGGTGGCACCGGCCGATACGTCACCATACTCCAGCCCTGATCGTGCTTTCAACCAGCGCAAGAGCGCGGCAGACGTTTCTCGGGAAACGAGCCCACGCCGACGCGTGCCGGGACGTATACCATGAAGCCATGGATCTTCGGCTGGGCCGGCGCCTGGTCCTGAACGAGCTGTTCGATCTTTCTCTGTACGAGGCGCTGCGCCATAGCGCATGATTTCCGCGTCAGCTCCGTCTCAATAATGGCGGATCTGGCGAGCATACGCGCTCGTACCCTGCTCTCGTGCATAAGCGGATGCGAGGGGCGCCGGGGCACCCCTCGCGGAGGAGGTTCGAATCATGAGAAAGTGCGGTGTCCTGCTGCTGGCCGTGGTGTTCCTGTTCGCAACGGTTGCGCCGGCGGCAGCGCATGGTCCTCACGTGGTGTTCTGGCCTTTCCTGGCGCCCCTGTATCTCCCGTTCGCGGTCGCTGCCACGGTCACCGCCGGCGTCGCCGCCGTTGCGACCGGCGTGGCCACCGCCGTCACAGCGCCCTTCATCTATGCGTCTGCCCCACCGCCTCCCGTGTACGCGCCTCCGGCCGCCTACTCGGCTGCGTCCGTCTACCCTCCAGCCGCGTATGCTCCTCCGGCACCGGCCTATCCCCAGCCTGGCTACGGCTATGCTCCTCCGGCACCGGCCTATCCCCAGCCTGGCTACGGCTATGCTCCTCCAGCGTCGGCCTATCCACAGTCCAGCTATGGCTACGCGCCTCCGTCACCGGCCTACCCACGGCCAGCGTACGTTCCTCCGCCGGCGTATCCTGTGCCGCCAACCTACTCGCAGACGATCTCGACGGCTTCGGCGGCGCGAACGACCTCGTATCGGTACTACTGCCCGAGCGCCCGCAGCTACTTCCCGAACGTGACCGCCTGCTCTGGCGGCTGGCTGACGGTCGTTCCGCAATAGGCCAGCCGAGGAAGGCGTTCGCGTTCTCAGCGTGTTCCCGTGCTTCGAGGCCTGCTGTCCCCCGGGCGGTTCGGTACCTTGCCGGTCCCAAGGGCCCCGAGCGTGGCGACGATGAACGGGACGGCGTAGGTCAACGGCAGCTTCCAGGCGAGCGCGGGCAACCACTGTCCCGCGAGCAGCACGTCTCCTTGATTGATCGTGGGGAGAGCTGTCCCGACAACAACGGCGATCACGCTCGACCGGCGCAGCATCGGCGCGTGCAGGAGGGCGCACGAGAGGCACTTCTGCGTGAGCCCGCTCGGCGTCTGGAACTGGTACGCCGCGCCGCGGCCGAAGGTCCGACCACACCGAGCGCATGACTCCGCGGTGGCGCGAGGCCCCATACGGGTGCGCGCTACGGCGAGGCCGCGGCCTCGCGCGGCATGGCTGCGATCGCTACCGCCATGACGCAATACTCGACCATGACGACTTCGGAATCCCCGAAGTTGTATTCGAAAAGTCCGGCGACCAGGAATCCGATCGTCGCCGCGAGGCTCCCCATGACGAGCGCGCGCTCCCGCGCCTGGTGTGGGGCCGTGAGCTGTCCGAGGGCGCGACGACCCATCAGAAAGAATGCGGCGAAGAGCCAGGCCCAGGCGAGGAGGCCCAGCGGGCCACGCTCGACGAGCAACTGAAGCGGCGTGTTGTGGAGATGGCCCCGCCTGGCGCGCAGGGCCGTGGGATCGGCGTAGTGCGGATAGACGTCGCTCACCCGGCCCGGGCCGACTCCCATGATCGGATGGTCCCTCGCGATCCGGACGCCGCTCTGCCAGATGAGCCATCGCTCCCGGACGGTCGGGTCGGCGGGATCGAAGATGCTCGCGGCGCGATGTCTCAGTCCCGGCGTCACGGCGAGGATGACGACGACGGCACCGAGAAGCATGCCGAGCAGGATGAAGCGCGCCCGCCGGGCCATGAAGGCGAGCGCCACCACTCCGGCGACGATGCCGACCCAGGCGCCGCGAACGTAGGTCAGCGCCACCGCGAGCGCTTCGACCCCGCACGTGAGCACCACCCACTTTCGCCGGTCCGGGCTCCCGGGCAACAGGCGCGGCACGAGCGTCAGGAGTCCCACCGAAAGCACGCCCGCCAGGGTCATGTAGATGCTGTAGAAGGCGTGGGCCCGATCGCAGCGCCTGAAGAATCGAGAGGCCAGAGGCAGCCAGCCGGGGTCGCTGGGGCAGACGATGACCTGCACGACGGCAAGGGCCGAGACGGCGGCCAGGGTGACCGACAGGAACGAGAGAAAGCGGAACGCCTGTGCCGGTCCGTCCAGAGCGTGGAGCACGAGGTAGATGGTCGCCAGGAGCAGAAGGTTCTTCGAGACGAAGATGCTCGCGGCCGGACGCGCAGACCCGAGGGCCGCGGCGACGCTCACTCCGGCCAGCGCGACGCAGGGGACGAGCAACGGGAAGCGCAGAGATCGCCAGCGTCCTGGTTCACCGAGGCGCGCGAGCCAGCAGAGCGCGAGGAGGCCCAGCACGATCTCGGCCAGCGTGATGGAGAACCCGAGGCCGAGGACGAAGGCCCCGAGCAGGGGAGTTTCCACGCGACGCGCCGTGGTCAGCATCCCGGGCTGCCTCGGGGCGCGATGCTAGCATCCGGTGGGCCATCGCCACAACAACTATGCTCTCCATGACATAGCAGAGATTCACGGGCAGGCCCTTGGCCACTCGATGTATCATGGCGACCGTGCGCCAACTTCCCAGGAGACGATGATGCGACGATTCGATCTCGCGTTGCCGACCAGTCTCGACGAGTGCGTCAAGATCCTTGCCGAGCGCGGCGGGCAGGCCAGGCTCGTGGCGGGCGGCACCGATTTGCTGCCCCAGATGAAAAACGGCGTCGTGCGCCCAGCGCTGGTGGTGGACCTGTCGGGCGTGGCTCGCGTCCACCAGATTCAGAGTGGCAACGGCCGGGGCCTCCGCATCGGCGCTGCCGTCACGGCGCGCGAGCTCGAGGTGAGCCCGACCCTGCGTGGCGCCTATCTCGCGCTCGCGGAGAGCGCGGCGCTGATCGGCTCGCTCCAGGTGCGCAACCTCGCGTCGGTGGGTGGGAATCTCTGCAACGCGGCGCCGTCCGCCGACATGGCCCCGCCGCTGATCGCGCTGGACGCCGAGGCCGTCATCGCAGGGCCGGGGGGCGAGCGCCGCGTGCCGATCTTGGAGTTCTTCACCGGTGTGCGCAAGACAGTGCTCGCGCCGGACGAGCTGCTCGTCGATCTGAGCGTCCCTTCGCCGGGACGCCACAGCGGCGGGCAGTACCTGCGGCACACGCCGCGGCGCGAGCTCGACATCGCGGTGGTCGGGGTAGCCTCCCAGCTCACCATGACCGATGGACGCTGCACGAAGGCGCGCATCGCCCTCGCGGCGGTGGCGCCCACACCGATCCGCGCCATCCGTGCGGAACGCTCGCTAGAGGGCCAGCCGGTGACGCCGGAGTCGATCGAACAGGCCGCCGCGCTCGCGGTCGAGGCAGCCGCTCCCATCAGCGATCAGCGGGGGTCCGCCGAGTTCCGCCGGCACCTGGTGCGAGTTCTCACGCGTCGCACGCTCACCACGGCGCTCCAGCGCGCGAGCGCCTGATCCGGAGGCAGATCCCGTGGCAAAACAGGTTCTATCCTGCACCGTGAACGACGAGCCGGTCGAGGTGCTCGTCCAGCCCTACACGACGCTGCTCGACGCTCTGCGCGAAGATCTGGCGCTCACCGGCCCCAAGGAAGGCTGCGGCACGGGGGATTGCGGCGCCTGCACCGTTCACGTGGATGGCAAGGTGGTGGCCAGCTGCCTGATGCTGGCGATGCAAGTCCGTGGACGGAAAGTCCGGACCATCGAGGGTCTCGCCACCTCCGGGACGCTCCACCCGCTGCAGGACGCCTTCGTCCGGCACGGTGCGCCCCAGTGCGGCTTCTGCATCCCAGGTGTGCTAATGGCCGCCGCCGCCCTGCTCGAGGAGCACCCTCGTCCGTCCGAGGAGGAGATCCGGTACGGGATCGCCGGCAATCTCTGCCGGTGCACCGGCTATACGAAGATGGTGACTGCGATCGGCGAGGCGGCGGAGATCCTCGCCGCCGGGAGGAGCGCTCGATGAGCACGATCATGAAGACCACCCGCGATGTCAAGGGAGTAGGCGTGGCGATTCCGCGGCCGGACGGTCCGGAGAAGGTCACCGGCCGGGTAGAGTACGTGGCCGACCTGAAACGGCGGGGACTGCTCCACGCCAAGCTCTTGCGCAGCCCGCATGCGCACGCCCGGATCGTATCGATCGACACCAGCGCGGCCCTGGCGTTGCCGGGTGTGCGCGCCGTGCTCACCGCCAAGGACATCCCCAACCTCAAGAAGAAGGCGCCCACGCGCGCCCACGCCGTGCTCGCCATCGACCGCGTGGTGTTCATGAGCCAGCCTGTCGCCGCGGTGGCGGCGGACGAGCCGGCGATTGCCGAGGAAGCCCTCGACCTCATCAAGGTCGTGTACGAGGTTCTGCCGGTCGCGGTCGATCCGCTCCGATCGATGCAGGTCGGCGCGCCGCCGGTGGCCGACGCCGGCACCGAGGCCGACACGAGCGAGGCGCTCGCGCACGCCGCCGTCGCCATCGCCGCCAGCGCCAAGCCCGCCAAGGCGGTGAACATCTCGCAGCAAGCGCGCCTCACGCGTGGCGATGCGGCCAAGGGCTTCGCCGAATCCGATCACCTGCTCGAGAAGACGTATCGCGTGCCGATGGTGCACCAGGGCTATCTCGAGCCGCACGCCGTGCTCGCCGAGTGGGACAAGAACGGACTGCTCACGCTCTGGGCCAGCACCCAGGGCTCGTTCAACACGCGCTCCGAGGTGGCGGACGTGCTCGGCATTTCCGAGAACAACATCCGGGTCATCCCGGTGGAGTGCGGGGGCGGGTTCGGCGGCAAGATCCGGGCGCTCTGCGAGCCGATCACGGCGATGCTGGCCAAGGTCACCGGTCGTCCCGTGCGCTATGTCATGACCCGGAGGGAAGAGCTGGAGGCCGGGATGCCGGCGCCCCAGGTCATCATCACGCTCAAGACGGGCGTGAAGCGGGACGGCACGCTGATGGCCCTCGACGCCGAGACCATCATCGACTCCGGCGCCTACTCGGGCGCGGTGCTCGCGGTGAGCGCGGTCTTCCTCGGCAGCATGTACAAGTGGCCCTCGTTCGACGTCCGCGGCTACGAGGTGCTGACCCACAAGCCGAGCGTGGCGGCGTATCGAGCCCCGGTGGCGCCGCAGACCATCTTCGCGATCGACTCGCACATGGAGCAGATCGCGCGAGATCTCGGCCTCGACCCGGTCGAGTTCCGGATGCGCCACCTGGTCCAGGAAGGCGATCCGATGGCCAATGGCCAGCCCTGGCCGAGCATCGGTGCCAAGCAGGTGCTCGCTCGCGTCGCGGAGCATCCGCACTGGAAGAACCGCTCGGAGTGGGTGGCGGCGGCGCCACCCGGAAAGCGCCGCGGTGTGGGCCTGGGACTCGGCGGCTGGCTCGGCGGGCTCCAGCCCACGGGCGCCACGGTCCGCCTGAACCCGGACGGAACGCTCGCGGTGCTCACCGGTCAGGTGGACATCGCCGGCACCAACATCGCGCTCGCGCAGATCGCGGCGTCCGCCTTCGGGGTGGACTGTGACGAGATACGCATCACCACGGGCGATACGGACACCGCGCCCATGACCGGGCTGAGCGCCGGCAGCAAGACCATCTACACCGTCGGGGCCGCTGTCCTCCAGGCCGCAGAAGACGCGCGACGACAGGCGTTCGAGATCGCGGCCTCCGAGCTCGAGGCGTCGATCCACGATCTCGAGCTGGTGGACGGCAAGATCACGGTGCGCGGCGTTCCCGACAAGGGCATCACGCTGGCCACCATCGGCAAGAAGGGCAACCTCTACATGTCGAAGACGCCGCCGGTGCTCGGCAAGGCGAATCCGGCGTTCACCAAGCAGGCGCCGGCCTTCGCCGCCGAGCTGGCGCGGCTCGAGGTCGACCCGGATACCGGCGAGGTGACCATTCACGATTTCGTCGTCGTCCAGGACGTCGGCAAGGCGATCAATCCGATCGGGGTGGAAGGTCAGATGCAGGGCGGGGCGGTGCAGAGCCTGGGCATCGCGCTCACCGAGGGACTCCTGTTCGACGACAACGGGCGGCTCACCAACCCGAGCCTCCTCGACTACCGGAAGCTGACCGCGGCGGATCTGCCGAACCTCGAGACGGTCATCGTCGAGGTGCCGTCGCCCGCCGGACCGTTCGGCGCGCGCGGGGTCGGTGAGCCGCCGATCGTGCCGGCGCCGGCGGCGATCGCCAATGCAGTGCAGGACGCCGTCGGCGCTCGCCTCACCGAGCTGCCGATCAGTCCGGAGCGCATCGCGCTGGCGCTGGCGAACGGCAACGGCAGCGCGTGAGCGGGAGAGCGCACCCGCGTCCGGTGAGGGCGCGGGTGCGCTCGTGACCCGTATCGGCGACCGCGAGGAGTAGGCCGTCATGCGAATCGCCGAAGTCCTGGCCGACCACTATCGGATCCCGCTCCCGGTGGCCCTGTCGGACAGCACGCACGGGACCATCCAAAGCTTCGATCTGGTCACCGTTCGCGTGCGCGATGCTGCGGGCGCCGAGGGCGTCGGCTATACCTACACCGTGGGAGCCGGCGGCGCCGCTGTGCACGCGCTGGTTGCTCGGGATCTGGCGCCGTTGCTCGACGGGCGCGACGCGGACCGCATCGAGGAGTTGTGGCAGACGATGTGGTGGGCGGTCCACTACGGGGGGCGTGGTGGCGCGCAGTCGCTCGCGATCTCGGCGGTGGACATCGCGCTGTGGGACCTGCGCGGCAGACACCAGCAGGCGCCGCTCTGGCGCGTCCTCGGAGGCTTCGATCCCCGCGTACCCTGTTATGCCGGCGGCATCGACCTCGACTTCTCCCTGGACGCCTTGCTGCGGCAGACCGACGAGAACCTCGCGAAGGGGTTCCGCGCGATCAAGATGAAGGTCGGACGCCCCGTGCTTCACGAGGACGTGGCGCGCGTGCGCGCCATGCGGGCACATCTCGGCCCCGATTTTCCGGTCATGGCGGATGCCAACATGCGATGGAGCGTCGACGAGGCGATCCGCGCAGCGCGCGCCCTCCGCGAATTCGACCTGGTGTGGCTCGAGGAGCCGATCATCCCTGACGATGTGCCCGGCCATGTCCGCGTCGTCCGCGAAGGAGGCCTGCCCGTCGCTGCCGGCGAGAACCTCCACACGCTCTACGAGTTCCGCCAGCTGATCGCGGCCGGCGGTGTCACGTTCCCCGAGCCCGACGTGACCAACTGCGGCGGCGTCACGGCCTTCATCAAGGTCTGCCACCTGGCGGAGGCCTTCAACCTGCCCGTGACCTCCCACGGCGCCCACGACATCACCGTGCACCTGCTGGCCGCGGTGCCGAATCGCTCGTATCTCGAAGCCCACGGCTTCGGACTCGATCGCTTCATCGCGGCGCCCCTTCGCATCGAGGCGGGCCTCGCGGTCGCCCCGGACCGTCCCGGCCACGGGATCGAGTTCGACTGGAAGGCGCTCGATCCACTCCGAGTGACCTCGTAGGGTCGCCGCGGGGCGCGACGGGGCCGGTGACCGCGCGGGAGATTCTCCGCTGGACCTCACTGGCCGTTTGCCTCGGATTGCTCCTGATCTTCGGCCGGCTTTGGATCCGCGCCATCGGCGGGACAGGTCCCTACGACTACGACGAAGGCGTCTACCTGATCTCCGCCAGATTGACCCTGCACGGTCAGCCGCTCTACGTCTCCGTCTTCAACTCTCAACCGCCGGCCTTTCTCCAGCTCCTGGCAGTCGCGTTCCGCGTCTTCGGCGACACCCTGACGGTCGGTCGCGCCACGTCCATCGCCTTTGCCGTTCTCGCGCTCTCGTGCGTCGCCGGCATCGCCTGGCGTCTGTTCGGCGCCGCCGCCGCCCCGCTCGCCCTGCTGGCCATGGGCCTTGCGTACGTCTTCTTCAAGGAGGCCGTCACGGTTCGCACCGGATTGCCGGCCCTCGCCCTCGGATTGCTCGCGATCGCGCTGCTGGCGGGCCGCGCTCGACTCTCGAGGTGGGCGTACCTGGCGAGCGGCGCCGCGTTTGCTCTCGGCACGCTGTGCAAGCTCTTCGTCTTGCCCATGCTGGTGCCGTTGCTCGTCTTGCTCGTCGTCCCGTTCTCGAGTGTGACCGAGCCGGGGGCGGCGCTTGACGAAGCCGCGCGCGCGGAGCGGCCGGGAACGCCCCGTGCCTCCCGGCTGCTGTTCTTCGGTCTCGGCGGATCCCTGGCGAGCTTGCTCGTCTTGTGGCCCGTCGATCTTCCCGCTGCCTATGCTCAGGCCGTGGGCTTTCACCTTCGCGCGTCAACGGCGTTCGGGATCGGCCTGGATCAGAAGTTGCGCATGTTGTCCTTGCTGCTCGGCGGGGAGATCGGTGTCGCGATTCTCGCGACGATGGGAATGGCGGCGTTGTGGAGGGCGAACGTCCGGGCGGCGCTCTGGCTGGCGGCCTGGCTCGCGGCGACCGGCATCTTCCTCGCCGTCCACGTACCGCTCTGGGGCCATCACGCCGCCATTTTCCTTCCCCCGCTGGCCCTGGCCGCGAGCGCCAGCGTGCTGTGGCGATCCTCTCTTCCGCCTGGCCCCTGGCGGTGGAGCGTGCTGGTGCTGTTCCTGGTTCCGCTGGTCGCCGTCGATTTCTACGTCCGTCCGACGGGAGGAGTGACGTGGAGGCTCCGATGGTCAGCGGAGAGAGACGTGACGGCGCTGGCCGCCGTGCAGCGCGCCGCTCTCCTCGAGGAGGAGGCGATCGCGCTCATTCGGCGCCATACGTCCCGCGAACATCTGGTCGTCAGCGATCAGCAGCTGCAGCTCTTCCTGGCCGACCGTGAGCCTCCGCCGGCGCTCGTCGACACCTCTCTCACGCGCATCGCGAGCGGATCCCTGACCGACCAGGCTGCCATCGACGTCAGCGAGCACGCGCGCATGATCGTCTTCTGGACAGGCCGTCTGGAGCGGCTGACCGAGTTCGCCCGCTGGGTGCGCGCGCGCTTCGTTCTCGTGTACCGGTCCGATCGACCCAGCGAACCCTCCCGGGAGATCTACGTACGCGAGTGAAGGGTCGGGAGGGGGGCCGCCCTTCAGAGCATCGAGACGTGGAGCGGGGGGACGCGGCTCCGCCACGGCATCGCCTCTTCCAGCGCCCGGCCGACCTGAAGCACGACGTGGTCTTCCGCTGGCCGGGCCGCGATCTGCACGCCGATCGGCAGACCGGTCGAATGCATGGCGAGCGGCAGCGACATCGCGGGCGTGCCCATGATGTTGTGCGCGATCGTGAACTGACAGGGGATCCTGAACATCTCCTCGATGAGGTTGCTCCAGCCCACGCCCGGCTTGGACAGGTGATAGCGCCCCCACGGCTCCGCCACGCGCGCGGTCGTCGGCGACAGCCAGACGTCGTACTTGGTGTAGAAGGCCCCGAGCCTGCGTCGCACGACGTTGAGCGCGCTCGTGGCGGCGAAGAAGCGCGCCGGGCTGATGTCCTTGGATGCCTCGTACACCGAGTAGATCACCGGCTCGAGGGTCTCGGGCCCGATGGTATGCCCGCTGCGCTTGGCATAGCCTTCGAGCCGTAGATCGAACCCGAAGAAGAACAGGTCCGTGGTCCACCGCAACACCTCGGCGCCGCCCATGTCGACCGGGGCGCGCTCGACCGTGTGACCCATCGCGGCGAGCGTCTGGCCGGTCTGCTCGACCGCGCGGATGATTTCGGGGTCGACGCGCGCGCCCGTCAGCTCGTCGAGCACGATGCCGATCCTGAGCTTCGGCGCCGGCCGCGCGGCCAGCACGGCGTAAGGCTCCGCCGGCCTCGGGATGATGAACGGGTCGCCTGGCTGCGGCGCCGACACGCAATCGAGCATGGCCGCGGCGTCGCGGATGGTACGCGTCTGCACGAAGTTCATCGAATAGCCGAAGCCACCCTCGTCGACGACCGGCCCGATCGACACGCGCCCGCGAGACGGCTTCAGGCCCACGCCGCCGCACCAGCTGGCCGGAATCCGGATCGAGCCACCGATGTCGGAGCCGTGCGCGATCGGCACCATGCCGGAGGTGACCGCCGCCTGTCCACCTCCGGTGGAGCCACCCGCCGAATAGCCCTGTCGCCACGGGTTGCAGGTGTTGCCGTAGAGGACGCTCTCGGCCGTCGCCGCCATCGAGTACTCGGGCGCCGCCGACCGGCCCAGGATGTTCACGCCCGCCGCCTTCAGGCTGTCGACGAAGTACGTGCCCTCCTCGACCACCATGTCCCGACAGAGCCGCGAGCCGAACTCGATCTTGCGTCCCTTCTCGTGGCCGAATACGTCCTTGATCAGGAAGGGCACGCCGCGAAATGGCCCGGTGCCGAGCGTACGCTCGTCGAGCCCGTCGATGCGGTCGGCATACGTCTCGACCACCGCATTGATGGTCGGGTTGGCCGCCTTGATCGCTTGCGCCGCGGTCAGCGCCAGCTCCTTCGCCGTGACCTTCTTCTTCGCCACCAGCTCGGCGAGGCCCAGCGCGTCGTATGTGGCGTATTCGGCGAGTTTCATGTGAGCTCCTTCATGGGGAAGTGGGCTGCACCCGGCGATCCTCGTGGCGGAGTCGCGGCCCGATCGGTTTCAATACGCGGATTCCCGGCAGCCCGACGAGGCGGTCCGCCGTCTCGGGCGGCGCGACGGCGAGCCCCCGCCGCTTCACGCTCCGATCTAGCCCCGCGGCCTCCATCCACTGGACGGTCACGCGGTCGAGCGTCGCCGGGGTGGCGCCCTGTTCCTCCACCACGATCAGACGCGCCTCCATCGGCACGTCCGGGGTTCGCTCGAGGCCTGCGAACAGGTTGCGGTGCCAGTTGCCCATCTTGGCCTGCCACGCCCCCGTGTTGCTCGGACCTCCCATGGCGCGATACGGGGCGCTCGAGAAGAACTCAGGGGAGTCGATCTGGTGCAGCGCCACGAACGGCGACGCGGCCGGATGGATCGACTCGAAGCGCTGACTGGCCAGGAACCCCGGGATCGAGAGGAGCCGATGCTGGTGAGCGACGTACCAGGCGTCCCACTCCACGCGTCGGGCGGCGTCGAGCAGGGCCATCTCGACCATGTAGATCATGTTCCATTCGCCTCGACCTCCGAGGGTCGGGCCGACCGGACGTCGTGTCAAGCCCCCACGCGTCAACGATCTCGGCGTCAAGGGAGCGGGCGAGGCCGGCACGTTGCCCGTTACCGCCGCCGTGGCGAACGCCGTCGAGGATGCCCTCTGGCCCTTGGGCGCGCGCGTGACGCGCTTGCCGCTCAACCCCGCTCGGATCAGCGCGCTGATCCACGGGACGTGACCCGAGGCGCGGCGCGCGTCCATCGTTCGACATCGTGGTACTCTCTCGAACGGCGGTATGCCAAACCTCTTCGATGAGTTCCGGTGCGTCGTGCGCGCCCTCGGCGAGGCCGGGATCCCATACGCGATCTGCGGCGGCATCGCGATGTCCATTCACGCGAACCCCAGAGCGACGATCGACATCGACCTCCTGGCTCCGCCGGAAGCGCTTCCGAAGATCGTCGAGGCGCTGGCCCCGCAGGGGTTCGTTCGGCGTGAGCAAGCGCTCACGCGTCTGGCCGCGGACAAGGTTGTGATGCATTGGCTCGCCAAGATCGTCCCGTAAGATCCGGACGTGCTCGTGCTCGACGTGATCGAGGTAGGGCCTGGCGCGACCGATGCCGCGTGGCAGACACGCACGAGCGCCCAGTGGGAGGGACAGTCCGTGACGGTCGTCTCGCGCGAAGGGCTCATCGCACTCAAGCGCCTCCGCGGATCGCCCCAGGACGTCGCCGACATCGCCACGCTCGGAGGGCACCAGTGACTGCTGCCGAACGGGCGGTGCTGGCCACCTCGCAGGCGCGCGACCTGTGTCTCTCGCTACAGCGGGCGTTCGTGGGGCCGCGTGGCCTCGCGCTGATGCGCGCGGCCCAGGCGGCCCGGCTGGCGCCCGCCGAGCTGCGAGTCGGGCTCGGACTCGCGTGGGCCGCGCACGACCTCGCGTTGGTGCGCGCCGCGCTCGCCAGCCTGCCGGCCGACCGCATCGCCACCGATCCGGCACTGCTGGCATTTCGCGACGGCACGCGATGACGACAACGGCGCGCTCGAGTTCGCCAACCGCTGGCATGTTGTGGGCGGGCCTCGGAATGATGCTCGCCTTCACGGTGAGCAGCATGGCGCCGGTCATGGCCCAGGTGCCGCCCACGCACCCATCCTATCTTCGCATCGAGTCGTCCGTCGAGCCCGGCAAGGGCGGCCGCATGCGAGTCTCGGGCTACGTCTACAACACGTGGGACAAATGGGCCGTCGACGTGAGGCTCCTCGTGGAGGCGCTCGACGCCGCCGGGGAGGTCACCGGCTCGACGTCCGTGCTGGTCTACGGCAAGGTGCCGCCGGGGAATCGCTCGTACTTCGACAGTGCCCTCACCGCGACCGGCGCGAGCTATCGCGTCACGGTGCAGACGGTCGACTGGCGTACCTACGGCGCGGGCGGCGGATAGCGCGCTCCTCGATCGCTCCCGGGGGCGACGCCACTCGCCGGGTCCCGTCGCTCACCATTCACGAGCCGACGTCCAGACGAGACGTCGACGTCGCCCGATCAGGACGAGGACCGTCAACGCGAGCAGCGCGCCGCCGCCGCCGAGCGCGCAGGCTGCACGCACGCCGAGGCGCTCGGCGAGCGTGCCGATGAGGAGCGCGCCGAACGGCGACATCCCGGCATTGGCCAGAGCATAGAGGCCCATCACGCGTCCGCGCAGCGGGTCCGGCGTGGTGAGCTGG
>Ga0335077_10001544_pt1 | contig 27500 bp, 23 predicted proteins | sample Lox_Sample_31_FD_207151 | JGI IMG/M metagenome (GOLD analysis project Ga0335077, IMG submission 207151) | Soil microbial communities from Loxahatchee National Wildlife Refuge, Florida, United States - Lox_Sample_3.1 | ecosystem: Environmental > Terrestrial > Soil > Wetlands | place: USA... | reverse complement strand
ATGAGCGGGTGGATGGACGACTCGAAGTACGTCCCGAAGATCGGCACGATCAGGAACCAGGAGCCGATGCCGAGGGCGACGGCGCAGATCGCGGTCGTGATCAGCGCCCAGCGCACCGAGCGTGCGGTGATGATCGCCGCCTCCTCGTCCGAGTGCACGGCGACGACCGGTGCGATCGTCGCGGTCGCGATCGCGCCCGAGACGATCCAGAGCAGCTCCGCCAGCGAGGTCGCGAGCGAGTAGAGACCGACCTGCGCGAGGCCGTGGTCGACCTGGAGGACGATCAGCTCGATGCGGTAGTTCAGGACGCTGACGAGGTTCACGAGCCCGATCCGGAGCCCGAGCAGCAGCATCGCCAGGATCCGCCCCGGCGGCAGCGCACGCAGCTTCACCGGCCACCAGAGCGAGCGGGCGCCGACGAGACCGACCACCGCGACGGCCGTCTGCGCGACCACCCAGGCGACGACCGCCCCGGTCGTGCCGCGGTCGAGCCAGTAGACGAAGACGAACATCCCGCCGAGCGTCACCACCGGCAGCAGGAACTGGAGGAAGTTCGAGAACGCCAGCCTCCCGACGGCGACGAGCGCCGCCGAGAGCGTCTGAATGACGAGAACCGCCGGCAGCCCGGCCGCGACGAACGCCACACGGCGGAATCCCTGGTCGGCGAGTGCGACGTCGATCGGGAAGAGCACGAGCATTCCGATCAACCCCAGGGCGACCGTGATCGAAAGCGACTGGCCGACCACGATGTGCTCGTCATGCTCCTTCCGCGCCAACTCGTGCGTCGCCGCGACGCCTACGTTTCCGAGCAGCGTCGCCGCGAGCGTCACGGTGAGAAGCGCGAGCACGAAGGCTCCGCGGCCCGTCGGCAGGAGAAGCCGGCTCGTGATGATCGTGATCGCAAAGGTGAACGGGAGGCTGCCCGTGCGAAACGCGAGCGTCGCCGCCGCGTCGCGGCCGACCCGTCGCCGCGACGGCTGAAGCGGCTCCGGCTCGGCGGTCGGAGCGTCGAGCGGGGTCTGCGTGCTCACGCCTCTCCCGTCGCCCGGAGCACGACGTCGCAGACGAGGTCGACGTCCTCGAAGCGGAGATTCGGGTGCAGCGGCAGTGTCAGCGAGCGCGCGGCGATCTCCTCGGCACGCGGCACGTGCGCGCGGCTGCCGGCGTAGGCGGTGAAGGTGCTGATCGCGGGGTAATGCACGCTCGTCTGGATGCGTTCGGCGCGTAGCGCCTCCCGAAGCTCGTCCCTGAGCTCCGGCGAATCGGCGACGAGTGTAGCGAGGTGGTACGCCGACCTGCCGCGGCCGCCCTGCGAGGGGACGGCGACCCTTTCACTGGCCGCCAGCCGCTTCCGGTAGCGCTCGGACAGCGCTCCCCTCGTCTCGTTGAGCTGCGGCAGCCGCCCGAGCTGGACGGTTCCCAGCGCAGCGCGGATCTCGTCGATCCGGTAGTTGAAGCCGAGGCCGAGGACGTCGTACGACGACGCGTGACCGCGATGGCGATCCCAGGTGAGCGTCGTCATCTCGTGCGAGCGCAGCCGGCGTCCGCGCTCGGCGGCCTGCTCGTCGGCGAACACGACGGCGCCTCCCTCGCCCGTCGTCATGTTCTTGTTCGGGAAGAAGCTGAAGGTCCCGGCGTCGCCGAGAGCGCCGCACGCGCGGCCGTCGACGGTCGCACCGAGTGCGTGGGCGGCGTCCTCGATCACGAGCAGGCCGTGACGCTCGGCCGCCGCAAGCAGTGCGTCGACGTCGGCCGGGTAGCCGCCGTAGTGGAGGATCACCACCGCCCTCGTCGCCGGCCCCGCGAGTCGGTCGATCTCCGTCGGATCGAGCGCGAAGTCGTCGAGCGAGAGCGAGTCGCCGAGCACGACCGACGCGCCGGTCGCGCGGATTCCGGCGGCGCTCGCGACGAAGGTGAGGGCGGGGACGATCACCTCGTCGCCCGGGCCGAGCTCGAGCGCGGCCGCAGCGAGGTGCAGCGCAGCCGTGCCGTTCGCGACGGCGAGGACGTTCGGCGTCCCGAGCGCCGCACCGAGCGCGCGCTCGAACTCCTCGGTGCGCGGCCCCATGCTCAGCCAGCCCGAGCGCAGCACCTCGTCGACCGCCTGCCGCTCCTCGTCGCCGATCACGACGTCGGCGAGCGTGATTCGCCAGCCGGACTCGGTCATGCCTCTCCGAGCAGCTCCGCGCGCAGCTCCTCGAACCGGTGGACGGCGAGCTCGTAGTCCTCGTGACGGCCGATGTCGAGCCAGAACGCCGAAGAGACGTACGCGTTCATCGCCAGGCCCCGCTCGAGGATCAAATGGACGAGATCCGGGAAGTCGAAACGCGTGCGTGCCGGCACGAGCTCCACGGCGGCGCGCTCGAAGACGTAGACGCCCATGCTGACGTCGTACGAGAGCGTCGGCTTCTCCTCGAAGCCGGTGATCGCGTTTCCGTCGAGCCGCACGACGCCGAACTCGATCGGCACCTCGCGACGGTGGATGCCGATGTTCGCGGCGGCGCCGCTCGCCGTGTGCGCGTCGAGCAGCTCCCGGAAGTCGAGGGTCGTGAGCAGGTCGCCGTTCATCACGAGCAGCCGCTCGGACGTGGGCTCGATCTCGGCCAGCGGGCCCGCCGTTCCGAGCGGCTCGTCCTCGCGCCAGTAGCGGAGCTCGACGCCGAACCGGCTGCCGTCGCCGAAGTACGCCTCGATCAGCTCCGCGAGGTGACCGACCGCGAGATGGACGGTGCGGAGGTCCGCGCGCGCGAGTCGCCGCAGGAGGATCTCGAGGACCGGCATGTCGCCGATGGGCATGAGCGGCTTCGGCAGCACGGTCGTGTAAGGCGCGAGCCGCGTCCCCCGGCCGCCGGCGAGCACGACGACGTCGGTCATCAGATGTTGTAGATCTCCGGCTTGAACGTCTCGAGCGCGCCTTCCAGCCAGGTGATCGTGCTCCGCAGGCCGTCGGCGAACGACGTCTCGGGCGCCCAGGCCAACCGATCGCGCGCGCGCGCGACGTCGGCGACGAGTCGCTCGACCTCGCTGTCCGGCGGACGGAGTCGCTCCTCCGTGGTGACGACGACCAGCTCGCGGCCGAGGAGGTCGCCGACCTCCGCCACCACGTCGCCGATCGACCGCTCCTCGCCCGTGCCGAGGTTAAACTCCTCGCCCTCGACCCCGTCGATCTCGGCGCTCCGGACCACGCCGCGCGCGGTGTCGGCGACGAACAGGAAGTCGCGCGTCGGGTCGAGCGCCCCGAGCTCGACGTGATCGCGGGCGAGCGCCTGCGAGACGATCGTCGGGATCACCGCGCGGGCCGACTGCCGCGGTCCGAACGTGTTGAAGGGACGGACGACGACGACCGGCAGCGAGAACGACCGCTGGAAGCTCAGCGCCAGCTGGTCGGCCGCGACCTTCGACGCGGCGTACGGCGACTGCGGGTGCAACGGGTGCGTCTCCGGGATCGGGATCTCCTGCGCCGTGCCGTAGACCTCGCTCGTCGAGGTGTGCACGACCCGCCGCACGTCCGCCCTCCGCGCCGCCTCCAGCACGTTGAGCGTGCCTTCGACGTTCGTCGTCACGAACTCGCGGGGGTGCCGGTACGAATACGGGATCGGGATCAGCGCGCCGAGGTGGAGAACCGTGTCGCAGCCGTCGCTTGCGCCGGCGACCGCCTCCGGGTTGGCGAGATCGCCGGTGAAGACCTCGACCTCTTCCAGCACGGCCGCCGGAACGTCCTGAAGACGTCCGTAGTCGTTGCGCGAGTTGTACCGGACGAAGGCGCGCACGACGGCTCCCCGCTCGACCAGGTGCTCGACGACATGACTGCCGATGAAGCCGCCTGCTCCGGTGACGAGGACGCGTCGGCCTCCCCAGGAAAAGGAGTCGCTGGCGCTGCTCACGCCACAACCTTAGTCCCGGCGGCGGCAGGCAGGACCGACCAACGGCCCGTCGGGTACGGTCGCTCGCGATGAACCTCGCCGCGCTCGTCAGCCGTCACGTGGACTCGATACGTCGCCGGCGCTACTGGAACACCAGAGCGCCCGAGCTGATCGAGACGTACGACCATCCGGAGACGTGGCCGGAGCGCGGCTGGATGGCCGCAGGCGTCGAGGAGGAGATCGTGCCGCCGCTTCTCCGCGAGCTCGGCATCGAGTCGGTCATCGTGGCGGGAGCGGGGAGCGGGCGTCAGTACGCGTACCTCCTCCCGCTCGGGGTGCACGTCGAGGGATTCGACCTGTCGCCGCGGCTCGTCAGGGAGTGCCGAAGCCGCTACCCGTCGGTCCGCACGACGCGCGCCGACGTCGTCGGCGCGGACAGACAGCTCGCGTCCGCAGACGCGGTGCTGAGCTCGGCGGTGCTCCAGCACGTCCCGCCGCAAGAGATCGAGGCGGCGGTGGAGGCGCTGGGACGACTCGCGAGACGCGTCGTCGTGATTCGAGAGCTCACCGGCCTCGCAGAGCGCTCCGACTACCAGTGGGTGCACGACTACGTGGCGCTCTTCGCCGGCTGGCACCTTTGGCGGCGACTCACGACCGACGAGAGACCCGGCGTCCGGGTCGAGCTGCTCGCGTTCACACGGCGCTAGAGCGGGCGGACGAACGCCATCAGCTCGACCCGCATGCCGACGCGCTCGTCGGTGGCCTCGGCTCGAGCCTCTCGCCATCCCCCGAGGAGCGAGCGGTAGTCGTGCGCCCACTGGTACGCAGACGCGACGTCCAACGTCGTCAGCTCGCGCAGCACGATCGCCTTCCGCGCGAGGGCCGTGAGCGCATCGAGAGCCTGGCCGATCTCCTCCGGCGGGACGTGCTGGAGCACGCCCGAGCAGAGCACGGCGTCCGCGGGCTCGTGCGACCGCGGCGCGTCGACGACCGACGCCTCGGTCGTGCGGACCTCCGGAAAGCGACGGCGACACTCCCGCACCAGCCGTGGGGCGATGTCGAACCCCTCCACGTCGAAGCCCTCCGCCAGGAGGTACGCGTACTGGCGCCCGCTCCCCGCTCCGGCGACGAGGACGCTCGCGCAGCCGAGCTCGCGCAGCCACCTCGGGACCAGCTCCTCCTCGACGCCGCCTTCCATCCAGCCGCGCCTGCCCCACGACGATGACGTGTCGTCGTAGCGGTGGATCAGCTCCGTCGCCCGCGCCTGCCAGAACCGCTTCGGGTCGTACCGTCCGGGCCGCGCATGTCGCTGCGCCAGCTTCCACCTGACGCGGTCGGCCAGCTCGCTCGGGCGCACTACACGGCCCTGCAGCGGCACGCCGCATACGCGGCGACCGGCGTCGGCAGGAGGTCCGGCACCCTGCCGCGCCGCTCGACCGTGAACCCCTGATGCGCGTCGGCCGCCCGCAGGATGTCGGCGTGGCTGGACGGATGGATCGCCCTCGGGTCGTAGCCGACAAGCCGGAAGAACGCGTCCGTCGCCGCGTTCCGGACGGGGAAGCCGAGCACGGCGACGCCGCCGGGGCGGAGCACGCGCCGGAACTCGTCGAGCGCGCCCGCGAGGTCGGTCAGGTGCTCGAGCACGCTGAGGCAGACGAGCGCGTCGAACTCTCCGTCGGCGTACGGCAGCTCGTAGAGCGACGCCTCGCGCAGATCGGCCTCGACGCCGAGCGTCTCGAGCATCCGGCGCACCGGCTCCACCTGCGGGTGGATGTCGATCGCCGCGAGCCTCCGGGTGCGACGGCTGAGCTCGGGCAGGAAGATCCCGGACCCGTAGCCGATCTCGATCAGATGCTCGTACGGGCCGTCGCCGAGCAGCCGCCCGGCGAGCCGCAGGCGCGCACGGTAGAGCTGCGCTGTGAGCGGCTTGTAGTAGTAGTCGACGGGGTCGTCCGCATCCGGCTTCGGCGGCAGACCCCGCTCCGGAAGGTAGATCGCGCGGGCCATGGGGACGAGAGCGACGGCTAGTATAGGCGCTCGCTGCGAGCGCTCCGCGCGTCCCCAATGGTGGCTTCTCCCGCGACGACCTCACCGTCTCCGCCCGTCGACACCCGTGGTCGGGCGCTCGCCGAGATCGCGTCCTTCTTCGACAGCTTCGCGGCGGTCGAGCAGCGTTGGCGCTCCCGCAACCGCACGTACTACCGGCTCGTCGAGTCCGTCCACCGCTTCCTGATCCCGCGCGGCGCGCGCGTGCTCGAGCTCGGCTCCGGTAGCGGCGACCTGCTCGCATCGCTCGAGCCGGCGCGCGGGCTCGGAATCGACGTGAGCGGGGAGATGACGAAGCTCGCGCGCGCGCGGCATCCCGACCTCGAGTTCGTCGAGGCGGCAGCGGAGGACTTTCGCCGCGACGAGCTGTTCGACTACGTCGTGCTCTCCGACTTCGTCTCGTTCGCGTACGACCTCCAGGCGGTGTTCGCGAACGTGGCCGCGATGACGCACGCGCGCAGCCGGGTGGTGATCCACTCGTACAGCCAGCTCTGGCGGCCCGTGATCCGCCTGGCGGAGCTGCTGAGCCTGAAGAAGCGCAAGCCGATCCGGAACTGGGTGACGCCGGAGGACCTCGACAACCTGCTCCAGCTCGCCGGCCTGGAGACCGTGGCCGTGACGCCGCGGATCCTCATGCCGAAGAAGATCCCGCTGCTCACGAACTTCCTCAACGGCATCGTCGCCAACATCTGGCCGTTCACGCACCTCTGCCTCACGTACTGGGTCGTCGCGCGTCAGCTCCCGACGCAGGCGGATGCACACATGGGAGTCTCGGTCGTCATTCCCGCCCGGAACGAGGCGGGGATGATCGCGGAGATCGTCGAGCGCGTGCCGGAGCTGGGCAGCGCGACCGAGCTCGTCTTCGTCGAGGGCGGCTCGAGCGACGACACCTACGACGAGATCGCGCGGCAGATCGCCAGTCGTCCCGAGCGCTCGATCTCGCTGTACAGGCAGACGGGCACCGGGAAGGCGGACGCGGTGCGCCTCGGCTTCGACCGTGCCCAGCACGACCTGCTGATGATCCTCGACGCCGACCTGACGGTTCCGCCCGAGGAGCTCTCGAAGTTCTACGACGCGGTCGCCCGCGGCTACGCCGACTTCGTCAACGGCTCACGGCTCGTCTACGACCTCGAGCCGGGCGCCATGCAGACACTCAACGTCTTCGGCAACAAGGCGTTCTCGCGGATCTTCAGCTACCTGATGCGCCAGAACGTGAAGGACACGCTCTGCGGCACGAAGGTTCTGCTGCGCGACGACTACGCGGCGATCGCGCAGGGCCGCGCGGACTTCGGCGACTTCGACCCGTTCGGCGACTTCGACCTGCTGCTCGGCGCGGCACGCCGCGGGTTGAAGATCGTCGACCTGCCCGTGCACTACCACGCGCGACGTTACGGGACGACGAACATCTCGCGCTTCAGCCACGGATGGCTGCTGCTGAAGATGGCGTTCGTCGGCTTCGACAGGCTGAAGTACCGCCCGGTCCGCGTATGAGCGCCCGGGCCGGCTGGGCGAGCGCGGCCGTCGTGGTGGTCGCGGTCGCCGGGATCCTGCTTGCCTCCCAGCCGATCACGAGCCCCTGGTGGACGGGCGGCGACGCGGACTCCGTCTACCTGAGCTCCGGCGTCTCGCTGATGGGCGGCCGCCCGACGCGGTACTTCGACCATCCCGGGACGCCGCTGCAGGAGGCTCTCGCGGCGACGCTCGAGGCGCGCTGGGCGATCGCGGGGAGCGGCAGCCGCTCGGCCCAGGCCGATGCGACGTTCCGGAACCTCGACTCGACGCGGCCGTACTTCCGGGGGTGGGCGCTCTTCCTCTACTTCGGCTCCGCGCTCGCGGTCGCCGCGGCGGTCGGCCTGCTCGCCCGCGACTGGCGGGCGGGCGGGCTCGGCGGCCTGCTCTTCCTCGGGGCGCCGCAGGTCATCCTCTACTCGATCGAGCTGCGTCCCGACGTCGTGCTCGGCGCGCTCTCGGTCGGCGTCGTCGCGCTGCTCGTCGCGGCCGTCCGCCGCCGGTCCGCGGCCCTGTATCTCTGGGCGGCGGCGCTGCTGGGGTTCAGCGTCACCGTGAAGCTCCACGCCGCCGGGCTCCTCCTCCCGTTCCTCGTCGCCCTCGCACTGGCGCGGCCTCCCGACGACTGGAGCGAACGGCTCGCGGTCGACGCCAGCCGCGGGCTGCGCAAGCGGCGTGCCGTCGTCCTCGCGGCCTGCATCGTCTATCTCGTGCTGCTCGTCGTCCTGAACCTCGGCAGCGCGGGTGCGCCGCGGGCGCATCTCGTCTCGTTCGTCGCGGCGGTCGCGGTCGTCGTCGCCGCGGCGGCGCTCGCCTTCCGGCTGCTCGGCCGGACGCGATTCCGCGCGCTCGGCACGCTCGTGCCCGCGCTCGTCGTCGCCGCGCTCGCGGGCGCCGTGCTGCCGAACCTCTTCTACGCAGGCGCGGTGCCGACGATGGCGCGCTGGGTGACGCTCGGCCTTCTCGGGCGCGGTGTCAACAGCGACGCGTCGCCGCTCGTGTCGGGGCTGGGCGCGCTGAAGCCGTGGATCCCGTACGCGATCCTCGCGGCGATCGGCCTCGGGCGGGCGCTGCGCGCGCGCGAGTGGGAGTCGCTGCTGTGGGCGAGCGGCGTCGCCGCGATGGCGCTGCTGGCCGCCGCCCGGTTTGCGACGCCCCATTACTTCATCCCCGCCGTCGCGCTCTCGATCCCGCTCGTGCTGCGCGCGGTGACCCCGACGGGACGCCCCGCCGGCGCGCTCGCTCTCGTCGCGGCGGTGCTGCTGCTCGTGATCCCCGTTCGCGACGGGATCCGTCAGGGGCGCGAGCTCGGCCGGCTGAGCGACCGGTCGCAGCGGCTGAACGGCTGGGCCGTGCGACACCTTGCTGCGAACCAGGTTGCGCTGACGACGCTCCCGAGCGGCGACACGACCTACCTCGCCTACATCGTGCAGTTCGCCTCCTCGCCGCCGGCGCTTCGCTACCGGACGCTCCCCGCCAACGCGAGCGGCATCGCGCTCGCGCGACAGCTCGGATTGCGCGTGCGCTACGTCGTCCACGACCCGGCCACGACGGTCGATGCAGGCGCCCTCGGGGTCGGAACGCTCGAGCCCGCGCCCGGGGCGCCGAACGGAGTCGATGTCGTCGCAGGCGCCTGACCCGCTCGCCGACGAGCTGCGGCTCCAGGAGCGTGCCTGGGAGCGCAACGCGGTCGTGCGGACGCTCTACCGCGGCTGGTACGGGGCGATCGCCGAGCGGCTCTCGCGCGTCGAGGGCGCGACCGTCGAGTTGGGCTCCGGGATGGGGAAGCTCCGCGAGACGGTGCCGAACGCCGTGCTGACCGATGTCGAGGCGACACCGTGGGCGGACGGCGTCGTCGACGCCGAGCAGCTCCCGTATGCCGACGGATCGCTGGCGAACCTCGTGCTCGTCGACGTTCTCCACCACGTCCCCCGGCCCGCGCGGTTTCTCGACGAGGCGCAGCGCTGCCTCGCGACGGGTGGGCGCGTCGTGCTGCTCGAGCCGTACTGCTCCCCCGTCTCGTATCGCCTGTTCCGCGCGTTCCATCACGAGCGGACCGATCTCGACGTCGACCCGTTCGCGGAGACCGAGCTCTCGTCACGCGAGGCGCTCGACTCGAATCAGGCGCTGCCGACGCTGCTCTTCTTCCGGCACGCGGACGAGACGGCGACGCGCTGGCCCGGGCTCGAGATCGTCGAGAAGTCCTGCCTCGCGCTGCTCGCCTATCCGCTCTCCGGAGGCTGGCGCCGCCGCCCGCTGCTGCCGCGCGCGCTCGTCCGCCCCACGCTGGCGATCGAGCGGCTGATCGCGCCGCTCGCACCGCTCCTCGCGTTCCGCTGCCTCGTCGTGCTCGAGCGTCAGGAGCCGCGCAGGCGGTAGACCACGAGTCGCTTCGACACGGACTCGCCGAGGGTGCGCGACGTCACGTACGGGACCTCGAGCACCGCGATTCGCTGCAGGCGGCCGCGCAGCGGCCGGAGCGGCGCGGGCAGCTCGCCCTCGAAGAACGCGAGATAGCGCACGTTGTAGTCCCGCATCCGCTGGACGATCACCGGCGTCGGGTCGTCGACCCCGAAGAGCGGCAGGTCGTAGACGGCGTACGGACGCCGGAGCCAGTACGGGCCGCGGACGCCGAGCAGCACGCGGCCCTGCGGCGGAAGGTTCCTGTCGAGCCAGCGGAACGCGTCGTACGTGCCGGTCAGCCGCTGGACGAAGTGCGGGGTCGACTCGGCGCCGACGGCGCCGGGCAGGAGGCGCACCGCGAAGACTCCGGTCATCGCCGCGAACGGGAGGACCGAGACCGCCGCGACCGCGACGGCGAGCGCCTTCCGCCCGCCGCCGTCCCGCCACAGGACGACGAGCGCATACGCGGCGAGCGTCGCGGCGAACGGAAGCACCGGGACGAGATACCGCGGGATCTCCAGCATCAGCTCGAACCAGAGGACGGCGTAGACGACGAGCGCCAGCACGAGCACCTCCACCCAGCGCCGCCTCGGCCGGAGGAGGAGCGCGAGCGGCGCGAGCAGGAAGTACGCCGGGCTGAGGCTGTAGCCGCGGTCGAACTTGTCGCGGTGGAGCAGGAACTCGATCGGGAGGATCGCGAGCCGCCAGATCCCCGGCAGGCCGCGCTGCTCCTTCTTGATCTTCAGGTACGCCGTGTACGAGGCGCCGAGGTACTTGCCGCCGAAGATCCCGTTCAGGACCGGATAGGTCGGGTTGCCGGCCACGATCCAGTTCTTGACGTACCAGGGCGCGCACACGACCGCGGCGCCGAGAAAGACGCCGAGCGCCGCGAGGCGGCGGCCGCGGGGGATCAGCACGACCCCGGCCACGGCGAGAGCCGGGAGCACGAAGAGCCCGAAGTACTTGGTCGACGCGGCGGCGCCCGCGGCGAGCCCGGCCCAGGCGACGTCCCCCAGCGCGCGCGTCCGCGCGAGCTCGACGAGGTGCCAGGCCGCGAGCGCGACGAACGCCGCAGTCGTGATCTCGGTGAACGACCCCGTCGCCTCCCAGAGGAACATCCCCTGCGCCACCCAGATCAGGGCAGCGAAGGCTGCGACACGGGCTCCGCCGAGCGAACGGGCGAGGCCGTAGACGCAGACAGCACTGAAGCCGGCGAGCCCGGCGCCGACGACCGAGGCGGCAGCGCCGTTCCAGAGCGCTTCGGCGAACGCGTAGTGCGTCTCGGTCGCGAACGGCTGGAAGGTCGTCTGATCCCACCAGATGTCGAACATGCGGCCGGCCGAGAGCCAGAGCTTCGGCGCGGTCAGGTGGTACTGGATCGCGTCGCCCGACGTGGGCGGGGCGCCGGCCAGGAGCCCGTCGAAGGCGACGACCGCGCCCGTCGCGAGCAGCACCCAGCGCTCGACACCCGCGGCGCCCCAACGAGCCCGCAGGACGCGGAGGTCGCGCACGGCGGCGACGAGACCCGGCACCGCGCAGACGAGCGCGATCGCGATGAGCGCCGTCCGCGAGAACCACCCGGCGCGACCGAGCACGAAGCCGACGAGGGACAGGGCGACGAACCCGACGGTGAAGGCCGTCGCGCGACCCCGCAGCCCTGGGGGAAGACGAAGTCGGAGGACGGCGCTGAGCCCCGTCCCGGCGCCGTACGACGCGAGCAGCACCGCTGCGGCAGCCAGGAACTGCACCGGGCGCAAGTATAGTTCTGCCCCCAGTGAAGCTCGCCGTCGTCATACCGGCGTTGAACGAGGAGACGACGCTTCCCCAGACGCTCTCGGAGTTGCCGCTTCAGGTCGACGGCTTCGACGAGGTCGAGTGGATCGTGGTGGACGACGGCAGCACGGACCGCACCGCGCAGGTCGCCCTCGAGTACGGCGCGCAGCACGTCGTGCGATTCCCGCAACGGCGCGGGCTGGCAGAGGCGTTCACCGCCGGACTCGACGCGGCGCTCCGGACCGGCGCCGACGTCGTCGTGACGAGCGACGCCGACAACCAGTACGCGGCGGCGAGCATTCCCGAGCTCGTCGCTCCCGTGCTCGCCGGCCGGGCCGACATCGTCGTCGGCGAGCGGATCGGCGCGGGAGTGGACGAGTTCTCGCGGCGCAAGCGCTCGCTCCAGCGTCTGGGCAGCGCCGCGCTTCGGGTCGCGTCGCGCACGGACGTCCCCGACGCGACGAGCGGCTTCCGGGCGTACTCGCGCGAGGCGGCCATGCGGGCCAACGTGCTCGGCCGCTTCAGCTACACGCTCGAGTCGCTGATCCAGGCCGGTCGCAGCGGCCTCGCCGTGAGCTCCGTGCAGGTGGACACGAACCCGAAGACCCGGCCGTCGAGATTGTTCTCCTCCACGACCGAGTACATCGTCCGCAGCGGGGTGCAGATGGTGCGCGCCTACGCCATGTACGAGCCGCTGCGAACGTTCCTCTATCTCGCTGCGGTAGCGCTGCTCGGGGCGCTCATCATCTTCGGACGCTTCATCTACTTCTTCGCCACCGGGAGCGGGAACGGCCACATCCAGTCGCTGATCCTCGGCGCGATCCTGATGATCGCGGCGTTCCAGCTCCTCGTGCTCGGCATCCTCGGCGACCTCCTCGCCGCGAACCGCCGGCTGCTCGAGCGCGTGCTCGTCCGCGTGCGGCGCATGGAGCTCGGCGAGCCCGCGTCGGCGCACGAGCTCGAGCTGACGCAGCCGGGCGACGAACGATGACGGCGGATCCGCGGGACGCGATCGGTCCCGCCGGAAACGTGTTCGACAAGTACGGCACGTCCAACCCGGCCGCGCAGATGATCGTGCGACGGTTTCGCTCGCGCATCGACGGGATCATTCGGGATACGGCTCCGGCGAGCATGCTCGACGTCGGCTGCGGCGAGGGCGTGCTGACCGAGGCGGCGGCAGGTCTGCTCCCGCGCGCACGCGTCGTCGGCGTCGACCTCCCCGATCCGGGATTGCGCGCGGAATGGGGCCGCCGCGCAGGGCCGAGCTTCGTGGAGGGCTCCGTCTACGAGCTGCCGTTCGGGGACGGAGAGTTCGAGCTCGTCTCCGCGCTGGAGGTGCTCGAGCATCTGGAGCGCCCGGCCGAGGCCGTGCGGGAGCTCGCGCGGGTGTCGGGACGCTGGCTCCTCGTCAGCGTCCCGCTCGAGCCGCTCTGGCGCGTCGCGAATGTGCTGACGGGCAGGTACGTCGCATCCGGCGGCAACACTCCCGGCCACGTGCAGCACTTCTCCCGCAGCGCCGTGACGGAGCTGATCGGCTCCGTCGCGCGAGTCGTGTCGGCGTCCGGCCCTCTGCCCTGGACGATCGTCCTTGCGCGCGTGGATTAGCAGCCGGGCGCGGATCGCGCTCGAGCTCACGACATCGCCCCTCGGCCGCCGGGTCGGGCTCGTCGCGGGTCTCGCGCTCTTCGCCGCGATCGCCGCGCAGCTGGCGGTCCAGATCCACCGCGGCGACCTGTCGAACGTCTCGATCCGCCCGTGGGCCCTCGTCGCGTCCATCGGCGTCGCCTGCGCGGCGGATCTCGCTCTCGCAGCCTCGTGGCGGAGCGCCCTCACGTTCGCCGGGCACGGCACGCATGCCGCGGAGGCGGGCGGCATCCTGCTCGTCGCGCAGATCGCGAAGTACGTACCCGGCGGCGTACTCCAGATCGCCAGTCGCGTCGGCGTCGGTGCCCGCCGCGGCGTGCCGGCTCGGGCGTCGGGGACCGCCCTCGTCGCCGAATGGGGAGGCCTGACCGTCGCCGGGCTCGCGACGTCGGCGCTGCTCGTCATGCCGTGGCCGATATGGATCGTCCTCGTCCTCGTCGCGTTCGTCCTCGCGAGCGTGCCGCGCGCACGCCGGATCGCACCGCTGCGCAGGCTGGTCGCCTGGCATCTCGTGGTGATCGTGCTCCTCGGGGTTTCCGCCGATCTGCTCTTCCACGCCGGCGGTTTCTCGGCAGGTCCGGCGTCGCACGTGGTCGGCGCCTATGCGCTCGCGTGGGTCGCCGGCTTCCTCGTCGTGTTCGCCCCCGGCGGGCTCGGCGTGCGCGAGGCCGTGTTCGTCGCGTTGCTCGCGGGGACGGCCGGCAAGTCGGCGGCGCTCTCGGTCGCCGTCGCCTCTCGCGTCGTCACGGTCGTCGCCGATCTGCTGATGGGCGGCGCCGGCGCCGCGCTCCTCTGGCGGCGCGCGCCCTCGACGCTCCTCCACCGACCTGCGGACGGCGATCGGTAGCATCCCGCCCCGTGCCTGCGATCCTCGGACTCAACGCGTACCACGGCGACGCTGCCGCGGCGCTCGTCGTCGACGGTGAGCTCGTCGCGGCCGCCGAGGAGGAGCGCTTCAGCCGCGTCAAGCACGTCGCCGGCTTCCCGGAGCTCGCCGCACGCTGGTGCCTGGCCGAGGCCGGGCTGCGGCCCGAGGACCTCGACCACGTCGCCGTCTCGCGCGACCCGAAGGCGAACGTCGGCCAGAAGCTCCTCCGGACCGTCCGGCACGGGGCGCGGGCCGGCTACCTGAAGGCGCGGCTCCGGAACGCCGCCAAGATCCGCGACGTCCGGTCGGCTCTGGCGGAGGCGCTCGAGCTCGAGCCGCGCGCGCTGCGGGCGCGCGTCCACAACGTCGAGCACCACCAGGCGCACGTCGCCAGCGCCTTCTTCGTCTCGCCGTTCGACGAGGCGGCGATCCTCTCGGTCGACGGGTTCGGCGACTTCTGCTCGACGATGACGGCGGTCGGGCGCGGCAACTCGTTCGAGATCCTCGACCGGGTGCTCTTCCCGCACTCGCTCGGTATGTACTACGCCGCGATCACCCAGTGGCTCGGCTTCCCGAAGTACGGCGACGAGGGCAAGGTGATGGGCCTCGCTCCGTACGGCGACCCCGAGCCGCACCTGCAGGCGATGCGCGATGTCGTGCGGACGAACGGGAATCTGTTCGAGCTCAACCTCGACTACTTCACGCACGACAAGGAAGGCGTCGACATGACGTGGGACGAGGGCTCGCCCCAGATCGGCCGCGTCTACTCGGACAAGCTCGTCGAGACGTTCGGCCCTGCGCGCGAGCCGCGCACCGAGATCACGTCGCACTACGAGAACGTCGCCGCCGCGCTCCAGCACCGCCTGGAGGAGGTCTACCTCCACCTCGTCGAGCAACTCCACGAGCGCACCGGCCTGGACAACATCTGCCTCGCCGGCGGCGTCGCGCTCAACGCGGTCGCCAACGGCCGCATCCGGCCCGAGACGGGGTTCGACGGCGTGTACGTCCAGCCTGCGGCCGGCGACTCCGGCACCGCCGTCGGCGCTGCGTACCACGTCTGGAACCAGGTGCTGGGACAACCCCGGGGCTATGTCATGGATCACGCCTTCACGGGCGCGGAGTACGACGACGGAGAGATCGAGAGCGCGCTTGCCGCCGCCGGGCTCTCCGCGGAGCGGCTCGACGACGACGCTCTCTTCCCGGCGGTCGCCGAGCGGATCGCCGCGGGCGACGTCGTCGGCTGGTTCCAGGGCCGGATGGAGTTCGGTCCGCGCGCTCTCGGCCACCGCTCGATCGTCGCCGATCCGCGCCGCGACGACATGAAGGACGTCCTCAACGCCCGCATCAAGCACCGGGAGCCGTTCAGGCCGTTCGCACCGTCCATCCTCGCGGAAGCGACCGGCGAATGGTTCGAGCAGGACTACACGTCGCCGTTCATGGTCCTCGTCTACAAGACTCGGCCGGAGAAGCGGCAGCTGATCCCGGCCGTGAACCACATCGACGACACCGGGCGCCTCCAGACCGTCGACGAGGGCGTCTCGCCTCGGTACCACCGCCTGATCCGCGAGTTCGACAGGCTCACAGGCGTGCCGATCGTGCTGAACACGTCGTTCAACGAGAACGAGCCGATCGTGATGACGCCTGCGGAAGCCGTCGACACGTTCGTGAAAACGCGGATGGACCTCCTCGTGCTCGGCAACTACGTCGTGCGCCGCAACGGCACGGCCTAGCGCCTCCGCCCCACGACCCCGAAGCGCTCGGAAGGGAGTCGTCCGTGGCCCGGGATCTGACGAGGGCTACGATCGGGAAAGGTGAAGATCCCGCTGCCCGTACCGGTCGCTGTGAATGGGGCCGATCGGCTTCTCCTGCCGGCCGCACTCCGCGGCCTACGAACATACGAGCCCGACGCGTGGCGGCCGTTTCTGGATCACGTCCGGCCCGGCGACACGGTCGTTGACGTCGGTGCGAACATCGGTCTCTATACGGTGGCCGCGGCGAAGCGTGGCGCGCGTGTCATCGCGATTGAACCCGACCCGGCAAACGTGCGTCGGATCCACAGGTACACCCGGCTGAACCATGTGCGGGTCGTGATAGTCGAGGCGCTCGCAGGCGCGGAGAACGGCGCCGCGCCACTCGCGGCAAGAGGCAGCGCAGTCAGCGGCAACGTCGACATGTATCTCGGCCCCACGACGCGATACACAGTCGCACCCGTCGTCACGTTGGACGCACTTCTGGCGGACGAGTCGGTCGATCTGATCAAGATCGATGTGGAAGGTGCCGAGCTCGATGTGCTCCTCGGCGCGGAACGCATGCTTCGGGAGAAGAAGCCGCGCGCAATCCTGCTCGAGGTTCACCCGAACGCGCTCGCCCTGAACGGGCAGGCGGTCACCGATCTCCGTTCCCTCCTCGAAGCCGTCGGATACGACCATTCAGTGCTGTGGAACGGGGGCGGCCCTGAACGGTGGATGGTTGAGCCACGCACGTGAACCGCGCGGACGGCCGCGCACGGTCGTCGACCTGACCGCCTCCGCGGGCTAGCCGCCCTGGAACGCGAGCGCCGCGTCGTCGCGCGCCCCGCTCGTCAGCTGCTCGTGGATCCACGCGTACGTCGCGGCGAGGCCCGTCTCGAGCGTCGTCGACGGCTCCCAGCCGAGCTTCTCGCGGATCAGCGTGTTGTCGCTGTTGCGGCCGCGGACGCCTTGCGGGGCGTCGAGCCTGTAGCTGCGCTCGAGCTTCACGCCGGCGATGCCCTCGACGATGTCGACGAGCTCGTTGATCGTCACGAGCTGCGACGAGCCGATGTTGATCGGCTCGGTGACGTCGCTCTCGAGCAGCCGGAAGATGCCGTCGATCGTGTCGTCGATGTACGTGAAGCTGCGCGTCTGCATGCCGTCGCCCCAGATCTCGATTGCGTTCGTGCCGTCGAGCTGGGCCCGGATCACCTTCCGGCAGACCGCCGCGGGCGCCTTCTCGCGGCCGCCGTCGTACGTCCCGTGCGGGCCGTAGACGTTGTGGAAGCGCGGCACGCGCACCGAGATGCCGTAGTCCTCCATGAAGTGCCGGCACATGCGCTCGCCGAACAGCTTCTCCCAGCCGTAGCCGTCCTCCGGCATCGCCGGGTACGCGTCCTCCTCCCGCAGCGCGGTCACGTCGGTGTCCGTCTGCTTGTCGGCCGCGTAGACGCACGCCGAGGAGCCGAAGAGGTACCGCTCGACGCCGGCCTCGCGCGCCGCCACGAGCATGTGCGTGTTGATGAGGACCGAGACCATGCAGTCGGCCTTGTGCGTCTCGATGAAGCCCATGCCGCCCATGTCGCAGGCGAGATTCACGACCGTCGCCGCGCCGGCGGCGGCCGCGCGGCATGCGTCCGCCTCGCGCAGGTCGGCGCGCACCTCCTCGACGCCGGCGTGGTTCTGGTACCAGCGGTCGGCCGGCTTGACGTCGACCGCGCGCACGCGCGCGAAGCCGCGCCGCCGCAGCTCGCCGACGAGGTGGCCGCCGATGAATCCGCCTGCGCCCGTGACGACGACGAGCCTGTCCTGATCGAGCTCCATCCGGCTGGTCATTCTAGGCAGCGCACCCGGAATCCCAGCTCGGCAGGGAGCTTGACCTTGGCGCGCACCGTCGTCGCGCGCGTCTCGACGCGGGCGCCGAGGCCCTCCGAGACCCAGGCGGGCTCCTCGCGCCGCTCGCCCGGGCCGTAGACGGCGAGCTCGACCCGCTCGTCGGCCCCGGGCGCCCAGACCAGCCGGCTCTCGAGCCGGTGCCGCCCGTAGCCGTCGACCAGGTCGCGGACGAGGAGCTCGTCGCCGCTCCACTCGAGCCGGCGCACGTGGCGGACGCGGCGGCCGAGCCGGACGCTCGCCTCGAGCACGCCCTCGCGCGCGAAGCGGAGCTTCACCTCCGGCAGCCGGCCCGACCGGAGCGCGCCCCGGAGGCGGAACTGGTCGCGCCCGTCCACCTTCAGCGTCGAGTGCGCCGCCGTCCCCCGGAACCAGTTGCGCTCCCGTCCGGGCTCGTACGTGTACGTGCCGGCGTCCGCGAGCACCGGGCGGCCGTCCCACCAGAGCTGGAGCGAGAGCGCGTCCGCGTGGGCGTGCGCCGGAAGGAACTCCGGTGCCAGAGGGCCGCAGCGGAAGGCAAGCCAGAGCGGACCCTCGCGGGCGACGCCGAAGCCCGAGTGCTCGAAGACGACGAGCCCCTCCGCCGGCTCCGGCAGCTCGAGCTGCGGCGCCTGCTCGAGGCCTCCGTCGTTGAACAGCGCGGGCGCGCCGTCGGGACGCATGAGCGCCGCGGCGAAGACGCGCATCCGCTCGATCGCGTCGCCGATCCACGAGTGCGGCGACACCGCCTGCACCTCGAGCAGGTCGCGCAGGACGACGAGGTGGTAGACGGGGCTCCGCTCGTAGTGGCCGCCGTCCGCGAGCACCTGCTCCGGCAGCTCGCGGCGCAGAAGGTCGATCCCGTGCCGCGTCAGCCACGGCGCGTCGAAGGCGGCGCCGCCGAGCACGAGCGCGCGCGCGTTCCGGATCACGTGGTTGCCGAGGACGTCGTCCTCGACGTTCGCCTCGAGCCGGCGGAGCTGCCGCCACAGGCTCTCCGAGAGCGGCGGCGACGCGAGCTCCGGGACGAGCGTCACCGCCGCGATCCAGTCGCCGACGCGGGTCGACACCTCGTACGGATGCCACGCGTCGTCGTCGTGCGGCGGATGCTCGTCGATCCACCGGTCGAGGAGCGCCCGCGCCGTCACGGCGTCGCCGGCCCGAGCCGCCGCGAGCACGCCGGGTTCTCCTTCGAAGGCCGGTGAGCGCCACAGCTCCCCGGCGGCCGGAACCGGACCGGCTTCGCCCGGCGGCTCGCCGCCGGGGAAGCGCCGCCGTGCGACCGCGCGCGCCGCCCGCGCCCTCAGCCTCACCGGAGCGCCTCCTCGTACACCGCCCGGAGCCGCTCGGCCGCGACGTCGAACGAGAGCTCGCGCTGCGCCTTCTCGCGCGCCGCGGCGCCGAGCCGGGCGCGCAGCTCCGCGTCGCCGAGCAGCCGCTCGACCGCCGCGCGGAGCGCCGGGGTGTCCCCGGGAGGGACGAGCAGTCCGGTGACGCCGTCCTCGACCGCGTCGACGAGACCGCCGACCGCCGTGGCGACGACGGGCCGGCCCCACGCCATCGCCTCGCGCGGGACGACGCCGTAGCCCTCGCGCCGCGACGGCGCGACGACGACCGCCGCCGACTCGTACCACGGCCCGAGCTCGCCCGGCGGCACGAAGCCGACCGCGTCCGGGATGCGCGCGCGCAGCGGCCCGTCGCCGACGACGAGGAACGGCAGGCCCGCGCATGCCTCCGTCAGCTCGAGCACGCCCTTCTCCGCCGACAGGCGCCCGACGTAGAGCGCATGCGGCGGCTCCTCGGGCGCGCCGACCGCCTCCGGGATCGCGACCCCGCTCGGGACGACGCGCACCGTCCGGGCGCCGAGCCGTCGCGCGTCCTCCGCGAGCGCCGTCGACGCCGCGAGCACGACGCGCGCGCGCGCGAGCACCGGACGCGCGAGCCACGGCACGCGCCGCGCCAGCTCGACGTCCGTCCCCCACACCTGGACGACGTACGGCTTCCCGAGCGTCGTCGCCACCATCCCGGCGGCGAGCCAGTGCGCGTGGACGAGATCCGCGTCCGCCGCCGCCCGCGCCGCAGCCCGCCGGAACGAGCGGAGGAACGCCGGCACGAGCAGCACCCGCCACGGCCGCGCACGCAGGTTGCCGACGATCCCGTGCCCGTACGCGATCCCGTAATGGCGGAACGACGCCGGCGAGACGACGTCGACGCTCACTCCCGACTCGCGCACGTGCTCGACCGCATCCGCGACGAACCGCCCCGCGGGATCCTCGGGCCCGCGCGGATACGAGGTCGTCAGGACGACGACCTTCAGGCAAGCCTCCGGTGGAACACGAGCGGCAGGGCGAGCACGAGCGCCGCGAACCCGTAGAAGTAGTAGAACTGCATCGTCAGGTAGAAGAGGTTCGCCGCCATCGTCCCCGCGAGCGCTGCGGTGAACCCCCACGCGAGCGGGCGCACGCGCCGGCCCATCGGGTCCCGCGCCGCGTCGAGCAGCCTCCCCAGCCTCCGCGCCGCGTGCAGCCGCACGAACAGGTAGCGCAGGAACAGGAGGAACAGCGCGAACCCGATCAGCCCGGTCTCGACGATCAGCGCGACGTAGAACGAGTGCGGCCCCCAGTTCGTCTTGCCGGTGACGAACTCGTAGTAGACGGAGAAGTTGTTCAGCCCGAGCCCGAGCAGCGGGTGCGAATGAAGGATCTGCGGGATGAAGTCGTACACCGCGAAGTGCGCCGAGCTCGACTTCCCGCCGGTCTCGACGCGCGAGCGCAGGACGACGGAGAAGTAGTGCCAGCGCGAGTAGACCTCGTAGAAGAGCACGACGCCGACGGCGGCGAGCGGGATCAGCAGCGCCCGCGACCAGGCGAAGCGGCGGTACGGCAGCGCGAGCACGAGCAGCCCGACGCCGAGCCCGAGCAGGCCGGAGCGCGAGAGCGTCGCGAGCTCGACGAGGAGCAGGAACGCGAGCACGGCGGCGAGCGGCCACTTCAGCCGGTGCCCGCGCTCGAGCCGCAGGTACACGGGCGTGAGCGCGAGCAGCGGGATCTCGAGCATGATCCCGAGGTGGTTCGGGTCGCCGGTGAGCGCGTTCGGCCGGTACACGCTCTGGCCGTTCACCGCGCCGTAGATGTTGATCGAGCTGGCGCCGCCGGTCAGCGGCGAGAGCACGGTGTGATCGAGGTTGTGGCCGGCGCGAGCGGCGAGCAGCTGGAGCACGCCGTACACCGCGTTCGCGACCATCCCGGCGGTGAACCAGCCGAGCGCGCGCCAGTAGAAGCGCTCGCCGCGGCGCAGGAGATACGTGACCGCGGCGGCGAGGAACAGCCAGTGCAGCCCGAACTTGACCATCCCCTTCTCGAACTGCGACAGCCCCTGCTTCGTCTCGATGTTGAAGAAGCCGAGCAGGTAGACGATCAGGAACGCGACCAGGAACCCGAGCACGATCCCCGTCGTGCGCGGCGTCGTCCCGCGGCTCGTCAGCGCGAACGAGACGAGGAACAGGATCGTGAGGATGTCGGCGATCCCGACCGAGCCCGCGATGTTCCAGTGCACCTTCTCGAAGGTGACGCAGAAGAACGTCCCGAGGAAGAAGACGTCCGCCGCGCGCGTGCGGGTCGCCGCGCGCGGGAGGGCGACGGCGGCCGCGGTCATTCGAGGCTCCGCAGGACGTCGGCGAGCTCCTCGACGCGGCGCGCGCGAGAGAGCTTGTCGCGCCACTCGGGAGAGAGCGGCGCCCCGTCGAGCCTCCCCTCGCGCCAGCGCGTGTGCAGCTCGACGAGCGCGTCGCGGAGCGCGGCGACGTCGTCCGGCGCGGCGACGACGCCGGCGCCGGTGTCGCGGATCAGCTGCGCCGCCGCGCCGTCCGGCGGCACGGCGGCGAGGATCGGCCGCTCCGCCGCGAGGTACTCGAACACCTTGCCGGAGAGGACGCCGCGCCCGCGCCCGCCCGCCTCCGGGATCAGCAGCAGCAGCGCGTCGGAGTCGCGCTGGAGCGCGAGCGACTGCCGGCGCGGCACGTACTCGACCAGCTCGACCCGGTCGGCGAGGCCGAGGTGCTCCATGAACTCGCGGTCGCCGGGGCGGAAGTCGCCGACGAAGCGCACGGTCACGTCCTCGAGGCCGGAGTCGGCGAGCGCCTGAAGGAACGGCTTCGGGTCGCGTCGGCCGAAGAACGAGCCCGTGTGCGTGAGCCGGAAGCGGTCGCCGCGCGTGTACTCGAGACCGGCGAAGTCGTCGAAGTCGCAGCCGTTCGCGATCGTCACGACGCGCGCGCGCGGCTCGAGCCCGCGCGTCTCGATCGAGATCGACTCCGCGGCGGTGACGATCGCGTCAGCCTTCGCCGCGACGAGACGCGCCACGGCGGCGCGCGTCTTCCGCTTCGCGACGGCGCCGATTCCCTCCGCCGAGCGGTGCGGATGCAGCACGAGCGAGTCGCGCAGGTCGGCGACCCACTTCACGCCGGTCGCCGCCTTCACCGCCGCGCCGATCAGCTGGACGGAGCCGGGCGGCGACGTCGTCAGCACGGCGTCGATGCCCTCGCTCCGCACGATCGAGATCGCCTTCGGGATCGCCGTCGCGTTCCAGGTGACGTTCTCGTCCGGCACGAGCACGCGGCGGCCGAGCGTCGACGCACGGCGCAGCGCGAGGTCGACTCCGGAGCGACCGTGCAGCTCGTCGGCAATGCGGCGGCCGCTCGGCCCGATGTAGCGGGCGCGGTGCACCCACGCCTGCGTCGGCAGCTGGAGGTCGGTGTCGACGTGCACCCACTTCGGATCGTCCGGCGCGAGCACGTGCGTCTCGATCCCGAGCGCCGGCAGGTGGCTCGCGAACTTCAGCGGCCGCTGGACGCCGGCGCCCCCGGCGGGCGGGAAGTAGAGGGTGACGAGCAGCAGCCTCACGGGGCGATGGTACGGGGGGTTCCGAGCTCGAAGACGGTGAAGCTGCCGTCGTGGTAGACGCGCCTCAGCCCCGGCCGCCGCTCGAACCGCCGGAGCCCCTCGTTCGCGCGCAGGACGAGCCAGCCGGCGTGGTACCGGCGCGGGATGGCGAGGTTCGCGGTGCGCAGGAACTCGCGGAGGTCGGCGGTCCGCTTCTTCGGCCGGTTCGCGCGCGTATTCGCGACGTGCGCCTGCGGGCCGACGCTGACGTAGACGGGCACGTAGCCGGAGATGCGGTAGCTCGTCTCCAGGTCGGCGAAGACGATCGAGCCCTTCGGCACGTCGGTGCGCAGGTAGTGGACGAGTCCCGGGGAGAGGGCGAACGGGTCGCGCGTGGTCTGCGTGTTCCAGTGTGCGAACCCGTGGACGGCGACCGGCAGCACGAAGAGCGCGACGGCGCCGGTCGCGATCGGGCCCGGCAGCTCGAAGCTGCCGAAGCGCCTGCTGCGGGCGAGGAACGGCATCGCGACGAGGCCGGCGACGCTGCCGGCGAGCGCGATCCACGTCACCGCCGCCGGGCCGCCGCCCGTGATGCTCAGCCCGAAGTCGCCGGGGAACGCGAGCTGGAGCGCGATCCCCGCCGCGAGCGCCACCGGCAGGAGGTACACGCGCGCGGCGCGCGCGAGCACCGCGGCGCCGCCCGCGAGCGCGAACGCGAACGGAACGAAGCCCGCGGCGCGGCGCGACTGCGACAGCGAGACGAGGTCGGAGAAGCGCGGGAAGAGAAACGCCGACAGCTCGAGCACGAGCACCGCGAGCATGCCGCCGAGGACGTACGCGCTCCAGCGCCGCCGCGCCGCGAGCGCCGCCAGCGGCGTCAGCACGAGCGCCGCGACGGCGATCGCGCCCGTCCGCGAGACGACCGCGGCCGCGAGATGGAAGCTCGTGAGCGAGTGGACGACGAGATCGGAGTGGAAGTGCCGGAGCTCGGCCGCCTGCTCCAGCGGGCCGGGATTGTGCGCGCGCGTCTCGGCGACGATCGGCTCGAGCCAGGCGAAGACGAGCAGCACCGGCACCGTGAAGGCCGCGAGCGCTCCGACGCTCCGTCTCAGGTCGGCGCGGGTGACGAGGAGGCGCGCGAGCGCGAAGCCGCCGAGCGGGATCGCGACGAACATCGCGTACGTCGGATGGACGAAGGCGAGGTCCATGCCGACGACGGCAATCGTCAGCGCGAGCGTTCGGGAGGGCTCGCGGACGAACTGGAAGAAGAGCGCGATCGTCGCCGGCACGAGGATCTGCCGCGCCGTCGTCCCCGGCAGCTCGAGTGTCGTGTACGCGCCTCCGCTGCCGGGAGCGAGCCCGATCAGCGCAGCCTGCGCGAGCAGCGTCGCGAGGCCGAGCCAGACCGAGGCGAAGACGATCAGTCCCGTCTCGAACGCGACGACGAAGGCGATCGGCACGAGGATGCTCGACTCGTGGAGAACGACCGACGCCGGGTCGACGCCCGCGAGCCGCCCGACGAGCGCGAGCCAGCCGTGCCACAGAGGGAACGCGTACCCCGGGTGCAGCCCGCCGTCCTTGAACTCGTCGACGGTCCGCAGCGTCAGCGAGTCGAAGTCGAGCAGCTTCCTGATCCGGCCGAGGTGGAAGATCGCGTCGCCGTGGATGACGCCCTCGATCCCCCACAGCGCGGCGCCGAAGGCGATGCCGGCGAGCGCGACGATACCCCGGCCGCGCGGCGCGGGCTCGGGCCGGACGCGAAGGGCGAACGGCAGCGCCACCGCGCCCCCGGCGAGCACGAGCCCGAGCGTCAGGTTCAGCGACCCGTGCACCGCGAACGTGAACGCCAGCGCGCCCGCGACGAGCGCGACCGACCACGCGACCGCGGCCGGCGAGCCGCGCCGGCCGAGCGCGCGCGCGACGAGCCGGCCCGGCAGGAGCACGACGAGGGTCGCCGCCGCCAGTCGCAGCCAGAGCCCGAACCCGGTCTCCGGAAACAGCCGCGCGATCCCGAGCAGCGGCACCGCGAGCAGGAGCGCCGGCACGCTGCGCGTCCCGCGGCGCTGCATCGTGTACAGCTCGCGCGGGCTCATGCAAGCAGCTCCTGCACCGAGCCGGAGGCGAGCCACGCGGCCGCCTCGCGGTACATCGCGCCGCGCTCGCCGCCGAAGAGGACGCCGCGCAGCCGCAGCGCGACGAGCAGCAGCAGCCGCGCCCGCTCGGCGTACGCCGGGCCGCGGTGCTTCGCGAGGAAGCGCAGGTGCCCGCGCTGGATCTCGACGAACAGCCGTCCCTTGTGCGACGCCGCGTACACGTGCGTCGCCTCCGCTCCCGGGAAGAACAGCGACCGCCGGCCCGCCTGCCGGAAGCGGTAGGCCCAGTCGACCTCCTCGCTGAAGAGGAAGAAGCCCTCGTCGGCGGGCCCGACGGCGTCGATCGCCTCGCGGCGGACGAGCCAGACGGCGCCCATCAGGAACTCGGCGTCGTACACGCTGTCGTGATCGAAGTCGCCCGCGTAGAACGCGTTGAAGAGCCGTGAGCGCGGCGCGAGCCGGCGCAGGAAGAAGTACTCGGTGGCGAGCCGCCACAGCGTCGGGAAGCCGCGCACCGACCGCTGCAGCGTCCCGTCCGGGTTGCGGAGCCGCGGCCCGGCGACGGCCGCCTCGGGATGCGCGTCGGCGAACGAGACGAGCGTGGCGAGCGCGCCCTCGTGCAGCCACGCGTCCGAGTTGAGCAGCAGCACCCACCGCCCCGAGGTACGCGCGACGCCGGTGTTCCACCCCGCCGCGAGCCCCCGGTTCTCCTGCTCCACCACCGTCACGTCCGGGTACTGCTCGCGCACGAACGCGACCGTGCCGTCGCTCGATCCGTTGTCGACGAGCACCGTCTCGACGCCGCGGACGCTGTCGAGGCACTGCTCGATCCAGGGCAGTCCGTTGTAGGTGACGACGACGACCGAGACGTCACTCAACGGGCCGCGGCCTCCCGGCGCCGCCGTGCGTCCCCTCCCAGGCGATGATCGCCGCGCCGGGCAGCGCGAGCGCGATCGTCACGACGAAGAAGAGAAAGCCGGTCGCGAACGCGGCGTTCGCGCTCACGCCGAGGGCGGCGAGGAAGCTGACGAAGAAGGACTCGCGCACCGCGAGCCCGTTCACGGTGAACGGGACGAGCATGACGAGGAACAGCAGCGGCCCCATCACGTAGTAGGGCCGCGGCGACAGCTCCACGCCGACGGCCTTCCCCGCCGACCAGATCGCGAGCACGCGCACGGCCTGCACCGCGAGCGTCAGCACGAACATCCAGATCAGCAGCCGCCGCTCGCGCCGGAACGAGTGCAGGCCGAGGTAGACCTCGCGCAGCGGCCGCTCGACGCGGAGGAAGCGCAGCGCGGGCTGCGTCCAGCGCAGCACCGGATGGAGCCGCGTCGAGAAGAGGACGACGCAGGCGGCCGCGGCGGCGACGACGAACGCGAGCTCGACCCAGATGTAGCCGCCCACGTCGTAGCGGCCCACCGCGAGCGCGAAGCCGATCGCCGCGAGCAGGAGCGTCGCGACGCCGCCGAGCCCGCGCTCGAGCAGCACCGTGCCGGCCGCCGCGCCGGCGGCGCCCTCGTGGCGGCGCGACGTCTCGTAGATCCGCGAGGCGTCGCCGCCGAGGGAGGTCGGCAGCACCTGGCCCGCGGCGTAGCCGACGAAGTACGTGCGCACGAGCCGCGGCAGCGTCTCGTGGACGCCGCGTGCCTCGAGCAGGCGCTGCCAGCGCCACGCCATCGGCCAGACGGAGACGACCATGATCGCGAGCGAGGCGAGCAGCCAGACGGGCCGCGCGTCGGCGACGACGTGCGCCGTCTCGCCCACGTCGATCTTCCAGAGGATGTACGCCGTGCAGAGCCCGGTGACGAGCAGCGTCAGCGCGATGCGGACCGGACGCTTCACACGACGACCTCGACCGGCTCCGTCACGAACCGGATGCTGGCGGCGGCCGCGCCGGCTGCGGCGACCGCCGCGTCGCGGGTCGCGCCGACGGCGAGCACGGCGCCCGCGCGGTCGGACGCGCCCCGCAGCGACCGGAACCGGTGGCCCGGCTCGCGGTAGACGCGCACCCATTCGACGCCGTCGACCGCCGCGGCCTCCTCGACCCCGTGCACCTCCCGCAGCTCGCCCGGCGGCGCGACGACGAAGCGGACGCACGCGCCGCCCGCGCGCCGCATCGGCACGAGCCGGCGCAGGCCGACCTCCTCGCCGAGCGCGGCGGAGACGGCGAGGTCGTTGAGGTCGACGCCGAGCGCCGACCGGCAGAGCTCCGCGTCGTGCCCGCCGCCGAGCCTCGCCGAGAGCTTCGCGAGCAGCGGCCCGCGCTCGCCGAGCAGGACCTGCGCCGTCGTCGGCCCCGTCTCGACCCCGAGGGCGGCGGCCGCGGCCGCGGCGAGCCCGACGACGGCGCCGGTCTCTCCCTCGTCGAGCTCCGCGGGCCAGAGCTGCGCGAGCGTGACGCCGAACGCGGGCGGCGGCGCCTGCTCGCGGTCGGTCACGGTCAGCGCGACGAGCCGGCCCTCGACGGAGAACCCGTCGACGGTGACGAGGCGGCTGCCGATGAGCTCCTCGACGAGGCAGTGCTCGCCGCGCCAGTCGGCCAGCGCGTCCGCGGCGGCGGCGGCGACCGCGTCGCGGTCGGTCGCGAGCCCGACGCCGCGCTCGCCGAGGGTGTTCGGCGCCTCGATCACGCACGGGTAGCCGAGCTCGTCCGCCGCGTCGACGAGCTCCTCGAGCGAGCGGCAGACGATCGAGCGCGGCTGCGGGATCCCGGCCTCGGCGAGCCGTTCCCGCTGCCGCTGCTTCGACACCGCCAGCTGCGCGGTCTCGGGCGAGAGCGGGTGCGGCAGGCCGAGGCGCAGGGCCACCCGGGCGGCGAT
>Ga0335077_10001543_pt1 | contig 27514 bp, 19 predicted proteins | sample Lox_Sample_31_FD_207151 | JGI IMG/M metagenome (GOLD analysis project Ga0335077, IMG submission 207151) | Soil microbial communities from Loxahatchee National Wildlife Refuge, Florida, United States - Lox_Sample_3.1 | ecosystem: Environmental > Terrestrial > Soil > Wetlands | place: USA... | reverse complement strand
TCGTCGGCGAGGTAGACGGGCACGGCGTACATCATCACCTGCATCATGCCGAAGCCGGCGACGAACAGGCGCCACAACGCGCTGCGCGTTTCCTGCCGGCGCGCTCGCTCGGCGGACGCGGATGTGGCGGGCCAGGCCCGATAGCCGATGGCGGCGACCTGCGCCAGGATCTCGGAGAGCGCGATCCGGGAATTGTCCCAGCGCACGCGTGCGCGGCGCGTGGTGTAGTTGATCTCCACGGCCAGCACGCCGGGCAGACCGGACAGGTGCTGCTCGTTGAGCCAGATGCAGGCGGCGCACGTGATCCCTTCCAGGATCAGGCTCGCCTCGCGCTCCTCCGCGCCCAGCTCGCGGACGAACCCGACTTGCACTTCGGGCCGGTCGTAGATCTGAAGCTCCGCGCGGGCCGTGCCGGGATCCAGCTCGACCCGCGGAGCCGGCGCGGTGCGGGTGCGGTAAAACGAACTCAGCCCGCCGGCGGCAATCGCCTCCGCCACCGCCTGACACCCGGGGCAGCACATCGAACGGCGTTCGCCGTCGATGAGCGCAGCGTAGGGGCTGCCGGCCGGCAGCGGCAACCCGCAGTGAAAACAGGAGCGGACCTGCGCACTCACGCTCGACTTCGCCGTGCCCAGATGGCTCGCGTGGCGCTCACCTCACGTAGCGCTCTTGGTCCCGCAGGTGTTGGTGCCCAGCACGGAATAGGCAGGACACCAGCGCATGAGCCCCGTTGCCAGCGGCACCAGTCCAATCAGACCCCACCAGCGCGCGTTGCCTTCGAGCAGGAACAGCAGGCTCAGAAGCGCGAGGCCGACCACGATCCGGATGATTCGATCCGCGTTGCCGACATTGACGGTCATCTTCGGTCTCCTTATCGGTCCGGGCGCCCCGCCGCCGAAAAAGCGACGGCCCGGACTGCCGGCCTATGCTACCGGCTGCCCGGGCCATGCCCTTGACTCAGGTCAAACGCTCCCGAGCGATCACGCCGTCGCCGGCTGCGGCTGCGCCTGCTTCGGCTTCATGCCGGTGACGATGATCGTGAGCAGCCCGGCGATCAACACGGAGACGGCCAGCACCGAGAGTGCGAGCGTCATGCTGTGGGTGGCGTCGCGGATCTTGCCCACCACGTAGGGGCTGACAAAGCCGGCGAGGTTGCCCACCGAGTTGATCCAGGCGATCCCGGCCGCCGCCGCGGTGCCCGATAGGATGCCGGTAGGCACCGACCAGAAGCAGGACACGGCCGACATCACGCCCGCGGTGGCGACCGTGAGTGCGGCCAACCCCGCGTAGCCGCCTACACCGGGCATCGCGCTGACCGCGAAGGCCACTGCGCCGATCATGCACGCGCCGGCGACGTGCCAGCGGCGCTCCCCGGTCGCGTCCGAGTGGTGGCCATTCCACACCATCGCGATCGCCGCCGCCGCCCAGGGGATGGCCGAGAGCAGTCCGATCTGCACCGGATCCTTGGTGATGGTCTCCTTGATGATCTGCGGCAGCCAGAAGGAGATGCCGTAGGTGCCCATGACGATCCCGAAGTAGACCACGCACAGCACCCACACCTTGGCGTTGCGGAACGCGTCCAAGAACGTGTGGTTCATCTCCCCTTGCGAGCGCTTGACCTTCTCCTCCTCTTCGAGGCGCCTGAGCACCAGCGCTTTCTCGTCGTCGGTGAGCCACTTGGCCTTGGCTGGGCCGTCATCGAGGAAAAACAGCACCAAGAACCCGACTACCACCGAGGGCACGCCCTCCAGCAAGAAGAGCCACTGCCAGCCCTTCAGATCGTGCACGCCGGCCATGTTCCCCAGGATCCAGCCGGAGACCGGCCCGCCGATCACACCGGCCAGGGCGATCGCGGTCATGAATCCGGCGACCATCTTGGCTCGGTGCGTGCGCGTGTACCAGAACGTCAGGTACAGGATCATGCCCGGAAAGAAACCCGCTTCGGCCACACCCAGCAAGAAGCGCATCACGTAGAACATCAGCTCGCTGCTGGTATACATCATCGCGGCGGAGATCACGCCCCAGACGATCATGATGCGCGCGATCCAGATCTTCGCGCCGACTTTGTGCAGGATCACGTTGCTCGGCACCTCGAAAAAGAAGTAGCCGATGAAGAAGATGCCCGCGCCCCACCCGTAGACGGTGTCGCTGAACTTCAGATCGGTGGCCATCTGCAGCTTGGCGAAGCCGACGTTCACGCGGTCCAGGTAGGCGAGGATATAGAGCAGGAACAGGAACGGGATCAGACGCCAAGTGACCTTGGCATACGTCGCCTTCTCGAACTCGGGCGACCCGGTTGTGGCAGTCAATTGAGGCTCCTCCGCTGAAATAATGTCCGTCTTCCCCGGCATGGCGCCGGCTCGCAGCACCGTCGGGGTGGCTCTATTGTAGGAGGGTGCGCCGGCGATGGCCATGCTCGGCTGTCCCGGTCCGGCGATCCCCGCAGAAGCCTGCCCAGCGACGGGACGCAGAGCCAAACCTGGGCCCGCAGACAGACCAGTCGACGGGTCCCGCCCGGTGGGGTTCAGACCCGAGTGGCAACGTAGCTGTAGAAGTTGGATGCGCCGAAGTAGGTTCCCTCGTCGGATCGCTTCATCATCGCGGCCACCCAGTCGCGCGCCTCGCTCTCCGTCGTGGCACCAGCGCTCGGCAGCAACCTGAGCAGCGCCTGAATCCCAGGCGCAAAGTAGTCCGCCTTGCCGATGTCGGCGATCACGTACGCGAAGGATTTCACCAGCGTCAATCCACAGTCGCGCAGAAGCTGCGGCATCTCGCGCATCACTCTGGGGTTCGTGGTCAGTGCGTCGACGATCGTTTCGTCCATGGCCTTGGCGTGGATGGGATCTCCGCCGCCGTACGTCAACGAAGCGTAATCGCCGTCGAAGATGGCCGCCCTGCCCCCCGGCTTGACCAGGCGCGCGATCTCCTGCATGACCGCACGCGGGTCTTCGACGTGGCTCAGAAGCGTATGCGCGACGACGGCGTCGAACGCCGCGTCGGGCAGCGCGAGAGCATGCGAATCTCCGGTGCGAAACTCGACCGCCCGGTCCACGCCTTCCCGCCGGGCGAAGTCCCCTGCGGCAGCGATGAGATACGGACTGCGATCGATTCCGGTTACACGGCCTGCGAAGCCCGGCCTGCGCGCGATCGTCCGCGCCACCACGCCGCTGCCGCAGCCCAGATCGACCACGGTCGCCGCGGAGTCGATCGCCATGGCATCGAGATACTCGTGCAGCATCGCGAGGAAGCGGGGGTGCCGCCCGCGCGCCTCCAGACGGGCAACCAGAGCATCCAGCGTGGGATCGTCGAGTCGGTCGGTGATGCGGTACACGTCGGCAGTGGACATACGCCCTCCTCGGCGGTTCGGTTCCAGATGCTCTCGCCTGTCTCGTACCCATCCCCGTGCGTGTACGGGCACCGGCGTCGGCACGGGCAGAGCGGCGAGTTTAGCCGCTTCGAGCGGCTCCCCATGGGAAGCCCCCCGCCGTGCGGGGAGGTCGGTACATCGGCGCCCGAGGGAGCCGCCGCTCCTCGCTTTACAAGCACATCTGACGGATGTACGATGTAGTTCGTAAAGTCCCTGAGCGTTCGCATGAAAAAGCCGGCCCCGGCAAAGAAGGTGGTGGCCCGCAAACCGGCCGCGCGGGCGGTTCGCAAGACAGCGCGGCCACAGCCCGGCGGATCCGGCGCGTCGGTGATCCGCTTCGGGCTGCCCGAGCGGGATCTCACCGTGGGCGTCGAAGGCCCGCTCAAGCTGCGCCCCGCTGCCCGGGCGCTGCTCGAGCGCCTCACCGGCGCGGTGGTCAAGCACATCGAGCACGTGCCCGAGAAGATCGCGCTGGATCTGCTCAAGCAAGGCACCGACGCGGAGATGATGGTGGGCTTCGCCACCACCGCGGAGGCCTTTCCGGAGCTCGCCACGGTGCGTATCCCTCCGCTCGCAAAGGCGCGCGCGCGGGGCATGAGCCTGCGACAACAGATCCTCGCGCGCGAAGACATGCTCACGCTCGCGGAGGCGGCGCAAGCGCTCGGGCTGACTGCGCCGGCGGTCAACGACCGGTTCCGCACAGGCAAGCTCATTGCGCTGGAAGCGGGTGCACGGGGACGCCGCTACCCCGCCTGGCAGTTCGAGGACGAGATCGCGGGCAAACCGCTCGAGACCGTGCTGAGCGCACTCAAGGGAATGGGCCCTTGGGCATGCTACCGGTTCTTCACCACACCCGACAGCACGCTCGAGGACGAGCTGCCGCTCGAGGTCCTGAAGCGTGGCGACGTCGATGCGGTGGTCGAGGCAGCCAGGCTCTTCGCAGCCGCGGACCAGGGCGGGCATTGATGGCAAGCCGTGGCCCGCCGCCACCGCCTGCAAACCTAGATCGCATCGACCTTCCTGTAGTCAGCGTCAACCCGGCCGAGCTGGTGCGCCTGTTTCCGCTCGGCGCGAACCCGATCCACTTCCGGGTCCCGAAGAAATCGGAGCGGGCCTATCGCTTCGACGCGCCGAACGCAGAGTACGGCGTGATGTATTGCGCGTTCTCGCTGGAAGTGTGTTTCGCCGAAACCTTGCTCCGCACGCGCTCGTACCGGGTTCCCGCCGACCAGCCGACATTGATCGACGAGGCCGAGCTGCGCGCGAGAGCGATCGTGCGCCTGGGCGGCCGGCGGCTCACCCTCGCGGACCTGACCGGCAGCGCGCTGGCGCGAGTGCATTGCGACGGCAGCATCTCCACGGTGCCGCGCTACACCATTCCGCGCCAGTGGGCGCTGGCCGTGTGGCAGCACCCGAAGCGCGTCGACGGGCTGCGCTACGTGTCCCGGTTCATCAACTCGCAGATGGCGGTCGCGTTGTTCGACCGCTGCGCAGACCGCCTTCAGGCCGCGGAGACCTCACCGCTCGTGGACCACCCCGATCTGCCGCGCGTGCTGGATCTGTTCAACGTCGGGATCTGACCGCGGCAGCCGCGGCTCGCCCGGCTACTGCTGCTGGGTACCGCCGAACTTGAGCTTTACCTGCTGATATTGCCGCCCCATCAGATCGACGGTGTGCGTGAGGACCTGCCCGTCGAGCTCCGCCTCGATGGTCCAGCGCCCGCCCGGCGGGTTGAGGAAGAACAGGGGCCCCTCGCTCACCGCCTCCACGATCGGGTTTCCCTTGATGTCTCGGAGCGTGACTTTGACGCCCGTGACGGGAGCGTCGCTGCCCTCCTTCGAGAACACGAGCTGCAACGGGTACTGGTCCGAGATGCGGCGCAGCGCTTTGCGGTTCAAGTCGTCGGCACCGCCCGATACATAAGGGACCCCCATCTGACTGTGCACCTTGATCTGGGGCAGCTCTTCGCGTGCAGACGTCCACGCGGGATGTGCGAGCGCGACCGCCAAGGCCGCGGCGAAGAGGGTCGTTCTCATCGGTCTGCTCCTAGCTTTGGTTCGAATGCGCGCAATGGTAGCGGGATGCGGTACGCGCTGCCACCGGCCCGCTGCTCCGTCACTGCGTGACCGGCTCCGCGCCGCCTCGCACTTCGAAGCGCACGGCATCGAGCTGATGGCCGCCCGCGTCGTGCAGCGTCAGCAGCCACTTGCCCGGCTGAGGACGCCAGAAACTGCCTTCCTGCAGCGGCTCGCCGTTGAGGCGCCACTGGGCGTCCGGGCCGACGCCTGTGGCCTCGAACCGCACGCGCTGCCGGTCGCCGGGGATGTCGGGATCCACCGCGATGATCTCCCCCGGCCCGGGATACACGATGCTCGGATGCGTTGCCTGCGCCGGCTTCGCCTCCACATGGTCCACTGCCGTGCCGGTCAGGAACAGCTCCTCGCGCGGCGCTTCCACTGGCGGGTCGAAGCTGACCTGCAGCGAGTCGATCCCCGGCGGCGCTGCAGGAGCGCCACCTCCGGACGGATGGAGGGAGTTCATGATCTCGAGCCATAGCGGCGCTGCGCCCGTTACGCCGGAGACGTCCCACATAGGGCTGCCGTCGAAGTTGCCGACCCATACGCCGACGGTATAGCGGACCGAGGATCCTACGCACCAGTTGTCGCGCATGTCCTTGCTCGTGCCCGTCTTCGCCGCGGCCCAAAAGCGCGAGGCCAAAGGGTTGTCCAGGCCGAAGGTGATGCTGCGCGCCGCGCGGTCGGCGAGGATGTCCTCCACGATGAAGCTGGCTGCGCGGTCCATCACGCGCCGCCCGCCGCCGCGTTCCCCGGGGGTGAGCTTCAGCGGGCTCACCACACCGCCGTTCGCCAGCGCCCGATGCGCGTTGGTCAGCTCCCACAGGCTCACCTCCGCCGATCCGAGCGCCAGCGAGTAGCCGTAGTAGTCGCCGTCGTGGGTCACGTGATCGAATCCCAGCGCGCGCAACCGCTCCACGAACGAATCCGGACCGACCAGCATGAGCGTGCGCACTGCGGGCACGTTGAGCGAGCCGGAGAGCGCCGTGCGCAGGCTCACCAGCCCCTTGAAGTCGCGATCGTAGTCCTGCGGGACGTACAGGCCGCTGGGCGTGACGAGGTTGACGGGCGAGTCCTCCACCAGGGAAGCCGCGGTGAGCAGATGCTGCTCGAGCGCCAGCTCGTAGAGAAACGGTTTGAGTGTGGAACCGGCCTGACGCGCGGCCTTGACGCCATCCACGTAGCGCGCGCTGGAGGACTCGCCTGCATTGCCGGCGTAGGCCAGCACTTCGCCGCTCGAGTTGTCCACCACCAGCACGGCCGCATCCGACACATGCTGCGCGTTGAGCCCCGCCAGCTGGCGCGTCATCGCCTCGAGCACGAACGCCTGCAGGCTCGCGTCCAGCGTAGACTGAACCCGCCGCGCCTGGGGCCCGACCAGGCCGTGCGCCACGTGCGGCGCGAGCGCGACCGCGGGCTTGAGATTCGGCGCGCCCGACAGCGCCTCCTGCGCGAGCGTCTCCAGTCCAGCGCAGCTCACCGGCGGCTCGAGCGACTTGGCGAGCGTGCACGCGCGCTTGGCCACCGCCGTCGGCGCGGCATTCGGCCCGCGCAGCAGAACGGCCAGCAGCAGTGCCTCCTGCTGGTTGAGCCCGCTGGGCTGCTTGCCGAAGAGGGCGCGCGCCGCGGCCCGTACCCCTTGCAGCTCACCGCGGAAGGTGGACAGATTGAGGTAGGCTTCCAGGATCTGCCCCTTGGTCCAGCTATGCTCGAGCTTGCGCGCAGCGTTGATCTGCTCCCACTTCTGTCCGATCGAGCGGTGGTCCTTGCGCGGCTTCAGATGCTCGTCGAGCATTCCCACCACCTGCATCGAGAGCGTGCTCGCGCCGCGGGGCTTGGAGGAGAACAGGGTGTCGATCGTCGCGTCGCCCAGAGCCAGCCAATCCACCCCCCCGTGCTTGTAGAAGCGCTTGTCCTCGGCGCGGACAACCGCGGCGAGGAACGCGGGCGAGATCTGCGACAGCTGCACCCAAGCCAGGCGCCGGCCATGCTGGTCCACGCGTAGCTCGTGGATCGGCTCGCCGTTGCGGTCGAGCAACACGCCCTCGGTGGAGACATAGCCGTCGCGGACCTTGTCGTAGGTGGGAAGCGCAGCCGTGGCGGGCGCGATGAGCGCCAGCGAGAGGATGCCGGTGGCTGCGCAGCGAGAAAGGTGCGAGGAGTGGGCTGCGGGGCGCGAGAAGCGCCTGCGCCGGATCACCTCGTTCACCTCCTTCGCTTCCTTCACCTCATTCACCGCCTCACTCTACACTCCTTCACTGTTCACCCTTCACCCTTCACCCTTCACCCTTCACTCCTTCACGGACCGACGATCACCTTCGCGTTCGGGATCTCAGCGAACATCTCCGGGGAATACAGCGCCTCCACGCGCGTCGGCGGGAGCAGGAATTCGCCCGCGTTGTTGAGCCGCAGCGAGTACTCCACGGTCCACTTGCCCTTCGGCACGAAGCGGTAGTAAGCGCGGAACGAGTCGAACTTGCGCTCCTCGTACGCCGGCCAGACCCAGCCCTGCTTCTTCTCGCCGCTCGCCAGAATCTTCGAGTCTCGCCCTAACCCGGTACCCAGGATGGCCGCGCCGGCCGGCACGGGGTCGTTGACCACCACCCAGCTCATGTCCGACTGCGCCTCCAGCTCCAGCCTCACGCGGACCACGTCGCCACGCGACCACTGGCCCTTGATCTTCTGCTCCACTGCCGCGACGCTGCGCACGATCTTGTAGCCGGACGAGAATGGCTCCTTGAGCGGGACAGCGGCCAGGCTCTGCACGCTGACCCAAGGGCGGCCGCTGCCGTCCTGCTGCAGACCCAAACTCGCCTGGCCGGGCGGCCACGAAAACATCATGCTGCCGCCGTCCTGCTGCTTGCTCCAGTCGACCTGGCGCTGTTGCTTCGCGAGCACGCCGCGCGTTAGGCCCGCGACCGGCTCGGTTTCGAACTGACCGGCAAACCGCTCCATCGCCAGCACACCCCAGGCATTGGCCACGGTCGTGTTCCAGTGTCCATGCTGCTGGCGGCCGAGGCTGCCCCGCACAAGGCGCGGCAGATCCTCGCGCCATTTCTCCTGCTTCATCATCGACAGCAGCACGCGGTTGGCGTTCACGTCTCCCGAGATCATCAACCACCACAGATAATCCGTGCGCTCGGTCGAGAAACCCATCGTGGTGCCCTGGAAATTCAAGCGCGAGCGCAGGATCTGCTCCGCCTGGGCGAGCCGCTCGTCGTGCTTGGACAACTCGGGCGCGCGCAGGAGCAGGTCGAACCAGTCGATCACCGCCGAGGTAGGCCATAGGTTGGGCTCGATCGCCACCGAGGCAAGATCCCCGTCGGTGATCCTGGCCCCCCAGCGGGCGAGCGCCTGCAACGCGGCGACTTTCCGGATCGAGAGATCGGCAGCGCGCCACTCCGCTTCCCGCTCCACCTGTCCGCGCACGAAACGCTGCAGAGCCGAGACCATCCGATCGCGGCTGGAGTCGGGAATGTCCCAGCCGGCCTCTGCGGCAATCGAAAGGACGTACGTCGTGAGCACGTCGCTGCCGTAGGGCAGGATCGGGAAGTACTTCACGAAGCCATCGCGGTCCAGATACGAGGGCAGTGCCGTCATGAGGCCGCTCCAGACGGCCTCGTCGCGCAGCGCTACCGCCTGCGAGACCTTCTGCTCGAAGCACGTGTACGGGTAGCGACTCATATATTCGGTCACACCGGCCAGCTCCCCCGCCAGGCTCTTGAGCAGCGTGACACGCACGCCACCGCGCCCTGGAATGGCGTCGCCAGGGATCGCCACCGGCAGCTCGAGCGGCTTCTCGAGCTGCGCGATGGTGGCCTGGAAGGTGCGCACGGGCACCGCTGCGATGACCTTCTGCTCGACCTTCAGGGTGTCGGACGACGCTGTGCCATCCGCGCGTTTGGCCTGCGCCGTGACCTCCCAGCGCAGCGCGTCCGCGTTGACTGGCACGCTCACGTCCCATCCCACGTCTCGGGACGCTCCCGGTTGCAGGCTCAGCGGGAGCGGCTGCAACGGCTGCGCGTCCTGGCGCTTACCGCCCTCCTCCGCTTGCAGCGTGGCGCGCAGCTCCACCTCCACCGGCGCATCGCCGGCATTGCGCACGGTGAACCCGGCGCGATAGGCATCTTGCTCGCGCACGACCGGGGGAAGCCCCGAGAACAACATCAGGTCCTGTGTGCTGCGGATGGCCGATTGCCCGGTCCCGAACAGCCCTGCCTCGCCGTTGGCGACCGCTACGATGCGGAACGACGTCAGCGAGTCGTTGAGCGGGATCTCGACGCTGGCGCGCCCTTGCTCGTCGAGCTTCACGCGCCCTTTCCAGAACAGCAGCGTGTCGAACAACTCGCGCGCAGTGTGGCGGCCGCCTCCGCCGCCAGGCTCGCGCGCCTTGCGCCCGTAATGACGCTTACCCACCACCTGCATCGACGCGGTAGCGGAATCCACCTCGATGCCGCGGCGTTGCATCATCGTGTTGAGCAGCTTCCAGCTCTCGTTGGGCGCGAGCTCCAGCAGCCCTTCATCCACCGCCGCCAGCGCGATCTCGCTGTCCTTTGGCGCAGGCGCGCCATCCAACGCCTGCTTCACTTCCACCGTTACGCGCGCCTTGTCGCGCACGCGGTACACCGTCTTGTCGGTCGACACCTTCACGTCCAGCTCGTGCGCACGCCAGCCGACGTTGATCTCGGCCACTCCCATCTTGAAGGCCGGCTTGCCCAGATCCACCAGCGCCGTGGGTTGCACGTCGGACACGCGCCCTCGTACCGCGAGCACCGAGACGAAGATGTTCGGCGCATGGTTGCCCTTGATCGGCACCTCCACGGTCGGCGATTTGCCCGACAGCTCGGTGACGAACGCTTCCATCACGCCTTCGCGCTCGACCGTGACCAGTGCGGACGCACTGCGGAACGGCATGCGAACCTGGAACACCGCCTTCTCGCCCGGCTCGTAGCGCTTCTTCTCGGGCAGCACGTCCATGCGGTCGTCATTGGACACCTCGAACCACCAGTCTCCGCTGCCGGCCACCCACACCGAGGTGTTGGCCGCAGCGAGGTTCCCCGCCGCGTCGTGCGCACTTGCCTGGACCGCAATCTCGCCCGACACGGGCGAGGCGAACTCGCAGAACAGCCGCCCTTTGGCATCGCTTGCGCCCTCGCAGACCGTGCGCAGGCGCTTGACCTCGGTGCCGCTCTCGTAGGCGTAGAAGCCGCCGATCAGCCGCTTGCGATGAGAGAACGTCTTGCGCTCGAACAGATCGAGCTTGAGCGGCACACCCGCGAGCGGCTTGCCGGTGAGATCCAACGCGACGACCTGGAACTTGACCTTGTCCTTGGACAAAGCCCACGAGTCGGCCTTGAGGCCGACCGCGATCTGCGCGGGCCACACAGGGATGCGCGTCGATGCGGTGAGGATCTCGCCGTTCGGGTCGCTGTACTCGGCTTCCGCCACGATCTCCTGCGGGGATTCCTGCCGCGGGATGCCCGTCAGCATCGCTTTCACCCCGCCGGCCTCGTCCAACGTCAGTGCCAAGGTTTTCAGCGGGCGCGTCTGGCCGCCGCTGGGCCCCCACTCCAGCGGCGTTTCCTCTTCTTCCTCTTCCAGCTCGTAGCCGCCCCGGTACCACGCGCGTCGCTGATCCTCCTGGACGCCTTCATTCACGGCGCCGTTGGCGAACGCGAACTCCTCGAAGCCCGCAAAGCTGACCGCGCGCGGCTGCGCCACGCTGCGCAGCTTGACCGGGAGATAAGCCGCACCTCCACCCGCGAGATAGCTCACCTGGATGTCGAGCTCCGCGCTGTCGGCGTTCACCAGCGGCTTGGCCGGCGGCTGGATCACCGCGCGCATCAACGGCACGCGAAACTCCTCGACCCGGAACGTTCCCGCGACACGTTGCCTGCGCTGTCCGGGCCCGTGCGCATCCAGCGTGTCTTCGAGGATCACGCTGTAGACGCCGGTCTTGGCGTCCTCCGGCACGTCGAACGCCGCTTCCGCGATGTCTTTGGCATCCCAGCGCAGCGGAACTTCGTATTTCTGCTCGCTGCCCATGTGCTGGACGGTCGCCTTGCTGGCGAGCGCCGAAGCCGCTACGAAGCGAAAGCCGCTGCGCGCGTGCTGGCGGTACATGAGCTTCATGTGAACGGTCTCGCCGGCGCGCACGAGTGTGCGGTCGAACACCGCGGTGGCGATATACGGGCCTTCGTAGCCGTGGCTCGGCAGATTGAAGCGCCAGCGCGAGATCCCTTGGTTCCAGTTCGACATCACGAAGCTCGTGTCCGCGCCGCTGCGCGCGAACACGATGTACTGCTGGTCGTACGGATCCAGGCATCCGGGCAGGTTGCGCCGGTCCGGCAGCTCCTTGTTGATGCGGGCGATGCCGCGCGCATCGGTGACGCCTTTCCAATGCTCCTTTCCGTCGCAGTCCTGGACCGACACGCTCGCCTTGGCCACGGGCGTCCCGGCATCGAGAGAAGTCACCCAGACGAGCGACGACTCCCGCCCTTGCTTGAAGTGCACGGCGAGATCGGTCACCAGGGCCGCGGTAGAAACGTGGTAGACCGGCTTGCCCCTGTCCTGGCCGCGGGACCCGGTGAGCAAGGCCTCTCCCAGCTTGGGACTCGCCAACTCCACCACGTAGAACCCGGGCTGCCGAAGCGGGATACCGACCACTTCGAACGCGCGCGCGCCGTTCGGCTTGGGCACCGAGATCGCGCGTGTCTTGTCGGTGCCGGCGAAGATGGACTGTGCGGCGGCGTAGCTCACGTTGGGCGGCTCGTTCTCCTCGCCTCGCTCGTAGTCGACGCGCTCCGAATCCCGCACCCGCTTCATCCATCCGACGATCTCGCGTGCGTTCGCGCCGCCCACCCGCAGCACATTGCCGGGCACCTCTTCGCCGGAGCTCCATTGATGCCCCGCCACTTCCGGCTCCAGGTTGCGCAGCGTGACCGGCAACATCCCGTCCGCCTTCGCTTCGATGATCCCGAACTTGGACGCGAACTTGGCGAGCGGCGGCGCGACGTCGGTCCTGACCGTCAAGGGGAAACGCTTCTGGTTGGTGAGCTTGCGCCCCGCGTCGTCGCGCAGATCCCCGGGAATCTCCAGGCTGAATTGCGCCTGCTCCGGAAACGGCCCACTGAACGCGACCTCCGGCACGAATTCGCCGTCCTGCTTCGGGTCGGGGAGCGAGGGCCTATAGAGCTTCCCATCCGCGGCGCGCAGCACCATCTTCTCCGCCGCGGCGCGCGGTACCGGGCCGGTAAATGACAGGCGCATCGGCGAGAACGGCAGGCAGTCGGCATCCCGGTTCACGCGCTCGCAGGAAAACTGCGCCGAGAACGCGGGGCGCACCTCGAACTTGAGCACCTGCTCCTGGCTCGTGGGTACGCCGCTCGTGGACTCGATCCCCGCTCCCCACACCAGGCGCAGCGACACCCCTGACGGCAGGCGCCGGGCGCATTGCAGCGTGACGATCGGCAGCTTGGACGGGTCCGTCTGCTTGAGCTGCTCGGCACGGCTGCCACGCAGCAGCTCGCGCTCTTCCACCGCCGCTATGCGGCCGCTCTTGAACAAGGCGAAGAGATAGAGATCGACGAAGTCCTTGCGCGCTTCCAGCAGCTGCGACCGCGGCTCACCGGTGACCAGCTTCACCGGGATCTTCTCGGTCACACCGTTGGCATCGCAGTAGGCATGTGCAAGGATCGTCTCCGGTTTGGCCGGCGCGTCCAGGCCGAGGATGAAGATCTGCTCTTCGTCGGCTTGCTGGTGGCGAAACGGCAGATACTCGATCACGGCCGGCCCGCCTGTGGTGAACGTGAAGCTCGCGGGCTCAAGCCGGGAGCCGTCCAGCGTCTTGAGGCCCGGCTTGAGTTTGAACGTGCACCGCACCCCCGCCGGCAGATCGCGCTCGAAGTCGAATACCCAGTTCTTCTGGTCGGCCCAGCGCGCCGTGCCCTTCTCCGGGCAGTCGGTGTCGAAGGGCTCCGTCAGGCGCGGATCGCCGAACGGGACCATCGCGTCCGTGAATCGCGCGGCCACCTGCCGCACGCCTTTGACCTCCCCCTGCGGGGAGAAGAACTCCACCCCCGCGCCCAAGCAGGATATGGACACGAGTAGGAGTGCAGCGGCGAGGCAGCGAACGATCGGCGTCATGGATCCCCCTCGATACATGCCTGAAAGGAGGTTACGGCCCGAGAGGGAGGAAACTTCAGACGGAAAGCCCGAGGCCGTACAGGACGGGGAGACGGGTGGCTGCCCCTCGCTCGCGGCTTGTCATGGCATCTTGCCCAGCTTCCCGCACACGAACTCCAAGGTCGTCTCGCCGTGCGTATCGGGCTGAACGTCTTCCCACATGCGCTTCTGCATCCGGCCCGAGGACCATGCGACCCCGCCGTCGGGACCGATCATGTCGATCTGGATCACGCGGTTGATGCGCCGCTCACAGTCGAGCTCGACCACACCGACGGTTTCCTTGAACTGCGTAGGCTTGCCGCCGAGGCTCTCCATCAGCGGATGCGTATACACGCCGCGCTTCACCACGCGCACGGTGTCCCCTTCGACCTCAACGGAGTCGATGTCCACGTAGTACTTGGCCTGCGTGTCGGCGCCGATCTCCACCCACTGCGCCGCGAGCGCGCTTTGTGTCGCGAGCACGCCGACCAGACCGAGCCAGGCCCTCATCTGCAATCCCCTCACACGGCACCGGCTCGAAGCATACCGCGAAAACTCAACCATGCTCACAGGCTCGACACGCCGCGGCGCGGTCGAGCGGCTTGAGTTCGGATGCCTGGGATGGATCGGCATCTCTCGGCGCACAGCCGACCCGCAAGAGGACGCTCGTCACGCGCAGAGCCGTCATTCGGGCGCGATCCGAAGGACTGTCCCGTTGCGGTCTTCCGTGACGTAGATCGCGCCGTCAGCACCGACTTTGAGGTCGGTCGGCGCACCCATCGGCTGCCCGTCTTGCGCGTCCCAGCCGGATACCAGTTCGCTGCTCTTACCGGTCGGGCGCCCGGTGCTGTCGGTCTCGAAGACCACCACACGGTGTCCCCTCGCACGATAGCCGTGATAGCCCACGATCAGCGCGCCGCGGTACTGAGGAAGCGCTCGGCCGGAGTAATAGGCCATCCCGAGAGGCGCTGCGTGGGCCGGCAGAAGAAGCAAAGGGGCGCGATAGCGGCTGCAATCGGCGCGCGGATACTCGGGGCTCGGCTTGCCGTCGTCATAGCAGTATGGCCACCCGTAGCGCGCGCCACGCTCGATTGCGTTCAGCTCGTCGTGCGGCAGCTCCTCGTCGTTGTCCAGGCCAGGCATATGGCGATGGATGTAGTCGCGAGAGTTCTCTGCCTGTAATAGCAGACCCGTGTCGGGATGTATCGCCAGTGCCATCGAGTTGCGCAGCCCCGTGGCATAGGTTTCCCATCCGCGCAGGACGCCCTCGGGCCAGCTCAACTCGTATCGACGGATCGCTCCGCGCGGCGCATCGGCTTCGGCCTCCGCGCAAGGCTTGTCGGGGTCGGGCGCCTCGTGTTTGGGCCCCTCGCAGTTGTCGCTTGCCGAGCCGACGTTGACGAACAACGCGCCGTCCTTTCCGAACGCCATGCTCACCAGAGGATGGCGCCCGCTGGTGGGGAGCGCAGGTACGCCGGAGCCGGCACCGATAAGGTATTCGAGCGTGCCCCCCGGATCGCGCAGATCGAAGCGCGAGATCCGTCCTGCTTCGCCGAGGTATACGCGCTGATCGGGGCCGCGCACCAGCCCGTGCGGCCGGTCGAGCTTGTCGAGCAGACGCCGCCGTCGATATCCGGATGCCGACTTCTCGAGCAGCCACAGGGAGCCGTGATTCTGCGCCCAGCCTCCCATGTCCACAACGAGCACATCTCCGTTGTCGAGCGGAAGCACGCCCCGCGGAAACTTGAAGCCGGAGGCGATGAGCCCAACGCAGACGCCGTGTGCGGTGGATACGGGCACGCGCGGCAACCCGTCGCAGGCTTGGCGGGTGCGATAGACCGGCTCTACGGCAAGCGCATGGCAGCAGCACACCAACAGGAGGAGAACGCCGCAGAGCAGACGCACAAGCATCTCCGGGACGCGTGCTGCGCCTTCAGGAGACATCGAGCAGGTAGACGGTCTCCTTGACGAGGTCGTCGAGCCTGCCTTCGTACCGCAACTCGTGGCGGCCCGGGCTGAGCGGCTTGAGGAACAGCCAATACCCATCCGAGGCAACCGGCGAGACGCGGGCACCGGCGGGGTCGGTGTACTCGAAACAGCCGGCCGATGTCTCGCGATAGGTCGTGAGATTCGGGATCTCCACACCGTCGAGAAACGCGCGCATGCCGGATGCGCCGTCGACGACCATCTTCGCGAAACGCCGCGCAGTCGCACAATCTACCGAAATGACAGGCAGCTTCGGTGTCACATTCGCCGCGAGCAGTGGAACCAGAATCGGCTTCCCGCGCGGCACGCGGCAGGTGCGGATCGCTTTGCCGCCCTTGAGGTTCGAAGCGAGATACCAGATCGGTGCCGCCTGCTTCAGCCCGCAGCGCTCCCCGGTCGTATCCGTGCCCGGCCCCTGATCGATCGGGAAGGACATCAGCCATTGCCAGTAGGAAGCGGTCCATTGGCTCTGGGTCTTTCCCTCTAGGGTTCCGTGCGCCGGCATCACTCCCAGTGCGTGCGCACGCCCGTCCGCACCGCTCGCGCCCTTTTCCGCGCTGAACGGCTGATAGCCAGCCGGCACCGGCACGGCGAAGGGTTGGTCACCGAGGTTGATCTTGATCCACCCCTTGGCAACCGGCTCGCGCAGCGACACGCTGCTGATCACGCCCGCGTGGTACGGACGCCCCAGCTTGAGCTCGCCGCCCTGATTGCTACCGGGCTTACCTCGAAGCCATACCCCATTCAGATGGTGATACAGCGTGCCTTCATCGAGATCGACAGCGATGCCGATCACCTCGCCGACGAATTTGTCGCCAACCTTGGGTGGCGGCTCCGATCTCAGGACGTGCCGCATCGTCCCGTAGCCTTGTCCATCCTTGTGCTCGGATACACCCACGAACAGGGTCGAATCCCCTAGGGTTGCGAGTGCGCCGCGGTCGAGTACGACCTCGAAGTAGTACTTGCCCTTCTCCCGCGGCGGAGAAGGGAAGCTCTCGTAGTAGTCCAACTCGTCGGTGGATGCCGCCGCGTCGCGCGGCTGGGAGGGCGCCGAGGCTGAAGCTGGCGTCTGAGTTGCGTCCAGCATTTGGTGAAGCTGGGCGGTGCGCTGCCGCGTGAAGCGCGAGACGCACACGGTCCGCGCGAAGTCCTTCTCGATCCACTGGTACCAGCGCTCACGGTCGGTTTCCTTCGACTCGAGGCGGCAGGCGCTGTCGCGGCTCTTGATCCAGCGCCGCTGCTCGGCACGCAGGCGCTCCCGATCGGTCGGCGCAAGCTTGCGCATGAGGTCCTGGTAGACGGTGTTGATGTCGCGGTCGGCGGCGCGCAGCTCCTGGCCCAGGCAGGCCGCGAGCTGAGAATCGGCCGCGCCGAGACCGCAATCGGCCGCAGCGCTGAGGCCTGAGGCGGTGCATACGAGCGCGAGTAGTGCCAGCGTCGCAGAGATGGAACGTGCCATGGGGGTTCCCCGTGAAGAGTATCGAGCGGCCACAGGTGAGGACCCTGCGGCGACCGGCGAGAAATGCAATGTCCATGCCCAGGCCCGTCCCGCGCGACTCCCTATGCCCGTCCGTTCGGACCAGACTGGCCAGCGAGATCGGATCACTGCGCGATGCCGTCGACCTGGATCGCGCGCCGGGTCTGCCGGTCTCAACCCGGCTCGAACACACCACCGGCCGACACGATGCGCCACCCCGGCATGCATGCGCCCGCGACAGCACGGCAAGACCGCGCTCGCCAGAGGCACAACCGCACCCACTCCGGTCTCGAGCCGCCCGCCGTACTCGGGGCACGTGCACCTCCGCATCGTTTCCCACGCGACGCGCGCATCCGTAATCGATCGGTAAGTACGCCGCTGCTATGGTGGCTGCGGTGGGGAACGGCATCGCTCGCACGCGGGCAACGATCGACAGCGCATCCGCGTGCCGGCTCGGCCAGCTTTCCCGCATCGCGTGCTACGACAGGGTCGGGTCGAGCTTCGCGAACACACGGCAGACATGCTCCGCACACCTGGGGATCGTATGCAAGCGCCGTCGCTCCAGATCATGGCGCGAGGCCCGGCGATCCTGACTCTTGCTTCGGCTCCGCACCAGGATCCATTGGGTCTGAAGCGAGCGCAATGGCATCGTCATGGCGCGCCGGACGTGAGGTCGACGCCCGCGGTGACACGACAAGATCTGCGACAGTCCTGGGGAGGAGTGTAGGCAGCCGGCCGGATGTGAGAAGGCCGGTGTACGTCTTGTGCTTTGATCCATTCCATTAGGAGACATTCATGGAACAGCTTCGTGCTTTGGGCTACCTCCCGGACATTCCGCAAGTCGAGGATTACGACGAGCAGCACCCCACGGTGGCATCCCTCCTGTCCAAGACGAAACTCGCGCATCGTGTTGCAGGGGCGGCCAAGGAGAAAGCCGCCGCGGCCGCGCCCACGGCGTTGCCGGCGCAGGTCGATCTGCGCGCGTGGTTCTCACCGATCGAGGATCAGGGGCAACTCGGTTCCTGCACCGCGAATGCCGCGGTGGGACTTCTCGAGTACTTCGAACGCCGCACGACCGGCAAATACGTTGACGCGTCGCGCCTGTTTCTCTACAAAGTCGAGCGCGATCTTCTGGGCTGGAGCGGGGATACCGGCGCATACCTGCGCACGGCCATGGAGGCCCTGGTCTTGTTCGGTTCGCCGCCTGAGCGGTACTGGCCGTACGACGGAAGGCCGGCCGCCAGCAACACGCGCTACGACGTGGAGCCGCCGGCGTTCTGTTACGCCTTCGGAGCGAACTATCAGACGTTGACGTACTTCCGGCTCGATCCCGCCGGCACATCGGGAGCGCAAGCTCTTGCGAACGTGAAGGCTTACCTGGCGGCGGGGTTCCCCAGCATGTTCGGGTTCCCGGTCTATCCGGAATACGATAGCCCGCTTGCCGGCGGGCTCGTCGCGTATCCGGCTCCGGGCCACAAGTCGAGGGGCGGACACGCCAACGTGGCCGCGGGATATGACGACAACGTGATGATCGGCGCCGACAAGGGCGCCCTGCTGGTGCGCAACTCCTGGGGAACCGGATGGGCGAACGCCGGGTATGCCTGGCTGTCGTACAAGTACGTGACTCAGGCGCTGGCGAACGATTGGTGGAGTCTGGTCACCGCGAAGTGGGTCAACACGGCGGTGTTCCAGTAGACTTTCCCGGCGGAGGCGGAAGTCTTCGCCTGTAAGTCGCTCAAAGCGGATCGGCGGGGTTGCGAACGCGGCCCCGAGCTCTCGGGCCACCTCTTGGGTGGCCCGAGGGCCCACGGCTTCATCTGCTCCGTTCTAGTGCCCCCGATGCGGCCCGAGCACGAAGGAGTCCCTCCGGTGCGAGGACACTCATGAACCGTGCGATGCTATTCTTAGTCTTCAGTGCATGTGCACCGCTTCGCTTCAGAACCTCGCGGTAGTGACGATCGCGCTCTTTTGCGCATGGATCGCCGTTGACCCTGCAAACACGACGGAGGCACGGATGTCTGTACTTCTGACCGCGGCCGACAATGGCAAGACCGTCGAACTGCATGTCGGCGACGATGCGGTGGTCCGCCTTCCGGAGAACGCGACCACCGGATATCGCTGGGCAGTCGATCCGGCAGATCCGAACCTGGTTGAGATCGCGGAGGGAGAGTACATCACCACTCCGAACCGGGTCGGAGCCGGCGGTGAGGCCCAGTGGATCGTGCACGCCAAGGCAGCCGGCGCGACGCAAGTCAAGCTCAAGCATTGGCGGGAATGGGAAGGCGAGCGATCGGTCATCGACCGGTTCGAGATCTCTCTGCGGATCCTGCCGTAGCATGCAGGCGTCTGACCTGGCGATCCTGTCGACGTCATCGCGCGTAACAACTCGGAAGCATCGGCGGCGAAGTCTTCGCCACGCCGGAACCTCCGCCGCGGCGGGCCGAGCTGTGCTATTGCTGGCCCGGGTGAGGCGCCGCGTGCGGCAACGCGCCCTCCTGGTCGGGCGCGCGCCGCAGATCGAGCGTTAGAGGGAAATCTGCGCTGACGCGCTCCGGGCTGTAGCTCATCGGGCCGGGCGTATGGCCGTGCGGGATGAAGCGCGCCATGCGACGCGCCTCAGCTTCGTTGGCGTTCACGGGAAAACGCTCGTAGTGGCGTCCGCCCGGATGCATCACATGATAGGTGCATCCGCCGATGGAGCGGCCGCTCCAGGTGTCGAGGATGTCGAACACGAGCGGCGTGTGCACCGGAATCGTCGGGTGCAGCGCCGAGGGCGCCTGCCATGCACGGTAGCGCACCCCGGCGATGTACTCGCCGTGGGTCCCGGTGGCGGTGAGCGGCACGGGGCGGCCGTTGCAGGTCACCACGTGCCGGCTGCCGATCATGTGCGACACCTTGACCTGCATGCGCTCGATCGAAGAGTCGACGAAGCGCGCCGTAGTCCCTGCAGACACCTCTTCTCCCAGCACGTGCCACGGCTCGAGCGCCTGGCGCAGCTCGAGCTGCACGCCCTGGTAGGCCACGGTGCCGTAGCGCGGAAAGCGGAACTCGAAGAATGGCGCGCACCAGTCGAACTTGAACGGATAGCTGGCCGCTTGCAGGTCCAGCACCACGTCGCGCATGTCGTCGGCCACGAAATGCGGCAGCATGAAGCGGTCATGCAGGCTGGTGCCCCAACTCACCAGCCGGGCGTGATAAGGCGTCTTCCAGAAGCGAGCGATGAGAGCGCGCAGCAGCAACATCTGGACGCAGCTCATCTGGTAATGCGGCGGCATCTCGAAGGCGCGGAACTCGAGCAATCCCAGGCGCCCGGTGGCCGAGTCCGGGGAGTACAGCTTGTCGATGGAGAACTCTGCGCGATGCGTGTTGCCTGTCAGGTCCACCAGCAGGTTGCGCAGCAGCCGGTCCACCAACCAGGGCTTAAGCGTTTCCTCCCCGGGCTTCTGCAGCCGGTCCATCTGCTGAAAGGCGATCTCCAGCTCGTACAGGCTGTCGTCGCGCGCCTCGTCCACCCGTGGCGATTGCGAGGTGGGGCCGATGAACAGGCCGGAGAACAGATAGGACAGCGCCGGGTGATTCTGCCAGTAGCCGATCAGGCTGCGGAGCAGATCGGGGCGCCGCAGCAGCGGACTATCCGCCGAGGTCGGTCCGCCCACGGTGACATGGTTGCCGCCCCCGGTGCCGGTGTGCCGGCCGTCCAGCATGAACTTCTCGGTGCCGAGCCGCGTCGCGCGCGCATCTTCATACAGCGCGCGTGTGTTGTTTGCGAGCTCCTCCCAGTTGCCGGCCGGATGGATGTTGACTTCGATCACGCCTGGATCGGGCGTGATGGCAAGCTTTCTGAGCCGCGTATCTTCCGGCGGCAGGTAGCCCTCGAGGACGACCGGCATCTGCGTGTCATGGGCCGCCTGCTCGATCGCCGTGATCAGCGCGAGAACCTCCTCTACGCTCGGCAGCGGCGGCAGAAACACATGCAGCCGCCCCTCTCGCGCCTGCACGCACAGTGCTGTATGGATCACCTCGCGGGCGGAAGCGCCGGGGCTCAGCGTCAACTCCTCCGGCCGCTCCGGCTCCTCCTGGGCGCCCCGAGAGCCGGATGGCTCAACGAGCGGGCTGCGCTCGTCGAACGGATCCGGCGGTTGCGGCTCGTCGCGCTCGGCGGGCGCCACCCACGGCAGCGATTCGAGCGGCAGCCGAAACCCGATCGGCGAGTCGCCTGGGATCAGGTACAGATGCTCGCGGCGGAGCGGCCATCGGCTGCTCACCCATTTGCGTTCATCGGAGCCAGCAGGCGCCGCTTTGAGCGGCAGCACGAATCCGGCAGGCGTCGAAACCTCGCCTTGCAGCAGCCGGGCAAGCCGTGTGCGCTCCGCGGGATCGGTTAGATCGCGCTCCAGGGGGTCCACGTTCACCGGGACGCTCTCCTCCAGGCGCAGCGCGTCCCATGCGTCTTCATATGCCGGAATGATGTAGTCGCGGTGCAGACCGAGATGCGCGGTCAGGACGCGGAGGAAGGCGGCGGCATCGTCATGGGTGTACCCGTAGTCCTTCCCGTCTTGTGCGAGCAGCCGCGGATCGCGCCAGATCGGAAAAGCGTCGGCGCGCCATAGGCAGGTCAGCGCCCAGCGGGGCAGCGGCTCGCCCGGATACCACTTCCCCTGGCCGTAATGCAGCAGGCCCCCGGGCGCGAAGCGCTGCTTGAGCCGCTGCAACAGCTCACCGGCGAGCTCGCGCTTCTTTTCGCCAAAAGCGGTCAGGTTCCACTCCGCGCCGTCCATGTCGTCCACGGACACGAAGGTTGGCTCGCCGCCCATCGTCAGGCGGACGTCCCCGCGTGCGAGCTCCGCCTCGACCTGGCGTCCGAGCGTGTCGATCTCGTTCCACTGGATCGCGCTGTAGGGTTTGGTCACCCGCGGGTCCTCGCGGATGCGCGTGACCTTCATCTCGAAGCCGAATTGCGCTTCGGACGCATCGGCGAAACCGAATATCGCCGCCGCGCTCGCCGGCACCGCGGTGCAGGCCAGCGGGATATGCCCTTCGCCCGCGAGGAGTCCAGACGTCGCGTCCAGCCCGATCCAGCCCGCGCCGGGCAGGTACGCCTCGGCCCACGCATGCAGGTCCGTGAAGTCGCGCTCCGGTCCGGCGGGGCCGTCCAGCGGCTTGACATCCGCAACGAGCTGGATCAGGTAACCGGAGACAAAGCGCGCGGCGAATCCCAGATGGCGCAGGATCTGGACCATTAACCAGCCGCTGTCCCGGCAGGAGCCTTTCGCGAGGCCGAGCGTTTCCTCGGGCGTGTACACGCCGGGCTCCATGCGCACGATGTAGCGGATCTCGGCCGCGAGCCGGCGGTTGAGCTCCACAAGCAGGTCGACGCTGTTGGTGGGACCAGCCGAAAGCAGGTCCTTCCGGGCGCGCTCGATCCAGGCAGAGAGCAGCGGTCCCGCCGGCTCGACTTCGCGGAACGGCGCCAGTTCGCGCGCGACCTGCTCGGGATAGGTAAAGGGGAAGTTCTCGGCCGACTCCGCGACGAAGAAATCGAACGGATTGATGACCGTCATCTCGGCCACCAGATCGACCTCGATCACCAGCTCGCGGGTTTTGTCTGGGAACACGATGCGCGCCACCCAGTTGCCGTAGCCGTCCTGCTGCCAGTTGAGGAAGTGCTTGGAAGGTTGGACCCGCAACGAGTAGGAAAGGATCGGTGTGCGACAATGGGCCGCGGGCCGCAACCGGATCTCGTGCGGGCTCAGCCCCACCAGCCGGTCGTACGCGTAGCTGGTCTTGTGATGCAGGGCTACCTGGATCGTCATCGGATCACGCTGGAAGGAGCCCCTCCGACAGGACACACAAGCGGAACGGCGCCGCACGAGGGCCGCGCGCGCCGAGGCCGAAGAGCCGCTCCGCTAGCGCCGCGGCCCGGAGCGCACCGGAACAGCGCTTGTTTCAACCCATCCAGTCGGGGTTGGGAAGCTCGCCGAACACGCGCCGCAGCCCCGCACCCCAGCCCCTGCGCAGCATGTTGAAGTAAGCGTTGTCGTCCTCGATGCGCTTCTGCAACGCCACCCGCAGTGCGTCGCGCGGGTACCACAGCATGTCGATGGGCGGCCCCACCGAGATGTTGCTGCGGATGGTGGAGTCGAACGAAACCAGCACGCACTTGGCCACGTCCGCCGGATCCGTCCCCGTGGTCACCACGCGGTCCAGCACCGGTTTGCCATACTTGCTCTCGCCGAGCTGGAAGTAGATCGTGTCGTAGGTGGCCTCGATGAAATTGCCCTGCGCATAGATGTGGAACAGGCGCTGGTCTTCGCCCTTGATCTGCCCGCCCAGGATGAGCGAGGCGCCCGCGTCGATGTTGCTCTGGGCCAAGTAGGGGCCGTCGCGCCGATTGACCTCCCGCAGCGCGTCGCCCACTAGACAAGCGACGTCGAACAAGCTGCCCACGCTCCAGATGCTGTTGCGGCCGGGCTCGGCATTCTTGTGCAGCTCGAGCAGGTTGGTGACGCTTTGCGTCACCGACAGGTTGCCCGCGCACAGCAGGACCATGACGCGCTCGTCCTTGCGCTCGAACACCTTCATCTTCGAGAACGTCGCGATGTGATCCACGCCGGCGTTGGTGCGCGAGTCGGAGGCGAACAGGATCCCCGCGTCGAGCCGGATCGCTACGCAGTAGGTCATGACAGTCGACCGCCGTGATGGTGTTGAAGTCCGGCATGATAACGGCCCGTCCGGAACCGTTGCAAGGCGCGCGGCTGCGCCTCAGTTGAGGGTGAAGTAGGCGCGGTTGATCTCGTCACCCAGCGCCGCGGTCCGGCTCAGGAAATCGGTGAGATACTCGTGCAGCCCGTGGTTGAAGATGACGTCGATGCGGCCGAAGTGCAGGTGCGCCCACAGATCCCCCGCCAGGCGCAGCGCTTCCCGGGCTTGCGGTGTGCTGAGCAGCTTGAGAATCTCGTAGGCTTCGTTCATGCAGTTGTGCAGCGACCTGGGCATGTCCTCGCGCAGGATCAGCAGCTCGGCCACTCGGAGCGGGGTGACCACGTCCCGGTAGACCTTGCGGTAGGACTCGAAGGCGGACACCGAGCGCAGCACCGCGGCCCACTGGTAATAGTCGACCGCCCCGCCTACGTCGTCGACGCTCGGCAGCAGCACGTGGTACTTCACGTCGAGGATGCGCGCGGTATTGTCCGCGCGCTCGAGAAAGATCCCCATCCGGTTGAACTGGAAGGCCTCGTCCTTGAGCGCCGTCCCCACGGTCACGCCGCGGAACAGGTGCGAGCGCTCCTTGACCCAGTCGAAGAACTGGCTGACACCCTCGGTGTCCAGGCGCGACTCGTTGACGTGCTGCAGCTCCAGCCAGGTGCTGTTGAGCACCTCCCACATCTCCGAGGTGATGGACCCGCGCGCCGCACGGGCGTTGTCGCGCGCGGCATTGGCGCAGGAGCAGATGCTCGAGGGATTGCTCGAGTCCAGCACCATGTAGCGGAGCACGTCGTGTGCTCCCACCGTGCTGTAGCGGCCGCTGAAAGGGAACAGCGTGCCGGTGATGTTGAGCGGAGCGAACCATTCCTTCTGGGCGACCGCCGTGTCCTGGGGCATCAGCGACATGCGGTAGGTCACGTCGAGGATGCGCGCCAGGTTCTCGGCCCGCTCCACGTAGCGCGCCATCCAGAAGAGGTTGTTGGCGGTTCGGCTCAGCATGCAAAGGATCGGTGAGTCGTGAATGGTGAATGGTGAATGGTGAATGGTGACTAGCCGGTCGTGACTCGTGAGCGGCGAGTGGTCAACCGACGACCCAGGTGTCCTTGGTGCCGCCACCCTGCGACGAGTTCACCACCAGAGAGCCTTCTTTCAGCGCCACTCGGGTGAGCCCGCCTGGCACCATGACGATGTCTTTGCCGGAGAGCACGAAGGGACGCAGATCGATGTGGCGCGGGGCCACGCCCTGCTCCACGAACGTCGGGCAGGTCGACAGGCTCAGCGTCGGCTGCGCGATGAACTTATGCGGAGCTTCCAGCACCCGCTGCCGGTACGCCTCGCGTTCGCGCGCGGTCGAGGTGGGGCCGATCAGCATGCCGTAGCCGCCCGAGCCCTGCGCCTCCTTGACGACCAGCTCGTCGAGGTGATCGAGCACGTAGCGCCGATCCTCTTCGCGCTCGAGCAGGTAAGTCGGCACATTGGCGATGATCGGCTCCTCGCCGAGGTAGAAGCGGATCATGTCCGGAACGAACGGATAGACCGACTTGTCGTCGGCCACGCCGGTTCCCACGGCGTTCGCGAGCGTTACATGCCCCTTGCGGTAGGCCGCCACCAGGCCCGGCACGCCGAGGATCGAGTCCGGGCGGAAGGCGAGCGGATCGAGAAAGTCGTCGTCGATGCGGCGATAGATGACATCGACCTGCTGCGGCCCGCGCGTGGTGCGCATGTAGACCAGGTCGTCCTTGACGAACAGATCGGCTCCCTCGACCAGCTCGACGCCCATCTGCTGTGCCAGGAACGCGTGCTCGAAATAGGCCGAGTTGAACTGGCCGGGGGTGAGCAGCACCACCGTCGGGTTGTGCACGCCATGGGGCGCGACGCTGCGCAGCATCTCCAGCAGCAGGTCCGGATACCGCTCGACCGGCGCGATGGACTGGCGCGCGAACACCTCGGGCATCAGTCGCATCATCATCTTCCGGTTCTCCAGCATGTAGGACACACCGGAAGGGGTGCGCAGGTTGTCCTCCAGGACGTAGTACTCGCCCTGCCCCGCCCGCACCAGATCGATGCCGGCGATGTGCGCGTACGTGCTGCTCGGCACGTCGATGCCCTGCATTTCCCTGCGGTACTGCGCGTTCTTGAGGACCTTGTCCGCCGGGATCTTGCCGGCCTTGATGATCTCCTGCCCGTGGTAGATGTCGTGCAGGAACATGTTCAGCGCCCGGACGCGCTGCTTGAGCCCCGCGCTCAGCTCGCGCCATTCGGATGCGGGGATGATGTGGGGCAGGATATCGAACGGGATCAGCCGCTCCGCTCCGCTCTCCTCACCGTACACCGCAAAGGTGATCCCTACGCGATGAAACAGCATTTGCGCAGCCTGGCGCATGTGGGCGATCCGCTCCGGCACGGTCTGGGTCATCCAGTCCGACAACGGACCGTAGTGGGGCCGGACGGTGCGGTCTGGCGCGTACATCTCATCGAAGCAGCTGTCCGAGAACATGCCAGTCGGTCTCGAGATTCCCGGAGCGACGGTCTGCATCGGATATGCCACTGGCGCGAGCTTCTCTCTCGCCAGGGGTGCAATTGTTGAATCAGACACTTAGGTCTCCGTCCGCTCCCGTCCGAAAGAGCTTTCGCGCCGTTCGCGCACCAGATTGGACCCGGGCGCATTGCGTTCGCACAACCGTAGTGCGCTCACGTCGGGTGCCGCTTTCTCTGATGCCGCCCCACCGGCGCGGCTTTGTGCCGTTGGCGCCATTCAACCGGTCGTATGGAGCCGCTTCAGTATCGTCACGAGCTCGCCGGCGACTCCCTCGACCGCGGTACGGTGCGCGTCGTCCTTCAGCGTGCCGTCTTCGTTGAAGGCGGCGGCAGCACGGGCCAGCGCGAACTGCGTCGGCAGCACGATCACGCCCAAGGTCGCGAGCACTTGCCGCACCGTGAGAAGCGCGCGCGCCCCGCCGAGGTTCCCAGGCGAGGCAGCGAGCAGGCCAGCGACCTTGCCTCTGAACGCATAGCCCGCGGGCTCGTTGGGCTGCGGGCGCGAGATCCAGTCGATCGTGTTCTTGAGCACGGCCGTGATCGAGCTGTTGTACTCCGGACAGCTCAACAGGAGCCCCTCGTGTGCCAGGATCAACGCCTTCAAGTCCCGCGCCTTGGGAGGCAGGCCCTGCCCTGCTTCGATATCCCCGTCGTACAGCGGCATCGGGAAGTCGCGCAGATCGACGAGCGTAACCTCGGCACCGGCGCGCTCCGCCGCCGCCGCACCCAAGCGGATCAGCTTCTTGTTCCAGGACTGGGTTCGGGTGGCGCCGGCGAAGGCCAAGATCTTTGGCGGGCTCATGTGTGAGGCAGGTGAAGAAGTGAAGAGGTGAAGAGGTAAACGACCAATCGCGGGCGCGCGTGTCTTAACCGCGATCAGAGGAGCGCAGGATTCGGATGCAACAAGAGCCCTAGCGATCCGTCGCCGATCTTGTCACTTCCTTCACCCCCTTCACCTCCTTCACCTCTTCACCTCCTTCACCTCATTCACCTCTTCACCTTTTCACCTCTTCACCTTTTCACCTCTTCACCTTTTCACCTTTTCACCTTTTCACCTCTTCACCTCTTCACCTCTTCACCTCTTCACCTCTTCACCTTCTCACCTCTTCACCTTCTCACCTCTGCCTGGCCGCATACAACTGGTGCAGACTGATCTTGCGCACTTCCGCTTTACTGGTCGTGATGTGAGCTTGCAGCAGCATG
>Ga0335077_10001542_pt1 | contig 27518 bp, 21 predicted proteins | sample Lox_Sample_31_FD_207151 | JGI IMG/M metagenome (GOLD analysis project Ga0335077, IMG submission 207151) | Soil microbial communities from Loxahatchee National Wildlife Refuge, Florida, United States - Lox_Sample_3.1 | ecosystem: Environmental > Terrestrial > Soil > Wetlands | place: USA... | reverse complement strand
CATGCCGCAACTGCGGCGCGCCCGCCGCCGCGGTGGCCACCGTTGCCAGCAGCTCGGGAGTGGTCACCACCGCCACGGCGCCGGAGTCGGCCAGGATGTGCTGCAGCTCGGGCGGGCTGACCAGGAACACCACCGGGGTGACCACCGCACCAGCCCGCCAGATCGCGCTGTAGGCGATGCCCACCTCCGGGCAGTTGGCCATCAGCACCACCACCCGCTCGCCAGCGGCCACGCCGAGTTTCGCCAGTCCCGATGACGCCCGGCACGCCCGGTCGAACAGCTCACCTGACCGGTACGTCTGGCCTTCGAATACGAGGCTCTCGTAGTCGCCGAGCCGGTGGAACGCCGCCTCGGCCAGGACGGCAAGGGTGTGGTCAGCCTGCGGCGATGTCATACCTGTCCTCCGCTCTGGGCAGCTACCCGATGGTAACCGTCTCAGATCGGGAGGATGTGCTGCGCGCGGGCGCGAACCGCGTCGTGGTCCCGGTGGCCGGGCACCCACTGCTCCGGCTCGCCGATCGTCAGCTCGAACCGGCCGGAGGCCAGCTCGACCGCGCCCGGCGGCAGCCCGCGCAGCCGCTCCAGCTGGGCCTGTGACAGCAGCTGATACCACATCGGGCCCGCGCTGAGCTCGCTCTCCAGAGCGGGGCCCGGCAGCTGGAGGCGGAACGGCGGCGACGGGTTGGCCCGCGCGGTCACCCCGGCCCAGCCCACGCTGGCGGCGGCCGCGCGGATGGCTTCCCGCTGCCCGCGCATGGCCGCGGCGACCCGCTCCACGGCCCGGTCGGTGCTGGCCACCCGCAGGGACACCCCGGTCAGGGCGAGATCACCCAGCACCGCGACCGCGGCGCGGGTCCGGAAATCGCTCACCACCAGCGCCGCACCGGTCCCGGCGGCCAGCACGCCAGCCAGCACGGGATCCACGGCGTCCCAGGTCAGCGGCACCCCGGTGCCGACGGCCAGGCACAGCAGCTCCGCGGCGGCCCGATGCTGGCCCCGGAGCCAGCCGGTGGCGGCGTCGATCAGCTGCTGCGCGTGCGGCACGGCCGCCAGCCCGCCGCGCGGGTAGGCGGGCACGCTTGCGCGCAGCCCCGCCCAGGCGACGGGCGTCAGCGACGCCAGGATGCCGCGGCGCCGCACGCTGAGCCGGGGTGCGAGGCCGATCTGCGCGTCCTGCACCCTGGCCGCCTCCAGGTGGCGGATGAGGATGCCGGGGGTGTGGCGGCATAACCGGGCCGGGGTGGACGCGTAATCGATCACCAGCAGCTGCCCGCCCGGGACCGTCACCGGCCCGGCCACATGCGAGGGCCGCTCGGCCCCGGCCAGCGCCCCGCCGTCCGCCCATTCGTGGGCGGGCGGGCGCCACCGGTTCCCGTCCTTCCCGATGACCTCACCGGCGATCACCTCCTCCCCCGTCGCCGGGATCACCCCGGTCGCGGCGATGTCCGGCACCGCGCGGCGCACCCCGGCCGCCACCCGCTCGGGCTGCTCACCCGAGCGGACCAGCAGGATGACCGTGCCCCGTAAACGCTGTTCCAGGCCGTGCGCGACCGTCACCGCCATGCGGGTCCTCCGTTCCTGCGCCACCCCCCGGGATCCCCTGCGCCACGGGCCCCGCTGGCCCAGCGGGCCACCGGGGGCATCAGGCCGGCCGGTGTCGGGGCGATGTGCCCGGCCGCGGTGATCACCCCGTGCCCGAGGTTACGCATGCAATCGTTCGCGAACAACCGGTTCGCACCGGAAGCGGCCAGCCCTTGCTGACCGCCGGCATGGCCCGGTTGACATCTTCGAATGTGTATTCGATAGTGTCGGAGCCATGGGGGCAGGCCAGGCCGCGGCGCTGGCGCCGCGGCATGACGAGGACGCGGTACCGGGCAGCGGACGGCTGCCGGTGCTCCCTGCCCTGGATGACCTGCTGCCGGGAGGGCTGCAGCGCGGGACCGTGGTGGCGGTGGGGTGCTGGGGCCTGCTCTGCCTGGCGGTCGCCGCGGGCGCATCGGCGGCCGGGGCCTGGTGCGCGGCCGTCGGGCTGCCACAGCTCGGGGTGGCGGCGGCGGCCGGCGCTGGCCTGGATCCCAGCCGCCTGCTGCTGATCCCGGATCCGGGCCCGCGCTGGCCGCAGGTGGTGGCCTCGCTGCTGGACGGATGTGAGCTGGTCCTCCTCCAGCCCCCGGGCCACCCGTCCGCCCAGGTGCGCACCAGGCTCGCCGCTACCCTGCGGCGCTGCGGCGGGGTGCTGGTGGTGGCGGGTCGCTGGGAGGGCGCCCAGGCCCGGCTGCTGGTGACGCGCCAGGAGTGGGCGGGGATCGGGGCCGGTCACGGGCGGCTGCGTGCCCGGCGGGTGCAGGTGGCGGCGGACGGCCGGGGCGCGGCGGCGAGGCCGTGCACGCGCTGGCTGTGGCTGCCGGGGCCGGATGGCACGGTGGGCGCCGCGGGCCCGGCCAGCACCGCCGCGCAGGACATGCGGGACACCGGATGATGGCGGGCGCAGTCCTGCCTGAGCGGGTGCTGGTCGTCTGGTGCCCGGGGCGCCAGGACGCGGAACCCGGCCGGGTGGTGTCCGTGGTGGAAGGATTCTGCCCGCGGGTGGAGATGCTGCGGCCGGGTGCCTGTGCCATCGGCGTGCGCGGCCCCGCCCGGTACTTCGGCGGGGAAGCCGTGCTGGCGGCGAAGATCATCGAAGCCGCCGCTGGCGCGGGCCTGGTCAGCCAGGTCGGTATCGCCGACGGCCTGCTCGCCGCGGGCCTCGCCGCCGGACGCGCACGGAAGACCCCGCGCACCCCGCGCACCCAGCGCGCCCAGGGCGCCCAGGGCACCCGGCACGCCGGGCGCCTCCCGGTCCTGGCGGTGGCCCCCGGCCGTACCCGGGCATTCCTCGCCCCGTTCCCGGTCAGCGTGCTGGGCAGCCAGGACCTGGCGGACCTGCTCCCCCGCCTCGGCATCAGGACGCTGGGAGAGTTCGCCTCGCTGCCGGCCGCGGAGGTGACAAACCGGTTCGGGACGCCGGGGGTGATCGCTCACCGGCTGGCGCGCGGCCTGGACCCCCGGCGGCTGGTGCCCCGCCCGCCACCGGCCGGCCTTTCGGTCTCCGCGGGATTCGACCCGCCCGCCCGCCAGGCCGAGCCGGTGGTGTTCGCCGCCAAGGCGCTGGCGGAGCATATGCACAACGGCCTTGCGGCCCGCGGGCTCGCCTGCGTGCGGGTGCGGGTGCAGGCGGTCTGGGAGGACGGCGGGGAAATCACCCGGCTGTGGCGGCACGACGGGCTGCTTTCCGCGCTGGCGGTGGCCGAACGCGTCCGCTGGCAGCTGGCCGGCTGGCAGCCCTCCCCCGCCCAGGGCGGCGATGATGCGGTCCTGGCGGGCGGGATCACGCTGCTGCGGCTGGTCCCCGATCAGCTGGTCCGCGATCAAGGCCGGCAGCTCGGCCTGTGGGGTGACGCGGTGGCCAGTGACCGGGTGGACCGGGCCGCTATGGGCGTGCAGGCCATGCTCGGGCACGGTGCGGTGACGCGCCCGGCGCCGGCCGGTGGCCGCGGCCCGGCCGAGCAGGTGCGGCTGGTGCCGTTCGGCGGCACCGATGACCCGGCACCGCCCGCGGGCCGGCCGGGGACGCCGGGCACGCCGGGCGGGCGGGCCAGATCTGGAGGGCCGGGCGGGCGGGCGGGATCAGGCGGGCCAGGCGGCCCCGGCGAGCCCTGGCCGGGGCGGATTCCGGCGCCGTTTCCCGCCACGGTCTACTCCGACCCGCTGCCCGCCAGGGTGGCCGACGGCTCGGGTGCCACGGTGGCCGTCAGCGGGCGAGGGCTGGTCTCCGCGCCGCCCGACCGGATGTCGGCCGGCGGCGCGCCGTGGCAGGTGATCACCGCCTGGGCCGGGCCGTGGCCGGTTGCCGAACGGTGGTGGGACCCGCGCACCGCCCGCAGGCGGGCCAGGTTCCAGCTGGTCACCGAGGACGGGGCCGCCTGGCTGGCGGCCGTGCAGGACGGCAGCTGGCTGATCGAGGCCCGCTATGACTGACCGCGCTGGCGTGTGAGGCGGGCAGGCCATGGGCTGGGACAACCCTCCCGTGCCGTGGCGGGAGCTCGAGCGCCGCCTGTCCTGGGGGGCCCGCGGCCGGGAGGCGGCCGGTGGCGGTCGGGCGGCCGCTGGCGGGCCGGCGGCGGAGCCACGGACGGTGGCCCGCCTGCCCACGGCCAGCCGGGCCAGCCGCAGCGGCCAGGCCGGCCGGGGCGGCCACGGGCCGGCCTGGGCCGAGCTGCACTGTCATTCGTCGTACAGCTTCCTCGACGGGGCTTCCGCGCCCGCCGAGCTGATCGCCGAGGCAGCGCGCCGCGGCCTGGCGGGGCTGGCCATCACCGACCACGACGGCATGTACGGCGTGCCCCAGTTCGCGCAGGCGGCCGCCCGGCTCAAGGAGCAGGCCGGCGCGGGAATCGGCACAGTCTTCGGCGCCGAGCTCAGCCTGGGCCTGCCCGCCGGCGGCCAGGGACGGCTCCCCGGGGGCCCCGCGGCCGGCCCAGCGGGGCAGCCCTCCGCAGCCCCCGCGGCCGGCCCGGGGAAATGGCTCCCCGCGGACCCCCGGGCGGGTGCGCCCGACCCGGCTGGCCGGCACCTGCTGGTGCTGGCCCGGGACCCGGAGGGCTACCGGCGGCTGTGCCGGGTGATCAGCATGGCGCAGCTCGCCGGCGACGGTAAGGGGCGCCCCGTCTACGACCTGGAAGCCCTCGCGCAGGCGCACGGCGGGCACTGGGTGATCCTCACCGGCTGCCGCAAGGGCGCCGTCCCGGCGGCGCTCGCCGCGGGCGGCCCGGAGGCGGCCGCGGCGGAGCTCGAGGCGCTGGCCGCCATGTTCGGCCGCGAGCACGTGATGGTCGAGCTGACCAGCCACGACCAGCCGGCCGACGATGAGCGCAACGACGCCCTGCATGAGCTGGCCGCCCGCAGCCGGACGGCGGTGATCGCCACCGGCAACGTGCACTACGCCACCCCGGGCGATGCCCGGCTGGCCCAGGCGCTGGCCGCGGTCAGGGCCCGCCGCAGCCTGGATGAGATGGACGGCTGGCTGGCCGCCTCCGGTGCCGCATACCTCCGCTCGGGCGCGGAAATGGCCCACCGGCTCCGCCGCTATCCCGGCGTGGCCGAGCGCACCGTGGCGCTGGCGCGCGACTGCGCGTTCGACTTCCACGTGATCGCGCCCCGGCTGCCGGTCTTCCCCGTCCCCGGCAAGCACACCGAGGCGACCTGGCTGCGCACACTGGTCGCCAGGAAGGCGCCGCAGCGCTACGGCCCGCCGGACGGCGAACGCGTCACGGGGGCGTACGCGCAGATCGACCGCGAGCTCGGCGTCATCGAGACACTCGGGTTCGCCGGCTACTTCCTGATCGTGCACGACATCGTCAGGTTCTGCGAGCAGGCCGGGATCCTGTGCCAGGGAAGGGGCTCGGCCGCGAACTCCGCCGTCTGCTACGCACTGGGGATCACCGGGGTGGACCCCGTCCGGCATGGGCTGCTTTTCGAGCGGTTCCTGTCCGCGGGGAGGGACGGCCCGCCCGACATCGACCTGGACATCGAGCACCGGCGCCGCGAGGAGGTGATCCAGTACGTCTACGGCAAGTACGGCCGGGACAAGGCCGCGCAGGTCGCCAACGTGATCTCCTACCGGCCGCGGATGGCGCTGCGCGACGCGGGCCGGGCGCTCGGGTACGCACCGCAGCAGCAGGACAGGTGGGCGAAGCAGGTGGGGCCCCGGCAGTACGGGGCCGGCCAGCCGATCCCGGCCGATGCGGGTGTGCCGGAGCCGGTCACCGAGCTCGCCGCCCGGATGCAGCGGCTCCCCCGCCACCTCGGCATCCATTCCGGCGGGATGGTGATCTGCGACCGGCCGGTGGGGGATGTGTGCCCGGTGGAGTGGGCACGGATGCCGGGGCGCTCGGTGCTGCAGTGGGACAAGGACGACTGCGCCTACGCCGGGCTGGTCAAGTTCGACCTGCTCGGCCTGGGCATGCTGACCGCGCTGCGGGACTGTTTCGAGCTGGTGGCGGCCCATCACGGCGAGAGCTGGAGCCTGCACACGATCCCGCAGGAGGACCCCCGCGTCTACGACATGCTGTGCGAGGCGGACACCGTGGGGGTGTTCCAGGTCGAGTCCCGGGCCCAGATGGCGACCCTGCCCCGGCTGCTGCCCAGGGAGTTCTACGACCTGGTGGTCGAGGTCGCGCTGATCAGGCCCGGCCCGATCCAGGGCGGATCGGTGCACCCATACATGCGCCGGCGGCGCGGTGACGAGCCGCCGGACCTGCCGCACGAGTCCATGCGCCGGGCCCTGGGCAAGACCTTCGGGGTCCCGCTGTTCCAGGAGCAGATGATGCAGCTCTCGGTCGACTGCGCCGGGTTCAGCCCGGCCGAGGCGGACCAGCTGCGGCAGGCGATGAGCTCCAAGCGCGGCCCGGAGCGGATCGAGGAGCTGCGCGGGCGGCTGCTGGCCGGGATGGCGGCCCGGGGGATCCCGGCCGGGACCGGGGAGGACATCTACGCCAAGATCGTGGCCTTCTCCAGCTACGGCTTCCCGGAGTCGCACGCGATCAGCTTCGCCTACCTGGTCTACGCCAGCGCCTGGCTGAAGCTCTATTACCCGGCCGCGTTCACCGCTGCCCTGCTGCGCGCCCAGCCGATGGGCTTCTACTCCCCGGCCAGCCTGATCGGCGACGCGCGCAGGCATGGCGTGCGGGTGCGCGGGGTGGATGTCAACGCCAGCGCCGTGGTGGCCACCCTGGGGGGGCCGGGAAGCCCGGGTACCGGCCGGCCGGTGCAGGCCCAGCCCGCGATCAGGCTCGGCCTCGCCGGGGTCAGGAACCTCGGCCCCGGCCCGGCCGCCGTCATCGTGGCCGGCCAGCCGTACCGCGACCTGGAGGACTTCGCCCGCCGCACCACCCTGCCGGCCCCGGCCCTGGAGGCACTGGCCATGGCGGGCGCGTTCGGCTGCTTCGGGATGAGCCGGCGGGAGGCGCTGTGGGCGGCCGGGGCCGCGGCCACCATCCGGCCCGGCCAGCTGCCCGGCAGCGGTACCGGCCTGGCCGCGCCGCCGCTGGCGGCCATGACAGCCGCCGAGGAGACTTTCGCCGACCTGTGGGCGACAGGGACCTCCGGCGTCCACCCGGTCGCGCACATCAGGGGGGCGCTCGCCGAGCGGGGCGTGATCGGGGCGGCGGAGCTGAAGACGGCGCGGCCGGGCGCCGCGGTGGTGGTGGCCGGGCTGGTCACCCACCGGCAGCAGCCGGGAACAGCTCGCGGGGTGGTGTTCCTGGGCCTGGAAGACGAGACGGGGATGGCGAACGTGATCTGCCCGCCACCGGTATGGGAACGCCACCGCAGGCTCGCGGTCGATGCCAGCGCCCTGCTCGTGCACGGCCGGGTGGAACGCCTGGAGGGAGCGGTCAGCCTGCTCGCCACCCGGCTGGAGCGGCTGGCGGTGGCGGCCGCCGTCCGCAGCCGCGACTTCCGCTGAGCGGTGCCCACGCGCAGCAACGCACCCGGGGGCCAGGCACACGGCACGAACCCGGCGGGCCCGGCTCTTAGCGTCGGCCTCACCCGGCCAGGGGCCGGCTCAGATCCCGGGGCCGTCGGCCGGCCGCGTGTCCAGTTCCACCCACACGGCCTTGCCGATCGTGGCCTCGCGGACTCCCCACTTGTCGGCCAGGGCCTCGATCAGCACGAAACCGAAGCCCGACCCGTCGAACCTGTCGGGCGTGCGCGGCTCCGGCCAGCGCGGGTCGGCGTCGTGGACCTCGATCCGCAGCCAGGTCCCTCCGGTCTCCAGCCGCAGCACCAGCGCTGACCCGCCCGTGCGGGCGTGCCGCACCGCGTTGGTAACCAGTTCGGAGACGAGCAGCACCGCCGTCTCCTCCAGGTCGGCCATCCGCCATGCGGCCAGCGCCTCGTGGGTGGCCTGCCGCGCCAGCCCGACCGCCTGCGGCGCGCCGGCCAGCATCAGCTGACGAGCCCAGGACGATCCTCCCGCCCGTGGCCATGTGTGAGGACCAGTGGACTCGCCCACGCACGCCGTTATCACCTGACACCGCCCCATCTCGCCGTCCGCCCGGTCGACCGGCACTCCCCCACGGCGGATACGTCGCGGTGCCCTGGGGCCCGCGGCTGCACATCATGGACAGCGACCCTGACGTGCGTCTTGGACGTGTTTCCCCGTGCTGTACATCTTTGAGAATCAGAAATGAATCTGAAGAAAAACTGAAGGATCACTGATCGTGTGCTGACATCTTGCTGACCTTGGCCCGCAGGAACCGGGCCCGGCCCAGCCCGGCGATGGCATGATGCGAATGACGATGGCCGCTGGCTGTCCGGCGCCGCGCGCCACCGGGCCCCCAGCAGGAAAGACGGGAGTGACGGCGGTGATGGCCGGATGACCACAGCGCACCTTCCGGCCGAGGTTCTCATCAGAGCCGGGCTGCCAGCGGCCGACGCCGCGAACTGGGCGGTATCGGCACCGGGCCCGCAGGAATCCTTCCCGGCCGCAGCGGCTGCGGTCAGCGCCTTCCTCGGCCGTGGCCAGGCGCTCATCCGGCGCCTGCCCGCCCCGGAGGGCTGCACCGCCGACGAGCGCGCCGCCCGCGAGTCGATCGGCGCGGTCACGAACGCCGCCCGGGAGCAGTTCCTGCGCTTCCACACCGCCGCCCTCTACGACGCGCTCACCGGGGGCCGCACCAGGCCGCTCCGGCTCGGCGAGCTCGTCGGCGAGGCCGCCGTGCTGGTCCCCGGCCTGGTGCCGTCCGCGGCTGAGATGGCCGCCGAGCGCGCGCGGGCGCTGCCGGACAAGGAAGGCATCGAGTTCGCCCACGGCCTGCTGATCTCGCATGTCCTCGCGCTGCCGGGGCCCGGCGGGCACCTGATCAACGCGATGCTCCAGCCCACCGCCGCAGCGTTCGAGCACCTGGCGGAGCTGCGCGACAGCGGCGTGGCCGACCTGGGGCCGGTCCGTGTGGTGCGCCGCGGCCGGGCGGGCATCCTCGAGCTGAGCAACCCGCGGCATCTCAACGCCGAGGACGAGACGACGCTCGCCGCGACCGAGTGCGGCATCGACCTGATCCTGCTCGATGAGGCCATCGAGGTCGGGGTGCTGCGCGGCGGCGTGGTGCAGCACCCGCGCTACCCAGGCGTGCGGGTCTTCGGATCCGGCATCAATCTCACCCACCTGTACCAGGGGCGCATCGACTTCCTCTTCTACCTGCTGCGCGACCTCGGCTACGTGAACAAGATCTACCGGGGGCTGGTCCTGGCCGGCCAGGGCCCGGGCGGCCGGCCACCGGGCGCCGGTGGCGACGGCACGGCCGAAAAGCTGTGGGTGGCCGCGGTGGAGCGCTTCGCGATCGGCGGCGCCTGCCAGCTCCTGCATGTCGTGGACCACGTGACCGCCACCCGGGGGGCACGCCTGTTCCTGCCCGCCCGCAAGGAGGGGATCATCCCGGGAGCGTCCAACCTGCGCCTGCCCCGGTTTGTCGGGGACCGCGCCGCCCGCCAGGCGATCCTCTCGGGCCGGGAATGGTCAGCGGGCGAGCCGGACGCGGCGCTGCTCTGCGACGAGGTGGTGGAACCCGGGGAGATGGACCGGGCGATCGAGGCGCGGGTCGCGGCCCTGACCGGCTCCGGGCTCGTGAACGCGACCGCCAACCGGCGCACCCTGCGGGCCGGCCAGGAGCCGCTTGACCTTTTCCGCGAGTACATGGCGGTGTACGCGCGCGAGCAGGCGAGCTGCCATCTGAGCCCGGCGCTGGTTCACAATCTGGAGGTGCACTGGCATGCTCGCAGGCGAGGCATCTAGCGACGAGGGGGGACCACGATGGCTGATGCGCCGTTCGTGTGGGACGAGCTCGGGAAGTACAAGGCCGAAGGCACCTTCCTGGACGGCTATCCCGACGACGAGCGAACGTTCTTCGCTCCCAGGGACAACATCCACGGGCTGCTGGTCGCGCTGCTGGGCAGCGCCCAGCACTCGATCGTGGTCAACATGTTCGGCTACGACGACGACGAGCTGAACAGCATCATCCAGAGCAAGCTCACCGACGAGAAGATCTTCGTGCAGATGAGCCTGGACCGCAGCCAGGCAACTGGCGCGCACGAGAAGCAGATCCTGGCCAAGTGGAACAACAACGCCTTCGGCAACAGCATCGCCATCGGCACCAGCTCGGTGCACAATGCGATCTCGCACCTGAAGATCGTGATCGTGGACGGCGTGTACACGGTGAAGGGCTCCACTAACTGGTCGCTATCGGGCGAGCAGCAGCAGGACAACGAGCTCAGCCTCAACCGGAACGCGGTGATCGCCGCCGAGACCAGGGCCATCCTCGACCTCAACCACGACTTCATGCTCAAGCAGATGGCCGGCACCAAGCTGGACATGGCCAAGCTCATGGCCCCGACCACCCCGGCCGCGATGCCTCCACTGCCGCCTCACCCGTAACCGGGTGGGCGGCGTTCCCGCCGGCCGCGGCCCGCAGGGCCGGTGATGAGGGGCGATTCGCCCGTCCGGGAGCCGTTTCGGCGTTGACTCGCATTGGCCGGAGCGGGAGGCTTGAAGCGGCCTGAGCAGGCCTACGGGAAGTCACGCCGTCGCGGCGCGCGCGGTAGCATGCCCACGCCGTCGTAACAGGTGGGGAGAGATCGTGTCGACGCAGCGCCTGTCGAGGCGTGTGCCGCGGGGTTGGCGGGCGGCACCCGGTGCCCGCCAGCCCGGCGCGGCCCCGCCCGGTGCCGGGTCCCCCGGTGCCGGCACCGGCGACCCAGCCCACCCGGCCGGCTCCCGTCCCCCCGGTGCCAGCCTGCCCGCCGCCGGTCCCGGTGGCACGCGGCCGGGCGAGGCCGGCCCGCGGCGCCGCTGGCGCATGCAGTGGCCCCACCTGTCCTGGGTGGACATCGCCTGGGTCGGGTTCGTCGGGCTCAACCTGGCCGCGATGCGGCTGTTCCCCGCATGGCAGACCGTCCCGTTCCTGGCCATCTGGGTGAGCCTGACCGTCATCTACGGCTTCCGGCTGTGGCGGCTCCAGCCCACGATCCTGACCCTGGCCGCGGTGACGCTCGCGACCGGCGGCATCATCGGCGTGCAGGTCATCAAGGGCCAGCAGGACACCGACTACCTCGCCGAAGTCCCGCTGATCGCGCTGATGTTCCTGGTCATGGTGTGGCACGGCCGCCGGAGGCTGGCGGCGACGGAGGACCGGCTGGCAGCGATGGAGGAGGTACAGCGGGTCTCGCAGGAGAACCTGCGGCTGATGAAGCAGCAGCGGCGGTTCCTGCAGGACGCCTCCCACGAGCTCGGCACACCGATCACGGTCGCGCTCGGGCACGCGGAGCTGATCGAGCGGGCTGTCACCAACACCCCGGTCGCCGAGGACGCCCACGTGGTCACCGACGAGCTGATGCGGCTGCGGCGGCTGGCCACCCGGATGCTGCTGCTGGCCTCGGCGGGCAGCCCGGACTTCCTGCACCTCGAACCCGTCGCGCTCGAATCGGTGGCGGTCGAGGCGCTCGACCGGTGGGGCCACACGCCCCGCCGGTGGCGGCTGACCGCCACGGCCGAGGGGACCGCCCTGGTCGACCGCGACCGGCTCGCGCTCGCGCTGGACGCGCTGCTCGAGAACGCCATCGCGCACACCGCGGCGGACGACCTGATCGAGCTCGGCACCCGCCGTGAGAACGGGCACGTCATCTTGTCGGTGGCCGACTCCGGCTGCGGCATCCCGGCCGCGGACCTGGAGCGGATCTTCCTCCGGTTCGCCCGGGCCGATCAGAACAGGACCCGCGAAGGCGGCGGGTTCGGGCTCGGCCTGGCCATCGTGCAGGCGATCGCGGAGGCCCACAACGGCTCGGCCCGGGCCAGCAGTACACCCGGGCAGGGCTCGGTGTTCGAGGTGCTGCTGCCGCTGGCCACCGCGGCATCGCCCGAGGAGCCGCCGGCGCCCCCGGCGCCGCCAGCGCCGGTGACCGCCCCGTCATCCCCGGCGGACACGGGCTCCCCGGCCTGACCGCGCGGCGGCGGGAGGCTGCGGCGGCGGGAAGGCGCGGCAGCGGCGGCGGGAGGCTGCGGGAAGGCGCGGCAGCGGACGGGAAGGACCTTCGGCCCCTGAGCCGGGCGGTTGGCCTCTGCCGCCGCGATGACGGCTGGGTGACACTGCGGGCATAAGGCGGGCGCCGGGCTGGGGCGGGACATGCACGGCGGCCGCCAGCGGAGACCAGCTCACCGGAGTACGACATGTCCCATCAGCCGACCGATCACGCCGGGCTCGAGACGCTGCCATTCGATGTGTGCCTGCGGCTGCTCGCCTCGGTCCCGATCGGGCGGGTCGGCTTCTACGCCGACGGCGAGCTGGTGGTCCTGCCGGTGAACCACGCGATGGACGGCCAGGACGTGGTCTTCCGCACGGCCAGCGGGTCCAAGCTCACCGCGGCCGAGCAGCAGGACCTGGTCGCCTTCGAGGCCGACGACTATGACCTGCAGACCCTGGCCGGGTGGAGCATCCTGGTCACCGGCCGCGCCCGGGTCGTGTACGACGAGATCGAGGCCAGCCAGCTCAACCGGCTCAACCTGCACCCCTGGGCGACGACCGTGGAGCATCCCTTCTGGGTCAGGATCCACCCCACCTCGGTGACCGGCCGGCGCACACCGGGGATCGCGGGCCCGGAGCCGGGTGATCCGCCAGGCGTGCCCTAGGAGGAGGGGCCGCCGTTCCAGCCGGGGATCGCCGCGCCGGGCAGGACGCCCCAGCGGAACACGTAGTCGCGCTGCTGCCCGTGCCAGTAGCGCAGCCTCATCCGGGTGAAGTACCGCAGGCCGCCGTGGACGGCCACCCGCCAGAAGCTCACCTGGGCGCGGTAGGTCCGGTAGTGGCCCGCCGAGCAGGCGGGCTTGCACGTGTTCACCCACAGTTCCCCGCTGGCCTGGGCGGACGAGCCCGACCAGCGGGACCAGCGCGGGGTCCGCACGAAGACCTCCGACTCCCCGAGGTAGATGACCGGCGGCCGGGCCCGGCCCTGGTGCCAGCCGCCGGCGCCGTTGTAGGCGACCGGCAGCGGCGCCGATGTGGGCGCCGCGTTCGCGGCGTGCAGCGTGAGCGCGACGGCGCCCAGCCCCACGACGACCGCGAGTGCCGCCGCGGCCAGGACGGCGAACTTCCTCGTCACGGTGATCCCCCTCCGTGGCCTGGTACCCACCTTAGGTTCTGGCCACGCCCACCTGCGCCAGCGCCGGCCTACCGGGCCCTGGGCGTCTTGCGCGCTCTCGCGAGCCAGAGCGCGACCCCCACCAGGGCGAGGCCGAGGCAGAAAACGGCGAGCGGCGCGGCCACGGACTTGGGCAGGTACCGGCTCGCGGTTTGCGGCACCACCAGGAGCACGCCCAGGGCGCCCAGCGCCAGCACCCACACGCGCCGCAGGACCACCCCGGCGGCGAGCAGCGCCGCCACCGTAGCGACCGCGAGCACGTGGCCGGCCGCCTCCTGCATCGTCAGCTGGGCGCCGGTCAGCAAGCCGATCCCGGCGGCGAGGTAGCCGGTGTTGCGCGGGGCGAGGTATCCCAGGTGCGCTGCCACGCCCCACCCTGCGGACAGCAACCAGACGGCAAGGCCCGGCCCCCAGGCGCCGAGGCCCGGGGCGGCACTGGCGACGCCGACGCCGGCCACTGTCGCCGCTCCTGCGAACATCGCCAGGTGCTGGAGCGGCGCACGAGTGCGCCACCAGAGCAGCACGGCATACGGCGTTGCCACGCCGGCCGCCACCAGCGTGGCACTGTCCGGGCTGAGGCCCCAGATCTGGGCCGCGAGCACACCCATGAAGGCCACCAGGCAGACGGTCGACAGCAGCCACAGGACGCTGCGGAGCCTGGCGAACGCGGGCTCGCCACCGGTCCGCATCACCGCCGCCACGGCCCCGAGCGCGACGGTCCCGGCCGCGGCAAAGGCCAGCTCGGCACCGGTGGTAATGCCCGGCCACAGCTGGTCCACCGCGACGATCCCCGCCACGATGGCAAGCAGGCCACCGAGATATCCCAGTGCCTCCACCGCCAGCGGCGCCCGGCGCGAAGCCCTGGCCCGGCCCGGCGCAGCGGCATCGGCGCGGGCCGCCTCGCCCGCCCGGATCTGGGCGGCTTGCCCGGCTTCGATCCAGCCTGCGGCCACCCATCGCTCGAGCAGTTCGTCCAGATCAGATCCGGATGCAGGACCGGACACCGCCACCACCGCCCCCTCCGACAATGTCACCGTAGGCGCAGCCGCCGCCCATGGCCACGGGCCGACGTCTTCACTCCGCCCGCAATCGTCCTGCCCGATCTCGCTAATCGCTGGCGGCCCGGCAGCGCCGGGGAGGGCGCTAAGCCACGACCTTGACGGCCGAGGAGCCGTCGGGGAGGCGGCGGACCTCCAGCCGCTCGGGCACCCGGTCCTTCAGGTCGGCCACGTGGCTGACGATGCCGACCACCCGGCCGCGGTCGCGCAGGTCGTCGATGACCGCCATCACCTCGTCCAGGGTGCCGGCGTCCAGCGAGCCGAACCCCTCGTCGATGAACAGGGTGTCCAGGTCCACTCCCCCGGCCTCCGCCTTGACCACATCGGCCAGGCCGAGGGCCAGCGCGAGGGAGGTGTAGAACGTCTCCCCGCCCGACAGCGACGCCGGGCTGCGCTCGGTCCCGGTGTGCCGGTCGATCACCGCCAGCGTGAGCCCGGCGCGTTCCCGCCTGGTCCCGCCCTCGTCGGTCCGCTTCAGCTCGTACCGGCCCGATGACATCGCCGCCAGCCGCACGTTCGCCGCCGCGACGACCTGGCTGAACCAGTGCCGCAGCACGTACGTGGTCAGGCTCACCCGCCGGTGCCCCTCGGTCCCCTTGGCCAGGGCCGCCAGCCGGATCACCGGCTCGGTCTCCTCGGCCAGCTGGTCAAGGGACTCCTCGGCCCCGCGGACCTCGGCGAGCCGCTCGTGGAGCCGCTCAGCCTTCGCCTGCCCTGCTTCATGGGCGCCCCGGACCTCCTGCTCGGCCTGCTGGGCGCGAGCGAGCGCAGCCTCCGCCGCCTCGGCCTGGGCGTGGATCTGCGCCGCCTGGCCCGGATCGAGGCCAGCGAGGTCACCGGCCTGCACCGCGGCCTCCAGGCGGGCCAGGGCGCCGGTCCAGGACGTCACCTCGGCGGCGAGATCCGCCTGGCCAGCCGGCCCGATCACCGCCGCCCGCGCCTGGTCCAGTGAGGCGAACCCCTGCGCCGACGCCTCGCTCCCGGCCTGCTGACAGGCCTTCGCCTGGCTGGCCAGCGCGGCTGACAGCTCCTCCAGGGCCTGGGCCAGGGCCCGGTCCTGGCCGGCCGCAGACCGCAGCGCGGACTGGCGTGCCGCGACCGACGCATGGCCGTGGGCGCCGCTGGCCAGCTCCGCCCGGAGCGCGTCCAGGGCGGCGCGCGCCATGGCGGCCTGCTGGCTGGCGGCCGCCTCCTGGGCCGCGGCGTCCCGCAGGCCGGCGTCGCTGGCCTCCAGGCCGGCCCGCGCCCCCGCCAGTTCATCCGCCAGCCGCCCGGCATCGGCCGCCGACCGCTCGCCTGCTGCGATGGCGCTGGCGAGCGAATCCGCCTCCACCGCCAGCTCCTCCATTGCCCGCCCGCCGGCCGCCGCGGCCAGGTCGGCCCTGTCCCGGTCGAGCCGCGCCCACTCCTCCGCCAGCCGGGTGCGCTCGCGCTCCGCCTCGTCACGCCGGTCCGCCAGGGCCGCGACGTCGGCGGCCGACACGGCATCCGCCTGGAGGCGGGCCGGCGCCGGGTGGTCCGGTGAGCCGCAGACCGGGCACGGTGCACCGGCGGTGAGCCGGGCGGCCAGCTCGGCGGCCATGCCGCCCAGCAGCACGCCGACCGCGGCCTGGTGGGCATCCACCAGCGCCTGGTGGGAAGCCACCGCCGCTTGCGCAGCCGAACGCGCGGCTTCCACCTGCGGCGCAAGCCCGGCGGCAGCGCAGGCCGCGTCGCGCCGCGCCGTGACCTCGTCCAGGCGGGCGCGGGCGGCGCCGAGCCCGGCGGCCGTGGCGGCTGCCTGGTCCCGCTCTCCCTCCAGCCGGGCGATCCGGGCGGGCAGCTCGCTGCGGGCCTCTTCCAGGGCCGCGACCCGTGCCGAGGCCCGCGTGGCGGCTTCCTCCTTGGCCGCCAGCTCGGCCTCCTGCCGGGGCATGCCGTCCTCCACATCGGCCAGGTGCCGGAGCCCCGCAGCCTCGCGTTCCGCCGCCTCGGCCCGGTCCCGGGCCTGCGCCCCGCCGCGGCCCGCGAGCATGTCGGCGCCGGGCCCGGGGATCAGCCTGAGGAGGTCGTCGCGGGCCTGGCCGGCGACGGCGTCCGTCTCGGCCAGGGCGGCCAGCAGCGGCCGGACCGGTTCGGCCCGCCGGGCGGCGTCCAGCGCGGCGGCCCGCCGGTCGTGCCCGGCGCGTGTGCCCTCGTGCTCGCGGAGGTCGGCCAGCGCCTGGGTCAGCCGGGCCATCAGCGCGGCCCGCTGCCCCGTCCGCTCCGCCGCCGCCCGCGCGGCCGCGAGCCCGGCGGTGGCCACCTCCAGCGCCTCGCCGGTGACGGCCACCGTCTCGGCCAGGCCCTCGCTCGCCTCCTTCAGCCGGGTCTCCCGGTCGGCGCGGGACAGCGACAGCAGCTCGGTGCGGCCGGCCGCGTCGAGGCCGGCCGCCTCCGCGGCCGCCGACACCGCAGCCGACACCGCCCGGGCCGCCTCCTCCCGCAGCCGGGCAGCGTCATAGCGCCGCCGGTCCAGCTCGGCGGTGACCCGGTCATACAGCTGGGTGCCGAACAGCTTGGTGAGCAGGTCCCGGCGGTCGTCGTCGCGGGCCCGCAGGAACCGGGCGAACTCCCCCTGCGGCAGCAGCATCACCTGGGTGAACTGCTCACGGCTGAGCCCGACCGCCTCGGTGATCAGCTCGCCCACCTCGGCCTTGTTCGAGGACAGGCTGGACCAGCTGCCCGCCTCCATCCGCTGCAGGTGGACGCTGCCGGCCTCGCTGGTGAAGCCCTCGCCGCGTTTCTTTGGCCGCTGGTGCCCGGGCACCCGGGCGATGCGGTAGCAGGTGCCGCGCAGGGAGAACTCGAGCACGACCGAGGGCTCGGCGGCCGGGCCGGCGAAGTGGGACCGGAGCCGGTCCTCGCCGGAATCCTCCCCGGCCAGCCCGCCGTAGAGCGCGAAGGTGACCGCGTCCAGGATCGTGCTCTTGCCCGCCCCGGTGGGCCCTTCGAGCAGGAACAGGCCGCTGGCGGCCAGCTGGCCGAAGTCGATCCGCTGGTGCGTGGCGTACGGGCCGAACGCCTGCAGCTCAAGGGTGTGCAGCCGCATCAGGCGGCCGCCTCGCTATGCTGCGCCGCCTCCACGGCCTGCCGCAGCACCGCCAGCTGGGCCTCATCGGGCGGGGCACCCGCCACGTAGTCCACGAACAGCCCGCAGATCTCGACCGGGTCCACCGCCTCGGCCAGCCGCGCCAGGTCGGCGTCGGGGCCCGCCAGCCCGCCCTCGGGCTGGAAATCCAGCGCGATGGTGTGCGGCCACTTCTCCCGCAGCCGCTCCATCGGAGCCATCGGCCTGGCCTGGTCGGTGAGCACCGCCTTGACCCAGGCGCCGGCCAGCTCCGCCAGATCGGCATCGGCCCGGGCGAGCAGGTCGGCGAGGCGGCCGCGGACCTCCCGGAGCGGCCGGGGCACCGGCGTGGGCAGCAGCTCGGTCACCACCGTCCCGTCGCCGCCGATCTCGGCCAGCGTGACCGACTTGCGGTGGTGACGCTCAGAGAAGGAGAAGGCGAGCGGCGACCCCGAGTACCCGGCGGTGGCGGCGCCGCCGGTGCCGACCCGCTGCTGGCCGTGCAGATGGCCAAGGGCCAGATAGGAACAGCCGGCCAGGACGTGGGCTGGCGCATCGGCGATGCCGCCCACCCGGATGTCGCGCTCGGAATCGCAGGCCTGGCCCCCGGTGACGAAGGCGTGCGCGATGACGACGGTCCGGGCCAGGCCGCGGCCGGCGGCGTCGGCCCAGATCCGCTCACCGGCGGCGGCCAGCACCGCGGCGTGCGAGCGCTCCGCGCCGAGCTCGGCCATGACCGCGTCCGGCAGCAGGTAGGGGATGCCGTAGATGCCCACCTCGCCGTGGGAGTCGCGCAGGATGACCGGGCGCGTGATGTCCTCCACCCGGGTGCGCAGGTGGATGCCAGCGGCCTCGCTCAGCCTGGACGCGAACCCGAGCCTGACCCATGAATCATGGTTCCCGCTGGTGAGAACGACCGGTATGCGCGCGTGGAAGAACCCGGCCAGGGCCTCGTCCAGCAGCCTCACCGCATCGGTGGGGGGCACCGCGCGGTCGTAGACGTCGCCCGCGACCAGCACCGCGTCCACCTGCCGGGTGACCGCCTGATCCAGCAGCCAGCGCAGGAAGGAGCCCTGGTGCTCCAGCAGGCTCTCACCGTGCAGGGTCCGGCCGAGGTGCCAGTCGGAGGTGTGGATCAGCCTCATCGCCCCGCCCGGTCATGGAGCGCCTCGCCGGCCCGGCATGCCGGGCCGGCCGGACGTGCCTCATGATGGCTCAGCGGCAGGACAGTTTCACGGCCGGCGCGCCGCGCCGGCGCATCGTTTTGCCGCTGGCCGCGGTCGGGGTGTGCGGGCGGGCGGCCGCGTGCGGGGGGTCAGCCGGGGACGACGAACACCTTCCCGACCGGGCCCGCCTCGGCTGCCTCGTGTGCCGCGACGATGTCTGGGTGCGGGATGCGCTGGCCGGGCAGCCCGGTCAGCGCCCCCTCGGCGAGCGCGGCGGAGATGTCGGCGGCCGCCTCGTCGAGGGCGGCGGCCGGGACTCCGTACAGCAGGATGAAGCGGAGCAGCACGTTCGCGGTCATGCAGGCCCGCACCGGCAGCACCGGGTCGGCCGGTTCCGCGGCGTAGGTGACGATCACCGTGCCCAGGCCGGCCAGGGCCAGGTCGAGCGCCAGGTTCGCGCCGAGCGCGACCTCCACCACCCGGTCCACCCGCTCCGCTATCGCCTTGACCTGGCTGGCCGCGTCCGGGTCGCGGTAGTTCACCACGTGCTCCGCCCCCGCCTGCCGGGCCAGCTCCGCCTTTTCCGGGCCGCTGACGGTGGTGATCACCTGCGCGCCGGCCCGGCGGGCGAGCTGGATGGCGAAATGGCCGACCGCGCCCGCGCCGCCAGCGACCAGCACGGTCTTGCCGGCGACCGGCCCGTCCGCGAACAGGCACCGGTGGGCGGTCATCGCCGGCACACCCAGGCTGGCGCCGAGCTCGAAGGACGCGTCATCCGGCAGCGGGACGGCCTGGCGGCCGGGCACCACCGTCCACTCCGCCGCAGTCCCCCACCGGCGGCCGGCCGCCGCCATCCAGGTCCAGACCCGCTGGCCGGCCCGGGCCGGGTCCACGCCGTCCCCGACCGCGTCGATCACCCCGGCGCCGTCGTGGTGCGGGATCTGGAACCCGTCCATGGGGCGCGGGGTGGCGCCGCTGCGGCTCTTGTAGTCCGTGGGGTTGATCGCGGACACCGCCACCTTGACCCGGACCTCGCCGGGCCCGGGCTCCGGCGTCCCCACCTCCTCAACCCGCAGCACCTCGGCGGCCGGTCCAAGCTTGTCGTACAGCGCGGCCTTCATGGCGGGGCCTCCTCGCATCGCGCGGCGGTTACGGACGCATCCTTTCACCGCCCGCCGGGGCCGGTCCCGGCCGGTCCCGGCCAGCCCTGGCCGCATCGGAGACGCCTGCGGCCGGGAGAGACGGGCTCCCCCGGCCGCAACTGGCTGTGTGAAAGATCAGGCCTTTGGCTACGCGAAAGATCAGGCCTTGAGCACGGCCTCGATCTCGAGCTGGATGGTGACCTTGTCGCTGACGACGACGCCGCCGCCCTCGATGGCGGCGTTGTAGCTGACGCCGAAGTCGCTCCGGCTGATCTCCGCGGTGGCGGTGAAGCCGGCCCGGGTGCCGCCGTAGGGGTCGGGCCCGAACCCGTTCAGCTCCAGCGCGAGCGGGACGTCCTTGGTCACGCCCCTGAGGGTGAGCTCGCCGTCCACGACGTAGCCGTCACCGTGCGCACGCACGCCGGTGGAGCGGTAGGTCATCGTGGGGTGGTTCTCGACGTCGAAGAAGTCGGCCGACCGGATGTGCGCGTCACGCTGCTCCTGGCCGGTGACGATCGAGTCCAGCGCGATCTCGGCGGTCACCGAGGAGTCCAGCGGGTCCGCGCCGGTGACGATCTCGCCCGAGAAGGTGGTGAACCTCCCCCGGACCTTGCTGACCATCATGTGCCGGACGCTGAAGCCGACCTCTGAGTGCACCGGGTCGATGGCCCAGGTGCCCGCGGTGTAGCTGGGGATGGCGGTCCGGATGTCGGTAGCAGTCATGATTCTCCATCTCCCTGATTTGATTTAGTGCTCAACTACTATCACCTCGCCAGAACGATGTCAAACGCTCAACTATTTCGGTATACTGTGCCGGTGGACACATCCGGCACCCGGTGGCTGTCGGCCGACGAGCAGGTGACCTGGCGCTCCTTCGTGGGCTCCTGCCACGCGTTCTTCGCGGCCGTCGACGCCCAGCTGCAGCGCGACACCGGGATACCGCTCGCCTACTACGAGATCCTGGTCCAGCTGTCCGAAACGCCCGGCCGCACGCTGCGGATGACGCAGCTGGCCGAGGCCACGTCGGCGAGCAAGAGCCGGATCTCGCACGCGGTGGCCCGGCTGGAGGAGCGCGGCTGGGTGCGCCGCATGGACTGCCCGACCGACCGGCGCGGCCAGCTCGCGGAACTCACCGACGAGGGGTACGCGGTGCTGGAGGGCGCCGCCCCCGGCCACGTCGAGCAGGTCCGCCGGACCCTGTTCGACGCGCTCTCCCCCGAGCAGGCCGCCCAGCTGCGGGAGATCAGCGGCGCGATCCACGATGCGGTCGGCAGCGGGCCGGGCTGCGATGGCGGCGAGGGCTGCCCCAGCGCCTAGGCCCGCCGCAGGCACTCAGGCAGCGGTTCCTGGCCCGCCAGGGCCGGCAGGTGCCCGGACGCGCCTGCGTGCTCCGCGGTTACCGCTATCGCGCCGCAGGATGAGCCGTTGGCGGCGCGGGCAGCCGCCGTCATCATTTATCGTCGGTCAACGATGAACGAACCAGAGCGCGGCCGCCGCCGCGGCGGGCCACCGCCGGGGCTGGCGCTCGCCCGTCCCGAGGCGCGCCAGTACGCGGCCTGGTTCCGGGCGCTCGGCGAGCCGACCCGGATCCAGATCATGTCGCTGCTCGGCCGGGCCAGCGGCCCGCTCACGGTCGGTGAGATCGTCAGCGGCGTCGACGTCGGCCAGGCCACCGTGTCCCAGCACCTGAAGGTGCTGGCCGGGATCGGGCTCGTGCTGGCCGAACGCCGCGGCACCGCCCACCGCTACCGGCTCAACGACGCCTGCCTGGCCAGCTTTCCGGCCGTGGCCGACCTGGCCGCGGGGCGTGAGCCGCCCGGGCCCGCCGGGCACGGCCAGGTCCTGGGCGGCCGCTCCCCGGCCGGGGTCACCATCCGGCCCATGGCCGGGGCCGACGCCAGCCAGGTGCTCGCCATCTACCAGGCCGGCCTGGACAGCGGCGAGGCCAGTTTCGAGACCCAGGCGCCCAGCTGGGAGGTGTTCGACGCCAAGCTGCTGGCCGCCCACCGGCACGTCGCGGCCGCCAGCGCCACCGGCGCGGTACTGGGCTGGGCCGCCGCCTCTGGGGTATCGGAGCGGTGCGTGTACCAGGGGGTGGCCGAGGCTTCCGTCTACGTCGCCCCCGCGGCACACCACCGCGGGATCGGGGCCGCCCTGCTCGATGCGCTGGTCGGCTCCACCGAGGCCGCCGGGATATGGACCGTCCAGGCCGGGATCTTCCCCGAGAACACCGCCAGCCTGCGCCTGCACCAGCAGGCCGGGTTCCGGGTGGTCGGCATCCGGGCGCGGCTCGGCTGCCACCGGGGCCGCTGGCGCGATGTGGTGCTGCTGGAGCGCCGCAGCGCCCGCGCCGGGACCGGCTGACCGCGGTCAGGCCACGGCGAGGGCCTGCTCGAAATCGGCCCACAGGTCCTCGGGGTGCTCCAGCCCGACCGAGACGCGGATGCTCCCCTCGCTGATGCCCGCCGCCTTCAGCTCCGCCGCGTCCATCTGCCGGTGCGAGGTGGAGGCGGGATGCAGCACCAGGGTCTCCACCCCGCCCAGCGACGGGGCCAGCGCGGCCAGCCGCAGCGCGGTGATGAACCGCATGCCCGCCTCGCGGCCGCCGGTCACGTCGAAGGCCACCATGCCGCCGTAACCGGACAGCAGCCGGCGGGCGACCGCGTGGTCGGGATGGCTGGCCAGGCCGGGCCAGAGCACCGCCCCGGCGGCCGGGTGGGCCACCAGGCGGCCGGCGAGGAACGCGGCGTTCGCGCAGTGCCGGGCCATCCGCAGCGACAGGGTCTTCAGGCCGCGGACGGTGAGCCAGGCGGCGAAGGGGTCCGCGGCGGCCCCGAGATCCACCGCGGTCTTCCACAGCGTGCGGTACAGCTCGCGGCGGGCGGAGACGACCAGCCCGAGCGTGACGTCGTCATGGCCGCCCAGGTACTTGGTGGCGGAGTGGAGCACGATGTCGGCACCGTGCTCGATCGGCCGCAGCAGCACCGGCGTGGCGAAGGTGTTGTCCACGACGCAGGTGAGCCCGGCCGCGTGGCCGGCCGCGAGCAGCGCGGGCTGGTCGCAGACGGCGACCGCGGGGTTGGCGATGGTCTCCAGGAACAGCAGCCGGGATCCCGGCCGGAGCGCGGCGGCCAGTTCCGCCGGGTCCTGCCCCGTGATGTAACTGACGTCGATGCCATACCGCCCGGCCAGGCTGGTGAAAACCGAGAACGTGCCGCCGTACAGGCACCGCTGCGCGATCACATGATCACCCGGGCGGAGCAGGGCAAGCAGCACCGTGTTGATGGCGCCCATGCCGGAGCTGGTCGCGATCGCCGCCGCCCCCCCTTCCAGATCGGCGACCGTGTCCTCAAGCGCCCGGGTGGTCGGATTGCGGTACCTGCTGTAGGCGAACCCGGCATCGGGGTCGTCGAGGGCGTCCGCGCACGCCTGCGGGTCGGCGAACGCGAAGGTCGAGGTCTGGTAGATCGGGACGCTGACCGGGCGGGAGCCGTTCAGCTCGGGGGCGGCGGCGTGAATGGCGCGGGTTTCCAGGTGCAGGTTCATGCCATCGACTCTGCCTGGCCGGCCCGGCCGGCGGAAGGGCCGGACCCGCGGCCGGTGACCGGCCAGGGAGCGGTCTGGGACGGCCCAGGGCCGCCACGCCGGCCGGGGCCGGCGCGACGCCGGTCATGGCCGGGAAACACCGATGACCAGCACCGGAACCAGCCCCAATCGCCCGCTTTGCGGGACCTGATCGGCATTGCGCCGCTTTGCCCACAAAAGCGAACGCCGGCTTGCTATTTTGTGCGCAAACGTGTGCGAGGAGGGGCGATGTCGACGGGGTCGGCCGGCACGGCAGGGGCACCCGGTCGCGGGGGCCGCTCATGAACACCGATCCGCGGGGCGGACGCGGACGCCACGGGCCAGCCACATCCGGCCACTGGCTGGCACCGCTGGGCAGGAACACCTGGTACCTGGCGATCGTGGCGGTCGCCGTGCTCGGCCTGACGGCGGGCGGGGTGGCACTGCTGGCGCAGAGCGGCGGCGCGCCCGGCCAGGCGGCACCCGACTGCGGGCTGATCAACTGCAACGCCAGCCTGCCCAGCCCGGGCCCCACCATTTCCACGCAGAGCCATATCAGCAAGGCGCATACCACCGTGTCACACGCCCCGGCCTCCCCGAAGCGGCCGGCTCCCGCGACATCAGCAAATCCCGGCACATCGGCCGCGCCGTCACAGGCACCCGTTCCCGCGGCGCCGCCACCTGCGAACGTCAGCGTGAGCGTTACGTCCAGCCGGAACCGGCACGATTTCGGCCACTTCCAGGACCAGATGACGCTGGTGAACAACGGCGGCAGCTCGGTCTCCGGCTGGACCGTCCAGCTGACCCTGCCCGGCGACGGTGTCGACTCGGTGGAGACCCAGGCCGGGCGGGACGGGGTCCCCTTCGAGCACTGGCAGTTCCGGGGGGACACGCTGACGATCAGCGCCGACACCGACAGCGAGACGCTCGGCCCGGGCACGCTGCTGAGCCTGAGCATCCAGGGCCGGGGGAACATGGGCTCCCCCACCGGGTGCACGTTCAACGGCTCCGCCTGCCCGACCTTAGGGCAGCCGGACCCGCCCGGGCCGCAGAACCCGGGAGCGGGGCTGCAGTTCCTGCCGGTGGGGCAGCCGCTGACCGGCCAGCAGGATTCCGGGCAGGGGCAGCAGGGCCAGCGGGGCGGGCAGCGGCGGTTCCGGCAGCAGGGCCAGCCTTCCGGGGCAGGCCAGCCGCGCCGGTGAGCCGTAGGGCGTCACCAGCGCGGGTCACGCCTTGGTGGGCGGCTCCGGCGGGGTGACCGGGGGGCGGCGGGCGCCGCTGGCCCAGCCGGGCGCCCCCGCCCAGCCCGGCCTGCTGGAACCCCGGGAGAGGATCTTGTCCAGGGCCGCGCCGACGCTGCCGTCCTCCTCGATCATGCGGTGAATCACCCAGATCAGGGCCGGGATCGCCCAGAAGTCCCCGCACACCCACAAGATCGCGGCACCGATCTGCTGGTCGGCGAACGGCGACAGGGTCACCCCGGGGATGTGGCTGTACACGGGGTACCAGGACACCCGGGTGAGGATGCTCATCGACATCGCCAGCACCCACATCACCACGTTCGTCGCGATCAGCGCGACCGCCTGGGAGGCGAGCGGCATCCGGCGCCGGAACGGCGGTGAGGGGATGAACTGCAGCCAGAACAGCACCCCGACGGCGAAGAAGCTGCCGTGCATCAGCCAGATGTGCACCGCCTCGTTGTCCGCCGCCAGGTCGAACAGCACCGGCAGGTGCCAGGCGACCATCGCCACGCTGAACAGCGTCACCGACACCCAGGGCCGCAGCAGGAAGGCGCCCACCGCCCGCAGTGGCCGCGACCACCCGCCACGCAGGGTGCCCCGGGTGATCGCCTGCCCGGACCGGCCTGGCAGCCCATCGAGCAGCGGCTGCCAGGGGGCGCCCGCCACCACCAGCGTCGGCGCCGCGAACATGAGCAGCAGGTGCTGGAACATGTGCACGAAGAAATAGTCGTCGGCCCAGTAGTCGATCGGTGAGACCACGGACAGCAGCAGCACCGCCAGCCCGCCGTAGAACAGCCACGACCGCCGGCGGCGCTGGCGCGTCCGCTCCGGGCGCGACCGCCGCGCCAGCCGCGCCAGCCCGATCTCGTGCCAGATCACCAGCACCACGACCACGATCAGGAACGGGTCGAACGACCAGTGGTCAATCAGGTAGCTCATCGGAGCTCACTTCATCGGCCAAACGAAAAAACCGTGGCACCCGGCTGCGCGGAGGCTACTCACCGTCGGGGCAAGGCTACCGGGCCGGCGATGATGCCGCCGCACGCCCACAAATCTCCCAGTAACCTCTATGGCCCTCTGCAGCATCGGCCTACACAATCAGGGGAGGAGCGATCATGCGGCCGGGTGCGCCTGCGCCTGGGCGGGAGGGCGAATGCGGCACGGCTGGCTGGGCGGGCGTGGCGGTGGCAGGCACGCACGCAGGACGCGCACGCTGGTAGGCAGGGCCATCTGGCTGCTGACTGCCGCGATCGCCATCAGCTGCGCCATCGCCGTGATCAGCCCGGGCACTGGCGCCGTCCACCTGGCCACCCGGATGGCCGACGCGGCGGGCACCCTGTCGCTCCGGGCCCCGGCCGCGCCGCCCATCAGCGCCGACGGCCAGTCGTTCAGCGGGACACCCGCCGTCGGTGCCCTGTTCCTGATGTCCGGCGGCCAGCTGGGCGGGCACTTCTGCACCGCGAGCGTGGTGGACAGCCCGCACGGGGACCTGGTGATCACCGCTGCGCACTGCGTCAGCGGCAAGTCGCCCAGCCACATCGCCTTCGTGCCCGGCTACCACAGCGGGCAGGCGCCCTACGGCATCTGGCTGGCCAGCGCGGTGCTGGCGGACAGCGCCTGGCGGGCATCGGGCAACCCCGATCACGACGTCGCCTTCCTGGTGGTCCACCGGGCCGGCAGCAGCGCCCGGATCCAGGACCTGACGGGCGGCGAGCGGCTGGGCATCGGCTGGCCCGCCCGGGCCTGGGTCCAGGTCATCGGCTACCCGGACGCGACAGAGCAGCCGATCACCTGCCAGAACGACAGCAAGCCGCTCGGCCCGGACCAGCTGGAGTTCGACTGCGGGGGGTACACCGACGGCACCAGCGGCGGCCCGTTCCTCGGCCGCGTGAACCCCCGCACCGGCGACGGCACCGTCATCGGGGTGATCGGCGGATACGAGCAGGGCGGGTACATCGCCTCGGTGTCCTACTCCCCCTGGTTCGGCAGCGCCGTCCAGGCGCTCTACCAGAGCGCGGTCGCCCAGGGCTGACACCGCCGCCCGCGGCTGTTCCCGGTTCGCACGCGCCGTGCTGGCGCGGCCGGTCCAGGCCGCGTCTGCTGTAGCGGGGATCTGCCGTATAGTCCGTCCATCTGGGAATGATTCCAGCCGCTTACCGGAACCGTCATGGTCATCCGGCTCGGTGGGTGGAAGGAGCGGGGTCATGGTGCGAGGGGCACGCCACCGGCCGGCGGGCACGTGGGGGCGGCGGTGACCGCGGCCGGCGACGGCGCGGGCGGCAGCTCTGGTGTATGCGAGTCGTGCTCCTCACCGCGCATCAGCGCGGACGGCTCCTGCGAGTCCTGCGGCCACCGGGCGCGGTCAAGCCGCGATCATCAGGAGGCCGGCCTCGGGGCGGTGGCGGGCGTGACCGATCGCGGCCTGCGGCATCACCGCAACGAGGACGCCATGGCGATCGCCACCGCGGACACCGCGGCCGGGCAGGCCGTGGTGGCCGTGGTCTGCGACGGCGTGTCCACCTCTCCCCGTCCCGACGAGGCGTCGCTGGCGGCGGTGCGGGCGGCGACTCGCGTCCTGCTCAGCGCGGTGCGGACGGGCGAGGACCCGGCCGCGGCGTCGGCCGAGGCGGTCCGCGCCGCCACCGAAGCGGTGGCCGGGCTGCCCGGGCCGCCGGGAGACCCGCCCGCGGCCACCTTCGTGTCCGCGGTGCTGGCCGACGGGGCGGCCACCGTGTGCTGGCTGGGCGACAGCCGCGCCTACTGGCTGGGCGGTCCTGACTCCGCCCAGCAGCTCACCAGGGACGACTCCGTCGCCGAGGAGATGGTCGCCGCCGGGCTGCTCTCGGAGGCCGACGCTCTCGCCTCGGCTCACGGCCATGTGGTGACCCGCTGGATCGGCGCGGGCCTCGGCGACTCACCGCCGCACGTCGTGCGGTTCGTGCCGCCCGGCCCCGGTGCCCTGCTGCTGTGCTCGGACGGGCTGTGGAACTACCGGCCCGAAGCGGCCGGGCTGGCCGAGCTGGCGCTGCCCG